>Ga0181352_1000148_pt1 | contig 33661 bp, 48 predicted proteins | sample Fa13VDMLBSN_FD_130103 | JGI IMG/M metagenome (GOLD analysis project Ga0181352, IMG submission 130103) | Freshwater viral communities from Lake Michigan, USA - Fa13.VD.MLB.S.N | ecosystem: Environmental > Aquatic > Freshwater > Lake | place: USA: Michigan | collected 2013-09-23 | reverse complement strand
GTTGCTCTTCCGATCTGGGGATTCCGTTTTTCCTTTAACGATAAAGGACCCATCGTTAACGCTAAAGCTTGCAACCTATTGATTATCAACGTGTTACGTAACGCATTGAGTATCAACAACTTACACATACAACTTACGTTAACGTTACAAATTGACCTATAAACGATTTTGATTTGATACCCTACACCCATTGCGCCCTGCCCTCCTTAACCTCACGGCAGGCATCTAGCGATTGAAAGGAGCTAAAGCTATAGAAGTGGTAATCACAGCAAGAGAAATACGCCTCGCATGGGGTGACGATGATGTGAGTAGTAGCCTTGTCGCAATCGGTCAGGGTAGCGATGCCTTGTTCCTGCTCTTTCACTTCGCACAAGCAATTGATTTTACGCTTTCGCATTCTTAGCCTTTGCCCATCGCGCCATTGCCGCCTTGCGTGCCTGCGCCTTGGTCCTAGCCTTGGACTTGCCCTTGCCGGCCTTTCCACCCTTGCTGCCGATGGTGGCGAGGTAGGCTTTGATTTGATTGTTCATTCTGGAATTCTTGTTTCGACTCCGTTTAGGTGACCGCGCCAGCACTTTGTATTGATGTTCACAAATCCAAGCTTTTTTGCCCTAAGTAAACGCAAAAATGACTTTGTCTTACGGCATCTGAGACATGTTATTTTACGCGTATCATACTCAAACAAAGTAGATTGCACGCCGCAAGATGACCATCCTTTTGCAGGACGGTCACTTTGAAGATGAGCTGGCTTTCCTATCATGAGCAAATCAACCGTGTCTTGAGTGCGGTAAGGAGTTTTGCGCGTCCGGCATTACCAGAAGCATCCATCCGCCAATTGACCGAATCCAGATAAGTCAACGGAACGCCGGTCTTGCGGTCAACAAATCCAAGCGGATGAGGTTGAGCGCGGAAGGTATCAGCATTTGCTTTGATTAAGGCGGTCAGCTCTTGAAAAACTGCGGTCGCCTTCTTATCGCGAATCTCGCGTTGCTTGGCGCGGTATTCAGGACTGCTTTTGTAAGCTTTTAGAATCCCGGTCTCGCCAACCTTCTCGATGCAATTGCATCCGACTTTGGATTGCTTGCCATCCGCCGACATGATGAAGCATTCGGTTCGGATGCCGGTTCCGCAATAGTCGCATGTCCCGCCGGCCTTTTGTGTTCCGTCCGGGTAGGTGATGACGTTTTCAGATGCTCCGACAAACCGGAACGGAGCCTTGCCAAGGCCGGCGACTTCAAAAGCGTGTTTGCCTACGTTTTCTGTTGAGTTCGTTTTCATGCCCTCACTCTACATGCGCAACATGCTTGCGCAATCAAATTCTGAAAATTTATTTTCGGTTTTTTTCACTTTTATTCTTGACTCGCCCCAAACCACGTCCCAATCTCTCTATGTCTCCATAAAAAAACCCGAGCACGCCACCGGCAGTGGCGCAGGGTTTTTTTTGGGACATGAGTTGGGACGGTTTTTGGGACAGTCAGAAAAGGTATTTCTTCTAAAAACATAACTCTATTGATAATCAACGACTTAAGGTGTCCCAAACGACTTGGGACAGTGCCCAAAAACCGCTTCAAAGTGTCCCAAAGTTGAAAAATCGCTTGGGACAGTTGATTCTGAGGAACTTACGCAAAATTTCTGTTTTTGGGTTTTCAAGCGTTTTTGCCCTTGAAATACACCCCGGAACGGCTCTCAACCTTGCCGGCTTTCAGCATCAATTCCACGGCGCGCTCTGCCGTGCCCTTGCTAAGAATCATCTTGGTCGACGCGCTCTCTGCCATCCAATTTGTGAGCCGTTTGATGAGCGGTCGGAGTCCTTCGCCTTCCGCCGGGATGCTGTTGCAAAACGCGATGTCGATTGCCCGGTTGACCTGTTCCGGCTTGGTCAATTTCTCTTCCCGTGGCGCGTCGTCTGAACCGCTGAAATCGGTCTCTTGATTGTCCGATGTTCCATCCTCGCTAGGTGCCTCTATTTGCTCCCAGTAAATGCCCTCAGAAGCATGGCGCAACCATATCAAGTCTGTAGGCGTCCCGTTCGGTTCCGACGCGCCAGATAGCTTTCCGCGCTTCGCAAATCGCAGATTGAAGACGCCCGTCGAATGCTCGCTTAGGACGATGCCGGCACGCGCCCAGCCCGTCAGGTCATAGCTGCCGGCTCCACGGTATTGATAGTCGGATGCGGAGCGCCCTTTCCATTGCCCTTGTTCCGTAGGTGGCTTGGTAAAATGGTTGATGACCATCCACGCAAAGCCACGGTTTTTCGCTATCGGATGCAATCCAGTCCTAAAGAACTGCGCAATAACGATTTGCTTTGATATATCATCGCCAACGAATGCCGCTGCCGGGTCAAGCCACATCAAGTCAGGCTTCTCCTTGTCGGCAATGCGTTGCGCAACCTTGATAAACGATTCGCCGCTGCTGAAATTCGTTCGGAATACGACGTTTGCCTTCACCTTTGCCCATAGGTCAGGGGTGAACTCCGGGTCGATTTCGAGCTTTGCCAGAATGCCGAACAGGATGCGCTTGTTGTCGCGCTCGTCGTTCTCCGCTTGAATGATGACCGACTTGAGCGGGCGCGTGGATTGGATGCCGTATAAGGCTTGGTGGACGGCAAAATGAACTGCCATTTGCACCGTGAGCGTGGACTTACCTACACCGCTAGGACCGCTGATGATGCAACTGCCGCCCTTGTTGATCCAATCGTTGCCGATTAGGACGTTGGACATGTCGGACATGTCGATTTTAGCTAGGTCATCGATGTCATGACGTTCCCCTAGCTCATCCGCCTGAATCTCCGCCAGCCAATCCGAAAACGACGGCAAACCGACGTTCAGAAACAGAAGCTCCTGCCGGCGTTCAAACCGGATGCAATGGGGCAAACGGGATAACCTGCCGGGATTCTTGTTCTTCTCGTCCAGCTTCAATCCAGCCGCTAAGAAATGGGCGTAGAGGATACGAACACGCTCGTCGTATTCGTTACGGTCTCGAGCGTCGATTTTGACCCATGCGTGAACTGACTTTCCCCCGCTATCGATGACCGCCGCGCACGGCAGTTTCATCTGTAGGTAAAGGTTTAGCTGTTCCTCCTGTGATAGTTGCTCGTCGAATTCGATGAGAGCATGGCGCAAGTCGGTAACGTCGGCATCGCGGGTCGCTCCCGGCTTGTAGGGATTGATGGCAATGTAAATACCGCAACGGTCTGACGATGAGAATATCCGGTTCGGGTCACCGTCGCGCTCGTTGAGCCGTCGTAGCCACTCCTCCCGGGTGAAACAACAGCCTCCGCCATCGGGAATCTCCTTACCCTCCGCGTTGAGATGCGCTGGCGCTATCCTGATGCCTTCGCCGGGTTTGAATAGCTTGGTAATAAGTTCCCGGCAACCGTCCTGAATCGGTTCGGGAATGTCATCGGCTTTGATGTCGTATTTTACCGGCTTAAGCTTGATTTCAGGCTCAATTTTTTTGCTGAACTGATAGACCTGCGGCATCTGTTCCCCTTGTGAATAAGTTGTCCCGTTGTTTCTGAGTTTGTGACCGCGTGGCTTGTCGTGAATCGTCCGCATGGCATCGCGGATCTTGTGCCTTAGTTCGTGTTCCTTCCACGGCGGGTCGCAGCCGAGATTCCACGAATGAAGCGCGTGCATGGCTTCATCTTCGCCGAGAGCAAAGCCATTGACGACGGTGCAAACGGTCTTGAAAGTAACATTATGCCCCGCATCACCAGAAACGGCGGCGGGGCATTTCGCTAGATAGCGACTTGCTTGTTCGATGGGTGTCATTGTGACATAAATTGAAAAACCCTCGCGTTGCCTCACAAGAGGCGGAACCGTAATAGTTCGGTGATCGTTTTAGTGATTCCCGCGAGGGTAAAGTGTTATTCAGTTACACCACAAGGAAGCCAAGTCTTGCCTTGGTCGGTGGAGTAAAGCCAATTATTCATTGCTGTTTCCGCACTCATTCCGGATTCCGCGCTTGGAGGTCCGAGTTGAATAAGGTTTTTCATTCTGAAATCCCAAAGGCCAACGATCATGTAGCGCCCTCCATTTCCAGATTTCGTTTTCATCAAAGCTCCAACCGGCACCTCTTCCGGATTCCATGGGCGCAGCTTTGGTTCTGGTTTGATGCGGTAGTCGATGTTTTGCCAATCCCAATGCGGCTCACCCACAGCACGCCATTCATCCCATCCCATGGATGGTAAAAGAATCTCAAGCTTTTCACCGTTAACATACGCCTGCATCACCGCGATTTTCTCTTTGGTTGTTTTCATTTGGTATTAGTTGGTTTCGGTCATTCAATCACTTTCAAAAACTCTTCAAGACTGCGCACGACGTGAACAGTATGCCCGATGCGTTCGGCCATGCGCTGAAATCCTAATTGCTCAACTGACAGCTTGCCCGTGCGCGTCTTGCATTCAATGAGATAGATTTGAGGCGAATGCGTCCGCATGTCGGACATTCCACGCGATGAATACACGCCGAGAATCACAAAGTCCGGCGCTCCGATTGTGCTCGTTGACATGCGGTCCATTCGATTGTGAATGAATGGCCAGCCGCGTTTCATGCACTCTTTGATAATCTGCGCGTGCAGCTCGGCTTCTCGGTCAACGCCGGACTTTGATTTCTCGGGTTGCTTGCCTTGACGGGCGAGGATGTTTGCATATTCGGCGGATGAGATTCTCATAATTCAGAAAGCTTTTCGTCGCACTCTTCGCAAATGTGTTGTGTCAGTCTGTCGATTTTGAACCATTCACCGCAGGTCTTGCAACATCGCGCTTCCCGGGTGTCGCGTCGCTCGCAATCTTCCTCGCTGAGATTGTCGTAACGACGCTGAGCGGATTTGAAGTTGGAGTTCATTAGTTTCCTATAGCCTTGGCAATCGCGGTGCGGGCCTTCTTTTCAATCTCGGCGTATCCATTTCTGCCGCCATCGATGAAAGCAATCTCGGCTTGACGAACGATGCCTTGCAACGCCTCAAGCAAGTCAGGCGCGGCGGAGATTAGCCGGGCGTTGGCATCGTGATAGCAACGAGGAACAGCAGATTCCTGATGCTCCACGTATGCAATTGGATGATTGTCCCATCCCTTTACCCAATACATCCCATGAACTGATTTAGGGTCAAATGTCCACGGTCCCGGCGTATGGTTTGATGTTTTCATTTTGTTTCTAGTTAGTTGTTTCTTTCGACGTGATTTAGCTCCCCCATTCCGCCAGCATCGCCATTCCGCGATTGTATTCGCGCTCTTCCTTCGGCGTGAGGTGCATTCCGTAGGTGCCGCTGCCTTTTCCGGCGAGCACGGTATGAGTGACAATCCAGCGGCTCTCGCCGGACTCGTCAGAGTGAGGGGCTTGAGTCGCGGCATAATCAGCGGCGCGTTGCGCATCTTCTTGAGCGCGGGCAATGCGAGCTTGTTCTTTTTCTTCGGCAGTAGGTTCCGGCTTCACTTCTTCGCCATAACCGATATCAACCGGAAGAACCGTCAGCTTAGCGCAATCTCCAATTCGAGAAAGCCGGACAAGGCAACCGCATTCCCAGCCAAGGAACTTGAACTTGTCGCCGGCCTTGAATACTTCGCCGGACATCGGCGAGCAGTCGCGATTAAGAGTTACGATTTCGTTGCGCTTGAGTGTTTCGATGTTTTTCATGTGCTCAAGGTATCGAATTGCTAGCAAGCTAGCAACTAGAAAATGACATTCACTGAACGATTGTTTGCAACTATCTGATTTTCGCAGCCTTGCGCTTGTTCAATTCTGCAAAAAATGCCGCTCCCTGTCGCGATGTGACCGTCTCGAAATCGTGAATACCAACGGCGGAAGCAATATGCGGCATCCGTCGAACCATCGCCACGACGTTAGGAGATGCCAGTTGTAGCTTCTGATTTGAGAATGCGAGCGACAACAGCCGTGATGCGTGACCTTTGCCTTTGACGGTATCAGGGTCGATGCCGTTGCGTTTAAGGTGCCAGCGTTGTTTGTCGCTGATCGCTTCGCCTTCCCATTTCATCGTCGGTTCATACTCGGCCAGCGCCATATCGTTATGCTGCGCGGCGAACATTTCAGCGGAGACGTATTTAGCTTTCTTCTTTGCCTGCTCATCCAATCGCTTGCGCAATGCTTCCTCACGCTTTGCCGTCGCGTCTGTTGCCAGCAGGTCTAGGTCTAGTTCCTGTTCGCCATATCCCGATTGCGAGCGTTCTTCGGCAAGTTCCGTAATTGCTTCGGCCTCTTCCTTGGTCTTCGCGATAAGGTGAGCCGGTTTCGAGATGCTCAATTTTTCGTGCATCCACAGGAAATCGAGCAGCAAGAGATTCTCTTTAGTCGGATGTAGTCTAGTGCCACGCCCCACCATTTGACTATAGAGAGGCCTAGAGCGCGTCGGACGCAGCACGCAAACGCAATCGCATGACGGCTCGTCATAGCCTTCCGTGAGTAGCATCGCGTTCGATAACACGTCGAACTCGCCGGCGGTGAAGCGTTGCAAAATCTCTTTGCGGTCTTCCGATTCGCCGTCGATGTGACAGGCGGAAAGCCCGATTGCCTGACAAGCTTCCACAAACTTTCGCGACGTTGCGCGAAGCGGGAGGAAGGCCAGCGTCTTCCGAAACGATGCCTCCCGTGCGATTGATTCCGCTATCTGGCCAAGGTAAGGCTCGATTGCGCTGCCGAGATCCGCATCGTTGAAATCGCCGGCTGTCTGACGCACGCCGTTCAGGTCGATTTGAAGCGGAACGGATTTGATGGTTATCGGTGACAGGTAACCATCGCGAATCAAATCGAAGAGTCCGATTTCATACGCAATGTTTTCAAAGTATTCGCCGAGACTTCGCTTGTCTGCTCTATCAGCCGTGGCTGTAATTCCAACAACTCTAGCCGAGTTAAAATGGGTCAGAACTTTTTGATAGCTTCCTGCAAGCGTATGATGGCATTCATCAATTATCACCAAGTCAAAATGATTACTCGGCCAGTTTGTGAGCCTCTTTTCATTCGTCAAACTTTGGACGCTTGCAACTACAACGCTTGCGGATTTAGACGCTTTGCTTTCCGCTTTTTCCAATTCAGTCGGAAGCCCATCGGCCCGAATGAATTTATCCATTGTTTGGGTCAGCAATTCTTGTCTGTGCGCTAAAAACAAAACCCGCTTTCCGGCATCCACATATTTTTTAGCGACTCCTGAGGCTATTACGGTTTTCCCAGATCCAGTCGGCAGTATTGCGATTACCTTTTGGAATTCCTTAAAAGACTCGTCGATTCCATTCAAACAATCAATCTGATATGGTCGCCGTTGCATCATTCCGACAGCCTCCTAAAAGGTTGAGTGAATATCCTTTCAATGGGCCAATTTCTATCAACTCGATGCTGCAATGCTTTTTGATTTACACCTAAAACATCAGCCCACTGAGATACAGTTAACCTTTTTCCATTCCATTCAATGAAACGATTTCGTGATGTATTGTTTGCCTGCTCTTTTGGTGTTTTCCATGTGCAGTTTTCGGGGCAGTAGTTTCCGTTTACATCTTTACGTTCAATCCAAAGCCCGTATTCATATCCAGACTCAACCGCCCAATTGTAAAACGCGGTCGGATTAAACCTCCACTCGTCACAAACAGAAATTCCACGCGCTCCATATCTTTCGTATCTTCTGGTTCCCGGTTTATGACAACGATTAACCATGTTCCTGAATGTCCACTTGAGATGATTTTTATGCGGATGATCAAACTTTGTATTTCGCTCCTTTGCGGCGACTGATGCTTTTGCAATTGATTCTATTTTTGCACATCCGCAACTGTGATTTTTCCTGCTCTTATCTTGTAAAGCTCCTGTCTTTATATTTCTCGCCCCTCCGCAATCACATTTGCAGTGCCAATGCGGAGGCCTTATTCCTTCGACTCTTCCGATAACAGTGAGCCTTCCGAATTTCTTACCAGTAAGATCAACCATTTGATTTTTTACGTTTGAGTTCCCTAGCCGCAACCATCGCTTTAGCCTGCGCTTTGGTTAGTTTTCGTTTTGATTTTGCGCCTCCTCGCCGACCGATTTCAGCGAGGTATTGTTTTATTGTCATACGGATTCTGAAACTTGACGTGATTTCCAAATAGCAATTGCTTGCTTCAACGTGCATTTGTTAGTCCACCAAATTTTATAGATTTCGTTATTTTTTTGAACTGTTGATTTGTTGCTTTTCATGTGCTTAACCTATCGTAAGCGGCTTACGATGCAAGCACTATTTTCATAATAAAAAACCGCCGAAACATTCAGTCTCGGCGGCTTTGATTGCAAAGCCTACTCCCCATCGCACAGCACAATCGCCACTCGGTCACGATGTCCTGCACGCCATTCGACGTCGAACGTCGGCAAAGTATTAATATCCACGGTCTGTCCTTTGGTGTTGTATACTGGGAACTCAACGCGAACGCGTTCGGCTGGATTGAACTTCTGAAGTTTCTCGATCAGGTCTTTGACTATCATGTTGGTCTTTTAGTTTGCGGAGGTTTTTGTTGTTAGGAAATCCACGGTTCCAAGGATGCGCCAAGCCCATCTTCGGAGACGCGGAAAGTGCCAGTTCTTTTGTGAATGGATATTTCATCGGCCAGTTGAACCGAGTCCCTTCTCGCCACGGTCGGACGTTGAAAGCTCATCGACTTCGACAAGCTCGACTTGCGGGAGTGGCAGTATGACGAGTTGTCCGATTTTGTCGCCGGCTGAGTATCCTCCTGTTCCGGCTTCGCGATAGAAAGAGAACACAACCTCGCCGCGATAGCCTGAGTCAATTACACCGACGCTGTTGCAAAGCGATAGTCCGGTGTCGCGAATTGATGAACGAGGAAACATCGCGCCGAAATAGTTGTGGGGAATTTCAACGGCTATGCCTGTCTTGTGAACAACTACTCCGGGTTTATTGTGATTTAGTGGACCCGTGCATGAATAAAAATCGAATCCCGCATCCGATTCATGCGCTCGCGTTGGTGTCTTCGCTGTCGATGTTAGTTTCTTGAATTTGATTTGAATCATACCGTAAACAGTTCTTGGTTATTGTTTTCCGCACTCTGCAAATTGCCACAAGCGACTTTGAAATACGATTCCTTGAGTTCGATGCCGATGAATTTCCGATTCATTTTCAAAGCCTGATAGCCTTCGCTGCCGATTCCAGCGAACGGAGAAAATACAACGTCGCCGGGATTAGACCAAAGCTCGATTGCACGTTCGATGACTTCGAGCTGCAAAGGGCACACGTGTCTTTCGTCGGGTTGATCGCGTGCGTCTTCACGTTGCAACGTGTTCCCAGCGTCGATTCCACACTTGTCAGGAACATCCATTGAAGGTGAAACGCAGATTCCAAATCCGCGTTCGTCAACGCCGTGCATCGAAGCCCAAACTGGCGAAGCGTAACGCTGCCACTTGGCGACAGGAAACGATTCATTCGTATGTGTCACCGGCTCAGGATTGACACCGGGCTTACGCATCACGACGAGGTAATCAGGAATCCCCTGACGCGACATGCAAGAGTCTTTTTTGATTTGCTTGTGAAGCAAGCCGAGAGCCTTCGTGCGTTGCATCGCGGTCACTGGGTCTTTCCAGATGGTGACCTTGGAATGGAAGATCCATCCATGCTTTTCAAATGCGCGGATGATGTCGCCGGGAAAGTCGCGCAGCCCGATAACTCCGTGATGCTGTTTCGATGTAGGAAGATCCATACAATGAATCGCCGCAATGCGTCCCGGCTTCGTAATGCGCGTCAATTCCGCAATCAGGAAATTGAAGTGCAAAAAGAATTCTTCGTCATCTCGACAGTTACCCATGTCACGGTCTGAATTGCTGTAGCAATACAATGACGAAAAAGGAGGACTGAAGATGCTAAGCCCGATTGAATCTGTTGGTATTGCTTTAATGCACTCAACCGCGTCTCCGTGTATCAAGCTCCAATTCTTCCCGTCTAGTTGGTTTAATGAATTCATGTTTTTTGTTATTTTTACTATGCACCCACAAGTGACATTCCCTGCAAAGCAGGATTAGGTTATTTAGTTTTGCTCTTAGTTTTTTCTCTTCAAAGCTAACGATGTGATGAATAGCAAATTTGATTTTTCTGTTATGCTTTACCCCGCATCGCTGGCATTCCGCGTTATCTCTTTTCCAAACTTCACGAACTGCTTTCTTCCATTTCTCTGTCGAATAAAACGATTGTCGCTCAGGTGTAATTCCACCACGCCAACTTCCCGGCTTTCTATCTTTGTAGACCTTCAACCAATGAACACCATTTATTAAAGCAGGACATGCACCTTGAGCTTTTTTCGTTTTGCTAATTTTAAGCCTAACACTTTTTGGCAACTTCTTGTTTTTCCAATAGTAGTTTTTAACTAGCTTCCAGTTGCCAGTTGTTCCGCGTTTTCTAGTTTCGATTCCGCTACCTTTAAGCCAGTTCCATACTGACTTCGGGTCTCTGCCAACAAGTTTTGATATGGCAGTGCAATCTAGCTTTTCTACGACGTATTTTTGGCGCAGCCATTCTACCGAAACTGGTCTATTTAGTTTTTGCCATTCTGATTTGCAATTGATGTCGCAAAAGTAAATCGACATTTCGCATTTTCTAAATAATGGCTTCCCGCAAAAACCGCATTCGCATGAAATCATGCACCTATGTTTACAGCTCCGTTTTATTGAGTCAAGAAACTTGGTATTTTGATTTTGATGTTCGGATTGTAGGCGGTTGAATCGCGCCGAACTCCGCGAATCTCCCGTGATGAAATCTCTGCCATGTGCTTGACCATGCTCTCAGCCATCCGCTTTGCGTCCGCTTCCTTGCGTTGCAAGTTGGCTAACACCGCGCCCTCAAGATTTGAGATAACAATGTGCGCATCGACGATGTTCTTTTGACCGAATCGCCAGCAGCGACGAACGGCTTGATAGAATTGTTCGTAGCTGTCGGAAAGGCCGACGAATAGTTGCTTGTGGCAGTGCTGGAAGTTCAAACCGAATCCAAAGATCGACGGCTTACTAACAAGCACGCGCACCTCGCCGCTCAAGAATCCTTTGACGACTTTGTCTCGATACTCTTCTGAATCAGAACCAGTCACCTCAACCGCGCCACGAATACACTTGGCGAGTGCTTCAGATTCCGAATTGAGATTGCACCATGCGATCCATTGGTCATCGTTGCTGTTTGCGATTTCCGACGCTTTCGCGACACGTTCAGGAAGTGAACACTTGCGCGCTTCCCTACGCTCCTGAAGCGACGACGCCGGCAACGCGAACAAATAACCGTCCATTGCCTGATGTGCCTCGACGACGTGCTGGTGCATTTTCAATTCCGGCAATTGAAACGCGCCGTCGTCGTAACCGAGATCTGAAGGCTTGCGGATGTTTACCGCCCAAGAGCAAAGCCATTTCCAAAAGATGTCTTCCGCGTGACCCTTGAGCCGCCATTGCGACGTGTTTCCGCCGTCGTGCGTGAAGAACATCGCAAGCATCTCCTCACGCTTCATGACGCCAAGGAACTCGGCATGATTGCCAAGCTCCATGTAGTCGTTAGGTGCGGGTGTAGCCGTGCAAGCAAGCTTGAACTGAGTCGCACGAAATGCGTCGATGATGCGCGTGCGTGTCTTCCCGTCGTATGATTTCAGGATGGATGATTCATCCAAGACTACGCCTTTGTATCGGTCAGGATTCAACCGATGCAACTTCTCATAGTTGCAAATGTGAATACTGCGTCCGATGTTCAGTTGCTCCACAGCTTCCGCGTCATCGTGAATATGCGCGACATCCACGCCGATAGCTTCGCCTTCACGCACGGTCTGTTCCGCGACTGACAACGGCGCAAGAATCAGGACCGGGCCTTGGTCTTCAACGTGACGCGCCCAAGCCAATTGCTGAGCCGTCTTGCCAAGCCCGCAATCCTCGAATAGAGCCGCACGCCCACGACGGATAGACCACTTAACAACGTCGGACTGGAAATCGAACAACGGACGCGTAAACTCAATCTTGCTTGGTTCAAACCCTGTCGGAACGTCGATCGGTGTCTTCCGCTTAATAAACTCCTCGTAAGCAATCATAGTTCAATCCGTTTCGTCAGCTTGCTTTTGAAGTGCTCGATTTCCTGATGGTTCATCGGTCGCGACCGTTTGATCCATCCGCGCTTTTCGCAACGTGCAACGAGCTTGCGAATTGATTCGTAGCTTCCGAGTGGTGTCATTCCGTTTGGTAGTTTATTTTCCATGATTTTTAAATTTGATGGTAACGGCAGTGCAAGCGCCGACGAACAAAAACCATCCCCATCCTTCCTTTTCTTTGTAGGCAAGAAACGATCCGGAAAGAACGCAAATAATCGAAACGAGATTTGCGACGATGTGTAAAAGAATGTCTCTCATAGCATTGATAAATAAAAACATCATACGTCACCAATTCGCATCCTCAGAATCAATCTTTGACGGCTCGTTACGCGGGAACTTTTCCTTGTCGGTGAGCCACGTCTTGACGCGGTTTTGCATCTCGCCGCTACGCTCGTTTTTAACCTGCGTAACGTGACACACTCCGCGAAGCCCGATGACCGTGGACGGTTCGAGCGAGATGTCCTGACCGGGTGCCGCTTTCATGTTCGTGCATTTGACGAACATATTGCACATGCCGTTTAGGAACTTGTTCAGGTTGGCGGTCTTTTCATCCGTGCCGGTCAACTGCGGAAACGTCAGGCGTTCCGTCCATTGCGCCAGCGGCTTCTTGAATTCTTTGTCCGAGAAAAACTTGAGCTTGAGCGAAAGCGTTTCGCATCCGTTGGTTTTTCCTGAGTTACTGATTCCCACGTCCGCACCGACAACCTCGAATCCGTAATTGCCGGACTTGAGAAGCTCGAATTGCGGAACGTCTTCGTTAGTGAATTGAAATGATGGCATGATGTTAGTATTTGAGTTTTGCGTTTTTCTTTGCGCGGCGTTTTGACTTTTTGTTTTCTGTGTCTTGAGCATCAATCGCGTGAGCGATTAAAAGCGATTCTTTGAATGCGCGTTGACGCTGCGCGAGCGTTGTTTTGTGCTTCATGGTTATTTATTTTTGACCGCGACTAGACTGACCGTGTTTGGTTTTCGTTGAACCGTCTCCCCAAGCTTTCGCTCCATTTCCTTCTCAGAACTGACTTTTGAAACATCATTCGCTTGCATGTTGTATTCAACGAGTCCTGAGAATTTCACGTCGCACAACTTGAGAAATTCATCCTGCGGGATTCCCGACTTGCTAAACGCTTCCGTGACAGAAGTAATAAAGCGATTGCCTTTCTTTTCTTGGAGCTTGAATCCGTCCGGCACTGTTCCCTGTTTCAATGCCATTTCCTTAGCCTGATATTCGGCGGCATCGGCGAAGTCGCTAACGATGCGAGCGACGCGGAGCACAACGCCCATCGTCTTTGCGTCGATGATATCCGACGTGTGAGCGCCAGAAGTCAGCCACGATTCAAATGCTGCGCGGTCTTCGTCGGTTGCGCCTTCCCGATGCTTCACGATGTCCAGTGCGGGCTTGAGAAGCGCGGAACACTTAAGCCGATTCGCGCACCATCCGCAGTAATCGCAAGCGGACGGCTGCGCGTTCGGGTCTTCGGCTGCGTCGAGAATCTTGCCAACGATTGATTCAGCGTCGGCCTGATTCAAGACAAACATCTCCGCTTTCTTCTCCGCGCCAAAAAGGATGTGAACGTGGCACTCGTCGAAACCCTCGTTAAAAACAAGCTGCGCGTAGTCGGCCATCTGCGCGAGGTAATCGCGTCGCCTCCACTTGAAATCGAACAAGTGATTCCCGCAAATGTAATCTGGCGTTCCTTCGCGCTCGTTGAAATTGCCGTCCATCCATTGACGCTTTTCTTCAATGTGCAACGAATGATCCGATGTAGGCGCGTGCATTAAGATGTAATCGCCCGCCCACTGAATCGCTTCTGCATCTTCGTGGTCGATGTCGCACGGTCTTAGCATGAGATTCGATGTGACGTATTGCTTTAGCCACTCATGCCGCTTTGTTCCCTCTTCAGCAAAGTCGCCGCCGGTGCCAACAAACTTCGGGCACTGCGCGAGCATGGGTAATGATGATGGTCGATGTTTCATTTTGGTTTTTAGAAATGGATGAGAGTGCGGTTTGAATGATCGGATTTCACGTCGTTCCCATTTCCGGTCTTTCGATCCAAGTGTTCCGCTTACTCCCGCACTACTGCGGGCGCATGTTAGCCGTCGCCATTCTCCATGCTTACTCTCAAAATTACTTCGTCAGATTGATCGCCTTAACAAATCGATCTGTCTCGGTCAAAATCTTGTTCGCGGTCGAAACCGGGATAAACCGGAACGGCTCACCGCTTTTGGATTGTTCGTCCGTGATTTTACCGTGTTTAACAAGCCACGCAACCGCTTTTATGATATTTTCTGCGCCGAGTTTTGCGGCGATTTCTTCGGCTTGTTGGTTGCTGATGGTATATGGGACTCCAATTTCAGCCGGCACGGTTTCCCTGATTTCCTCTTGCGGAACTTGAATCGGATGCACTTCGATTTCCTGCGCGACTTCGACCGGAGCAGTGACCGTGATAGTCGTTTTAGGTTCGACCGATTTCGGCAGGACGATTTCCTTGACCGTCGCTTCTGGCATAGGTTCCGTATCGTAATCGCCTGCGTAAATCTCCGGCGCAAGCATCGCTACGGCGTTTGAAATCACGCGAGCACGAAGCATGTTCGACGGCGACTTTTCCCAAGCGGAACGCGGCTTGATGAGTCCGGCTTTCTTGGCATCGGCAATCGAGAATCGTTGCGTGATTGAGTTACCTTCAAACTGGAACTCGCCAATCGCTTCGCGCGAATCCTCGTTGATAGGAACCTCGTCGCCGGTCTTAATCCACTTGTGCTTGCCACCTTTGCGACGGAAGTCTGCCAGTGCTGCCAGTGCTTTCTTGGAAAGCTTACCGTCAACGATGTGATAGTCTCGCGTGATTTCGACCGGAGACTTTTGTTCCGCGAGACAAATCATCGCTAGGACTTTTCCCTGTTCAAGTCGGTCGCATCCGAACATGCCGGACTTCGCGAAGATTTCGCCGACGCGGTCAATGGCTTCGATTGGGTTGTTGAGTTTGGAGTATAGTTCGATGTTCATTTGGTTTTGATGTTTACAATTTTCCGTTGAGTAGATTTTTCAGGACTTTAGTTTCAGTCACGTTGAGGTAACGAGAGAATAGTCGCAGGCAGATACGGAGCGCCATGCGGAGCTTTTCAGTTTCAGTCATAGTCTCACCATCTCTTCCGCGATTTGTTGGGAGGGTTTCATAGTAATGATTCAGGCCAAGCGGAGATGATGGAGTCGAGAATCAATCTGCTGTCAGGGCTTGGTAGCTGTTTACACAAATCAATCGCCGCAATCGTTGACTTCCATCCGGCAGTTGATTCGCAAGGTGGATACTTAGCAATAAGTTCTTCACACCTCTTCTTTATCCGTTCCAAGTGTTCAGTGCGGGTCATAACTATTTAGTTGGAAAATCCTTAAACGCATCAACAAGCTGATTAGCTTCCCAAACAGAATTACTTTGTATAAAAGAAGCTTTGTTTAAAAATTCTTTTTGATCAGTTATACCTTTAGCAATATCACGATAAGTATCCATACCAAAAACAAATCCTCGCTGGAATAGTTCCTCAAACATTAAGCTTTGAATCTCTTTAGGCATTCCAGTTTTTTTAGTCGGAACATATTCATGATAATGCTCCACTGTTATTGTTGGAGGTTTAACTTTTGGAAACCTAGTTCCAACAGTGAAACCAATTCCACCAGCCGCAACAAAGCATAAGGCCAGTATCAATGTGTTTTTAGTTTCAGTTGTCATTTGGTTCGTCCTCATCAAAGAAACAGAAGCAAGCGTAGCTTGCTAGTAATGCGGGCATAACAAACGCAGGATTTCCAGGTTTAGCGATAGCTAAACCGATAGACAATATAGAACAAAACAAACAAGTAGCTGCGTAAAACGCTTTCACTTCCACCTCCATTGTCGTTGGTTGTTTTCGTCTAGGTAGTATTCGGCTTTGCCTGCTTTGACTGCGGCCTTCCTGTTTGACTCAAATTGCAACGCTCCACCGATAAGCATCATTGCAAGTGACCAGATAATAAATAGTAGAACTTTTGAGAATTCGCTCATAGCCCTTCATTCTCCTCATACTCTCGGGTGAAGTGGAGACATTCAGTGCGTCTTTCAAATGCGCTGACATTCTTGTCTGCAAGATGCTTAGATAAGTGCATGCCTCCAAAGTTAATCTCCTTGCCCTCATAAACATTCACCCAAAACTCCACCTTGCGCTTGATTGGAGGGTTGATGAGGTCGTAATGACTTTCATGTCCGTCGTCGAAATATCTTCCAAGCTCATCCCATTGTTGGGGAGATGGATTGTTTTCAATGAGGCCGATTACGGGCTGGTTTCCAATCCAGTCCGTGCAAAGAATCCTTACCTTGTGTCCGTCGCGTGTGGTGATTGGTTTTGTGAAATCGAGTGGTTTCATTTCGTCTTCTCCTTTACGTGTGGGAGTTGGTTGTAGGCTTCGAGTGAATAGCTCTTTTGCCCAATGGGATTGTCTGGATGGAAAAACCCTTTTGGTAAAGGCTTCCACCAAACTTTAAGTTCTTCCGCAAGCTCATCGCAAACCTTCCTGAGCTGGTCGATTTCTACTCTGTGTCGCATAGCTATTTCGTTTACGTCCTTCTCGTTGCTAGTTTCGCACTCCGCTCCAATGACTGATTCGTAAAGCGAAATGTAGTTTTGAGTTTGAAGCTTCAAAGCCTGTCTCGCCTCATCCCTCTCCCGTTCGAGCTTGCGGGCGAAGTCGGCAACAACAACTTCGGTTTCGCAGAGGCTATAAGGATATAATCGAATTGGACCTCTTACTTGAGCATCCGTTTCCGGCGTTGGTGTGTTTGAGTTCATCGCTAAAACTTTCCGCACGCACGTTGCGTGATTTGCGGGCATCGACGCAGGTCGAATCCGCGTTTCTTGTATCCAGCGAAACCAAGATTCCATGCCGCATAAAGATCCGCGTGCGATGGATTCTTACCGTGCTTCACAAATTGACCGTGCAAAATAGTGAAGTAATCAAAAGCGAACTCGCGAGCTAGGTCTCGATTTGCAGCGCCAGAAGGGTAAGGCACCACCCGACGACCTACCACCGCCCGCGAGTTGTTCACGGTCCGCCACGCAGCGGCGTGAAATTGGAATGAACCGATAGCCTTTCCGTTGTCGCCGATGGCGCGTGGATTTCCGCCGCTCTCGATTTGTTCGACGCGGGAAAGGAAGGATTCAGAAATGAGAACCACGCCGGCAGTTTCTCGCGTCAGTTTCTTGTTTACGTTTGCACCCGATGAGATGCGAGTTCCCAAGGAACCGTTGGCCGCTATTGCGTTCGGCGTGGTAAAGGCAGGATGCTTCACGGGGGGAGATGATGGCCGGGCGGGATTGGCCGAAGCCGTGAAGCATCCTAAAATCAATCCGACAACTAAAGACGACAGAAGCGGTTTGTTTGTGTCTGGCTTGACGACGGTAATATCGTCGCTCCAGCCCATCGCCTTGGCTTCGTCGCAAAGCGGATGACACATGCCGTGACTTACCGGAATGGATGCGTCCGTGTGACCGTCGTCGATTAGAATCTTCCCGCACCAAGCGCATTTAGTTTTCATTGGTAAACCTCCACTATCTTTCCGTCTTTCTTCATGTTGTAGAGACATTGACGAGTTGCGGCAGCATACGCCTTCGAGAAGTGTTTCATTTCTACCCTGCCGTCAAATTTAGCAACTGTCCTGACTTCTTTCCGGCCTGACCATTCGACAAGCCGGCATACGTCCTTGTCCTGAATCATGACTAGAATGGTCATACCTATTCCCCTTTGAACTCGCGATAAATCCATTCGCGCTTTTCTTTATCAAAGTGCGTGAAGTGATGCTTCAAAGCAGCTTCGACGATTTCGTCTTGGTTGAATTCCGTCGTCGCAGATTCGACGCGGACTTTCTTGCGAGTGGCCGGAGATACGCGGCTGTTAAGTTGGACTTGAGTTTTCATGTTTAGAATTTAATTGTGATAATTCTCCAATATGAGCAGCGGCAATTACGGAGACTTGTATTGCATCGCGGGCAGTAGCTCATGCTTTTCCTCCGTTTGCTTTGATTGCCGCATTACGTGTCGCCTGCGCTGTAGTTTTGTTTCCAGAATACTGAGCGTCGCCGATTTGATTTCCATCAGCATCATTTACTTGAGTTACGCTTGACCGCGTTTTTCGGTCATACCAGTGATCTACCGTGTTTCCGTTTGCGCATTTCGTTTTCATTTCAGTTCGTTTGCGAGGTGTTGAATCTGTTCGGGAGTGATGCCCATCCATTCGGCGGCTCGGGCGATGAGCTTAAACGTCTCGGCTGCGTCGCCGCAATGTGACCAATTCAATTTAGCATCCGGCTTTTGATTTTCGAGCCGTTGCTTTTGGTTTTCCTGAAGAATAAGCGTCGCCGCAACGTGAATCAACTTTTGCCATTCTACAACCCGCGCTTTCGGGTCAAGGCTTGCACTTGGTTTGATGTCGGTCATTTGCATGGTGATTATTCCCCTTTAAGAGCTTCCTCAATTAATTCAGGAATGGTTAGACTGCACTGCGGGTCTTTGTCGCCGTCTAGGTATCGGTCAATAGCTTGCTTGGCGTCTTCAATTGTTTTAGCTCCAAAGCAATTGATTTGCTCCACAAAGAAACTACTACTTTGCTCAATTGTCATGTCTCGGTATTTCGTTTTCATGTGCTGAATATGCCTATCTGCTATCATTCTAGCAAATAAAAAATGACACGAGGTGAACGATTCCTTGCAAGTCGTTGATATTGCAGGAAATAAAAACTCCCGAAATCTTGCGAAATCGGGAGTTGCGACTTGTTTTGATGTGTCTTTTAGACAGCCGGCGGCGGGGCGACGAGGGTTTCCAATCGTTCAGCCTGCGCGTTTACAGCGTCGGCAGCGGCTTGAACCTGTTCGTCGGTTGCGGACGGCTTGTGCCATTCAGCAACGGCAGTGTCCACGGCTACGGTGAGACGGGTAATAGACCCGTTGAGGTTTTCGAGTGCGCTCATGAGTTTCTTTTGTCCTTTCGTTATTCGATGCTCGATGACAAGCAAAATGAAAGTCACCAAGATCAAAAGTCCTGCAATCATCAGAAGGAAAGCGCGACGAATGCGCGTGCAAGAGAGTCCTTCTCGTTGCCGTTAAACCAAGCACGGATTGTATAATCAGAACCTAGCGCGACGTGTTTGTTCAATCTCAGTTCCGCGCCGAGACCAACGCCTAGCGCCCAGTCGTCATTCGTCCAGTCACGCGCTACGCCGCCCTTTCCGTAGAGAACGAAAGTCTCTTTCGCGTATTTAACGAAGTTGGCGCGACCATAGATTTCCGATTCATCGACGATGCCGGATTTCCAGTTCTCCGTTTCGTAGGTCAACGCGGTCCCGTGAATCGAGACGAACTTGTTGACGTTGAATCCGAGATCCAAGCCCGTGCCGAAAGTATGCTCTCCGGTAATGTCCGCGCCTTTCAACGCGGCTACGGGCGAAACCGTAATCGACTTGAGGATGGAATCGGATTGAGCGTTTGACGTGCATTTGCAAATCGAGAACGCGACAAGGAACAGGAACAGAGTGCGGATGAATGTTAGATGTGTCATAGTTGTTTGTTTTTGTTTCTTACTTTTTGAGCGCCTGCCCAAAGTAAATGCCGAGGACCATCGTGAACGCAGAATAGAGCGGCTCAGGAATCACGATGTTGACCGACGTATAACCTAGCGATGCCATTACCATGTTAGCGGTCCAGTTGCCGCAGATGGTTACGGTAATCAGAATGGCAAGCCAAGCACGAACTGATACCGCACCAACGGAGCTAGGCTCGCGATGGGTGGTCGTTGTCGTGTTTGTGATTTCAGTTTGTTCGCTCATTTTGCTCCTCGTCTTACTTCATTTTGAAGAGCAATCAAACGCTCCTCAATACGTGTTAGCAGTTCGTGATCTTCCTGATTCCTTGCATTGCTCAAGTCAACTTTGGCTTCCACGGCTTGAATCTTTTTCTCGGCGGCTTCCATGCGCAACGGGAATGTGTAGAAAGCTCCAATCAATCCGCATATGCCGCCAAGCCCACCAAAGAACCCGATGATAATCCCAGTCAATTCAAGATTGAGTTTAGCCTTCTGTGTCATAATCCCTATTGCCTTATTCCAAAAAGTTGCACTCTTTGTAGTCGCGAAAGCTATGGTTTGAATCTTTGGAGGGCAATCAATTTTTGGCTGCATTTTTGTAATCAATTCGGACGTATTGCCAAGCGAAGGAACGAGTTAGGCTTTCTCGGTCCACGCAAAAGAACAGAAGCAATCGGAGTCCATGTCATCATGTTTTCAGACTCTTCAATTTCAGCGGTTACATTAAAAAGGTAAATTGTAGTCGGATTGCTGTTAGTCGATGTTCCTACGCTTGAAACACTAACTGGAAAAAGCAATCCAGTCGGAAGGTCGTCCACCTGATACAACGTCTGATACGTCGGAACTTCGGCGTTCTGTTGCGGTCCCCATTCAAGCCGATAGCCTACGACATGATTCATGCTTGCCGGCGCTTCCCACTCAAATATCGCCGGCGGGAGTGATTGCGCCGGTGAACAGAAGGCAACCAAGACAACGAAGAGGATGGGCAGGATCGTTTTCATGGTTGAACTTTTAGGCCGCGATATTTGAGCAGTCCTCGCGCCGTTGCCGTGGTCGGAGCGGTTTGCGTGGAGTTGTTGGTCACGGGGACGCCAGTGACGGTGACGACGTCGTCGCCGTCCGCGTCCTGCCACCCGTCGCCGGGCTGGCTGTAGTTGAGTGTTCCGGTTTCGCCGGCGTAGACGGTGCGCGATCCGGTGAAGGTGATCGCGGAGGTTCCCGATCCAGACACGTAGGTCAACGTCACACTGCCAAGGCTGAGGCTGGCGGCGTTTCCTCCGCTGCCACCCGCGCCGATGGTGACGGCTTCGCTGTAGTTGATCGTCCATGTCGTGCCGTTGGCGCTGACGGCGACGGTGCTGAGCTGCGGGACGACGGGCGTCGATGCGTAGACCTGCCACATGTTCGCCACGAATAAGGATCGGTATTGACCGCCGTCCGGGGTGTAACCACCGGAAGGGTTGCGTCCCGCGCCTTTGATGTAGCCGCCGGAACCATCCGGGCCGAAGGTCACGCCGTAATTGGCCGCGACTCCATCGTATGGCGCGGCATCGTCCGGCGACATTCGCCCGCCGTAGTTCACCCAGCGTTCGGCAAACTCGTTGAGATTCGCCCAGCGGTTGGTCGGGAAGCAGGCTTGCAAGCTCGGCATTAGGCGACAGATCAGGGCCGCGCCTTTGAGTGACTGCGCCGTGATGATCTGATATTCACCCGCGCCAAAGAGATAATTGCCACCATCGATCAGTTGATACGGATCTTTGTAGGAGCGCGATCCGCTGCGGGAAGTAATCCAACCCCAGTATTGCGACTCTGTGCTGGCGGTCTGACCCCACAGCACGACATTGTTTGAGGTTGAGCGGTAAAGGAACTCGTCTTCGTGAAAACCGTCATTCGTGCCGAGGTAGCTGAGGATCGGCGTGATGTTGAACATGGTTGCGCCAAACGCCGCGATGGTGCGGTGCATGGGATTGTGACCAGTGCCGGGCTGTTGATAGCCCTGATGGACAACAAAGGCGCGGTCCAGTGCAGCCTGACAAACCAACACCACAGCGTTTGATTTTTGCGCCCAAGTATCATCAAGAAACAGGTTCAGGATGCCGTCCGAGTAAAGCGGCCCGTTCTCGGGCTGATAGTCGGCCAGCGTATCGAGCGGGCGGAACCTCCTGGCGTCGTAGGTGTGAAATTCAAACAGCACGCCGTTGTCGTAATCGTCCACTGTTTCAGCGAGAGTCGGAGAATTGGTAAGGCCGCTTCGCAGATAGGCGGGCAGCAGGTTGGTTTGCAGATCGCTTACGGTGTAGTGCGGTCGGTTGGTGGTTCCCGAATACGGCGGGCGAAAGGTTACGCTGCCGCCAGCCGGAGGCGCAGATGTGACCACGGTCAGGATCGCAATGGTCTTGATCGCAGGCAAGGTCTGGTTGGTATTGGCAATGGCTTTTACGATGCACGCATTGGTCGCGATGGTGAATGGCATCGCGACACGGAGCGCGGCGTCGTAGCCGTTTACGTCAGAGTCCAGTCCTTGAAAGCCATAGTAAGGCGCATTGATCTGCCAGCCGTTGTCGTTGCCACTCCACGCGGGCAGCATGTTGGTGACGGTCACGGGACCGACGACGTAGTAGTCGCCGTTTACGTATTGGCCGAATTCAACGGAGGAATCGAACTGGAACGTGACGCCGCGATGAACGATCTGGTTTGTCGTCGCGCCGAGTGCGCCGAGTGCGCTGAGGAGAATGGCGAGGAGAATTCTCACTGTTTGTAAATAATCAGATTGCCCTGCGCTGTTACTTTCGCTGCGGGCTGACTGTGTGTGCTCACTTGTTTTGTGAGTTTGCTTGCCGCCCAACCAAACAGATTCACCGCCATCAATAGGATCGCCAAAGCCGCCAGCACGTTGCTCCGTTCGACGCGAAGCTTTTTTGTTGGAGCACTAAGCGCCCACACGATCGCTGCTGCTAGAAACAATGTGCTCATGGTTTCAATGTCCTGTAGTTGCCTTGTCGCGTGGTGGTGACGTCGGTCCATGCAATGCCGTCCGGTGACGACTTCATTAGGTTAACCGATCCCGAGGCGCGGCCGAAGTTCAAGCCGTAGGGTGACGCGGCGGTCTTTCGCACTACCCACCAGTTCGTCGATCCGCTGGCGGTGCTGACGGTGCTCGGGAAGCTGAAGGTGACGTAGTTGGTCGTCGTGCCGATTTGCACGGGCGTCTTGGTATCCGATGTGGCCAACACAGTTTGAGACGGCGAATTGGTGGCGGCGGCGCTACGCAGCTCAACGAAGAAACTGGCCGTTTCCGAAGCGTTTACGGCGAGGTTTAGCTCCACTTTGCAGATGTCTTGACCGTCCGAAGCGAACGCCGAGGCGTAGTAGTCTTGTGCAGATGCAGTGACGCCTTGGATCGTCAGGAAGGATTGGCCGGCCGCAGAGCAATCAATGATGCCGTCGTCGAGAGAGTTGGTTATACCGATGCGCGGATGGAAATCTTGCGGCCACCACGCAAACAGGTTCGTGTTGTGGAAGCCCGGCATTGCTTCCAGCACGTCCACGGCGTTGGCGTTGGTGGTCAGTGTCGTCGTCGCGTTGGTTGGCATTTGCAGCCTGCCTCCGGCCACGTTCCAGTTGGCAATAGTGCGCGTGCCGTTGGTGTCCTGTTGGAAGTAGACCTGCCCCCGTTTGCCCATCGTTGGCGGGTTTGAGAAGGTGATGCGGTTTAGGTTGGTCAACAGGCTTACCTTGGCGAGGTCGAATGCGGCGAGGTCGATCACGATCTCGTTGGTGGCGCTCACGGTTATGTTGGTGACGTTGAACGCGACGGTTGCGCTACCACCAGAGGCGGCGATTGAAATTGTTCCGTCCGTGTGATTGGTCGTCGGCGTGATGTTTGCACCGAAAAGGAGCGCGTAGTCCTTGGTCGATTGCACGGCCACCCATCGGTTGCTGCGGTCAAGTGAGGCGTTCAATTGCAGGATCGAACTCGGCGGAATGGCGAACGCCGTGACGTTGCTTCCATCGCGCAGCGCGTAAAGCCCGAAGCTGTTCGACGCGTAGATGGTGTTTGTGCTGGTGTTCTGGAGTTGGAGGACGATGGCCGATGATTGGTTCGAATTGCCCGTCACGGTGAACGCAAAGCTTTGATTGGTGCTGAACTGAACAGCAGCGGTCTGGTCGGCAATCAAGGAGATGGTCGGCGCTGTGGTGAGCAGGACCGGATTGTTCGTGCCGCTGCCGCCGCTTCCGCCCGCCGTCGTCTGCGTGGTGCCGTCGGCGAAGGTGATGGAGTTGATCACGCCGTTGCTGCCGCGATAGATGCCGTCCGTCATGTAGCGGTGCATGTGGAACGGGAGCGGACCGGCCCACGCGTCGCCATAGCTGGCATAATAACCGGAGGTGATGTTCGTGGTGCGGCGGTTGTGCTCGAAGATCAAGACCGTGGCGTTGGTGATCGATTCCTGCGCCAGTGAATCGTGCGTCACCTCGTATCGGTTGTTGCCCACCTGCGCGATCAGTCGGTTGCTGTGAACGTAGGCGTTGAACGTGTAGAGCACGTTGTTCGTGAGCGGGATCGGGTATGTCTCGTTGATCAGGTTGTTGGTCTGACTCAACTGGACTTGCAGTCCGGTGCGGAGGACGCGGAAATGCAGATAGGGCTGGCTTGTGTTGAAATCCAGCGAGCGGCACAGGATGATCGTGGCGGTGTCTTCCCATCCGTTGTTCCCGAGTCCCTCATACATCACGGTGCCGCCGAACCAGCCCCAATTCACGGAAAGATTCGTGCGTGTTACGCCCCAATAGTGCGGGCCGGTCGGACCATTGGTGGCGTGTCGGAAGCGCCCGCCGCCAATCCAAACGAGATTCGTCGTCGTCCCGATGGGTGCGTGTCCCCATACGTGGCCGCTGTCGGATGTGCCGGGATAGTTGGTCAGTCCTTCGCGTTCAAAGCTGTCGTAAAATTCAAGTCCCGCATGGCGCCAATCCGCGATGCGTTCGAGCAAGCGATTGGAAAGGCGGAAGCCTTGCGGGCTGACGGCGTTCGGGGTTTCGTTGATCTGGTCTTGGATGTTATCCGTTACTCCGTCCAGATACCCGGCCTCTGTAGCGGAGATGCCAGCGACCGGAACGAGTTGTTTGCTGGCGTTGAAAGCGGCGATTTCGCTAGCGGTGGCGCCATCAATGGTGACGTTTCCGTAAAGGGTTGCGTTGGTCTTCGGCGCTTTCACCAGTTCAAGTTGGTTGCTGGTGATCAGCGCGGAGTTGGTAGCGAAGTAGCGAGCGATGTTTGTGGCGGTTGGCGCGCTGATGCCGGCGGCCACGATCGCGTTGTATAGATCGTTTGAGGTGTAGGTGATGTTGGTCCCGAGCGCGTGAATGACGGCGGTGATGTTGGTGCCGTTGACGTCCAGCGTGTTCGCCGAAAGAAAGGCAAAGTCGGCGTTTAATCCAGCGGTCTGCGTGATGTCATCGTTAAGCCGAACAGCTTCGTTGTTTGTCTGACGTCCGGATACAAGCAGGCTTCCGGCGAGTTGAACGGCTTTGGTGTCGTTGTTTGTCAATACATAGGACGCAAGCGAACCTGAACCACTGCTGATGTTAGTAATCCAAGGGCCGAGATTTGTAGCCAAGTCCGGCGCGGTAATGTATCGCGAACTCCATCGGCCGGTCGTCACATCCTGAGTCGAAACAAGAAAACGAGAAGTCTCTTGCAATGCACGCGTGCGCGTAAGCTGACTAACTTTGGTTCCTGCGATAACCAGCAGCGCAAACGCGGCGATGAGAATGAAAGTGATTTTGCGAGTGTTCATTCTAAATCAATTGGAATTCCGTTTTCAGTTTCAAGGCCGGTGTTGACGCTAGTCAGATAGTCCGATGCCGATACCGTTCCGTTCGTGCTTGGAATCAGGATGGCAAACCGAGTCGTCGTGCTGACTCCATACGCATAACACCAATACAATCCATCGACCATGTTAGTCAGGGTCACGATTCCGTTTGTTCCGACGTTGTAGTATCGGCGTTCGGAAGTGATTACATTGGTCGAGTTGGCGGACGGCGAAAATTTCGGGACAACTTCAAGCGTGCGCAACCGGAACGGCGTGGACGTCTGAACAAAGTCACGCAAGTTAAACGTCACGTCTGCAGCTCCTACTACGAAAACGCAGGCTAAGAATAATGCGATTGCAGTTTTCATCAGTTGCTTTTGTTAATCACACCCCAGCGCGACGCGCCGGCATCGTAGATAAGCTGAACAAAGCCGGGATTGTTTGTGATGGTCAACGTGCCTCCTGTGCCAGTCAAAATCTTTGCAGTGTCACCTAGCACGCCTGCTCCAGAGTTGTTAATAACGGTCATCGTGTAAGAGTCCGTTTTCTGGATTGTCAGGATTCGTCCATCATATCCGCGATCAATCTTATCGATTGAATACGCGGCAGTTGGTCCGCTTACTTTGATGTATGTCTTGAGTCCCGGATCAACGTCATTAGCTCCGTTAGCAAGTGACGTGATGTTTGTAACGGAAAGCGATATTGCCAAATTGAACTTGTTCGTTCCGTCAAAGACTGTCGATGACTGCGTTCCTGAAACCTCAAGCACGCCGGGAACGCTTACGGTTTCAGATGAGGTTCCAAGTCGAATCTGATTCGTCGTAGTCGATGTCGCGTTCTTTCCTAACGCTGTCGAGTCGTTATGTGTCACCGTCGCGCCAGTGCCTAACGCGGTCGAATTGGTTGCGCTAACGGAAGAGGAAGGACCAATTCCGATGCTATTGTCGCCGACGACTTCGCTTTGAATTGCAAGCGCAGCCGTGCCTTGAGCAATGCCGCCTTGCCCGATAGACATTGCGCTTGATCCTAACGCCTGCGCAGAACGTCCGATTGCCAGTGCGTCAGAACCACCGCCAGCAATCGAACCGTTACCGATTGCCATGCTGTAGGTATTCGTGGCTTTAGAGCTTGTTCCGATTGCTACCGTGTAATTGTTCGATGCCAATGCGCTTGTTCCGAATGCGATGGAGTCTGTTCCTGTAGCCGTCGCGCTAGTGCCTACAACTGCTGAATCTGTTCCGCTAGACGTTGAGCTGTTACCAACGGAAAGCGACCTAGAACCTGAAGCTGTGGCATTGCTACCTGCTTGGAACGAGTTACCGCCTGAACCAAAAGAACGAATTGCATTCCCACGGTTAGCCAGATTCGACACGCTCAATTCCGAAGTTCCGTTGTTCAGGTTACCAGACAACCGAAGTTCGCTTGTGATGTATTGCGGCGGACTCGCCCCTTTCGTGATGTGATTGGAAAGCGCCGTCGAGTTAGTAGCAAAGGCATTCGTCGAATACGTTGACAATCCACCTACAAACGCGCTGGCTTGGTTTGTCCTGTTAGTTGCTGCGACAATGTTCTCGATAGGCCAAAGCGCCGTGTATGTCTGCGGTCCGCTTTGAGTGCTCAATGATACCGTTGCCCATGTTCCAGCGACGCTAACCGCAAGTGCTCCGTCTAATGCGCCGATGAGTTGAATCTGATTCGTGCTAGCGTATCGAATTGCAATCGGTCCAGTGTATGGATATGCCGCAATCTGGTTGTAAAGATTGGTTGCCGTCTGATTCTTCCCGACGAGGTTTGTCAGAATCGTGGATGACGAGTTGGCGTTAGTAAAAAATCGGAAGGACGAGTTCACGGTCAGTCCGTCGCCTGTTACGGCAGCGTTAGTCGCAGTAATTGTCGCGGTAATCCGTTGCGCTGCCGACGCGCTAAACGCACAAAACAGAATCAGAATTGCAATCAGGTTTTTCATACCGGCAAAATAATGTCTACCGCACTCCCGCCGTCATCGACGCCAATGATTCTTTGATACGTCCCGCTAGGTGACGTGATGGTGATTTGCTCTCCTGCTGGAAGGATCTTTTGAACAAATTGCGCGGTAGTTTGCGCTTTCGTAAAATACTCGTCAGCCGGCGTCGGAGTCGTTGTGCTAACTTGAGTGACTGCATTTTGAAGCGTGATTGTCCCGATGTAAATCTTGCTGCGTGCCGTCCCTTCCTGAATCTCAAACTCGATGTAAGCGGTTTTTGTGCTATCACTAGCGATATACGCATTCATAGCCGCCGTGTTTAGAGCAAGCTCGCCTGAGAACACGTTCAGCTCTTCGTCCTTTGTGAACGTGTTTTGATAGGCTAACGGAGTGGCGGTGTCGTAGCCGGAATGAATCGCAATCGAAAGGGAAAGGTTTGAAATGTCTACGCGGGAAAACCTATCAATGCCAGTGCCTGCCAAGTCAGGCTCGACAATGCAAACTTCAAACGGAACCGTCTCATACTTCATGAATGACGGAAGCGTAAAGTCGCCTGATTTCTTGTCGGAAAGCTGGAGTCTTTTCGTGAACCAGTTAACGAAAATTCGCCTGTTGGCAGTCGCGGCCATTTGCCGACGAACTATGCCACGATTCCTAAATGGTCAAGGACTCAATGATTACGCGTTAGCTTACCAACACGGGATCAAAGATATCATCCCATGTTGTGATTTGATGCGCATTCACTTCCTCGATTGATGTCATTCTCCCGTAAACCGAGTTGCACAGTTCAGGATTGAATGTGACTATTGGGTTTAACACCAAGTTTTCAGGGATCAGATTTCTTCCGCTGGAAAATGGATGTCCGGTGTTAAACGCAGTTCCGTTCTTCAGGTTTCTACGGATATAGCCCGAGAAAAATGTGAATCGGTATTGTGGCGGCGGATTACTGTTGTCGCTTCTAAATTTGATTTGTCGTCGCGGTGGATTCTGAACCGTTATTGGCAGGTTCATCGGGGCGCTCTGAGTTGTCCGGCAGGTGGCTGTGATGCGTTTTCCCCAATAGTAAATTCCGTTTTTAGTTGTGCTTGAGTAGTTTAACAACAGCTTGTTTGGCGCGTTTACCGCGTTTGGCAAGTCTGGTTCTTCCTGACTTCTCCAATACCCGCTTGCGTGATAAGCATCCTCCATTGGAGCAAATTCTTTGTCCCCCCAGAGGATGTAAATCGCGTTTGATATATTGATCGAGACGGCGACGCTTCCAAATGCGGCGTTGTAAATGAATGGGACCGCCGTAATTGTTTGGTTTGGGTTGTAGAGGTCCGATATTCCGTAGACTTCCAAAACGATTCTGAAAAAACGATTCGGCCCGATCTGCTGCGCGAACAGTGCCGGATATTTATCCAGCGGCAAAGATCCGTTCGGGGCTTCTGTTACTCCCATCACCTCGTTGCTGTTGTGGTAAAGGTAAGTCGGTGCCGGCAGTTCTTCCGATTGCAACAATGAGTTGTTAGTTGGAATTTGCGGCGACCGTAGTGCTTGCATCACAATCCCAAAGTAACTGGAAGTTACACCTCCTCGCGTTACTCTATCCCGGTTTAGACTTTTCTTGAAACTCCTACCGGTTGCACTTCCGATAAAATCGCGGCTCATGACTCAAGCTTAGCCCATGCGCGTTGCGTGATTTCAACCAAGTAAATCGGCGAATCGTTTGGGTCAGTGACGCCTGACTTGTTTTCAGATTCAGCAGCAAGAATAACAGTCCTATCTGTTTTGTAATAAGGAACTATCACTTGAACCTCAGCCACGCCCGCAACTGTCTTTGTGCGCTTTGTGTTTGAGCTGTAGGTGTAGGTTGCCGTGAATGAATCACCGTCTGAATTGTAAGCGATGCTTTTATCTTCAAAGTTTGAACGTCGCAACTCCGGATCTCTTGCAATGTAAATGTCGCGAGTGCCATCAAGCGAAGTGTCATCTATGTCGCCTCCAAACTCGCGACAAGTCATAAAATCTCCTTCGATGCTTTTAACTCGATAGTGTTTCAGCGTTGTTCCTGCTCCGCTAGCTTCTGGCACTCCTACCACCGTCGTGCCATTCATGGAACGATTCACGCGCACGTTGCGCCCACCCGTGATTGAAATCTCGCGCACGTAATCAACAAGCTTATTGAACTCACGCCATACCGGAGCGTAAAGCCCTGATTCAGTTTGTTTGCGCGGAGGAGTGTTCACCAGTTCAATGCAATAGATGAAGGTGTATAGAGCAAGTTAGACCATGGCGCAAAAGTAAGCTCTACGTTTTGCTCCGCGAAATTTCCGACGATATCAACACGTTGACCAATGCGCCTCCAGCCCCACTGATAATCTTGAACATCTGCCGGATACGGAGCGTCAGGCGCGGACGGAAGGCTAAACGCTACCGATGCCGGAAGTCCTAGTTGCGCCGTAGTGTAAATGTATTGGCTATCGGTCAAATTGAACTTGCCCGCACCGGATGCGTATTCAATCGAGACCTGACGGAACCGACGCAATGTAATAAAATCGACCTGCCATCCAGTTGTTCCTCCACGTAAATGCCTAACAACTCTTGCAAACCTTGCGTTTGCGGCAGCTGGATTACTGCTGTTTCCTGAGTTAAAAATTAAAAAATCAACGTATGAGCTTACAGCTTTTTCGCATTTCTCTCTGTATGTATCCCGATCTGCGGTTAAACCTCCGTCGTAATTGTATGCGTCTTCTACAACTAAAGGATGCTCAAAAATGCTCTTGTCTTGAGCCGTCGTCGTAATCTCGTAACGGTCTGGCGGGACTTCTTCCGGTTCAATCCACGGCACTCGCGCCGTTAGTGTGACGACTGGTCCTGATTGCGACGTGCGATAGGAAATTCCTTGCGCTTCGAGTTCAACGGTCAAACCGTTAATCGCTCCGACGCTTCCTGCCCAAGTTCTATCGAACCATTTCGCGCCAGTCTGAGAATCAAATTGCGGCTCGTCCGCGACAATTACATATCCGCCAGTTCCTTTGAAAAGTGCGCTCATCGTGCGTCCCTTACAATGATGCCTTTGCTTACCATCGCATCATAAATCTTTTGGAGTTGTTGAATCTGCGCTTGCTGACCGGGCGGCAGTGAAGCGTTAGCAGCGGCTCCGGTAAATGCGCCGATTCGGCCAAAGGCGGTTTCGTTTATTTTGAATTGGTTTTCTTTTTTAGTTCCAACTTTTGAAAGCCCTATAATATCAGCCTCGTTTTTTGCAAGGTCGAGTTGCTTTTGCGCCATCTCCTCTTCCGTCTTTGCAATTCGTTCAAATATTTTTTCTCGCTCTTCAGCAAGTTCAACGAGTCGCTCCTCGTTGGACATTCCGGCTTCACGATTCCTTTTAGCGATGTCTTCAGCTTCCTTGTTTATCTTCAGAATGCGATCCTGAATAGCCATGTGAACCATAGCAGCTTCTTGCGCTGCGGCTTGATTCTCGATGATTCCAGTCTCGTCAATTCTGGTTTTCCCTAGCTGGTTACCGCCGCCAAATTTAGGGACGTTTTTTTCCAGTCCCACGCCAAGCCAATTTACAGCATTTACGAATCCCTTTGTGATTTCAGCAAAAGCAACCTTTGCGTTGTTTCCGACTTTAGTGAACCAGTCCGCCGTATCTTTAAGGGTTTGAATCTCATCGTCAGAAAAGAACAAAGATCCTTTTCTTGCGTTCTGTAAATCTCCCAAGATGTTAACCATTCGCCCCGCACCTTTACCAAACAAGTCAACCATCGCCGTTGCCTGTTCAGCGTTTAATCCGGTTTCGCTTATAACGTTAGCCAATGATTCAATTGCCTGAACAGGATCGGATGTCGCATTCAATCCAAAAGCCGCCAATGGATTTTCTCCTTTCGCAATTCCGTCACGGAGAGTCTTCCTTAGCTTCTCAAATTTAGTCGCGAAAAATTCAGAGTCCGAACCGCCTAACTTTGCTGCAAGAGAGAATTCTTGCGCTTGTCTATTGGTTATTCCAAGCCTCTCCGAAAGCTCATCAATTCCGTCCGCAGCTTCAATCGCAGATTTTCCGAGTGCAATAAAAGCGCCGGCAGCAAACGCGCCTGCAAGTGTGCGCTTCAAGTCATCACCGAATCTGTTGACCTGCTTTCCGGCCGCAGCCATGCCCGCGTCAAAGCCTGTCTTGTCGAGTCCTAGAAACGCCTTGAGATGCTTAATCATGGCGCTTTGATTACTCCTTTCTTAACAAGCTCCGCAAGCCTATCGGCCACGTTCTGCGCGTTCTTCACCTCGTCGCGTTCTACCATTTGAACTTCACCTTTCAATGCTCGCAACGTGACGAAATCCCAAAGGCACAACGCCCATGAACGATTAAGAATCTCAGTCTCGCTGAACTTCATATCGCGCATCAAAGTCACCTTCACGATTTGAACGGAAGGGCATTCGATGTCTTTGAAGTCGCCGGGAGTGTAGGAGTAATACGGAATCGAGGATCCTTCACGAATGTAATTTGAGAACGCTTCGACGTTGGCGTGAATGTCGATTGCGCGTGGACGACGGAAGCCCAGACTGACAGTCCAGTCACGAATGCCGGTGATTTTCTCGGCGAGTAGCTTTAGAAACTTCGGAGTTTCCGGATCGTTGATAGCTTGCAATCCGTCCTCGTAGGAGAGCGAACAAATCAACGCGCCGATTGCTAGGTCTTCGTAACCGGGTTTGCCTTCGCAAACAAAGGAAGATTTGAGCCGATGAAGTAAGATGAGATGACCAAGCGAAAGCGGCTTAAGCGGCAGTCCTAAAATCTGCCGCTGTTCTGGAATCGCTACCGCATAGAACTCGTCGGTCATTCATCAGGAAACAGCAGTGGTCAAGTCGTTGGACTCGTCGCCTTGCTCAAGCTCCAAATCAATCGTGGCAACGCCGTCAACAGTTCGATTCTGAGTGGCAGAAATCAAATTGTAGCTGGCGTCCAAAAGCGTTCCGCTGTCGTCAACGACAGTGATAGTCGTCCCGGGCGTGAGACAGTGCGCGTCCATGCTAGAGCGTGCATTCGCGACGGATGAGCCTTGCGGAACGATGGTAATCGAGATGGACTTCTTGTAACCGTGAAAGACTTGCGCACGGATTATGCCGCCGTTGTCTTTGATTTCAGTCTTCTCGCTTGTGCGCGAGAAACGAGCGGACTGCGTGTAGCCAGCGTTCGTAGCGGAAACAATGCCCGCAGTGAACGTGATTGCACCAACGCTCCAAACTACTCCGACGCCTTTGATTACTGCGCTCATATTGATTGCGAACTATTCCAGAATTCCTAACGTGTCAACGTCAAACCAAAGCTACACCTGCACAATAAGCATCGAACGAAAACTCAGTAACGCGGGCGCGGTCTTCAATGAATTCATTTCCGCCCCTGCCACTGAATCCGAAGCAGTGGAAGTCATCGACTTGACTGGACATCTGGCTTGCAAAGTCTCCCTCGTTGAACTTCCCAATAACCGACGTGCAAAGGTTCCGATGCTCTTGGACGTTCGTATCGTCCGCCTTGCTGTAGACTTGAACTGTGACGTTGAGCGTAAAGTTGCCGCTTCCTTGCGGGAATTCACTGGCGGTCCTAGCGATGATAACGCAACGTGGAATAACTTGATCGTTGTCATCGAATCCAGCGAACGCCGTGATTGCGCCTTGCGCTTCAACTAAGAGCTTGGCGGCGGTTTCAAATTTCTGAGCTAGGTCGAGCATATCATTTTCCGTTGAACTTTCGGAAGTCAGGTTCAAGCCGTTTCTGCAAAGTTTCAATCATATCTTTTGCAGCCAAGTCTAACGCTTTCTGTAGACCTTGCGTCGCAACTGGCATCGGGTCACCTCCGGGCGCGGGCGGGTTAGCCTTTTGCAATAGCGCGGTGTTTTCGATGATGGCTTGAATCTTGGAACGCAAAGAGAACAATGCAGGCTTTGCGCTGCCTTTGTCTTTGCCGCGCTTCTTTGCACCAAACATTCCAGTTGTCTTGATTCCTGTCTTGTTCCTTACGATTGAAAACAATCGATTTCTAGCAGGTATCCAACCGGCAGATATGAAAGAAACAGAAGCCATTCTAGCTCGTATAAAATTTGAAACCTTGTCTTTAAGAAGGTCGCCTTTGATTCCCCATTTTCCGGTATTAATTCTTCGAGCTATCAAAATTCTGTGAGCAAAAGTCTCCTCGTTTGCAGTCG
>Ga0181352_1000147_pt1 | contig 33666 bp, 62 predicted proteins | sample Fa13VDMLBSN_FD_130103 | JGI IMG/M metagenome (GOLD analysis project Ga0181352, IMG submission 130103) | Freshwater viral communities from Lake Michigan, USA - Fa13.VD.MLB.S.N | ecosystem: Environmental > Aquatic > Freshwater > Lake | place: USA: Michigan | collected 2013-09-23 | reverse complement strand
CGAACGTAGCCGCTGATCGTCGAACCGCCGCAGGCGTTGATGTCGTTATTGGCGATGACGACGCCGCCGGATTGATCGCCGCGAGAACAGTTGTCTTGAATCCCTTGCGTCGTGCAGCCTGAGATGATGTTGCCGGTCACGACTTGCACGCCGGCCGCACCATTCAGCACGATTCCAGCCGCGCCGGCGGAGTAAATGTAATTGTTGATGAACCGCGTGCCGTCGGTGCTATTCGTGTTCGAGATCGCGTCGTTCGATGTGTTGCCGATCGTGCAGCCGATGATCGTGCAGCCGATAACCTGATTGAAGCCCTTGCGCCAGCCCGTGATCATCTTCAGGTCGTCAAACAACGCCCCCGGCCCGGTGCTACCTCCCATATCAATCGCGGTTGCAGCCGTCGCCGTGCCGGTATGCACGAACTCGATGAACCGCATCTGCTGGTATCCGTTGCGGACATTGAAGCAAATATCGTCGAAGTTCGCCGTGAGCACCGGCCGCGTTCCGCCCGCTTCGCCGCGCAACAAAATCGGCCCGCTGGTCGTATCGCCCGAGCGTCGCCACGTGATCCGTGAAGTGATCGTCTCCGTGTGGCCCGACGAAAGTTCGATAGTCCAGCCGGGCAAGGCGTCGCCATTGGCCGATGCGGCTTGCTCGAATAGCAACCGGCTTGAAGTGCTATTGATGCTCGCTCGCTTGCCGCCGATTGCCCACGTGAGGCCGCTCGATGTTCCGGCCGGATTCGGCGTGACCGTGACAGTCTTGGCGGAATTGTCCTTGGCCGTGATCTTAAAGAATCGCGTGCTACTCGATGTGACGAGGTAAAGCACGTGCGAGCCGTCCGTCGCCACGTTCGTAAGATCCGGCGAGCCGTCCAGCGTCACGGTCGCCGTGGCGTAGGATGCCGCCGTGCCGGTCAGCGCAGTCGAAGGCCCCGCACCGCTTGCGGCGGTATCTGAACCGGAACTGTGAACGAGAATGACCGGCAGAGCCATCGCTTAACGCCCCTCGATATTGACGCCGCCGACGAACGCCGTGTGAAGCAAGCGGACTTCTTCCGTATCCCACAACGAAAGCAGTGTGCGGAAAGCTCCGATCATCGCACGAGTTTGCCCGGCGGTCACCGGCACTGCTCCGGCCAGCGTGCCGACATACGGCACAACATCGTCGTCGCCGAGTTGATCAATGACGGCCTTCGTCGCCGCGTCGTATTGCAAGACGACTTGCCGCATCAGGGCGATCGACTTGCGAGCGGTCAAAAGCGTCGGCCGCACTAGCTCGTTGTCGAGTTGCGTCGCGAGGGCTTGTTCTTGAGCGGTCAATTCTGCGAATGCCATCACGTGTTCCTTTTGCTTACTTCGTTTTCGCCACAACCGACAACGGCACCACAAACACATTCCCACCATGCCGCACAAGATGCGCCTCGATCGCCGCGACTTGCCCGGTCAATCGCTCCGTCGCTTCGTAATCGGCCGTGGTTGCGAATGCCATGTGGTAATCATTAATCGGAGTGTTCAGGACGAACCGCTTCGCACCTTCGCCGAATAGCTGAATGCCTTCATTCAATTCGATCCGACCTTCAATGCGGACTTTCGGCCACGGCTCGACCTTGGGAGTCGGAGCCGCAACCGCCGAGTAAATCGCGAGCAGCAGCGTGATTTCTTTCATCCGCAACTCTCCGGTTTTTCCGGTTAGTTCGATTCACCGCCAGCCAAACAGCCGCCGCCGTTGCGGCCTCACTTGCACCTTTGCACGCGAGCCAGTCGAGCAGTTACCCCCGACGCAATCCGTCGCCGATGCTTTCGGTTCGACCATATTGGTAGGCTCAACAAAATGGTTCACCGCTTCGGGCAACGCCGGTTCCGGCTTGGGTTCCACAATCACAGGCTCGGCCTCCGCAGCCTTCCACGGTCGCAGCGGATAAACTCGCTCCGGTTGCCGTGGCTCCGCTCGCGGCTCGCGTGCAACGGATCGCGTCATGCGAACGCCGCAGATGCAACCGCCGACGAACACGGCCAACCCAAAGATTGCGATCTTCGACCACGGCTGCGCGTAGAACAGCTTTGCGATCGCGACGAGGAAGGCCAGGAATGTGCCCATTAAAACTTCCACCTGTTGCAGATGCTCGTTGCCATCGCAAACGAAGCCGCCGTCACAATGGCTATCAGCACGATTTCACAAACAACCATGGCCTTCATTCCGTCTTGTGCGTGAGTTTTTCGACGACTGCCTTGACGCCCTGAAGCTCCGCTCGCATTCCGCCGATAAGTTCGCGGTCTTCAATATGTTTTTCGTTACATTCTTCCCACTTCAATTCGAGCTTCTCGAACCGCGCCCCGATCTTATCGGCGAGCACTTTCACGCCGCCTGCCAGGGATGCGCCCGTCGCTGCAATCGCCCCTCCGATGGTCGCAATCATGCCGCTGTCAATTTCCATCACGACCACCTTTCCGAAGTTAAGCCGCCGCTGGAACGACAATCGAACGCGCCGTAAACGCCCAGCCCGACGCCTGCCGAATCGTGGATACCGAATCGAGGCCGAAGCCTGAATCATGCAAGCCGGCGGCCATGCCCCACTTGCCCCAGGAGTTGACGTACAGCACGTACTGCTTGCCGTTGACGTACACCACGCCGACGTAGCAAATCGAGTGACCTTGCCGACCAACAACGACCGGATTGCCGCTGAGAAGTGCGGAGATCAGTCCTTCGTAACTGCGGATGACGAAGAACTCGTCGATCTTGAAGTTCGCCGCGACTTGCTCCCAGCCGCTCGGGAACGGCGTATAGAAGCCGGTCGCGGGCATGACGATGCTGCCGAACTTGGCCCGATTCTCCGGCGTGTCGAGCGGCAGAATGCCACGGGCTTTCACCTCGTCCAACGCATCGGAAACCATCGCACCGGACGAAGGCGACCGGCCAATGCGTTTATAAACCGATATCGCCGACAGGGCCGTGGTCGCCGCCTTGCCGAACTGCTTGGCAAGGATCATCATCACGAGCGCCGTGGCCGCGTTGCCGACGCAAGAGCCTTCGCGGCCTTGGTTCAGCACCCAGCGAATCAAGAACTCTAGACCGAGCTTCTTGGCCTGCGTCTCGTCGGCGATTTCCTTCCACTGGTTCGACGGAATCAACGGCGCGGCGGCCTCGAATTCAGGCATCGACGCGCACAGTTCGGCCATGTTCTCCGGCCGAACATCGCCCGCGACATACTCGGGAAACGTGCGGAAGTCGGCATCGACAAATCGCGGGTCTAGCGTGCTCGCGTCCATCAGCCACCCGCCTTTTTGAATTGGTCGAGAATGGCATCGGCCGACATACTCGGCGGCGCGGGCGTCTTGGTCAGCACGCGCCCGCTCGTCGCGTCGTACAGGATCAACAGCGGCGGCTCGATCGGCTTCGCATCGGCCAGAGCCTTCGCGACTTGCGGAGCCTTGCCGCCTGCCGGTGCCGCCGCGTCATCGTCGAGAATGTCGAGCCGGTGCCCTTTGGAATCGAGGTACTCGGCAATCGCGCCGTTGCGTAAGGCCACGGTCGTCCGCTCCGTCTCGAACGTCGCATCGCCCGTTTCACGGATCAGATAGCCGTGAATCGCACCCGAAGCGACAGGCCCGAAGCCCGGCAGCACACTCGGCACAAACGGCCGAGCCAGCACGCCGAGGCCGACGAGCAAGCACAACCCGATAATGAGCTTTTGGGCGCGGGTCATTGAACCCCCCTAAACGCCCGCTCAAGCACGTCAGCCAACGCCGATTCGCGTTCGGCACCAGACAAGCCGAGCTTTTGATGCAGGGCGTCAAGCTGCTTGGCGAGTTCCAAGGCTTCCGCGATCGGATCGGCCACCGGCTGCGGTATCGAGGCTTTGATCTTTTGCCAGTTCGCCGCAACGATGCCGACGACGACGAGCACCGCCAAAGCCGCGAACGTGCCCCAGCCGTAGGTCGATGCCGCTGTGCTGAATTGATCTTCCACGGCAAACTCCTAAGACGGCACAGCCGAAACGACCAACTGAAACAAGCCGCAGACGTATCGCGAGCATTCACGTTGATCGCCGCCGCAATGCTCGGCCACCGCCCCTCGGACCATTGCGGAGCAAATCGCGTCCATGACGTTCCGATCGCCGATCTCGATGCGGTCAGGGTAGACCGCCGCAAGTCCTTCGAGCTTCAGCACCTGAATCGGGGTAACGCACGGCACCACGGGCGGCACTCCAAGCCGAAAAGCGGGCCGAAATCGGCCTCGCTCAACGGCGCAGCTTGGAGCGTGCCGAAAAAAACCCTATAGACCAACGCCAATCCGGGGATTCTGCGGATTTTCTCGTTAGCCGAACGCCGCAAACGGCAAGCACTTACGGCAAGCCGGAAAGATTTTCGCCGATTCGTGGATTATTTCTCTTGCTATTTGTCCACGTTTCGACGATAACTATTCTCAGTGACGCAAGGGAACAACGAACCAAGGAACGAAACGATGACCACGACCCAACAAATGAACCAAGCCCGCAAGTCTGTTCGGATTGCTCTCGCCGCAAACGGAAAAGACACAAGCCTTCTTCACCGTGTCGCAATGGAATCGCTCGCCGCCTCGGGGATGAAGCCGTGCATCGTTCAGGAAATGGGTATGAAGGCCATGCTTGACGTAATCTGCGGCCAATAACACAACCACCACAACCCGGCCGGGACCGCCAACCGGCCGAGAACACAAGAAGCAAATGATGAACGTCGAAATTGACTGGATCGAAACGAAAACCAACGAGCTACTCGCGAAGGCCAAGCGTTCGGGGTATCTCAAGGAAGCCGTCGCCGACGCGAAACACTTCGTCGAACTTTACGGCTACGAATACGACGTAGCCCTTTCGATCGCCTGTAAATACTGGTGCAGCTAATGAACGCAAAACCCCGCCGCCCAGGCGCACCATCCCGCCCCGCTCGCGAACTCCCGCCGCTCGGCAAGCTACTCCGCAAGCTGCGCGGCGAGCTTCTCACGATCGCGGAAGCGGCCGATCGCTGCGGCCTATCAGCCTCGTCGTGGCACAACAAAGAAATTGGCCTGCGCGAAGTCTCGATCGCCGATATGCAAGCCATCGCGAAAGGCTTCGGCGTGTCGTGGCGGATCGACCGCGACTCGATCACGATCGGCTAGCGTGCGCCGTCGCTCCGCTTAGCCCGCATGCGCCGCACCGACTCGGGCGCACAATCCAGCGTCAAGGCAATCTGCTCGTCGCTCGCCTGCGGCCGGCGGCGCAACTCACGCGCGATGCGTGCCAAGAGTTCCCGCTGTTCGCGCAACGTCCCCCGGTCGTGATGCCGCTTGACGTAGCAGCGGTATTTCTCCAAATCCGGGGCTTGCAGCATCGCAATCGCTAGCGGGATCTCCAGCTTTTCGACGCGAATCTTGACCGCCTCCGCGAATCGCTCCAGCGGGTTCGGGCCTTCGTACTCGTTCTGCGGTTCGTCCATTGGTTGACTCCGTTCGGGTTGGTGCGCTTCGTGCGCGTTAATTACTCTCTCGATAAATCAGCCGAGCGTATTCGGCAATCAACAGCGCGTCGGCGGTTGCGTGCGTGATCTTGATTAGTAAGCTAAGCCCCTGACGATCATTGACATTTGACCCTGACTCACCCCGAACCAGCGAGCAAGAAATGTCGTCACGCCCCGACAGCCTTTCTTTGAAAGCCGCGACTTTAACTCGCGAGCCATTCGAGCTTGCTCATCGGTCAATTTTGCCATTGGATGCCTTGCGCCCTGATTGCCGGTTCCGTGAACCGCTTTGTCCGCAATATTCTCCGCGCGAGTTCCCCATCGCAGATTTTCGATGCGGTTGTTTTTGGGGTCGCCGTCAAGGTGTCGGCATTCTTCGCCGCAGTCGCTCGGCCGCGCGAACGCCGACAATACAAGGCGATGCACCTGATAACTCTTCTCTTCAATCTTGACGTACAGATGCCCAGAGCGATGTGCCCAAGGCTTCACCACCTTCCATTTGTCCCAAGCATGGACGCGGCTTAGCTTGGATCGCGCAACGCGGGCCAGAACTACGCCATCGCTGCAAACGGCGTATCGCTCATTAAAATCCAGCACCTTAAACAAGATGCCGTCTTGAAGCGCAAACGGCAGGCCAATAGGCTGTAGAGTAGCCATGACACTCTCCTCTGAAACAGGAAGTGGAAGGGTTAGGCCCGCCGTCGTGTTTCCAGCACTTCGGCGGGCTGTTTCATTGTAGCAGATTGCTAAAGAAGATCGAGCGCACATTGCGCTAATACTCCGTTCTTTTCCAGCCGCCGCCGTGCTTCTTGGCGAGCTTCTGCTCGATGACGAACTTGAACTGACTGAACCGCTCGGCCGCGCACTTGATCTTCACCAACGACTTCGGATCAATCGGCCCGCCGCCCTTCGCATCGACGTACTCCATCGAGCCGTCGGGGAACAGAATCTCGAAGTCGGGCGTGTAGCGAGTGTCGTCGGCCAGCTTAAATGTGATCGACTCGAATCGCCATTCTTCGATCTCACCGGCCAACTTCCGAAGCTGAAGCATCTGCGCGTACTCACTCTCGGTCTTATTCATCTCGCCAGGCTTGTGGCGCTTGCCGTATTTCGTGTTGTCTCTCGGTCCTTTGAATCGTGTTCTAAAGCTCATGCACTCACCCCCGCCGCCTTGAGTTTCGCCGCCAACGCCGCAACATGCACCCGCCGCGCCTCGCTTCGCTCGCGCTCGCGTTTCAACTCAGCCTTCATCCCCTCAGCGATTCCTCGCCACTCGGCGATGATGCGGTCCTTTTCGGCGAGTTGCAGCCGGAGCGTTGCGAGTTCGTTCACGAGCTTGACCGCGTGCGCCGGCGGGTCGATCTCAATCCAGCACGGGCGGCCGGAGCTTTGCGAGTGATCGGCGTTTTCCGTCAGCACCTTGGAATACCACCACTCAAAGCCCATGCCGCAGAACACTTTTTCGCTTGCGTCGTGCAATACGATTACGTCGTCGTCGTCTTGGTGCCAGCGGTACGCCTTCGGCCAAGTCTCCGATTCTCGCTCGCTCATTTCGCACCGTCGCTTTCGTGTTCGGCGAGATAGGCACTCGCGACAAGCTTCAAGTCATTGACCCATTCGCGCAGGTCGTTTCGGTTTTCGTTTGACGACCAATCGATATCGTCCAAGTAATACTTGTCGTGTTGATTGCGCAACTTGCGAACCGCCGTCTCAAGCGGAGTCTCTTCCACCTTCACCGGCTCAGGCGCGGGCGTGATCTCGCGCCAGCCGCTGCCCGCGTAGTCTCGAAGCACCTCGTTAATGTCACGAAGTGCGCCGCGCCGTCCGATGCACTCTCCTGAAATACAAAGAGACGCAATACGACTTGAATCGTTATCGAATTCATGCCGCCAAACGCTGCCGTTTTGGGTCATCTCGAACACTCGCGGCGGGTTAAATTTCTCGCTCATCGCGCACTCCCTTTCGTTGGTTCCTGAATCAATTCTCCGGTCTGCGGATTCCGTCTCACGATCTCAATCGGCTCGCCGCAAGATTCCTGACGGATCGCCTCGCGCTCGTCGGCTTCGTAGATTTCGTCGGGATCAATCATTCCCGCTCCTCCAGTAGTCGCATCAACCAAGGCAGGCCGGTTAACTCGGGAAACATCGCAAGAGCGTGCTTGGCATATTCGGCGCGGTCGTCATGCTCGCCGAGCGCCTCCCACAATTCGCCAAGTGCCGGCTGTTGCGAATCATTCGGGCAACCTTCTTGCTTCTCGCGAGCCACGACGGCGCGGCGAACCTTGTCGCAGGCTTCGCAGCAATAGTATTCGTACGTCTCGCCGTAATCGTGCTTGTGGTCGTGCAGCGTTTCAATTTGCGATCGTGCCCACTCGTCGTCTTCGGTGCCGAGAAGTTTTTCCATCTCGCCACGGTCAATGAATTCGTCCGAGCAATCGTTCTCGCAAATCCGGCACTCTTCGTGCTCTTGCTGGTAAATGCGGCGGCACGTTTCGCCGATGGCGCTCTTTGTACGGCACTCGTCGCACCGTTGCGACTCAGTCGCCGGCCCCGTCGTGTCCTCGCTTAGGCTCGCGTACCAGTCGTGGTCGTTGTCGAAACACATCACACCACCCCGTTTCGTTGAAGTTCCTTCCGCCGCGCCGCCAGTTGCCGTTCCGCTTCAGCCTTCGCATCGCACAACACGCAGCGGCTTCCGTAGTCGCCTCGCACCTTCGGCGAGTTGCACACCGCACAACGCCCGTTGGAGCGATTGCGGCCCGGCGACCATGTAAGCCGATTGCGAACTTGGCCGGTCATCTCCTTCGCAATGTTGCACACCGACGATTCGCACACCTTCGTGTGCTTGCGGATGTACGAGTACGACATGCCGAGCCGGATCAAGCGGCGGACTTCCGCGAGTTGCTCGTCGGTGTAGGTTGCGAGTTTGCTGCCGGGTTTCGGGCCGCGCTTCGTTTGCTGGATCATGTGAAGTCGTGCTCCTCTATGGTTGCCGTCGCGTTCTCAAAAATGCCGTACTCTCCCAGCCATGTCGCTCGGCTTGGTCCGCATTGACCGTTGCGGAACTTCGCCGTGATGATTTCCGCCTCGCGGATTTTCGCGTCCTTGTCCGGCCCTTCCGGCATGTAGTACGCCTCACGATGAATGAACCACACGACGTCGGCGTCTTGCTCGATAGCGCCGGACTCCCGCAGGTGGTGTAGTTTCGGCTTGTTGTCGCCGGACTTTTCCGACTCGCGGTTGAGTTGCGACAAACAGAGCACCGGCACATTCAGTTCCCGCGCCAAGCCTTTGAGGCTGCGGCCGATCTTCGCCACCTGCTCCTGCCGTTGGTCCTTGGTGTTGTCGGGCCTGACGAGTTGCAGGTAGTCGATGACGAGTAGGTCTAGGCCCATTCGCCGCTTCTGCCGGCGTGCCATCGCTCCGATCTCCGACACGGTTCGCGTCGCGTGATCGTCCACGCAAATCTTCGCCGCCGAAAGTTCGCTTTGCGATTCAATCGCTTGGCGAGACTCGGCCCGATGTAGGCAGCCGTTGCGGAATCGTTGAAAGTCGATGCGGCCGTGACCGCACAAGATTCGCTCGCCGATCTCCAGCCGCGACATTTCAAGCGACACGAATAGCACGGACTTTCCGTACTGCATCGCCGCGTTTCGAGCGATGCAAACAGCAAGCGCCGTCTTACCCATGCTCGGCCGCGCCGCAAGAATGACCAGTTCGCCGGGTCGCATTCCGTTGTGACGCTGATCCAGCGAAGCAATGCCGGTCCTCACTCCCGCCGGCACGCCCTTGGAGCGTGTCGCCAATCCCTCCATCGCAGCGAATAGCACATCGCCCATCGTCGCCGCGTCTAGGCCGGTACGCTTCTCCGACAGCGCGAAGATCATCGACTCAGCTTCCGCCAGCAACTCGTCGGCGTCCTCCGCGTCTTGCCCCTTCCGAAGCATGTGAAAGCCGGTTGATACGATCTCGCGTTTGATCGACGCGGTGCGCACGATCTTCGCATACCACACGGCATGCGCCGCAGTCGGGACCGTTTCGGAGACATCGGACAGAACCCCGAGCATCCGCTCCCGTTCGGTTGCGTCTTTGATCGCCCGCAACTTCTCCGCGAGAATCAAAAAGTCGAAAGGCTTGTTCGCGTTGTGCAGCTCGACGATCAGCTCGAAGATTCGTCGGTGATCCTCTGAGAAGAAATCCGCCGCAGTTACGACCAACAGAACGTCGTCAAGCATTCGGCTATCCAGCAGGACGCTGGAGATGACGCCCGACTCCGCCTCGGTCGAGTGCGGCATCGGCTCATCTTGCGCCTTCCGTATCGCTGCCTTCTGTGCTGCCGTTACCATTGCTTCCGTCCGTGTAGAGTTTGGAAATGTCGAGTCCGATCGCCGCAAACCCGGCCCCAGGCGGCGGCCGGCTGCGGGCCTCTATGGCAAGCAACTGCTTTCGAGCACGATCTACGGATGCCGCCCCGACGTCGCCCCACTTCCGCTTCGCCACGATCGATGCAAACACGGCCGGCGGGTTCTTGGCCGACTTGCTGTGCGTCACCTGATGCGCCGCAGCCAGAACGTTGATCACATCGGCTTGTGAGTTGCTAACGACCGGCGAGCCTTTGTCCTGCTGCTCAATCAGCCACTCAAGCACCTGCTCGGGATCGGACAGGCTATCGGCAGTCAAAGGAGCGAAAGCCGACTTGCCAGAGAACGGCTTCGACGATCCCTCTTCCGTTTCCTTTAGACTCCCTTCCGTTTCCGTTCCCTTCCGTTCCGGGGGTGAACGATCGTCGATCGTTCGATGATCGTTCGTCGAACGTTCGACGAATTGCGGAAACTTGTAGCTTGGGCGATCGATCTTCTGGTGCTTATCCCAACTCGCAACGTGCCAGTACGTCTTGCCTTGCGACTCGAATACATCAACCAGTTCGTTGTCGACGAGTTCGTCGACGAGATTCTGCAAGTCGTCAGCGGTCAGGTCGTCGCCGGGGAAAATCTCCATCTTGATTCGTTTGATCGATGCCGGGTGTACGCCGCCGTCGTCGCAGAAGTTCCACAGGCCGATGAACAGGAGCCGAGCGTCCCGCGAGCATTCGACGATCTGCTCCGACGTCCAGAACTCCGGCTTGATGGTTCGGATGCGTGCCACTACCGAACTCCCTTGGAGTAGGTTTCGTTGTAGGCTCGCGACACTTCGTCAAACTTTGTGTACTCCTCGGCTGTAGGCGGCGAATCGTCGTGAACGTATTCGTGCTCTTGACCAGGATGCTGCCTAAGCCACCAAACAAAACGAGCGTTTTTAAGCCAATTCAGAATGTCGCGATTGCGCTCTTCGGGCGTTGGCAGATAGGGCCGAAAGGCCGGCCTGCGTTGCAACGCATTGCCGCCCGGAGTCTTGCCGTGCTCGGCACCATGGCAGTTCGCGCAAAGCGTTGAAAGCGAATCCTCTGGGTAGTCCCAAGGGTTCATGCCATGTTTGTAATAGGCGTGATGAACGTGGAGCGTCACCGCTCCGTTTCCGCAACGCACGCAACGCCAGTTATCTCGATTAAAGATTTCGAGCCGCTTTTTTTGCCAGCGGGGATCGTTGAGAAGTTGCTGATACAGGCTTGTCGATGCCGTTGCCATTCCGTGCCCCCTATCCCCGATTCGTTCGGAGCGTCCGTGAATCTCTGCGCGCAGCAAACCGTGCTGCACGTCAACGTGGAACTAAGCGCGTGAAACGGCCTGAAAAGCGAACAATTCCCGCGAAAGAATAGCCGTCTTGAATCGGCATGCGCGAGCGTATAGGCTGAGAGCAGCCATGATCGTTCCTCTTACCAGGACGTATTGGTCAGGCCCGCAGCGGTGTTGATCGCACTTCTGCGGGCCGCTTTCTTTATACACGATCGGTTCATTTCGTGCCATTGTTTGCGCTCGAAAAATCAGGGTCAAAACTCATCACTCGCGGCTAGGTGGTTGCTAGTCGGTGAACTGCAAGACTTGCTGCTCTAGGCGTTTGGCGGCGATCTCGCAGTAGGCTTCACTCGTCTCGATACCTATCGCCTTTCGCCCTGCATCTTTTGCGGCGCGGAGCGTAGTGCCTGAACCTGCGAATGGATCGAGAATCGAGTCGCCCGTGTTGCTGTACGTCAGAACTAGATAGGCAAATAACTTCAAGGGTTTTTGCGTTGGATGAAGGCCAGTTTCCGTATTAAACTCTTGGACCGACGACGGCACTCGATCGGCGGATAATTCAACAGCTTCGCGGGGTGCGAACTCCCGATAGTTACTGCCGCCGGGATTCCATGCGACCTTGTATTCGGCTCGCTCGGCACCGCTGCCGCGACGAATCTCTCGCTGCGCGTTGTACGTCCATTTCGATTTCGCAAAGACCAGCACCGATTCGTGCTCCTTCATTGGCTCGCGAACGGTATTGGCAAAGTTACTGCCGCGATTCTTTCGCCATATCCATTCGTGCCGGAACTCATCGTAATTGCTCGCTACGAGCATCGACGTGAACGGCTGCGAGGCTGTCGCCACAACAGGCCCAGCACAAACCCGGCGAATCATCGGCCACCACTCAGCAAGATCAACGAGGCGGTCCCACTTATTTGCCGTGATGCCATACGGAGGATCGGTGAGTGTCATCGTCGCCGCAGTCAGCGTCGGCAATACCTCCCGGCAATCCCCGTGGTAAATCACAATCCCGCTCTTGGTATCTTCGTAATAAGGCTTCATGCCGACCGTCTCCTAAAATTTCTCAATCCCCACCACCACGCGCAACTCCGCGACAGTCCGGCACAGCCGCGAGTGGGAGTTCAGGGGGTCGCGGCTTCTACGATTCGGCGTCCGATCCACTCGGCGACTTGAGGGACGACGGCGTTTCCGAGGCAGCGATTTCGGTCCACCCTTGAGGGAACCCCATTAGCGATTCGATCCACGCTGGATTCGGATGCCCGCCAAGTGACTGCGCTACTTCCGCCGGCGTCGGGGATGAACTTCGTTGAAAACGCTTTGATCGCACCGCCATAGCGGCCGATGGAGTGCCGATCCACACCCAAGCAAAAGAATCGGTCCCGGTAGTGCGGGGCACCAAAGGCGGCAGCCGGTAGGCATTGCCAAGCACCGAGATACCCGCTCGCGGCCAAGTCCCCGAGAACATCGCCAGCCCCCCGAAAAGTGATTTCTGCGACGTTCTCCACGACGAAGATGCCGGGTCGTATGTCGCGAACGATTCGGATAGCTTCGCGCCACAATCCGCTGCCATCTTCAACGCCTTCGATTCCGGCGCGATCTCCGAGGCTCGATATGTTGACGCAAGGGAATCCGCCGCAAATAACGTCAACGGGTTCAAGGTTGGCGGCTCCGCACTCGCGCACGTCGCGGTATCGCTTAACGTCGGGCCAATGCTTTTCAAGGACTCGGTTTGCATAGTCATCGATCTCCACTTGCCACTTGCAGACCATGCCGGCCCGCTCGAAACCTAAATCGAAGCCGCCGATACCCGCGAACAAGCTTCCGAACGTCAGTTGCTTAGTCATAGATACTCCGCGATCTCGGCTGTCGGCGGCGGGAGTAGGGTGGTCATGGGGGGGGCGCGGGGGTTGGTGGCTAGCGACGGCATGACGCTACGTCCACGATCACGTGGCCCCTGAGTTTCAGCACCTTCCAGCCAGCTTTAACGAGTTGCTTCTTAGTTGCCGGCTCGGCCCAGTATTCGTTGATCAGATACTTCCACACATCCTTCCGCAGGCTTCGCGCGGTGAACTCCATCGGAAGGCCGTATTGCACACCGATGAAGCAGTTCACTTGCACGGGCCTCATGCGGCGACGGGTGCGCTGCTTCGTTTCATTTGCCATCGTCTCAGTCCTTTCCAAGAGTGTCGGTGTAAAAAACAAACCATGCGTAGTCGTCGCGGTCCCATGCGCCGGGGTAGCGGGCGTTTGCACGGGTCGAGAATTCGCCAATGAACGAATCGCGATAATCCGGTCGGCAGCAACCGCAACCGCCACGGTCAATGCAGTTCTCGCCGCACGTAAGGCAGCCGGGTTCGACGCCGACTTCCTTGGCCTCCGCCTCCGTAATCGTCCGCACCCGCCGCAGTTCGACGCGGGTTGTGGTTTTGCGGATGCGGGCGAAGTCGAGCGGCATGGTTGCGGCGGACTTCCATTGCCAGACTTGCGCGTTCGCCTCGTCGATTCCAGCGGCCCAAAACGAACCATCGTGGAAGCGACATGCGCCGTCGGCTCGATACCAAATGCAATCCGCGTCTTTGCCGGTCTCGTCGCGCTGGCCTTCAACGAATGCGTAGCTTTCTTTCCCGACCCACTGATCGCCGGGGCCGCCGAGGGGGCAGCGAGGCAATAGCCACTCGTCAAGTGGGCGCAGATACTCACGCTCGGCAATCTTCTTGCGCTCTTTGAAGTCCCGCTCAATGATTCGATTCGTCGTGTATCGGTTGCGTCCGACGCGCATTTGGAACTCGCCACCGCCGATATCGACGGGCTGATCCTTCAGTGGCATCACAACCAGCCCGCTCGGCCGCAAAAAGCGAGCGACTTCGTTGGGGCGGAGGGTGAGGTGTTTAGGGCGGGGTTTGGTGGTCATGTTAGTAATTGCGAACCTCCCAAATGACGGTATTGCGGTGCGGACAATTGCCGACCTTTACTGAGTAGGTGCCGAACTCAACGGCCGCGTCTCGGTACTTCAGCAGTAGGCACATAACATCGTCGTAGCTATTTGGGTCCATGTGCTTCTCAAGCAGCCGATGGGCGACGATGTTGCGTACTGTGTTTGATTGCCGCATGGCTTCGCGCATCGTGAGCCCTCGCTCTTGGCTGAAGGTCAACCACATCCCATCTTCCCGCAAGCACACTTCGCCTTGGATCAACAGGGCGTCGTCGGGCATCGACTCGTTAAACCGACAATCGCCATCTGAGTTCAAGGCATGTTCGACCGGCACTTGAAACAGGCAGCGTCCGCCGGATTCCAAAGAACGAATCGTGACACGACCTTCGTAGCCGCTCGTCGCAAGTTCTTCACGACTAGCCCAAGTGCGCGGCCGATTGCCGAACTCGCCGAGCATGTAACGGCGGTAGAACTCGACTTTATTTGCCGGTGCCTTGTCGCTCACTTCGCACCGCCTTTCGCGTAAGCGTCGAGTTCGGCGGCGAGGGAGTCGGCGTTTTCTTCAATTCGAGCGGCAACGAAGTAGTTGTAGTTGGCGCGAAGCAGACCGGCGGCCTGTCGCATGTCGCCCACCGCTTCCCTCGCCTTCGCGACGAGTTCGGCGGCGGGGTCGTCATCCCAAGTCGTATCGGGATCGGCCGCAAGAGCCGCCTCGGTTGCCCAGGAAAGCGACGGCGCTCCGCGCGAGTCAAACATCATCGGCCGAGACAGCGGACTCTCGACGCGGTATCGAATGCCACGATTCATTGCGTATCGCGGGTACTTATGCTCACTCATCTCCGGCCTCGCTTTCGTTGGTTGTTTCGTAGTACGTCGGCGGAAACGTCGTCACGCCCAGCCCGAACGGGCATCGCAGCACATGGCAAATCGTGCCGTCCGGTAATCGCTCCCATCCGCTCGGGCAAGGCAGGTTCGGATTCGCGGCGATCTCCGCTTCCTCGCAAGCCTTCCGATGGTTCTCTAGTTCTCTCGGCGTCGTGCATTCGTAGTCCGGCGAGAAGTTGCGCGGGTCGCCGCCGCAGAACGAGCCGTAAACCGAATCCATCTGGTACTCATACGGGCACAGCCAACCGTTCTCCGCGTTGTGATGCTCGGCGAAGTCTTGGCCGCAGTTCTTGCAGGGCGGCAGGTCGTCGTGTGCGCCGTCGTTCGGCGGTCGTCGCGTGTCGCAGTCGTCGATGCGGATGATGTCTCTCACGGCGTCGCCTCGTCGCTTTCCTTGATGACTTCGCGGGGGTTGTGTTCGACCGCAGCTAGGCACAGGTGAAAATTCTGTGCATCGCAATGCCCACTGACGCCACATTCTTTTTCGAGAAACTCTCGCACCATTTCGTAGTTGACGACTTGACTACTCGCTTCGTAAAAGCAGACTCGCTTGCCGTTCAGCTTCGCGAAGGAAAAACGGACAGTTACCGGACGTCCGTAGAAGTCGCCGATCACCAAGAACAGGCCGCGTAAATCCTCCTCCCACTTGACGCGATTTCGCCGCTTTTTGGCGTCATTGCGCTGCCAGAGGATTTGCAACTCGAAGCTGGTCGCTTCAACGAAATAGACGGTGTCGAGAAATCGCTCGTCGTGCTTATGCTTGCTCACTTCACCCCTCCCGGCCGGAGCGCGGCGAGCAGGTGGTTGAGTTGGCCGATGGCGGGCACTTCCTTTGTCGCGCGAACAACGTGAACTGGTGCCCCGGGCTTGTCTTGAGCGAAGTAGATGCCGGGGTCGTAAGGCGACAGGTTTATTTCCAGCACTCGGCGGCTCGGGAGTTCTTGTCGCCAAACGCCGAGTCCGTCGTGAAAGGTAAAGCCGTTTGCCTTTAGCCACCCCTCATCGACCACCCGCTCATCCTCGAACGGCGCGGCGGCGGTGCGGAGGGCGGCTATTTCACGATGCAATCGCTCGTTCTTGTCGGATGCCTCGGAGTTCAGTTCGATACACTTTTCGTAATAGCCGTTAGCCTGATCACGTTCCCTCTCCGCCGCCTCCAGCTTCGCCCGCAACTCCGCGAGTTCGTCTTCCGCACGTTCAATCCGCCCGGCGGCTTCGTCGGCACAATCGACCAAACAGCCCTCTGGATCGCGGCCGAGAAACTCTGCAAGTTCTTGCATCGCCTCCACGGTTTGCCGCGCGGCGTCCATCGCGTTGGCCTGATCTTCGTACACGTATATCTCGCAGTTCGGGTCGTACCTGCGCGCCAAGTCCAGAAGCTCGGCGTTCAGTTCGGCGTGCTGTGCGCGAAGGCTTGCGGCCTCCGCTTTTGCCGTGGAAAGTTCGGCGGCTTGGGCGGCGTAGCTGGCTTGGAGTTCGTCGCGCTCGCGACAGACCTCGTAGGCCATTTCATGACAGAAGGTGCCGCCTTCGCACTCACGGCGAATTCGTGCGGTTGAAATACTCACCGAATAATCTCCTTGTTGTGCAGCGTGTTCCATGACTTAATCGCGTCTGATTTCATCCATAACTTGTCCGACCCTGCTCCGCACCCGCCGCACCGAACAACCCAAGCTGTTCCACCGGCCGCATTAAACGGTGTGAGTTTCACGGCGACAGCGGAGCGGCAATACTTGCATGGCCTCACTCGCTCCGCCGCGTGGTCGATGTCGGTCATGGGGTTGCCTTTCATACGATGTTCCCGAATACCTTTTCCGTGAGCCGATACAAAGCCTTTGCCGGCGTGAAGTCGTCGGTGATTACGCCGTCGTCAATAACGCTCTCCGGCAGTCGCTTTTTGGTTGCGACGGCTGAGTAAGAGCCAAGTCCGTTCTTGAACAACACGACGTTCCATCCGTTGTCGAGCAGCTTCACGCACTCGTCGGGAAGGCTCGGCGTCGGCTTGGCCTTTGGCAGGCCGTCAGTTGGTTCAACCTTCAAGTCGTATTCGCAATGCTGGCTCCCGGGTGTCGAATCGCGGTGCAATTTCCACTGAGGAAGAGTGTCGAAAAGCTCTCCGCATCGGCATTTAATTTTCACGACTTCACCCCCACCCCGATGCCGAACGCCGCGATGAGTGCGGCGAAGCGGGTGGTTGTCCAAGATGCTAGGCATATGGACTCGCAGCCAATGAGCAGCACGAACTTGTCGCCGCCCCACCAATTCCATGTGATATAGCCGTATCGCCCGGTCACATGGTCTTCGTAGTCGTCGGTCTTGGGCAGCATGTTCATCACGACCTCCGCCGTTAACGCTCGCGGCTCGGGCGGGGTGGTGGTCATTCGTTTGATCTCGTCAATCGCCATCGTGAAGCCGTTGCATTCAGCGACGCCCCATGTCTTGTGAACGACTTCGGCCAGTGACGTTAGGTGCTCAACGATCCGCTCGCGGTCGGCTTGTTGGATCTCGGGCATTTCGACCTCTGCTTGTTTGGTGGTTGTCACTCAAACGCCCGGCGGAAAGTCACGCATTCGGATGGGCCGCAACCCAAGAGTCGCACAACTCCTGCGCGGCCGTGCATTCGTCTTCCGTCGCGGTCGATTCAGGGCCGCAGATTTCGTCGCGGAGCTTCAGGGCTTCCTTGTGTGTCTTGCAGGCGGCGAAGCGGTCGGCGAGGATTGGAGCGTCGGCCGTCAACGTCGGCTGCGTCTTGAACTCCTTCTCGATGCTCGCGGCGAGTTGATCCAGGTTCGACGCCGTGACCATCGGCGACACGCTGCCGGCGTTCCGCTTGTCGATCCGCGTTTCGCTGAGGTGATCCATTTCCTCTTTGCTGTAGAGGCCGCCGAGTTGCGTCGGGAACGCCTTGCGAAGCGCCGACGCCTCGGCACACTTGACGATCATTCCGGCCGGGTCTTTTTGCCAACGGCTCTTGCCAGTCGAGAACGTCGAGAGTTTCAGGGAATCAAACGACGGATGCTCGCGGTCCTTGCGATGGCAACGTGCCCAGCCGCCGACGAGCGTTTCGCTGTCGAGAACTAAGTCGCCGTCGCGGTAGGTGATCGTGCCGTCCTTGGCGGCGAGAATCACACCGCTTTCCATGCCGTTGTATTCGGGCGAGATTTCCGCCCGCTTCAGTAAGGCTTGCGCGGCGGTGATCAAAGAAAAGACCGGGCCGTCGCTGGAGTCATAGCCGACGAGGTAGGCATCGCCGACCCACGGATCAAGCTCGCGGGCTTTGCAGAGCATCATGAACTTCACGATGTCCGAGTCCGATGCGATGTTGCCTTGCCGAGTCGGCACGCAAAGGAACTTCTTAACCATCGTCATGGTCAACTCGACCGACGTTTTGCCGCCGAGCGGAACGTAGGTGATGACCTTGTCGGCGGCGCTTTGCTTCGGTTGTTCGGCGATTGCGGTTCCCATAAATACTCCCAGTTAGTTGCCGTCAAAATCCCATTGGTTGTCCCACCGCAGATGTCGCGGTGCGGACAGCTTCATAATTCGGCCATGCGTCTCGGGTTGCCAGACTCCCGACTTCAAGCACTTGGCGTAGGTCCGCAAGCCCTTTGCGTTCTGGTCGCGGCCGATCCTTAAAAACTCGTCGTCAAGCTCGAACGTCTCGACTCGATAGGGCGGCTCTTTGGCGACGAAGATAAACACGAACGGCACGCGCTCGCCGTACATCGCCTCTACTGCGTCTTGGTAGAACGCCGCTTGCCGGTGATAGCCCCACTTGGCGCACTCGCTCGCGCACTGTCGCGGCGAAGCGTCGGTGCCGGTCGTCTTTAGATCAATAATCAGTGCGCCGTCTTTGTGCAGGCAGTCGAATCGCGATCGCCGGTTCACGCCGAACTCTTGATCGTGCCAAGCGATCGTCGCTTGATACGTGCAATCCGCTTCGAGTAGCGAGCGTGCCGACTTGTGCATCCGAATCGCGTGAATCCAGCGACACAACTCATCGGACTCTTTCACGCAAACCTTGCCGGGGTTTGCTTCCTCGAATTCCTTGCACTTCGCCGAATGCTTCGCGCCGTTTGCCGTGAGACAGGATTGCGGGTAATGAATCACGTGCTCGCCGACGTACTTCGACGGCCGCAAGATCGCTTCATCCAGGGCCGTGCCTTCCTCGAAATGCTTCTTGGGCTTCGGCGTGTAAAGGCCAGATAGCTTTTGGTAGTAATACAAAGCCGGGTTTTGAATCACGAGCTTTAGGCCGCTGTTGCTGATCGCGGTTGTGTCGGCGTGATAGGCGGCGTTGCCGAGTTCCCAAAATTGCGGGGCGGGGATTGCGGTCATGCTTTGAACCCCTTGCAGCGTTCGACGATCTCGGCGATGTCGGCACGAAGTTGCGCGACAAAGAACAATGCCTTTTCCGTGCTGACCTGCGGAAGCGTGATCGTGCAAAGTGCGAACGCCAATGAATTGATCTTCTCCACATCCGGCCGGGCCGCTTCGATGCGAGCCTTCTCGATCGCGTCCGCCCGCTCTTGCGCGGCCTTGCGTTCTTCGGCCGCAATCCGCTCCCGCTCGATCCGCTCGGCGGCGTCCTTCTCGGCTTGGGCCTTGATCGCGGCTTCGCGCTCGACCTGCTCCTGCTTCCGCTTAGCTGCGGCGATCTCGGCCAGTTGGTCGTCGATCAGCTTTTGAGCCGCCGCCTGCTCGGCCTTGATCTTCGCGTTCGCCTCGTCGATTTCCTTTTGCTTCGCGGCTTGCTCGGCGGCGATCGCGGCGAGTCGTTCGGCTTCAACGCGGTTTGCTTCGGCGATGCGGTCTTGCTCGGCCTTCCGTGCAGCCGCTTCGGCCGCTCGCTTGGCTTCCAGTTCGGCTTCGAGTGCCTTGCGTTCGGCCTCTTCCTTGGCCCGGCGAGCATTCTCCTTTGCGTCGTCCACGGCTTTGATCTTCGCGGCGACGGGTTCCTCGATCGCCAACAGCTTCGTTTCCCACTTCTTATATTCGGAATCGACAAGCCGGCCCCAGGCGAGCGAATCGGCCTTGAGTTCCTTCCGCTTCTTGTCCATCGCCGTGCGGGTCGTGACGAGCTTTCGCAGCACAACGCGGGCCTCGTCGTATGCCTTCGTCCCCTTGGTCGGGTCGAGCGTCGCGCACTCGGCCTCCAATTCGGCGAGCCGCTCCGCCGAGATGTCGTAACTTACGGCCGGTAGTTTCGAGACGCTCGTTTCTTCGGTTGCGGTCTCCATGTTCACTCGCTCCCTGTTGCTTGGTTAAGTTTTTCCGCGTCGATCAAATGTTTCGGCTCCCTGCTTTTGGCATCGTCTCGAACGATCGGCACATTCGGCGGCGCGTCGATCGCCAGCACGACGCCGTTATCTTTCAGTCGCACGACATGCACGGTTGTGTTTCCGATTTGAACTGAGTGACCTGTCTTGACTGTGAGGGCTAGCATTCCGTTGCTCCTTGGTGGCTTCGTGCCGTTTCGTAACTACTCGCGATTCTCAATCGCCTGCGCCATCGACAGCGACTCTTGCGTCAAGTCGCGGGCATAGGCCAGAAACGTGTCGAACACTTCCACATCGTCGTGCGCCTCGAAATCACGCAGGGCCGCGACGATCTTGGCGAGCGGTTCTTCGAGTGCCGCCGCTTGGTCGTGCATGGCGCTGAGGGCGTCTACTAATGCGGCTTCGCGCTTCGAGTCAATAATCTTTCTCATCGTGTCATCCTTTCAAAAAAGCCCAAATCGCCAGCCCGCAGCCGATCACGACGACGGCGGTAACGAACAGGCGGGATGCGGTGCGGTCGGTCATGACGTGGCCTTGCGAATCGCGGCGTCGAGCGAGCCGACGGTGAACTTGCTCTCTCTTGCCGTCATCGCGCAGTTCGCGTTGAACCACTCGCGGGCAATCTGACAGGCTTCGAGCAAGTCGAACGACGCGGCAAACAGCTTGCCGTTGGATTCCTGCTTCGCGATCGCCGCGACAACTTCCGCTCGCTCCCCAGGTGGGAACCCGATCCCCATGAGATTGTCCTCGCGAGTCTTTTGACCGCTCGCCCATGCCGCAGAATCTTGACTTGCCAGCGTGTCGTCGCCCGCCTTGATCTCGTAGCCGAAAGGGAACTTATCGATCGGCACAAACTCATACGGCCCCGGCGTTCCCTTGAATTCGCTCATCGCATCACGCTCCCTTCGGCTTGTTGAGTTCGGCGATCAGGGCGTCGGCTTGCCTCACGGCCGCTGCCGCCTTTTGCTCTACAGTCCATTCCTCGTAAGCACCCTGGCACGCACACAGCCCTTGCATCGCCATCGCGGCGAACAGTTCGCGAGTAGTCAGGCCGCACACGCTCACGCCGTATGAAGCCGCGTACATCGGATAGTTCTCTTTGCTCAACATCAGCTCTCTCCCCTTAGTTGTTCCGCCGCGGCAAAAGCCGCACGCATCATCCCCTTCGCTTCCAACTTCGCAGGTCCGGCATCTCGGTCGGCTTGTCCACTTCGCCGCAGTTCTTGCGACACAGCGAACCGCGAATCGTGCCGCCTTGCTGCCACTCGCCGTTGATCAGCTTTTCAGACGACTCCGAGCCGCACGCAAAGGTGGCGAATCGCATCGTCACGCCGTGGATGGGAGTTTCCATCGCGACGCCGGTTGCGCCGCAATGTTCGCACTTGAGGGCCGTGCAATCGGTTCGGCAGTTGGTTGCGCTCATACGTTCCTCCTTTCGCGAATCTTCTGACTCAACACGGCCGCGTCGTACCACGTAAACGAAAGCGTCGGATTACTGGCAAAACGGCCGAACACTCGCAGCACTTCCGGCTCTTGCGTGTCGTCGAACACGAACAAATACCGCTCGTCGCCTTTGATCAGGGCGACCGTGTGTAGTGCCGTTTCGGTCGGCTGGATGCGGTTCATCTCGCACCCCGCGCTCGCTTAGCCTCGGCTTCGCGTTCCAGCTTGTCGCGAGCCTCCGCCGCTACCTTGCGTCCGGTCGGGCCATCGAAGGGGCCGCGAACTCGCATGCTTGTTAGGTTGTCGATTACGACGTAGCCGACTTGCGTAGGGGCGATTTCGTATCTGGCAGTCCGTGCCATGTAATTGTTCCTTAACTGAAGTCCGAAAACGTGAACGAATTTCCGGCGTCGTCGTAGTCGCAGAACCTGTAGCCGTGGTCGCTGTGCTGCGCATCATTCCGGCAGTAGGTCGTATGGTTGTTTGGCTCAATCTTCTTTGCTTCGATCATCTGCCAGAACTCAATCACGCCGATGCGGTCGCCGTACTCGTTTAATATCTGCCCGTCGCCTTCCGTGATCACGCGCCGCCAATCGGCCTCTGACGTAATCGCGCCGAGCGGATCGTGCTCCGATCGATAGCCGCGAAAGCTAAAAGACCAGCCGCCCGAAGATTTGCCGATATGAACCGGCTCGTCGGATCGCTTGCAATGTTCGCAAACGTTTTGATGTAGGTAATAGTTCGTGCCCATCCTGCGTCTCCTTCTCGGCCGGGCCTTCCGTCAGCCCGCCGAGCCTGCGTCCTTGATGTCCAGCGGCATCTTCGCCGCGTCTCCTACAGTCCCTGCATCGCTTCCATTGCCTTGCACGTCACCGCGATGAGCACCACCGCCGAGGCGACCACGAACGCGATGAACCAGATTGCCGGGCGGTTGTCGTCCATTGGTCGCTCCTTAGAACATCGATGTTTGAATGGCCTTCACTTCCGGCTGCGACTCGCTCGGCTTCGGAGCGACACAGCGAAACCTCGTATAACGTCCGCCGTCGTCTGCAATCTCCGTGCGGCCTTGCGTCTCCAGCCACTTGAGGCAGCCGCGTACTCGTTGATCGCTCCAGCGCTCGCCGTTGTCGGGACGAATGCCTGCCGGAGTGGATCGCATCAGGGCTTCGATCTGCGGTTGGTTCCAATCGTCATGAGTCGGCAAGCACATCAGCACGGCGGCGAGTAGCTCGGGCGTCGGTTTGTTCTTGTCTTTCTCGTCGCAGGGGATCGTTGCGGCGGCGCGGTGACTTGCCGGGCCGTCTGTTGTTCGTGCTAGTGGCATGGTTGCATCCGTGCTTGAGTGAAAACTCCCGAGCGGCCGGCCGTGGGGATCGACCGCCCGAGAGGGACTCCGCTGGCGACGAGCCGGCGGGAGAAGAGTGCGGGTTAGATGGCTTCGGGGCGCGGCGACTCAGGGAACCACTTCAGAACCTTGAGCGTGACCGTCCCGCGACGCCAAGCATTCCAAGCATTGACGCACTTGGCGAAGATTTCGCGGTCGTCGGTCCTACCCTTCGCGCCGATCAGATATCGCTCAAGCATGCGCGTTGGGTGGCAGGCGTCCGGCTCGCTCGCGTTTCTCACGGCCGTCCAGAATTCGGTCGCAGCCTCTTGGTCTTGGGAGTGGCAGGCATACATCGCCGCAGCGACCGCCGACCGCGCCATGAATCGCTTTGTCGCCTGCGTGCAAATGTCGATTCCGTTGAGCCACAGCACAAACGTCGTATTCTTCGCGATGCTTCGGCCGCGCTGCTCTTGCGTCACGCGATGGCGCGAGCCGCCGCCGAAATAAAGAGCCATGCCGGAGGCCGCCAAGTCGATCGCACGCGGATTGACTTCGGCCAAAGCCGGGATTGCATGTGCGAAAGCATTGTTCGTGTCGGCCGTTGTGCGAGTTGACCATCGCGGGTCAAAGGTTGCGAACAACTCCGCGACGTCTTCGAGCGTGTCGGCTTCGTATCGCTCGACCGTAACGAACACGGCCGGAAGCGAACCGTTGAACTCCGACAGGACGTGCGACGTGTGCTGTCCGTTGATGCGGTAGTCCTTGCCGTCGGCGCGACAATGACACGTTGCCCATGCGCACGTGCGAAACTTGCCTTCGTCAAGCAGCGTGCGAAGTCGTTCGCATCGCCCCTTATTGAGCTTGCGATCTCCACCGAAGCGAGTCATTGTTGCGAACCGCTCGACCAACTGATGATCCGCGACCTGCGTTGTCGGCTTTCCGATCATTTGCCATGCCATGACTAAACTCCGCGATTTCGTGAAACTGATTTTCGATACGCCCGAACTGCGGACTCTAGCTGCTCATACAGACTCAAAACCGCGTTGCTCTTGTCATTCTCGCGACGTTCGGCAACGAGTTGATCGAAGAACGAGCGAGCCTTTTCGTTCAGCGATTCCCAGCGGTCCCACTGCGTCGGGCCGCTTGACTTCGGCGCGGCGGCTTCGCCCGACTTAATGCGCTCAACAATCTCAGCGGCGCTCGCCTGATCGTCTTTCAATTGCTTGGCGACGGCGCTAACGGCGACTTCGCCCTGCTCGACCAGCGAGATGAGTTCTTTGTTGCCGGTTTCGAGGACGACAGTTGCGGCATCAACCGTTTTGCCTGAGACGTTGAGGGCTTCGCCTGCGGCATCACGGGCGCTCGATGAATCCAACTGTGGCAAATTTTCCATAGTTGCCTCTGCGCCCGCTTGCCTGCCCTTTCGGATCTTCTGTCGGTCCTTCGCTTGCTGCTCATAGAGTGGCCGCAACTTTGCGGCGACCATCGCACGTTGCGATGTGTCAAGATGACGACGATGCAAGTTGTGACTGATCACATACGCCACCGGGTCTTCGGCAATCTTCAAGTCGCGGCGATGCGGCTCCCAATCAATGCCGAGTGCGATCATCGCGGATAGCCGGTTGCGGCCGTCGAGCAAGCGGCCGTCCCAAAAGACGATCTTGTCTTTGACGCCGTGCTCCGCGATGTCTTTCTTCAGGCCATCGAATTCATCCGGCGACATCATTGGAAAGATGTTCGCCGCTTCGTGGACCTTGCAGGGTAACTGGCCGTGGATTGTGCTTGTGACTTCCGACATTTCGACTCCGTTCAAAAATCAGGGCATAGCAGTAGCTATGTACCGCGCTGCGGCTGGGGGTTGAGCACACGCAAAGGCGGTGCTAGTTCGGCGTTCCGTTACCTCGCCCGGCTGCGATCCGTTCGCGGTCGATGTCCTTCAATGAACTTGGCGTATCCTAGACTATCGTTTTCGTTAGTCAATAGACTTAAGAAAAAATTTTGAAAGCAGTTTCTGGCGACTAACTGAAGTTCGCAAAAACACCGTGTTTTTTTGCGTATTTAGCTATGTCGGATACTCGAATCATCCATTCTTTTTGACCCAGCTTTGCGGCCGGCAGAATGTTTTTTTCGTAGTTTCCGACTAGCTGCCGAATTCGGCCTGGTGTCACGCCGAGAATCTTTGCCGCGCGAGAAACGCCCACGTATTCCGTTTGTAGTTTGGTTACGTTCATGCCATCCTTATATCGGCATCGTTAGGCGGACGCAAGATTGTTTTCCCGGCACGGCACCGAATCGGCGAGCGTCGTCGTTTGGCGGGAACTCGGGATGCAATAGTTGCGGCGCGGTTTGCGCGGGTGCATACTTCCGCATCGTCGGCGGCTGCATCGCGTGCTTCTTTCTATTCCTGGTCGATACGTCGGTTGCAACTGAAGCCGGCGGCCGGGTCAATAACCTCGGCCTGATGCACAACCAATTGATCGGCGTCATCACGGGCATCGGGCTTGCGTTGTTTGGGGCGATCGTGCGCGGGCGATAGCCGCACCCTTACGGATCATTAATCGACTCAAACATCCGAGTATTTGCGCCGAGTTCAAAGATGCCGCTTTCCCGATGGAAGTGCGCCCAGGCCATTTCGCCCGGCGACGCGATCCCAAGTAGCTGCCCGCTAAATCCGCCAATGATCGAGCCGTACAGCGGAATCGTTCGCTCGGTCGGGCCACCTGCTTCGTGAACGTAAGCCTCTTTCTCAATGCCGTACTCAAGATCGCCGTCCCAGCTAACGATAAGATCGGGGTCGTTGAAGCTGCCGACGCGAACTAGAGCTGCCTTGACGCCAGCCGTCCAATCTTCAGCCGCTTCGTTCATGTCCTCGATGTAGAGGATTTCCGCGCCGCCGCATTCGTTGCCGACGAGGTGCGCCGTCGGGGTCACGCCGTCGAACGCGATATCGGCGAAGCGGCGGCCTTGGAAGTCCATCTTGACCTTGCAGGCGACGATACCCTCAATCGCGGCATCGCCGATCTCATCCGCCGCGAGCGGCTGCAACAGCACGGCGAACCGGCCGATATCTTCGGGGAACTCCGGTGATGATCCGACGAAAATCGGCTCCGTGCGGAAGGCGTCGAGTTGATCGGATTCGGCTGGGTCGTAGATGCTGCCGTTGATCGCGACGATTGCGCCGACGGCAAGGTTCGACTCCGTGGCGTTCTTGATTCTGATCGTGTTGCAGCGGCGGTAGCGGGGCGATTCGCGCTTCGTGTCGCGGCCGAATGGAATCGTGCGACGATACCATTCGAGCATATCCATCAGTTCGTTCCACGCCGGGCCCGGGAACTCGCTGAGTTGGTCGCCTTTGTTGAATTTCGGGCGGCTGGAAAGATTCACGCTAGACGCCTAGCTGGTTGAGGTCACGGGAGTCGTAGACGACGTGCTCGATCGCGGCCTTCGGTTTGCGCACCGGAATCGGCGGGTCGCCTTCAGTTGTCGAGAACGTGCGGATTTCCAGGTACGACCAGCCGAGCACAGGCGAGCTAAACGCCGTCAGGTCGCTGTTCACCGTGATCGCGCTGGCCGGCAGATTCTTCATCGCCGCGAAGTTGTAGGTGATCTTCCAAAGCCCGTCGTCGTCGCGTGTGCCATTCGCGCCGAGGAACAGCAACTCGCCGATCGCAAACGTAAGCGTTATGCCGTCGATGTTGACCGTGACGGCCGACGAGTTAATGCAGTTCGTGTAGTCATACAGCGTCGCGATATAGCCCGGCGCGAGTTCGGCCGGCGAGAAGGCTTTCGACACGGAGAACCGAAAAACCGACGACTCGATTTCCACGCCGTCGATGCCGTCTTCGTTGGCATTGATGAACGGGCCGAGTTCATCGGCCGTGTACGGCACCGCGTACACGCTGCGGCTCGTCACTTGCCGGGTCGAGATGTTCCGCAGAACCGTGCGCCGACCGCCGCCCGTCTCGAATTGAAAGCTACCGGAGCGGCCGGGAAACTCCGTCGGGTCCGGCAAGCCGCCGACGAAGGGGACATAGGAGACGGTCGCCGACCAAGTATCGTCATTCAGCCGCGTGATGCCGTTGAAGCCGGCGCGGACAAGCACGCCATCGGTCAGGCTTGCATCGCGGTCGAGATAGATGAGAGCCTCGTCCATCGTGCTTGCTTCGAGCACGACGTAAGCGACTTCGCGCGACTGCCCCTCCGGCGTCTTACTGCCGGTCAAATCCTCAAAGCGTCGTTCCGCGCGTCCGGCCATTGATTACCCCACCGGCAAGCCGGGTTTCAGTTTCATCAAAGCGGCGAGTTGTTTTTCGAGCAGCTTCTTCGACTCGCGCAGTTCTTTGAGTTGCTGGTGCCCGATGTCGTTGAACACGCCGCCCATCAGGTCTCGCTTGTCGAACGATCCGAAAGAGACGGTCTTGCCCATCTCGGCCGCGATCTGCCTGTTGACGTCGGCGAGATCGGCTTGCAGTCCGCGTTGTTCGCGGATGTGTTCTTTGTTTTGCTCCCGGTCGACGCTGCGGCCGATGCGGTTCCATTCCTTGATTACGCCGTCGAAAATCTTCAGCGACTCGCCTGCGCCCTTGAACGCCTCGCGCGAGTTCGCCCGCGCCTTGTCGAGCATGTCGGAGCGTGCAATCAGTTCGGTTAGCTTCCCATCCAACTCCATTGGAGTCTGATAAGCGGCTCCGGCTTCTCGCGCCAGCCGACGTTCTTCGGAGATCCGCTTACCCTCCATCGCTTCGTCATAGGCCCGTTGGGCAGTTGCCGTCGCCTTCGCGTTGCTGCGTTGAATAACCCCCCGCAGATTCGAGTTGCCGCCTTCGATTAAATCCTGAAGGCCCGCCGCGCCGTATTCTGCGGACGGGCTCGGAATCATGTCGATCAGCTTTTGCAGCGTCGGAATCAGCGCCGTGCCAAGTTGAACCCCAAGAGACTCGAATCGCATGCCAAGTTTGTTGATCTGATCATCCAACTCGGCCGCCTGCTTAACGGCTTCGTCTCCCATCGCCATGCCGGACTCGTTAAACGCCTTCATCATCGCCGCCGCGCCATCGGCTCCGGCGTGTAGCATGGGCACCAAGTCCGATCCGCTCTTGCCGAATAGTTTCATCGCGATCGCCATTTTCTTCTCTTGGTCGGTGATCTTGCCGAATGCTGCGGCAACCATCGCGAGTTGCTCTTCGGGCGACTTGCCGCGAAGATCGGCAAGAGATAGGCCGAGCTGCGACAACTCGTCGCCGAGCGTGCCGCCGCCGATGCCCTTTTGCAAGTTCTTCAGCCCGGTAATGACCGTGCCCAGGTCTGTGCCCGATTGCTCGGCCGCGTAGCTGAGTGCCTGTACCGCCTGCGCGGAGATGCCGTATCGCTGGGCAAGATCGTTGATCGCCGCTCCGGCGTTGATCGCCTTCATCGTGGCCGCAGTGATCGCCGCCGCTGCGCCTGCAACCGCGACGCCGCCGACTCGGTTGATTGTGGACGCGAAGCTTTTGAGCTTGGTCTTGATCGCATCTAAGCCGCCGGCCGTCTTGTCCTTCGTCGAAACTTCGACGTAAGCCCCGCCTGCACGGACTTCTTTAGCGCCCATAACTCACCGCACGACTTGTTGAACCAAGGCTCGCCACGCCGCTTTGTTTCCGGCGTCCAATGCTTGTTGGATTTCCGGTCGTTCTAGAACCTTCTTGAGTCGTTGCACTTCGTAGGGATGCAGTTCGGCCGGGGATTTCTTCACTCCGCCGAAGCCCGCGACCAGCGACATCAGCCCAGCCGTGTGCCACCATTGCGCCGCGTCGCGCCCTTCCTCCATCAGCGAGAGTTCGCCCCATGTGTACGACCAAGGCGACACGCCGACAGAACCCGCCAAGGCGAGCAACTCCCGCCAGACGTCGGCTGCTGTTCTAGGCCGAGCAGGCTTCGCTTCGTCGCTTCGTCCGCCTTGATCCGAAAGCCCGCTTGGATCGCCGCCGCCAGCAACAGCAGGCGACGGCCCTCGGGAAAAAAACGGGCCATCCCTTCGATGATCAATTCCCAGGCCCGCTCGATGCAGTCGCCCCGCAAGCCGCGGCCGAACTCTTCGTCGCTGATGCCGCGCCCGATGCCGAGCAACCTGCGCCACCAAGGGCCGTAAGCGTTCGCCTGCGGCTCGCAGATGGCATAGAGCACGTTGACCAGCAGCACGACATCATCGCGGAGTTTGTCGAGCGCCGCGCCGTCGTGCTCGACGATCGCCAACAACTCAAAGCCGGTCAGGTCGCGCACCCGCTTGATGGTGCCGACGTCGATCTCGATCGACCACTTACGCCCCTTGGCATCGCGGAAGGCGGGCATTAGCTTTCGTCCTCGTCGATCTCGAATTCCACGAACAAGCCGGTCGGCAACGTGCCGCCGCCTGCCGTGGCCGTGATGACCAGTTCGTACAGGTCGCCCGTGACGGCGGAGAACACGTTGACGCCGAGAGCCTCGCCGACTCGCGCCGTGTTGCCGGTGTCGAGCGTCGTCACGCCGGTTAACACGGTCGTGCCGTTTTTCTTCAGGTCGATCGTGACCGTGGCCGCACCGACCGCAATGGCGATGCTGCCCGCCTTGCAGCTAAGGTTGTCGGCCGTCGCCCCGATGACGTGATGAATCGGAATCGTCACGCTTGCGGCCGTGCCGCTTTGCGCGTAGGTCTTGCGGTGCTTATGCCGCAGCTTGTCCGTGGCGATCGCCGCACCCGTCGCGACGTTCGCGTTTGATACGACGCTAGCCGGCAGCGAGACGTTGGCGAGAATCGCCGTACCGCGCACCGAAATGCCGTCGGGAAATACTACCGTTGCCATGTTCACCCTCCAGGTTTGTCAGGCGATTAGGCCGAGATCGTGATGGCCGCCGGAGCGTTCACGGTCTTCGCCATGCAGAGCTTCACGTCGAACTTGATACCGTCGTCCACCGGCTGCCCTTGCGAAAAGCCGGGAACGTGCCAATCGGCATTGAGTCCGTACGCTCCGTTGACCGAAGCCGCTTCGTCGAGCACCGCCAATTGAATCGGTGTTCCGGCGATATGTGCGGCACGCAAGGCTTCGTAGCCCGCGTCACCTTTGACGAGCACCAAGGAGAACGTGACCTCGATGTCACGCTGACCCATGACGTATTGCTTGAACTCGACGCCGCGAACGGACACGTCCCCCTTGGCTCGCTCGCTGGAGATCGTCACGTCTTGGATGTTCGGAATTGCCACCCAGGTCACGGTTCCGAATGCCGCGCCGGTGTTGCGGTTGATGCTGGCGTTGCGCCCGAGCGGCACGCTGGAAAGGTCTTGAGCCATGATGTGCCCCTATGGTTTGACGGTATTGGCGTAGAGGGAGGGAAATTGCGGCATGTTGGCCGTGAGCGTCGGGCGCATGTACGGGCGCGCAGGGAGCACGATGTGCTCCTTCTTGTATTGCACCTTCGCTTTAATCGGCGCGGGTCGCTTGCCGGAGCGGATGGCTTGGTTGTATGCCTCGCGCTGCGCGGGCGTGCTCGGCTTCCGCTCGCTCGGAATGATGATCTTGGTTTTGCGAACCGTGTGGCCGCCGAACTCTTGCAACTGCGGCACGCGAAACTTGCTGCCGGGTAGCTTCGTCGGGCCGATCACCATCGTCTTGGCCGCGAGGTCGTATTCCGAAAACAGGAACTTTTTGAGTAGCGGGCCGCGCCCGGTGCTTTTCTCTCCGGCCTTGCCTCGCTTCTTGCCGTGCGCGTGCGGAGGCGTGCCGGCGGGCGACGGCCCCTTGCGCATCTTCATGGAGTTTCGGGCGTAGTTGCGCACGACGTAGCCGGCGCGATACATCGCCTGAGCCGTGGCCTTGCCGACTGCCGCAGCGAACTCCGCGCGATCCAGAAACACCCGCGTTTTCGTGTTGATATCGAGAGCCATCAGGCCGCCTCCCCGCTGGAGGTCGCCTTGATCGTGAGCCGCACCGCGACGGCGAACAGGCCCGCCTCTTGGAGTTGCTCCGAGGGGACCGTGACGGAAGGTTCGGCCGTCAGCACTTTGAAATTGGCGCTGCGGTACGTTTGCAGGAAATGCGCGGCGATGTATTCGGCAAGTTCGACCATCTCGTCTTCGGTGTCCGCGTCGTCGCCGGTCTGCTTGCGAATGTCCACATCGACGACGCAATCCCATCGCAACTGATCGCGGTCGAGAATCACGACCGGCGACACGATCGGCAGCACGGTCACTTGTAGCGTCGAGCACGTTTCGAGCGTGAACTTGGCGGTGTTCTTCCGCGTTGCGGTAATGCCCGTGAAGCCCCACCCGGCGAGCTTTGTATTTAGCTCGGTCTTCACCGCGTCGGCGATTTGGGTAAGGATCGCTGCCATTTAGCTACCGAGGGAAACAAGGCCCGCCATGTGTCGGATTTCGTTCTCGTCCCACGTGTCGCCGACGATCGGGAACAGCCCGAGCAACGCCCGCAACTGGTTCTCCGTCGGCCACGTATCGGCGACCGGATCTTCGCTCGACTCGATCAGCTTCGTGTGGCAACGCCACCGCAAACGAAACTGATCCATCGGCCGCGCACAGGCTTCGCCCGCGAACGGCCTCAACTGATACTGCCGCTCGATTCCCGCAACCGTCTCGATCACGATGTCGCCGTCCGCCGGCTCGACGACCACGCCGCCGAACTGATAGGCACTCGTCGCAATCAGGAAGTCGTGCGAATCAATCCGCAGCGAACTGCCATCTTCCATCTCTTGCTCGATCGCCGTCGTCCCGACCGTGGCCGGCACGTCCGTAACGTCTGAGTAGCCCGAGCGCCGCAACGTGACGAGCACCGAAGCATTCGCGGTCAGTTGTCCCGATTGCCAAGAGGCTCCCGAATACAACAGCCCGCTCGGCCCCGTTCCGGCCGTCGCACTAGCCGCTTTCGCGACTAGCTTCGTATGCAGCCGCCACATCGCTCGGGCGCCGTCCATCGCTCGCGCACACGACTCGCCTGCGCCGAGCCGAACCGCATAGGTCCGCGTGACATAGCCGACCGTCTCGATGATCTGGTCGCCGTCCTGCGGTCGAGCCGCAACGCCGTCGATCAGGTAATCCGCCGTGACGACCAGCCAGTCGCGCGTTTCCGTCCGCAGCGATGAACCTTCGCCGAACTCTTGCCCGACGCGCGTAATCACCGGCACGGCGGAGATTACGGCGTCCGAGCTTCCCGCCCGGCGGAGCGTGACCGAAACGGACTCGCTCGCTTTGAGCTTGCCCGCTTGCCACGCTGCGCCGGAGGCGAGGAGGTTTGCCATGTGCGGCCTTGCTTAGAACGCGAGCCACGTGTTACCGGAGCCGCTGAGGCAGATGATCGTCACACCTGCGCCGCTGGCCGAACTGAAGGCTGCGTCGGCGGCCGCGCCGTTGATCACGGCACCCGTCGGCCCGTAGACCTTCAGAATCTTGTTGCTCACACCGTTTCCGATGTAGAGCTTGCGGCCGGTCACTTGATCGGCAGCGTTGATCTTGACGCCCTTGGTGTCGTCGGCGGCCGTGGTCGGATAGAACCGCGACGTACCGGCCGGAAGCGCACCGGCATCGGAGGTCGAGCTACCCGCCGCAGCAGTCGAAGCGCCCGGCAGTTCGTCGTCGCTCGGCTGGTTCAAGCCGACCGCCACGTAGTAATCGCCGGAGAGCGCCGCCGCATAGGCGATGCCCATATACTTGCCGAGCGCGGTCGCCGCAGCCGCGCCGGTGCCGTCGTTGTCGCCGGCGGCCGGGTTGCCCGTGGCATTCCAGTAAACACGATCCCCCTTGGAAATCGCGCCCGTGACCTTGGGCACAAGGTACACGCCCTCGATATCCAGGCAACCGAGAGCGTTGGCCGCGATGTCGCGCGGAGCGATGCCGCAGGTATCGTTGACGAACACCACGTCGCCGGCCGTAACGGCTGCGGCGGGCGTGTGATCCATCGTGCCGTCGCACTGATATTTCGAGGCAGGAGTCTGAGCCATTTCGTTCACCTATGAAAAATGAAAGTTGAGTTGCGAAACGAACCGGGCGGGGCTTACGCCGCACCCTTCGACCAGACGCCCGCGAGGTACTCGGCGATGTCCACGCCGAAGTCGTGGTAGCCCCGGAAGCTGTAGCCGAGTTCGTCGAAGTCGGCCGCAGCCGATTCGATGGTCGGAGTCTCGACACCGTTGAGAAAGCTGACCGCCATCGGGGCCAACATCGTCGGCGTGCGGAACAAGCCCCAGCCGGTCGCGGTGTAACCCGTCACGGCCGAGTCGCTGATCCACGGCGACACCACCGGGCGATACTTGCCGCGATAGATGTTGTCCTCGCCGGGGCCGCTGCCGACGTTGAGTTTCTCGCCCATGAACAGCTTGTCGGCCGTTCCTTCGAGTTCCGGCGAGACGAGCAAAATCGCCGGGCGACCGCCGACGGTCGAACCGCCGCCGACCTTCTTCGCGCCATCGGCCGCCGGAGTCTTGAGTTGGCGGAACGCCTTGAGGGCGAGCGCCAAGCCGACGCCATCGGTGCCGAGGTTCGTGGTCGCACCCGTGATGTAGTTGCCGCGCCCCGAGGTGAACAACGTGCCCAGGTTGCCCATAAAGGCCGCCCAAAACACGTCGTTGAACTTCATCGCCGCGCCGCCGCCGAGCCGCGTGCGGATGTCGTCGAACGCGCCGAGGTCGTCGTTGAT
>Ga0181352_1000145_pt1 | contig 34011 bp, 42 predicted proteins | sample Fa13VDMLBSN_FD_130103 | JGI IMG/M metagenome (GOLD analysis project Ga0181352, IMG submission 130103) | Freshwater viral communities from Lake Michigan, USA - Fa13.VD.MLB.S.N | ecosystem: Environmental > Aquatic > Freshwater > Lake | place: USA: Michigan | collected 2013-09-23 | reverse complement strand
CTTCCAGCGGAAGCACGGTCCGTTGCCGCGGAAGCTGGACCCTGTTGCAGCTCCAGCTCGCAAGCGGAACAGTCCGCGTAAGTGGACGGAGCATCCTGTCCACGGCCAGACCTTCGCAGACTTGAACCGGCAGATGTCGACCATCAGGAACACGCTGCGGACGCTTGAGAACCTGCAGACGAACCTTCCCTGGCAGTCTCGCGAAGGGGAGATTCAGATGCAGAAAAAGTTGCTTTCAAAGCTGCATCACGAGTATGATTCGCTTCGCAAGAGCATCGTGGCTGACGAAGGCTCTCACTAACAATCCCCACCCCAAGATGAAGCCGCATTTCGCGGTCTTCGTGCGTTTAGAGTAAGGACATTGACAATGACAACCGAGATTGCAACCCAACCCCGAAAGGACCTGATTAGCTGGCTGGCCGCGCCTCAGACCGTGGAAGAGTTCCGGAAGGCGCTGCCTGCCGTGATGACTGCGGAGCGCTGGCAGCGTTCGTTGCAGACGACTGCACGGAAGAACCCGAAGCTGCTCTCCTGCTCTCTGGCATCTGTCCAGGCATGCATCATGACGGCCGCGCAGCTTGGTCTGGAGCCGAACGTCCAAGGCCTCTGCTACCTCATTCCGCGTGGCAACGAATGCACGCTCATCATCGGGTACGAAGGCATGCTGGCGCTGATGCGTCGCAGCGGAGAGATTCGCAGCTTCAGCGCGAACATCGTCCGGAAGTCGGACACCTTCAAGATTGCGCGCCACCTCGAGGTCCCGTTCATTCACGAAGAGAACCACGACCCGGACGCGGACGACAGCATGGTTGGCGTGTACTGCTTCGTGCGTCTGAAGAGCGGCGAGAACTTCATTGAGTACATGTCGAAGAAGCAGTGCGACCAGATTCGCGCGCGCAGCCAGTCCGGCTCGTCTGGTCCGTGGAAGACGGATTACGAGCAGATGTGCCGGAAGACGGTCATCCGTCGCGCGTTCCACTACCTCCCGAAGTCGACTGACATTGTCCAGGCGCTTGAGCTGCTGGACGACGAAGAGCGTTCGTCTGGTCAGACCATCGACGCGACGCACGCTCCGCTTGAGACTGTAAAGCGTGGAGGCCTCCGCATTCCGCTTCCGCCTCCGGCCGCAGAAGATGAGGTGGAGAAGGTGGCTGTGGACGTTGAGGCAACGGACTCCGACGACAACGAGCTGCCGCTGTGAGTCGCATTTACTCTCAGACTGCCTTCCCGGACCACGTGTGTGGCATCTGTGGCAATCACCACTGGGGCGTCGTGAAGTTCTATGCTTCCGATTACAGCGACCATCGGAAGGTGGGCTGCATGGCCTGTCAGGCATCAGACGTCTTCCACCCGGACGACATCACGGTCGATATGTTTGGCGACCGTGTGAAGGGCCGTCCTGTTCACGTCAGGCTGCAGAAGGCATGGGCGGACGAGCAGGGCATCTTCATGGTCATGGGGAAGGAGAACGGAGACTTCGTCTGCATCGTCAGAGGCTGCGGTAGTCGCGAGGTCCAGCATCACCATTTCGCGCCACAAGCGGCTTTTGGACAAAGGGCCGACGACTTCGGGACAGTCCCGCTTTGCAGGGTACACCATGACGAGCTGCACGAGACGCTGCGGCTTTACATCGCCAAGGGAGGCAAGCTGTGATGATTGAGACGAAGACGGAGAAGAAGGAAGACACCTTCCCGGAGGTGCGTGAGCTCATCAGGCTGCGGACGTCGCAGGTGCATGGCAGCTACTCGTCGCTGGCAACGTCATGCGGTGTGAGCAGGCAGCTTCTGCACAAGCGGGTGGAGTCTGCAACGCAGTGGCCTAACACGCATAAGTGGTGGGTGTTCGTGCTGTTCCTGCACGACCCTCTGGACCGGATGACGGCGCAGGAGGCGTTGGCTGTGAGCGTGCCTTCGAAGGAGAAGGTGGCGCGCGGCCTGCATGGACAGGAAGTGGTGTGGCAGGAGTGCGTGAAGACGAAGGGAACGTGGCACCAGTGGAGGCGCGCATGAGCAGCGAACAGTTAGAGAACTTCGAAGAGTTGGCGCGCCGCGCCGTGGCGTGCAAGCACTGGCGGTGGATGCCGGGGATGCTGCTGGTCACCAAGGCGGACAACAGGTTTCGTTTGGTGGAACTCGATTTTGACGCACAGGACCGATGGGAGTGGAAAGGGCAATACTCGACGCCGGTTCCAGACCTGCGCGACCCTGCGACGCTCGGGTGCCTGCTGGCTCTGGTGCGGGAGGCGCATGGAGACCCGGAGATTGTGGTCTCCAAGTATGAGTATTCGGATGGATGGACGATTGGCACTCAACTTGAGTGGGAGGGAATCCACTCCCTTTGGGGTAGCGATGGCGCGATTTGGGGCTGGTCAGAGGCCGAGGTCTTGGTAAAGGCACTGGAGGCAGCGCCATGAACCCTGAACTTGAAGAGCTGGGCCGTCGCGCGGTCGCCTGCAAGCACTGGCACTGGATGCCGGGCATGCTTTACAACCACCCAAAAGACCGCCCCAGTCTCGCATTGCGCCCGGAAGGCCCCAATGCGCCAATCATCATGTGCGGACCTGGCGGCGGTCTCCCAATCTTCTCTGACCCTGCCACGCTCGGGTGCCTTCTGGCGCTGGTGCGTGAAGCGTGGAGCGACCAGTCAATCGGTATTTTTCGCAGCGCACTTGGGCAAGAATGGTGCGTTCTCATACAGAAAGGTGGGTTGCAGGGTTTTCACGCGCCAACCGACGCCGGCGCCCTCGTTGCAGCACTGGAGGCCGCGCCATGAGCCGCCGCAAGACCAAGTGCGTTGCCTTTGAAGCGACTAGTCCGGCGCCGCATGGACCGTGGCGAACCTACTGCGGCAGGGTGTTGAACGAGGATGATGACTCACTTCTGAGTCAGTTTCCAGTTCCGGGATACAAGGGAGAAGGACACGGCATCTGCCGTCAGTGTTTCTCTAAACTGCCCATTACCAACACGGAGGAGGCTCCATGACAAAGCAGACGAACCGCCAGGAGGCCATCGCTCGCATCATGGCTGTCGCGAATGAGATTGCAGAGCGTGAAGCTGCAGCCGCACAGGCCTATGTCGACAGGAAGAAGAGAAACAAAGCCGCATCGAAGGCGCGTCTTCGTGCCGACCCGGAGAGGTGGAAGGCTGCGCAGCGCAAGAAGGTTGCACGTCGCGATGAGCGCAGGCGCGAGCGGATGAAGACTGACCCTGAGTATGCTGCAAAACTTCGCGAGCAGCGACGAGGTGAGTACCTTCGCAGGAGGGAGCGCGAAGGCTCTGCGAAGCTGAAGCAGAAGACGAGAGAGTCCGTCGCACGCAGGCGCGCACTGGACCCTGCCGCTTTCAAGGAGAAGCAGAAAGAGTACAAGCGACGAGCGCAGGAGCGCCAGAAAGCGCGGATGGAGATTGACCCGGTATATGCAGAGCAGGTGAGAGAGAAGCGTCGCGCCAAGGACAGAGCGAAGCGTAAGCGGCAAGCTGCAGAGCTGCGAGAGTTCAAGGCATTGAAAAACGCGATGCAGACGAAGCCTCCGGAGACACCATGACAGCATTCATCTACTCGGGTGTGGACCCCGGCAAGAACGGCGCCATCGCCAGCATCGACGAGAACGGTGCCGTCCTCAAGATTAGCCGCTTCATCGACGCAGACACAGAAGGCCGCATCGCCCTGGTAATCGCAGACCACTTTGCGGAGCTCGACGACGCCATCCACGCTGCGACCATCGAAAAGGTGGGAGCGATGCCACGGCAGGGACTTTCAAGTACCTTCACGTTCGGGAGAGTGTTTGGAGAGGCATGGGCCGGACTCCTGCTCTCTCGTGCTGGTGGCGTTCGCGTGCATTCCGTCACGCCTTCCATGTGGCAGCGCGACATGGCGCTCCCGAAGCGCTCCTTCACAGACAACCACAAGCGCACGCTCAAAGAGGAAGCGGAGAAGCGCTTTGGTCGTAAGTTCATACTCGCAGAAGCGGACGCCGTCTGGCTGGCTGAATGGTCACGCCTAAAGGGACCGTGGAGCCGTGGCATGCGTGCAGGAGGGTAAGATGGGACAGGCGCCCCCAGCTGAGAAGGACATACAGCCAGGAGCGGGGCCTTTCGGCCTCTCTGGTCCCCACCATCACCTGCATGGGGTTGTAGCAGAAATACCACCCCTGACAAGAAGGCAGGTTGAATCATGGACAAAGCCCGGCAAGCCAATGGCAGAACCAGTCTCCATGCTGTTCGGGTTGGCAATAGGTATCATCATCGGGTTCTTCATTCGCGACTCATTCAACCGGAGGTAACATGATTACGACATACAAAACCGCAGACCGTGCAATCCTCGTGAGCATGGAGAACGGACAGACGTCCCTGTGCCTTCCGACGCAGGCGAATGTTGACCAGCTCCAGCACGAGTGCGACAGGTGGCAGGACGATGGCCGGTTCATCCGCTTCATCTCTGATATCCACGGCTGGTCCATCGTCGTCGTGAAGACAGATGCGTTCACCATCCACTGAAGGAGCCACCATGTATAAGACTGCACGCGAAGCCATCTTTCACAGCCGCAACAGCGGGAAGCGGACGAACTGCGAAGCCACGATGGAGAACTACTCCGAACTGGTGGAAGCCTGCTCCGACCGTCGCCTCCAGGACGATGGTTCCATCCTCTTCTCCTGCGCAGAGCGTGGCGACGACTGGACGGTCACGATGGAGAGACGGCCGTGGTAATCGCACTGCTGGCCGCAGCTCAGGTGAAAGGCGACCCTTACATGCTCGCATTCATGGGCGTCTTCTTCAGCTACTTCTTCTGGCTGCTCTGGAAAGAGACGCGATAACATTGACTCCCATTCGTTGACGCTGTAAAGGAGAGGCACAACCACGGCCTCCCCGGGCCAGTCACGAGAGGGAACGATGAAGATGTCACTAGAAGTCTTTGATGTCATCCGCGCAAACGCGCGTATCGCTGCAGGGACCGCGCTCCTGATGCCGTTCGACGGCACTCTCTTCATGGATTACGACGCAGACGGCATCACGGTCTTCTGCGTCATCGATGACGTGAAGACGGTCATCCTGAAGTCCACGTGGGACGCCTTCGACGCGAAGGTCGTCGTCTGCATTGAGCGCGGATGGCTCTCCAAGGACGAGACGATGCGGACGATGTTCTCCGTTCTCGGGAAGATGGACACCTACTCCGACAGCCAGAAGCAGATGATGCGCGACATCGTCGTTCGCTGGTCCATCATGCGTCACATGGGCGAGGTGACCAATGGCTGATATTAGGATTAAGACTGACCTCGAGGAGCGTTTCGACGTCTTCAAGAAGCAGTATCACGACCGGCAGGCGGAAGCGCAGCGCACCGGGAAGCCTATCCCTGCACACACGCAGCGCTGGTACGACAAACAGATTGAAGAATACCGCGTGTCGCTGAAGCGACTTGGTGTCACGATGGTTCTGGACCGGCCCGACGCGCATACCGCCATCGACCGCATCGGAGCCGTGAAGCAGGAGCTGGACGCGCATCCTGTGAAGACGGAAGCGGAGAAGGCTGCAGAGCGCAGAGAGAAGGTCCGCGAATACACCCAGCAGTACCGCGCCAGGCTGACGGACGAAGAGCGCGAAGTCATCCTCGCGAAGAAGCGGCTGAAGAACAAACTGTGGCGAGAGAAGCAGGCGGCTGGACGTCCGAAAGTCGAGGTCCCCGATGCCAAGGTGCTGGTGGCAGAGTCCGTCATCGCAGAAGCCATTGAGAGCGTGAACATAAAGAGGAAGCTGCGCAAGTCAGCGACGCAGGCCGTCCGCATCCTCAAGGCCACGCTGTCCAAGGACGAGCGCTCGCCTGCGCGCCGGCTTCGGGATAGGGAACGGCAGAACCGGAAGCGCTGGGAGAAGAAACTCTTTGCGCTCAAGGAGCGGACCGTGGAGGTCGGCTGGGTCGACAAAGCGCTGGAGACGGACGCGAAGCTCCGCGAACTGTTCGACGCCTATGTCAGCCGCAGTCTTCACGCTGCAGTCTGGTACCGGAAGAAGCACGGAATGCCATGCACGGACGAGGACGTGGAAGCGATGCGCGCCCATCGCGTCTTCACGCTCAAGCTGGAGGTCGATGCCAACCACGACTTCCTGTATCGCGTTGAGCAGCTGCGACTGGAGAGCCTGCAGCGGTCGTATCGTAAGCAGTACGAGAAGCTGAAGAACGACCCTGTCGCGTGGGAAGCCTACTCCAAAGAGCGCAGCGCCGCCTATCGCAAGAAGATGCAGTCCCGGCAGCTCCTAGACGTCTCAGGCTCTCCGGACGCCATCAACCGATGGATGGAGAAGTATGAAGAGGCGAAGCTGATGGCTGTGCACGAAGAAGAGAAAAAAGATGCCCAAAAAGTTGAGAAGGCATCTTGAGGCTGTATTGAAGCCTCTCCCCGTCACGAAAGGACACAACATGCTTACTGTAATCGAAACGACCGCGCGCCCCTCCTTCATGAAGCATCTGGAGCTCCATGCGGTTGACATCATCGACCGGAACCTTCCGCTTCTGCAGAAGGCCGGACTGGTCGCCATCTTCGTCGCTTGGACCATCATCGGCGCCGCGACAATCGTTCACGCCTTCTAGGCGTCTTCTGGTTTGTCCGTGGAGCGTGAAGCTCCGCGGCCGTCAAAGACGTTACTCATCGCGCTTCCAAGAATGCCGGTCATCACGAGGATGATGTCCTTCGCCATCTGGAAGTAGGATGCTCCGATGCCGTCCCTGTCGATGGTTCCTGGTATGTACCAGTTCACCAAGGTGAGGACTCCAAGGAAGCACATCAGAGCAGCGATGCCACTGAAGATGATGCGGAGCATGCTCATCTTCTGCGCGGCCTTCCTGTCTGACGCTGCAATCTCAGAGGCCAGCGTCTGACGCATGCGCCGGAGCTCCGCTTCTGCCAGCTCAGCGCGGACGAGCGCTTCCGTTAGTGTCTGCTGCGGGTCCTGTTCAATCATGGTCATTCGTCCCAGTGATTGACCTGCTGCTCCAGCCGGCCAACGCGTCTGCTGAGGTCCTGGACATCGTCAGCCAGCCGGTTCAGAGTCGCAGCGTCTGGCATCTCTTCCAGCCTGTGCCGCATCTCCTTGACCTCGGCCCGCAGCTCCTTCCACTCTTCACGCACGAGGTTGAAGGCGAAGGACGCAATCACCAGGATGATGGTGGATGCAACAGACCCGATAACAGTAACGACGCGCCACATGGTCGGAAGACCAACGACTGCCTTTGCTGCTAACGTGTCCACGGAAGAGCGCGACTGGTCACTCGCCATCTGTCTTCGTCTTCGCAGCGTCTGCGTCCAAAGCGCGCTCAACGGGAGTCTTCAGTTCGACGTTGCCGGCTGCGAGGGCAGACATACCACTGGCCAGAGCAATCCACATCGGAGTCGTGACAGCGCCGATGCCACCAGTGGCAGCAGTGACGATGACAGGAACCACGGTGCCGATGAGGCCTCCGAAGGTGAGGCCCCAATTAATCTTGCCTTTACTGTTCGTGAGCTTGACGGCCATCTGCCACCGGAAGCAGCCCCCTCGAGGGCGATTAGACTAAATCTTGGAAGGGTCAAACCATCCAATCGTCCTATCTACCTGCGGCGCGTTCGTCCACAAGTGCGTTTTGAGATAAACACCATCTCCATCGCGCGACCCGGCAGCGTTGGTGTTTCCTTCAATGGTCGTCCAGCCGGAATCGTCCACCTTCACGACAACGCCAGTGTGACCCTGTACCCACGTTCCAGAGCGACACTCCTTCGCTCCGGTCGGGTCCTTCGCACGGCACCAGACCCAGCCCGGCTTCACCTTAGACTTGAAGCCAGCCTCCTGCGGCGTCGTCTTCGCATCAGGAGCGCACTTCTTAGATGCGAGGTGCCATTGCGTCGCAACGGAACCAGAACACCATGACGGAGGCTTCTGCAGGCCACGGCTGTTCATGACGTTCCAAGCCACGAAGGCAGCGCACCAAGGGCCACCCTTCGCGACTCCGACGCTCTTCTGGTACTTCTCTACGTCTGGACCGCAGTTAGCGCCTCCAACCTCCTTCACGCCCTTGCGGAGCTCCACGTGGCAGGACTCCACCAGAAGGCCGGCTAGGTCACCAGCCGCAACAGGCTTCGGAGGCACGAGGGCAGCGAACGTCGACGGTCCGAGCTTGCCATCAGCAGTCAGCCCCTTCGCAGCCTGGAAGGTGGCGACGGCATCAGCGAACGCAGCGGAGGCCGGGTCAAGCGTGGCGAAAGGAGGCGGGAGCTCTTCACGCTTCCACGACTTTCCGACCTGCGAGAGATTGTAAGCGACACGTGCGTCAGACATCTTTACTCCGCTTCTTGTAGGGGCGCTTTGCCTTCGCTTCGACGGCGACGCCATGTTGAATGAGGTCCGGCTTCTGTGCCTGCTCAGGCTTTGCTGCTCCCATGATGATGTCCGCAGGCGGCTGATGAATCGGGCCGTAAGGGCCGTCCTTCACGACTGGAGCAGGCTTCTCAGGGACAATGACGGGAGGCACCTTCGCCCATGCTTCAACGGCATCTGCGAGCATGCGCGTGGCGTTCACCAGCTTCTGCGGGTCATGGTGACTCAGGTTGAAGGCGCGACCAACGTGGCCGTTCTTCAGAACGATGCCTTCAGCACTAGAAGCGATTGTGAACCGCTCCAGCTCGCGAAGGACGGAAGGAAGCATCATGAACGCAGAACTCATCTTGGGGAACTCCGAACGGAGGTTAGGGAAGCGACCCTGCTGTGAGAGGGTCTTCAAGGACATACAAACCGTAATAGCCTCCGGTTCCGGAGGTGGACTGGACTTGCACTTGAACGGGAATCCACGTGTCGTCAGTCCATCCGGGCGTTACAGCCTGGACGACAAAGTCCGGAGCTCCTGCAAGCGTCACAGTAACCGCAACTGCATTGATGGTGACCTTGACGTTGGCATTGTACCCAAACGTGGCGAAGGTGACGGTGCCTTCCGTCAGTTTAGAGTTATGGACAAAGACGACAGCGGCCGTGTCATACGAGCCTGTGTTTGCGGTCCAGAACGGTGCCAGAGAGGTCAGCATGCGGCGCTGTTTAGCGAACAGGAAGCGGTCACGCTCCAGCAGCTGCGCCATCGTGATGGACCGGATTTTGTCCGGCGCTCCGCTGTACGGGAGCGGAGTTGGGTATGAACTTGGAATCGTGAAGCCCATCGTCAGCCTACGGAACGAGTGAGACGCGCATACAGATTGAAGACATAGAAGGCCGTGTTCGTCGGAGTCGCCTCAAGCTTCACTGTAAAAACATTTCCAGCCAGCAGGTAAAGATTCGGGAGGCTGAACGTGACCGTTCCTGCGTCCATCATCTCTGCCTGCGTCATGCTGTCCCGCATACCCCATGCTGCGACGGCAGTCGGGTCGTACCAGCCGCGCGCTGTGATGCCGACCACGGACTGAGGTAGACGGGAATTATTGCCAAGCACGAACACGTCCTGCTTCGGGACCACGAGAGTTCCGGTATCGTCCAGGAGGGACAGAGACATCTTCTGCGCGCGGCCTGCGTTTAGAGTAAAGACGCGCATCGTGACGGACAACGTCAGGTAGTCCACCGTCGCGTTGCAGACGAAGGAGAAGCCAGTATCCACGGCAGAAGCTGCAGGGAAGGTGCTGGCAGCAGCGACCACGGCTCCAAGCGCATACCGCTGCGATACGCCATTGCAGAGGTCCGGCTGGAACTGCGTCCGTGCCGTGTTCTGAATGTTGATGACCTGCGCGAGCGGGACGGCGCTGTTGTGGCTGAGCTGCGGAGGCGCGTTGTTTGTGTTCGCGTTAGTCACATTGTACGCGATGCCGTACAGCGTGATGGCTCCCAGCTCAAAGACCGTTCCTGCGCCAATCTTTACTGTGGTGTATGTTGGATTGAGCTGCGCAGGATTGCTGCTTACAGACGGATAGACTGAGGCAAAGGCATCAGGAGTGTTTGATAAGCTTTGCGTTTTCAGAAAGTTTATCTGGTACTGCGGGACAACCTGTCCAGGAGGACCCGAAAGAGGGAAGACGTGACCCGGCTCCGACAGCGAAAGAAGTTCATGCTTCTCTCCCTGCGTGATGGTGTAAGCGCCTCCGCCTCCATGGTTGTCTAGATAGATGGTGTTCTCCACGCCACCCTGAACGTCCACCAGCCCTTTGTTCGCGAGCTTCGACGACTTGAAGGTAAGGCTGAATGACTGAGGCCCCGAGGTCGGGTTCATCAGAGACAGCGTGGCGTCAAAGTAGGAGAGAGAGCCGGTCGTTGGCAGCAGTCCGACTGTTACGAACTCTCCGCTTCCCATGTGCTGGATGGTCACCAGACCTTGGAATCCGTCCGCATCTGCACTTCCAGTAAGCGTCGCATACGTGACCCGGAAATCAATGCTGTTGACCTGCTGCCCGATGTTCGCTGTGAACATCACGCCCTGCGCCGGTTCGTACGACGACCACGTAACCTTATCATGCGCATTCCACGCGATGCCGCCTCCGCGCGTGAGCTCATCGTTGTACGAGTTCGCGTTGACGGTCAGGCCGTTCGCGAGGAACGACGAGTAAGGCATGTCCGCAAGCGCCTGGTCATCGTCAATCTTCTTCCACGCCATCAGCGGCTCCACGGATAGGAGTAAGCAGGGTCACCAACGACCAATCCAAGATTGTCAGCTTGGAACGCATCCCATGACGCGGCAAGGTTCAACGGGTCCTGATTAGACGCAAAGTCCAGAACGATGATGTCGCCGGCGACAGCTCCATCAAAGGCACCGTCAGAGAAGGTTAGCGTCGTGCTTCCAACAGATATCAGACGCGCGGTGATGCCATAAGGCGTCCCATACTGGTCATAGAGCGCACATTTGATATTCACAGGAACAGTTACGCATCTGTCAAGAACCTGCTGGAATGCCTCTGGGTCGCTCTTAGGAGCGTTGAGCTGCGAGTTCAGGTCAGTGAAGGCGTTCTGTTCTATCGCCACGGTTCCAGATGATGGCACTGTCTCCACGCGCGCGGATGCAGACAGCATCGATACACGGTTCGCTGCGAAGAGGTATCCGGGCAGGAACAGCGTGTAGGAGCTCGTCGGAGTCAGATACGAACGCACGGCCTTGAGGACGATGCCAGTCGCGTTGACGACACCCATCGTACCAGAGCCGTTAGGAATAAACGCACTCGAGAAGGAGACGTACTCTCCGACAGCCAGGTCAATCGTTTCGTTGCGCAGCGTGACCTCAATGATGCCAGCCGCCTGCGAGTAGCGCGTGACGAGGTCTGTGCCGTTTCGAAACGCGAAGCTGTTGATTAGACCTGCCTGATAATCATCGCCCTGCTGCATCATGCTACCGACCGTGACCATCTTGCCAGCGCCATTGATGATGCGCTCAACGTTCGCAATCGGGTTCTTGGTGATGTTCACTTCATCTGCCGTGATGGTCGCAGGGTACTCCACGCTCACAGCCTGGATGCTGTTATTGCGGTCATACGTCAGCGCAATCTTAGGCTCCGCGAAGTCACTATCGTTGACAACAGTCGGCCACGGGTTCTCCGATGCCCAGCGCCCGAATGAGATGCGGCCGCGGTCGTACACCATGAAGACACCTAGGTTCTTCATGAGGCTTTCAAGAACCTCTCCGATAGTCTTTGGCCCCTCTGCCTTCACAGGGAGGACGACCGTGTTCGGGAGCTGGGTGCTGGTCATCGGGTCCCAGCCGTTCATCAGAGGCAGGTCCGTCTGCATCTGCTCCGTATTGAAGGCAGCGTTCAACGACCCGTAATCGATGATGTCCGGTGCGATAGTGATGTCGAACGGAATCCACGCAGACATACCCCAAGCACGAACGCCAGAAGCGCCCGTCATGTCTGCATTGTATGTCCCAAAGATGAGGTCGACGATGAGCGACTGGAAGCTCGCAGAAGAGAACGCAATCTCTGTCACGAACGCAGAGTCAAAGTTCAAACTTGTAGGACTCGTGCTGAAGCGAGCGCGCGCGTTACGAATCGCACGAAGACTGGACGCAGACAGCGCCACATTCAGGTCGTCGCCGTTCGTACTGCTGTATTGACGGTAGTACCCATCGTTGAACATCAGGTTGAAGCCAACCGCCCGAATGTCGTCTAGGTCTGGGTCAACAGGCCGCGCAGACAGCGTTATTTCATTGCCTGAGACATCGATGATGCTCGTCACGCCACCATACCCACCAGTCCGAATCTGCATCGTCCCAAAGCGCGTGTCGTACGGAACAGAGGTGGCCTCAAAGATGGGACCAGTAAGTGACGTGTTTGGAACCGTCTTCAGCACACCGCTGAAGTTAGAGTTTGGAGGTAGAAGCCGGTCATCGTCAGCTTCATAAAAACGGTCTTCATTGAAGCCAGGCGTGCCTTCAAAGCGAAGTCCGGAAGTCGACGGTGCCCACGGCGCGTTCCTGATGACGCCCATCAGCGACATACACTCCACGCGAATCTGGTTATCTGCCCCGGCAGAGGTCTGGATGTTTGCTCTGGAGACAACGCCACGGAAGATGACCGTTTCATGCGTCGCATCAGGAGCGTCGATTTCGACCGTGGAGATGGTGACAGGCTGCTGCTCTGCTCCACCTGTCGGATAGTTCGTCCCCTGCCAGTATGACGCATACACAGTCGAACCAGAGGGCTGCTCTCCGATAACACGAATCGGAATCGGCTGCGGAACAGACCCATACGCCATCAGACAGTCAATCGTGCCCGGCGTCGACGCGCTGGAGGCATTCACATAGTACGCAATCCCGTTGATGCGGACGATGTCTCCAAATCCGATGGTGCTGGTGTCCGTCAGAGCAATCGTCGGAGCCGGAGAAGGCGTCACATACTCGGTCGTCTGGATGCTTGCTTCGTTCAGGTCGCGAACCTGCGTAGCTCCACGCGACATCAGCGCAGACAGCGTGTCAGTCGTCGACAACACACTGAAGGTCGTCGTTGGGTCCGAACCCATCGCAGAGAAGATGGGAATCTCCGACGAGAACTGCGCAGACAGGTCCGTGACGACGCCTTGAAGCGCCGTCCCTTGCAAGTATCCGACATTCACGCTGGTCAGCGTCAAAGGATACGCTTTGTCGGCTTCGAAGCCGATGCCAGCGATACGAACGATGATTGCGCGGTCGGACGCCATTAGGTGTTCCCCCGGAAGAACAGGCCTCCCAGCGACCACAGACGCGGCTCGTCATCCGCAGAGATGAACTCCGTCGCCGCAGACTTGCCGACGATGGCCGGCATCTTCGCTTCCAAGTAGTCCTCATTCGTGAAGCCTGCCGTGGTAGCAGCCTGCTCATAAATGCGGAAGTCCACGCCAGTCGACGCGGCCTGCAGCATCACCTCGAGGATGTTGTTCGGGTCGTTCACAGACCGGCCAGCCTTCTGCGCGTAAATCGCCTGCGTCGCATACCAAACAAAGGCGTTCGCGACAGGGAACAGCGTTGAGCGGACCTCAATGTCTGCAACATGCCCCCAGTTCACGATGTCTGTCGTGAGGCCCGACATGTCCGATGAGCTCACAGCCGCGCGCTGCTTCGTCGTCCTGGTCACGTCGCCAGAGACTCCGCACGGCGCCCATATGCCACCGACATTGTAGTCAGTCGTGACGTAGCCGGTACTAGAACCTGACGTTGGCGCAAAGGTGACTGTCGTGGAGGCGAACCCATAGACTGCTGCATCTGCGAGGGTCGCAAACGTCAATGTGCCTCCGCTGGTCGACTGATAGCCGTACCGCGCAAACAGCGGAGAAATCGATGCAGTCGTATTGTTTGTGTAAAGGAACTGCGTGAAGATGGTGATGCCAGCGCCAAGCGCATCGATTGCGTCGCCAAGGTAACCAGTGGCGCTGTCAGTCGTCGCAAACCCGTTTGCTGTTGCAGTGCTGACGTCGAAGCCCCACTTCCCGGTCGCTGCATTGATACCAGGACTAGGAGAGCTGCCAGTTTCAGTCCAAGTCGCCGCAGGAGCTGTAACCTGCCATGTGATGAGTGGGAAGTTCGCCATCTTACGCTCCTGCCGGTATGAGTCCACGCGACTGCGCATTGCGCTGCATCATGGCAAACTGCCGGGCGATGCTTTCGCCGTCTGCGAACGCTGCGTCAACACGAAGGTTGAAGGAAGTGTTCACAGGAGCAGCCTGAATCGGAGCAGCTGCAGCCGGCGTCGACGATGCCGACTTCTTCGCGCTAGACCCGAGCATTGCAGCGGCAGCGTAAGCGGCCACACCTGCAGCAGCCATCGGAATGGCCTGCGGATTGAAGGCAGCGGCCAGAATCGCAGCCTCCGCCATCGCTTCATCGCCCTTGGCACTAATCGCGTCACCGATGGCCTTCCGGGCCATATCTGCCATGACCTTGAAGCCGTTCTTTCCGATGGCCATCTCCTGAACGAGCAGTTTGGCCTTCACCTGGAAGAGGTCCAGCGCCATCGCCTTCCGCGCGTCGTAATCTGCCTGCTCATCTGCAAGCTTTTTATCTTTAGCGGCCTTCTCTTCTGCAGCCTTCGCGGCCTCTTCTGCACGGGCGCGCGTCACGACAGCATTGATGCCGTCTGCAAGAGCCTTCGCGGCAGCCTCCTGCTGCTTCTTTTCTGCTTCAGCGTAAAACGCACCCATCTCCTGCTTCTGCTTCTCCCAGGGAGACAGTTCAGGAGCGTTCCCATCGCCAGCTCCGGCTGCAGGAGTTCTAGCCGTTGTAATGCGCGGCGCCGTTTCCGGAGCAGCCAGCAGTTTTTTCTTATCCTCTTCGATGCGAGCCTGCGCCGCCTTCAGCCTTTCGCGCTCTTCTTTGAACCCGAGCTCCTGAATGGAAAGTCGCGCATTTGACTGTTCACGCGCGCTCTGTGCAACCTGCTCTAACTGGAGCTGCGCATCCTTGTTGTTGGCAATCCGAGCCTCCGCCATGGCCCGAATCTGGTCCTGAGTACGGCCGCGCGTGCCTTCTTTGCCCATCCTCTGAACTTTATCGTCAGTCGCCTGAATCCTTGCCGCTTCAGCATCGACCAGTTCTGCTCTCTTCTTCGACTCTGCCTCTGCTGCAGCGAAGTCACCTGCTGCAAGCCGCCGTGCCTGCATCGCACGGTCCTGCTGCAAGATGATGGCCTGATAATCGCGCTGCGTCTGCTCTAAGTCGAAGATTGCCATCTCGCGCTTGGTTCCGAGAAGGCCGATGATGGACCGCTCCACGTTCGCGTATCCGGCATGCGCCGTGTTCATGAGGCCGTTAGCGTTAGCCAGCGCGTCCCCGTATTCCTTCTCTGCCTTCGCATGCTCGCGCGCCTGGACAGCTGCAGACGAGTGGTCAGTCGTAAGGTCACGAACCAGAGCAGAGAATGTCGTGACCGGAACCAGAAGCAGGTCAAACGCAGTCTTCAGAACATTCACGACATCGATGAGCGTTTCGACCGCATCTTCCATGTTTTCCGTGCCCATCACAGCCGTGAAGAGCTTGCCCTGCAGTTCGTTTAGAGCAAAGTCTAGGTCAGCCATCGCTTTCTGACCGGCTGCGCCCTGCGTCGCTGCAAACGCAGACATGCTGCCAGAGAACGCCCCGAGCGCAGTCTGCGCCGCAGCGAAGCCGGCCGTTACACCAGCAATCGCTTTGATGGCTGTACCGCCGCCAATCTTGTTGACGAGGTTACCAGCCGCTTTGTCCGCTTCATCGGCAACGTCACGCAACTGGTCAGTCAGCTTCCGGCCTTCGCCTTCCAGCTTCTGCATCGCGCCCTTGGCGTCGTTTATCGACTTGACCAGGCTGCTGCTGTCGCCTTCCAGAATCGCTACTGCCTTAGGCATCGGTCACCCCTTCATCCGCGAAGCCAGTTCTGCCATTTTCGCAGCCGCCTTCGCTTTGCGGTCGTCGTAATTCTTCTGGCCCTCTTCAACCTCGTGCTGGACGAACTCCGCTAGCTCGAGCTGCGCGTGCGTAACCTGCTCCAGCGTAATCGTCGGAGTGCCGCGCGCAATCCACTTTGACATCTTCAGCGCGTTCCAGAAGCCCGCAGGTTCCGTCACAAGCACAGGACACGTCACAGGCAGCGCCTCCTTATCTTCGAAGCCTAGACCCTGCCTGTATCCCATCGTGCAACCTCTCCTGTGCCGGACCTCGTCAGGACACTCCCAGCACCGATTACGATGCGACGTTATCAGCCGGGCGAAGTCTCGCCATTCGACCCGGCTGAAGTTTTTGGGTAGCCCACCGTCGCCACTGCAGTCGCGATGTTACTCACGTCCGTCCACGGAATCCGACCAATCCATGCAGCGCGCTCTTTGTCTGTGCCTCCCTTCGGGAACGCAGGTTCAAAGTTCTCACTGTCCAGGACGCATGCCGTCAGAAGATTGATGTGAGTCTGGATGATGCGCTCCAGCGCGTCCAAGTCGGACTTCATGGCTTCGCGATGCTTGTCGATTGCGGAGAAGTACCGCACGCCTTCCATCGCGTTAGGCTCCCGAACCAGAAGCCGTGCCTCAACGCCTTTGACTGAAACTGTTACCCACTCACTCTCAATGAACTGAACTGACATGAAGGCCCTCCGAAGTTTGGGCTGTTAGGGGAAGTGCTTTAGTTAGAAGTCGTCATCGTGAAGATGAGCGGAGAAGCGGAGCTGTCCGGAATGGCCTGCCACTTCGACGTGTTGGTCCGGTAGCCGTTCGTCTCGCCACCCTGCGACGGGAAGGCAACGTACTGCGGGTTGTCCAAGGTGATGGTCCAAGTCGACGACCCAACCGTCAGCGTCAGCGTCAAGCTGGTGCCGATGGTGTTAGCCTGTGCGTCAGTCCAGCCCGGCTGAATCGAAACCGGAGGAGAAGCGCCGTCAGTCTCAGGAAGTTCGTTGATGTCCAGCTCAATGCTTGGAGACGCATCCTGACGGAAGAAGGAGATGCCGAAGCCGTAAGGCTTTCTGAAGTCGCCAACATCGTTCAGCGTCCAGCCGGTGTCGATGGTCACCTTAGAGACAGCATCAATGCCGACAGTCAGACCCGAGAACGAAACTGCGCAGTTCACTCCGATGATGGGAGCTTCAGTCGCTGGCGCGACATAGGTGGGCTGAATATTCGAGCTGTTGATAACAGGACGCCATGAACCTTTGATGGTCCAGTCAATCATCACGCGCTGGCCATACTCCCACGAGAACTTCGGGAGAGCGACGCAATCGAAGGCCTCCCAGCGCTTACCGTTCTCTTCTTCGTACACCATGCTGAACGGCTGCACGGAATAGCTAGGAATACCCGAACCAGTACGTGCGACGTTAGGCTGGAAGAACGGCTGAACCGCAAGACTCGTTGCAAGCGCCGGGTGCGTGATGTCCCACGGCGCAGCCAGCCACAGCGCAGCAAGCTGCGTCTGCGTCGACAGGTCAAGGTCATACGCCAGTCCAAACTGCCAGAAGAACTCAGTCTGGAAGGTGATGTCCCAGCCAAGGCCACCAGTCCGGCTGGAGCTATTGCCGCCCCAAGGAGTGAAGACCTCCTTCCGGTCGATGATGCCTGCGCCGCGCACGGACCACGAAGGCGTGCCAACGACACGGATGGCTTTATTGAACGGAGCGCTGCCGGCAGTCGGGTCGTCGAAGGCCCCAAGGCTAGCCTGCGTCTTCACGAAGACTGCTGATTGATTACTGGCGATGAGAGTCGTCATGGTCTTATCCTACGAGTGCGCGGCGCTGGTACACCTGAATCGATGCCCTAACCGTCTGTTGAATGAGAGACTGTCCAGTGTCGTCCAAGCCGACGACGAAGTCCTGCGGAGCCACACCGCTGTAAGGCGATGCATTGTAAATGCCCGTGCCGGGCCAGCCGACAGTGTTCGTGTTCCGGGCATCCAGATTGATGAAGCCCGTGGTACTGCTGCAAAGCAGCAACACAATGGCTTCAACATACGCCCGCAAAGCCGTTTCATACACCTCTGCCGTGAACTCAATGGCAGGGTCGCCAACGTCTGCAGACACCAGAGGCTGCGCGTTGCCAAAGGCATCGTAATAGCCCCAATCTGAACAGACCGTTATCTGGAGCTCATGCACCTGGTCCATCGCTCCAAGCGCGTCCGTGATGTTCGCATCAGAACGGATGACGGAGAGCCCGATGGCCGGCTGGGACTCCGCAGTGAACAGCGTGCGAAGCGACGTGAACACGTTATCAGCCACAGGCGCAGGCAGGTTCGGAGCACCCATCGCCTTCAGCCATGCAGACGTTGCGACTGTCGACCAGTTCGCAATGACGAGGTCCTTCGCAGTGTTCGCCACTACCTGAGGCCCGAATGCTGTCTGAGGAATCGTCATGGCAGGCCAATCCTTCCGCCGTTCAGTTTGAAGTTCGCTGCGTACTCAGCATCCGTGATGCCGACCTTGCCGCCCATGTTAGCAGCGGCCCTTCCAAGCCGCTCGCGCAGCTTACTGATAAACGGGTCACCGAAGAGCGTCAACGGACGGCGCGGAGTAAGAACCGTCACAGACTTCTTATTCTTCTTTCCCCATGTACGTGTCCAACCGCCGATGCCTTGGTCCTGATTCCACGCATACGACAGGCTTGTACCCATCTCTACCTTGTTTGAGTTCTTGTCCACGGAATAGACGTAGTTCGCATCCTGCGCGACTGTCATCGCCGGGAACAAACGCTCCTTCACTTTGCCACCACCGCCAGGAGAGCGCGACTGTGGAGTCGTCGTATAACGAAGGACGCTGCCCTTCGTCATCTTCACGCCGCCTAGAACATACGTCTTCACCGGCACGTAGTACCGCTTCTCCATGTTGTTGTAGTCGGCCCATCGACGACCCGTCGACGCACCTTGAGACAGGAACATGTCGATGCGACTCTCGCGCCAGTCTTCAGAGACGCCACCGTTCCGGTCCTGCCAGAAGGACGACCAATCGCCAGCGTTGCGAATCGCAGTCTCGAGGACCCGAGCGCCTTCGCCGGCATTGTTCATCATGACGATGCGCCAGGTACTCATCACATCTTGTCGACAGCGGCATTCGTCGCCAGACGCGACCCGCTGTTGAGCTGCGCGTTCGTGAGCTGCTGCTGGTAGTTCGCGTTGGAGCGAAGGATGTTAGGACTAAACAGCCCGTTCGGGCGCGTCTTCGCCATGTCCTGAACGTGAACACGCAGACGGTCCCACTGCTCCTTGGCCTCATCGTCCAGGCGGTCTGCCATCGTGTCGCTGTTCTGCTGACGAGCGCGAAGCACCTGTGCCGCAAAGCGAAGCAGGATATACTTCTGGCAGTTCCGATACATCGTCGCGCCAGTATCCGCAGCAAGCGTCGGAATGCTAACGCCAATGCCAATCAGGAACCCGCAAAGGTCCGCTGCATGGTCGTCGATGATGTCTGCGGCCTGCGTGTCAGTAGGCTGCGTCGTCGCGCTGAACGCGATGCGAGGAAGGTACCGACCGATGTCCGCAGGTACAACGCCAAAGGTTGAGTATTCTGAAGGCATCTTGACCTCTTTACGCTGTGAAGAGACTGCAACCGGAGGGTAGGAGCTGCAGCCTCATCGCAGCGCCCGGCCGGAGCCGGACACCTGGCTATTAGGCCAGTGCGAGAAGACCAGCGAACTTGTTCGTCGGGTCTGCAGCCGTCGCGCCAACCACGGTCACGCCAAGGTCGCACTCAATGTGCATGCCCTGACCCTGCGGGTTGTACACGGGGTAGGTGTGAACCGTACCAGTCGCCTCAGCCGGATTCGGAGTCATCGTCTGGAGGAAGCCCGACGAACCGTACGTCTCAGCGACCTTGAAGAGCGAAAGGACATTGTCACCAGCGTTGCCGCCACCGATGATGGCCGGAATCGCAGGCGACGAAACGCCCGTGCCCTGGTTGGTGACGTAGTGCGGGAAGACAACGAGCTCCACGGGGATGAGAAGCTTCGAAGCGAACCACGCCTTGAGCTGCGACATGTCAGTCACGCCAGTGCGCGAGTAGTTCGTGCCGTCAGAAGCAAGCGCGTAACCGGACTCAGCAACCTGCGTGAGCTTCAGAAGAGCGTTCGCGACTTCCATGTTACAGCAGGCAACGAAGCGACCGTCAGAGAGGTCAGCACCGCCAGCCATAATCTGGATGATGATGTCGTTCAGCTTGCCCTGAAGGTCAGCAGCGAGGTTCGTGCTGATGGTCAGGTTGTCGCTGTACGCGTAGTTACCGGCCGTCGCGATGGTCGTACCGACGAGCGACGTCATGAGCTGCGTGCCCTGAGCAAGAAGCTTCCGGCTGTAGGTCGCGAGGATGTCCGACCCGCGCGCCTCAAACTCCGCAATCTGCTTCGCGCTGAAGTTCATCTGACCGAAGCGGTAGATACCAGCCTGGTACGTGCCGCTCGTGATGCGAAGGCCACCCGGCGAAGCAGGCGAGTCGTAACCGACAGGCGACTGCGCGTTGCCAGAGGGACCGACCTGGAGCTGGTCGTTCTCGAGGAAGAAATGGTAGAAGCCCTGACGGGTGTCGACCTTGATGATGGGGGAGACCAGCGCGGCCTCACGACCCGTCGCACCGAAGCGGGGAAGCGAAATCTGCTGGAGGACTGAGGGACGAAGTGCCCCTGTATTTACGCCAATGGGAAGCGACATGACTTACTCCGAACGATGGAAGGTCAGTGACCGTGGTTGATTAGGCTTCGCGCTTGTACACGAGGAACTTGATGGTGAACTGGTCGCCGGCAGCGGCAGAGGTCTGCGCGATGCCAACGGTGTAGTCGCCAGCGCCAAGCGGGTTCGCGCAGTTGTCGAACGAACCAGACGAGTTCGCGCAGACGCGAGCGCCAGCAGTCACACCCGAGCCGCCAGCCAGAGCGCCATCGAAGGTGCCGATGAGCGTGTCGTAAATCTCGCAGCTGGTCGCATACGCCGGGTACACGCCGCTGTCCGAAGCAGCGCCAACGACGACGATGCCGACAGGAACGTCAGCAGCGTTGTTCGCGAGCTCAAGAACGGTCACGCCAGCGGTCGCAGTCGCGCCAGCAGCGATGGTGAGAAGCTTGCCCTCAGCGCCGGTAAGGTCCGCAGCGATGAGGTACTTCGAAGTCGAACGAGGATTGAGGTCTGCAAGGGCCATTTGTCTTTCTCCGGTTCAGGCGCAGCAGCGCCGTTGATTGTTAGTTAGATGTGAAGCGAAGGGTCGCCTTCTTCTCTTCCACCGCGACAGGAGCCTTCCCGTCACGAATCCAGCACCATGCATCAATCGGGTCGATGCCTTCCTTCTCCGAAAGGTCCGAGATGGCGCGAACCTGCTCCGCGTCGGAGAGGTCGTTCCACTTCGTCATGTTACCCATGACCTCCGACAGGTTCAGGCTGTTGCCGTGCGTGATGCCAGGAGCAACAGGCGAAATCGCGCGGGGAGCAGGAGCGGCCTTCGCAGGAACCGGAGCAGACGCGAGGTCCGAAAGAAGAGCGTCGAACGTAGCGGTCTTACCAGCCACGAGAGCGTCCGTCAGAAGAGCCTCAGTCGCAGCGCTAACCTTCCGGCCGGCGACAGCAGCCTTCACCTTCTCCGAAGCAGCAGAACGCTTCACGCGCTCCAGCTCTGCACGAAGCGAAGCAATCTCCGACATCGGAGCCTCTTCCTCAGCCTTCGAAACGGCCTCGTCTTCCTTCTTCGCTTCGATTTCCACGGACGACTCAACGCCCGGCTCCGCAGAAGCAGCAGCAGAAACGAGCTTCAGGAGCTCTTCAACCTTCGCCTGGTCAAGGCCAAGCTCTGCACAGTACGCACCCATCATGTCTGCAAACTTCATCGCGCCACCTTCTGAAAGAGATACCCCGCGCAGTGACGCGACAGGGACCTGTTGTGATTTAATCTGCGGAACCGTGACGAACGAGACTTCGCCAATCGCGAACGGGAACCGCGCGCCGCCATCCAGCTCCGTCGACGCAGACGCGCGGATGTTCGGGCTGATGTAAGGAATCTCGCCAGCATCAAAGCGCGATGCCCACTCCGGGCTGGTCACGTCCAAGCCGCCATAAATCATGCGCGGCGAAGGCTGTTTGATTCCAAGCTTCGCGGCCTCTTCCTTCGTCAGAACACGAATGGACCTGAGATAGCCCGCGGCCGTCCCGTCCTTCTGATGCTCAACCGCAATCGGAGGCGCAAACTCCTGCAGCCAGTCCTCCAGCGACGACACAACATCGTCGAACCGGAAGCGCAGCTTCTCCGCGTCCGTCTTCGCAGCAGACAGGTCCCAGACAGTCCCATGCGCGTTGATGCGGCCCTCGGGAAGCAGAGACACCCAGCGCAGCGCGCCATCGTCTGCGAGGTTCACTTCATTCGTGCGAATGCGGAACCGCTTTGAGTCGTTCGTGGACATGCGAGACACTTTGCACCCATTTTCGCGCTCTGAAAGTGCTTCTTTGTGCGATTATCCTGCGCTAGTGTGGCGAGCGCCGCAGTAGTGCAAAGCAATCTGCACGAGCGGTATTCTTTTGGAGGTAACATGGACCAGAACGGACTCACGAAGAGACAGAAGGCACTCCTGGACGAACTGCAGCGCTGTCACGCAGTCGGATTCCACCCGTCGCCGCGCACACTCGCAGCGCGCATCGGCTACTTTGGAGACAAAGCCGTTCGCTCTGAGCTCATGACCCTCTTCATTGAAGGCCACATCACTCAGATTTACCGTGGCATCGGGTCGCGCTCCACGAGGTACATCCTGCGTGGATGCACCTGCGAGGTCTGCGACTTTTAGTCGTAAAGCCCGATGTAACCGCAGCGGCAGCGGCCGGCGCCGCCTAGGCAGTTAGGGTCCGGAAGCGGAGGCAACTGCAGGTCGTTGCCAACCACAAAGCTCGCGACATCGTACTCTGTTCCGTCCATCGCTGCGCACACGTCACAGCGATTCTCGTCGTTGATGCTGGAACGGATTACCCGGTTCGGAACCAGAGGCACCTTGCCAGTCGATGCGAGAGCAGCCGGCATCTGTGCGTAACCAGAAGCACGAGCAGCCGATTCCACCATGTTGCGCGGCTGGAGCGTCGACGCCATCAGACCCGCAGGCGTGATGCGAGTCTCCCACTTCGCCATGTCTGCGCCGCCCAAGATGGCCTGTTCCACTTCGCCCTGGACACGGTCAGCGACAATCTCTGCCGCCTTCTGCGTCGCTGCAGCTGCAAGCGCGAACTCTTTGTCCGCAGCAGCCTGGAACGATGCAACAGCGTCAGCCGTCACAGCCGCAGACGGTGCCTCAGTCGCCAACCCAGCACGAGCAGCGCGAGCGCCTTCGTCCACGACCTCCGCTTCAACCTGCTTCCGCAGCTCCAGCGCAGAGTCCACAAGCGCAGTGGCATAAAGCTGAGTGTACTTATTCCAAAGAGAGTCGCGCTCTCCGGCCTGCCAGCCATCAGCCAGTCCTGCAATCACGGCCTTACGATGCTCTTCCGCAATCGTCAGGATGACCGCCGCAAGAATCTCGTCCAGCGCGACCCGAGCGTCAGCCAGACTGACCCATGCAACGACCTGCTCTTCCGGCCGCAGCTCGCGATAGGTGACGAACTCCTTGCCGTCGCCTCCGACGACTAGAACCCCTTCCCCTTCCCCGTCTGCAAGGTCGCCAGCAGGAGTCTTCGACGGGTCCGACAGACGTGCCGCGCGACGATGAGCTCCGAGCGCATACGCAGTCAGAAGCGAACGAACCCAGCGACGGCCGGCATCGCCTCCGCGCAACTGGTACGCATGGAACGAAGGACCACCAGACTTGAACGACTTCGTCTCCACCTGACGCGGGTACTCACGACCGAAGTACTCTGCGAGCTTCATCACGCGCGACCAGGAGAGACGCTTCCCGGCTGCAAGGTCGCGTGCAATCAGCAGCGCTTCCGTGTCAGTCGTCCGGCCCTTCGCAATCGCACGGTGCGCTTCAAGCGCAGCCGCCGCAGACTGCATCACGTCATCCGGAACGATGCTGTCCGGCACCTCTGCCATCGACGCTACCAGAAGCGTGGCCTCTTCTGCCATGTCGTCCGATGCGCGGTCCAGTTCTGCGACCTTCCGTGCAGCCCAGCCTGCGCCAGCGTCGCCGCCCCACAGGTCCCACGCGATGCGACCCGCAGACGGGAAGCCAGCCTCACCATCGTTGAAGCCTTCCGCCTTCTTATCGACCTCGTGACGCGCGAAGTACGACGCCATCCGACGAACCGTCTCTTCAGACAGGTTCTTCTTATTCTTGATGTCTCGAGCGCGAGCCACGCCAACCAGCGTTCCTCCACGGCCATGCTCGTCGCGCCATGCAAGCGCGCGCTCCGCTGCAGATGCCATCGCATCAGTCGGAGCCGTGTCCACCGCATCTGCCATCTTCGCGTCAGGCGGCTCCGCAGACGCAGGAGCAAAGGCCGGCGACTCTCCGATTGCAGCAGGAACCTCGACGTTGCCGCCGATGACGACCTGCGGAACATCAGACGGCGCAGTCTCAGGAGCGATGGGCGCAGTTCCAACTACTGAGGAATCCTCGGCAGATGCCACAGGCGCCGCAATCTGAAGCTGCGCCATTACCATCTCTTCCGCAGTCTCCGGCTGCACGCCAGCAGCGATGAGCAGCAGTTTCGCAGCGGACGGCGCAATCGGAGCAGCCGCATTCGGGACCAGTCCGGCAAGAATGGTCTGTGCGATGCCGACAGCCGTCGAACCAATCGCCTCAGGCAGATTGTCCGCAGTCTGCTCAACAGTCACCTCGGGAGCGCCAATCACGCGACGCGCCCACGCCTCATCTTCCGGGCCACGACGAATCAGACCGGACTGGACGCCCTGGACATACGCAGCCCATCCATCCAGACCAGTCGTCATCTCTGCAGACACGCTGCGAAGGACAGGAAGCTTGCCAGTGTAGCCATGCTGCTTCGCCAGCCACCCGAACATGCCCGTCGATGCGCGCTCAAAGATGCCGTCAACCCATGCCTTCGCGCGACGGCCGGCTGCGTCGTCCACCGTCTCTGCCATCGCACGTGAACCGAACTTGCCGATGCCAGCAAGATTGTCGTTCAGCATCCGCTGAATCAGCGTGTCGTAATACGTGAGCTGCGCAATGACGTCAGGACCTGCGCCCTTCGGGTACTTCATCTCCACGTCAACAGCGCGAGGACGAAGGATATACTTACGCACGCCATCTTGGAACTGGCCGGCCAACGTGTTCATCGCGTCGATGTCGTCCGTCGAAACAGACGGGTCGTAAGCGATGTCCAAGAAGCCCCACGACATCTGGTTGTAAATGCCAGCGTTCAGAGCCGTCTGCTTCCAGAGCTCGTAAGGCTGCAGCAGAGAACGCAGGATGCTCCGGCCTTCCCATTCACCAGCCGTCGCTGTGCCATGCACAACATGAACGAGGTCGTTCGCAGCCACGTTCGCGTATCCCTGTCCCGTGCTGAACTTCACGCCGCGCATGAAGTAGGTACCCGGCTCCGGGTCCCACAGCATCACGGACGAGTGCGCAATCGGGTACCACTCAACGCTTCCGCCTTCCAGCATGCGCGGCAGCATCAGGCCAAAGCCCATGAACGCATCCAGAATCACGTACTGCCAGAGCGCGTTCGCACCAGACAGCGTGCCGTCAAAGACGACCGCCTCTTCAATCGCAGCCTGACGACACAGGTGCATGAAGGTCGTCTCTTCGGCGCCTGGCATCGACGAGTGTGGCCAGATAATCTCCTTCGGGAGAGCAGATGCTTCCGTGATGGACCAGTAAACAGCAGACGCGATGCCCGAGTGGGTCTGCATCATCTCCTGATACTTGCCGGTTACGCTGCCACCCGAGCCACGGCGCTGGTATGGCCCGAATGTGCTGTTCGGGTCCGCGTCCGGGAAGCCTCCGATGAAGTTCTTCACGCCCATCACGCTGACGCGCGTGTTGGCCTGTGCGAACGAAACCGGATTCCCCGAAGGGTCAACCAAACCAGTCTTCCGTGTCACCATGCGTTCACCCTGGTAGACGTCGTCTGATTCTTCGGAACCCGACGCACGTCACGACTTACTCCCAATCTCTCCGCACCATGCCACGCTAGCGCATGCGCGCAGACCGTGTCGTCGTTCATCGACGATGGCGCTTCATAAATGACGCGATTACCGCGCATCTCGTATTCAAAGCCTTCCAGCTCCGCGCGATGGACGCCGTCGATAACAGACGTTCGGCCCTGCTGTAAAGCGACAGCCAGTCCAACCATCAGACCCTGCTTTGATGCGGACGAGAAGATGAAAGGTTCAACCCACAGCTTCTCCCTCTCCAGCTGCTCGCCAACCGGGTCGCCAACGCCTGTCGCGTCGTAAAAGACGCAGGCCTTCGACTGCGGTCCGACGATGCCCTTCACTTTGTCGACGAGCTGGCTGTAAGGAAGGCCGTGCCATCGATGCAGCTGCGCCACCTGACGGTTAGAGTCCAGACCGACTAGAACTGTGAAGTCACGCTTCCGCGCTATGTCTAAACCCCAAACGCGAACGGGAGCGCCAGTCGCACGTCCACCGTTCACCTCCGCGCATGCACGGATGGCGTCGATGCCGAACGGATTCGCACCGTCATCGCTGGGTTCACAGTAATACAGCTGCCGGAACACGGCATGCGGCATGGAGCGCCGCGCCATCTCGAGGTCAGATGCATGCCAGAGGCCTGCGGCAACAGCGTCGTCAGCAGTAAGACGATGGTACGCGAAGCCCGGCTCCCCACTCTCCGCTTTGCGCGACCACTGGTAATGCCGGTTCGACCGGCCGCGAACGTTGCCGATAAGGCGCATGCGGCCGCGCGTCGCCGTGGTGGTACTGTACACAGCGTCCACGGCATCGTCCTTCATGCGGCTGGCTTCGTCCAGGACAGCGCTCGAGACAGCGGAGCCGTACAGATTGTCGGGTTTGTCCGCAGACTTGAACATCCACCTGCGCTCGCTTGGACCGATGATGCTGCGGTCGGACAGCGACTGACGGAATCCAGGCTTTCCACGCAGCAGCTTCCACGCCTCACGAAACGCCATGTCAGCCTGCTGGTACACAGGCGCAACCCACCAGTGTTCCGTGTCCGGCGCAGACTTCAGCATCTCCGCAATCTGCCAGATGATGCAGGACAGCGTCTTCCCTGCCTTGGTCGTCGACTCAATACAGACGATGCGCGAAGGGTCCAGAACTGCAGCCGCCTGTTTGCGGTACAGCCTCGGGAGCTCCACGGTCACTTCAGGCATCTTCGCCCTCTGCGCCTCTGATGCGGTCGACCACAGGAATCTCCACCTTGAAGTGGACAGGCTCTCCACCAGTCGTGATGTCCAAGGCCTTCCGCTGCGCGACGTCTAGTCCAAGGAGCTTTGACCTGCGGTCCTCAATGGCCAGCGCCGCAGCCACGGCCTTCGGGTCACCCGCTTCCACCTTCTCCCACAGCGCCTCAAGCATGCGGTCCAGGCGCGCGGCCTGATTCGCAATGTGCTTCTCCGCATTGCCGGCCAGCTCTTCCTTCTTCTCTTCCAGCGCCTTCTGCAGAAGTTGGCAGACGTAGCCTGCGGACAGGTTCAGCGTCGCGCCAATCTGGCGCATGCTCTTACCTTCGATTCGGAGCTTCCACGCCGCTTCTTGGAAGTCCTGCTTCTCTTCACGCGAGAATCCCATGCTAGTTCTCCTTGGCCACCTGCGTTCACGCGCGAGGGTTTGCAGGCAGCGGCCGTTACTATTATGTACGCTCCCAGTGCTTCTGACGCAAGAACTAGCGCGTCGCAGCGGGAGCATGCCGCCTTTAGCAAGCGGCCATCCTTTCGGGTCCCACAGCTCCGGTCTTCATCGCCCGGAAGAGGCTCGGGAGGATGTACCTGCTTTGACACGCTAGACGGCACCTTTGCCGCTCTTGACGTGCTTTGACGAAATCCGCCCCACTATGCGCCCCAAGGGTCAAAACCTCGTTAGAGGCAGGAAGTATGCGGCCGCGCGGGTGCTTTTGGGGGCTGCCCCAAAGTTCCCCACCCCAGAGGGCCATATGTGCGCGGACGTGGGCGCGCATGCGAGCGTGTGCGCAGGTGCGCGGGTGCGCGCGCGTATAGGTCTTGTGTGTAAAAACTTGGGGCATCTGGGGCACTAAAACAAGAGAGTAGACAATACAGAGAGTTACAGAGAAAAACGCGCCCCAGCGTTTGGGGCAACCTTGGGGCGGAGTGGGGCGGATTTGGGGCGGATTGACCATCTGAGACTCAAAACGAGCGATTCTGGCCGGAACCAGTCGCAATCTGCCCGAATCGGCTCCCGTCTAGCGCTGCAATGCTTGCTTTTGCGGCGCTAGGTGGTATGCTCTCCCTCCCCACCATGATGAGAGGACACGATGAGCGAGACGAGGTGCCTTGAAGCGGCTCTTCTGTACGCTTCCCGTGGCTGGCAGGTCTTTCCTGTCGGCTCCGGAAAGTCAAAGAAGGAGCCATTTACGAAGAACGGCCTGCACGATGCGACGACAGACCCAGCGGTCATCCGTGCATGGTGGAAGAAGTGGCCTGCCGCGAATGTCGGCATCAGGACGGGCGCAGCATCGCGTCTGGCTGTGCTTGACCTGGACGCGAAGGAGACTCCGATTGAGGTCCTGATGGAAGAGTGCGAAAGGATGGCCGGCGCCATCTTCCCTCGCACTGCGATATCAAAGACGGGAGGCGGAGGCCTGCATCTGCTCTTTGAGCTGCAGGAGGGTCAGACGGTCCCGAATACAACGGGCAGCATCTGCAAGAACGTCGACACGCGCGGAGAGGGAGGGTACATCGTCGCGCCGCCTTCGCTGCATCTGTCCGGCCGTCTGTACGAATGGGCGGAAGAGGATGGTGAGACGGGTCTGGAGTCGGAGTGCCCACCAGCTCCTGCGGACTGGCTGTTGAAGCTCCTGAAGAACACAGGCACGACGCAGCGTGAAGAGCGGGTGCGTAACGGCGACATCGGGGACGTGTCGTGGGTACCGTCTGCGCTGTTTAGTCTTAGCGCGTCGATGTCTTATCACGACTGGTTCCGTGTTGGCATGTCTCTGCGCGACGTGCCGGGTGGTTACGAGCTGTGGATGGACTGGAGCGCGACGAGCCCCAAGTTCGACGCAGATGGCGCTAACGTCCAGTGGAAGAGGATACAGGACAACCCTAAGTCGTTCATCGGCCTAGGGACGCTGTGGCATGCTGCGACGCAGGGCGGGTGGAAGGCTCCCAAGAAGCAGAAGGTTGAACTGGTGGTCCCTGAATGGATGCTGGAGGGAGACGCTGCAGCTCCAGAGCCTCGCTTTGTGGAGAAGGAAGGACAGGCGGAAGAGGCTGTTCCGGTGGCAAAGCGGACGCATGCGGGAGGCCTTCCGGACGAGTACGACATCGATGAGGCCGGTCGCCTGGTGCGCGTGACTGTTGGCAAGGGTCGTGACGGGAAGGAGGTCGAGAAGCATGTGCTGGTGTCTGACCCTCCGTTCTTTATCACAAAGCGCATCCTCGAGGTCACGATGGGCGTGGAGAGTCTGCAGGCTGAATGGGACGACGAAGGCCGTCGCCGCGTGCAGGTGGAGTCTCGCAAGGTGTTCTGCAGCAGCAACGCGCTGCTCGGGTGCCTGGACAGTGGAATCCCGGTCACGTCTGCGACGTCTGGAGAGGCAGTGCGTTACATCGGCGCAGCGGAGTCTCTGCTTCGCCGGAGCTGCCAGCAGGAGCGGATGTCGCGCGTGCTTGGGTGGCATGGCAAAGCCTTCCTGCTAGGTGAGGAACGGATGGGCGATGCTCCGTCCTTCCTGAAGCTGGACGAGACAGGCGCGAAGGCCGTTGCGATGGTGACGCAGAAGGGAAGCGCCCGCGAATGGACAGAGGCACTGGTGCCTGCGCTGTGCGAGTACGATACGCTGCGCGCGCTGGTGGCGTCTGCGTGTGCGTCTCCGCTGCTGCCGTTCCTAGGCGAGACTGCGCGGCCGTTTGTGATGGACCTCGCAGGAGAGACAGGCTGCGGTAAGTCGCAGATGATGCAGATTGCGCTTAGTGCTATCGGATATCCTCTCGAGCTGGCGACGACGTTCAGCAGCAGCCCGGTAGCGATTCAGTCTTACGTAAGCCTGTTTGCGCATCACACGGTCGGCATCGACGAGACGAAGAACTGGCCGGAGAGGCTAGGTCCCAAGGGTCTGTCGTCGCTGGTGTACCAGTTGATGAGCGGCCGCGGGCGTGACCGTGGGACGACAACGGTCGGCAAGTTCCAGAGGACGGAAGAGTTCAAGAGCGTCATCATCACGACTTCAGAGTACCCTTTGTCGTCTGTGACTGGCGATGGAGGGTTGCGCTCGCGCTGCGTGACGCTGCATGGCCTTCCGTGGAAGGTACAGTCTCCTGCGATGGCAGCGAAGATTGCTGACCTGCTGTCCAAGGTGTCGATGCATCACGGACACGCGCAGCGCCGGATGGTGGAATACATCCAAGGTCTGGACGATTCCGGCAAGAAGCAGCTGCGGACGCAGTGGGACTATTACCAGGAGCAGTTCACGAAGCGCGCGCTGCAGCTGTCGCCGGGGAACAAGGTGGCTCCGCGTCTGGCCGGTTACATGGCGACGCTTGAACTGACGTGGAGGCTGCTGCAGGACTTCATGGCGTCATGGGTTGGAGAGGCCTCTTTGCCTGTGGACTGGTACGACCAGATGGTTGGCACGGACGACCTGTGGACGAAGGTGCTGACGGCGGGAGCCAGTGCGGACCGTCCTCTGGCAGCTCTGGAGTTCGTGATGGGTCTGGTGGCCTTGGAGCCGGACAAGTTCGCTTCAGTAGGTGCAAAAAATGCACAAGCTCCGACCGGTGGCTGGATGGGCATTGCGCGTGTGCAGGACGGAACGGTGTCTGAGCTGGGACTGGTCGTCAGCAAACTGCGCGAGGTGCTGAAGCGCGCGGACTTCGACGCAGAAGGCGTCTTCAAAGCATGGCAGCTTCGCGGATGGCTGGAGACTGATGCGAAGCGCCTGGACAAGAAGGCGATGGTTGCCGGCGTCCGAACCCGCTGCATTGTTTTCTCTAAAGCGGCTTTGACAGCCTCACACGGAGAGAACATCACTGACCTGCGGGTGGTGGACGAAGCCTTCGAAGACGTTGTCTGACGTAGTAGATTACGAGGATTCGGCCTTTCCCATCTGACGGGAAGGCAGGTGAAGAAAGTTCGATGTTTGTGCGCGTAATAGGTTGACACCGTACCTTTGCGCGTCTAGAAAGGGTGTCGCTGCAGAGAGTTCCCCATCACGGCCGAAGGGCCACACCGAAGGAAGGTCATGGACATCCATACCGATATGAGTCCCGTTATCAGTCTCACTTCTCCCACCATCTTCATCGTCTCCAAGGTGATTCCGCTCGCGTGGAAGATTTCGCAGGTGACGTCGAACGGCTTCTACCTGAACGCAGAGCGCAAGGTGGACACGCACAACGAGACGTGGCAGCTGCACGTCAACCTGACGTCTCCGAGTCCTGTGCTTGGTCGTCGCCAGATGTTCGTCGCGCTTCAGGTGTCGACGTCGATGATGGACCCGATTGTGACCGGCCAGCCGTGCGGCTGGAGCTGCGTCATCACGAACACTGGCACTAAGACCTTGGATGCTTCGAAGCTGGAGCTCGTATACACGGACGAGTTTGCGGAAGCGGAAGTGTCGCAGGTGTTCGTTGAGCTGTGCCGTCTCCAGAAGGAGCGTCGCGACGCGTTGGAAGTGGCGGTGCCCAATGGCTAAGCCCACGTTCTGCTACCTGAACCAGAAGACCATCGCTCTTCCTCCCGCCATCCACGGCAGCGCGGAGTGGCAGCTTGGCCGCTCCAACCACATCGGCGCGTCCGAGGTTAGCGCTGTGCTGGGTGTCTCCAAGTGGGGCGGCCTCCTGGACGTTGTCCGAACGAAGCGCAACCTTCGGGCCGGAATCATTGAGGACAACGACAACGACGCGATGGCGTTCGGGCGCGAGTTCGAAGAGTTCATCATCCGTGCCGGGATGCGTAAGCTTGGCATCACGACGATGAGCAGCCCGATTGCGTGGACGCTGTCGGAGTCTCTGGCCTGTGGCGCTGTATCTGCAACGCCTGACGCTCTGATTGTGGACGTGACGCAGACGAACGCAGAAGGCATTGAGACTGTTGTGGCCACGTTTGAAGCGAAGGTGGACCGCAGCGGCGCAGACTGGCAGCAGGTGAACGAGTTTGGCTTTGCCGACCTCGAGCCTGGCGATGTGAGGCTGCAGTATTATCTGCAGTGTCAAAGTCAGTTGTACGTGTCCGGCTGCAAGAAGGGTTACCTGTGCGTCGCGACCGGCCTCGGGTACGACAGAATCCACCTAATTGAAATCCACGAAGACAAAGAGACGCAGGCGACCATCGTGGAGGCCTGTGAGGCTGCGCTTGCATGGGTCAATGATGCCTCTGGCCGGTGGCCTGAAGCATCGGACAGCGACAGCCTTGCCACGCTGGCAGCGACCATCCGCCCGAAGGGAGGCGAAGAGTCTCTTCTGGTTGTCGGAGCTGTTGAGGCTGCGATGGAAGAGTACGTGGACCTTGGCCGGTCCAAGAAGACGATTGAAGAGCGCCAGGAGCAGCTGAAGAAGGTCATCGTGGCCTTCCACGCTGAAGGCGCGAAGCTTCACACGGCATCTGGCGTGAAGTCGTCGTTCACTGCGGAGACGTCCAAGGAGGCCTTCGACGCCAAGGCCTTCGAAGAGGCTCGTCCTGACGTTGCGAAGCTGTACCGGAAGACGGTCACTCGCGCTGGTGGCGCTGTCATCACGGCGCCGCGCACGAAGAAGGGTTAGGCCTTCGCGCTGGGTTCAATTCCCGGCATCGCGCCTTTGTTTCAACCCGTCGCATGGAGCGACAATCGAGAAGGAGAGTGAGTCATGAAGGTTCAAGAACGGTTAGCGTTACAGTGTGTGTTGATGGCTTTGCAGAGTCGGGTCCTTCCTAAGCGTGATGAGACTGCATCGGAGTTCGCGCATCGTCTGAACGGCATCGGGTCCGGCATCCTGTCTGAGATGCTGATGGAAGCTGCATCGCCTGACGATGACGGTGGCGAGAGCGACCCTGTTTACACGGAAGACGACGACCAGTCGGAAGAGTTCGAACCTGAAGAGACGCTGACGGAAGAGCAGCCTGTGAAGGTGTACCAGGACGAGGACGGGCAGGAGGACTGGCATGTTGCAGACGCGCCGTCCGCACCGTTCCCTGCGTTCAAGGACTCTGCGTCTCCTGAGGTGGCTGTGCGTCTGGACAGACTGGCGAGGGCGAAGTGCCCTCACTGCTTCCGTCGCGCTTACAGCGAGAAGGCCGTGGACGTGGAGTTCGGGTACCGGACGATGGGCGATGGCGTGATTCGCGTGCAGTCATGGTGCCGGGAGTGCCGGAAGGACCAGCTCCGCGCGCAGAACGGCAAGCCTGTAGTCCTTTACAGTAAGGAGGCCTTTGGCGTTCCGGTCGGCATGTCTCCCGCGCAGTTCCGCATCCTGTGGCTGCGTCTGTCTAAGGGCCGGACGGTTCTGCAGGTCATGCTGGAGGACTCCATGAAGGACATCCTGAACGACCAGTGGAAGGAGCAGACCTTCTCCTGGACGACGAAGAAGAAGGATTGAGCGCCAGTCGCAGGGTCAGGCCTTTCGTGGTTCGAATCCACGGTGCGACGCTTCCCGGGTCAGACGACCAAACAGAAGGAGAGAGAAGATGAGCAGTGAAAGCAAGTCAGACCACAAGCATGAGTATTTTCATTCAGTCGAGATTCGTGAAACCATCTTGAACTGCAAGGTGGATGGCATGGAGACGACGAGCTGGGCGCTTCACAGGATTGACCAGCATCTGGAATCCATCGCGAAGTCTTTGAGCATCATCGCTGGAGCGCAGGCGCAGATTGCCATGTTTGAGTCGGAGGAAAAGTAACATGTCACGCATTGCAGACGACCATTACATCAAAGCCCATGAACGTGAGCAGGCGCTGGAGTTCGTGGAATACATCGTGGCCTGTGCCGCGAACTACTTCCAGCGGAAGCACGGTCCGTTGCCGCGGAAGCTGGACCCTGTTGCAGCTCCAGCTCGCAAGCGGAACAGTCCGCGTAAGTGGACGGAGCATCCTGTCCACGGCCAGACCTTCGCAGACTT
>Ga0181352_1000144_pt1 | contig 34273 bp, 45 predicted proteins | sample Fa13VDMLBSN_FD_130103 | JGI IMG/M metagenome (GOLD analysis project Ga0181352, IMG submission 130103) | Freshwater viral communities from Lake Michigan, USA - Fa13.VD.MLB.S.N | ecosystem: Environmental > Aquatic > Freshwater > Lake | place: USA: Michigan | collected 2013-09-23 | reverse complement strand
TTGGTTGTACTCTTTAGCGACCTTGACAGGCACGCCAACCTTCTTGGCAAACTCAGGATCGTGCGCAGCAGCGGCCATCATCCGCGCTTGCTCGGGTGACTTGCTTGGCATGATTTAGGCCCAAGCCCTGCTAGGCGTTGCCGGAAACACGCGGAAAGCCTCCAATTCAGGAGCCTCTTCGGTGTGGCGCACATTGGCGTGCCAGCCATCAATCGGAGCCATCTCATCCACCGCTTCGCCGCTGCCGTCCTCAGCAGGCAGCACGTTGCCCGTGGCCTTGTAGATCACGCCGATGACATCCACCGCCGCGTACTTGGGCACCAAGACCGTCTCGACCACATCGCCTTGCACGTTGGTCTGCTCGGCGAACAGCGCCGCGTTGGCCTCGGCTTCGTCAGCGAATTTCAGGAAGTAATCGGTGTACATAGGTGCTCCTTAAGCGGTGATGGCCTGCAACTCGGCATTGCTCAGGCGGCGGGGGTAGTAGGTGATGCGGCGGACCCAACCGTTCAAAGTTGAGTTGAACAGAAACCCTTTGCCGGAACCGATCACTACTTGGTCAAGAGCGGGGATTGATGCAATTGCGTAATCCGAGCCCCCAAGAGTGCCGTTGACTGCGTACCTACCGGAACCAACAGTTGCTGCTATTGCATGCTTAATGACATTGTTCGCGTCAGCGGCAACGGAAGTAAACGGCCACGACAGTCCAGAAGGATACAAATTCTGTGAAGAAACTGTCGGCCTGTTATCAAGCTGGTTAATACCGAGTTTGTCTGATGTCGCGGTGCTTACAAAATCAACAGCACGCGGGAAAGTTCCCGCAGGTGTCGGCAGTGGCCTGAAGTGTTCCGCGTAAATAGTCGAGGCACTCGCGTTGTACCAAGGACTCATCGTGTTGATAGACGCCCTATCTTCTGCACGGGTCAGCGCGGTGGTGGTGGTGGGGATGTAGCTGGTGGGGAAGGCTCCGGCTTCCGTCTGAGCGCCCCAGAGGAACAGGCCAGAGGTGCCGTCTCCGTTGTACTGACGATTCCCGGATGCATCAAGCAGTTCAAGACGACATTCGCCTGAAGTCCCGGCAGCACCTGTACCGCTAACCGTGATCCGATACCACCCGTTATTTATAGCCTGAATAGAAGATCCTACTGCGGAACCTCCACCAAATGCAGAGGCAGCGGTTATTGTTCCGGCAGTCAAATTAGCATCAGCAACGACGCCACTGGTTCCGCCAACAAGAAAACCAATTCTTACTCTTGTTCTTGTATCAGCTTTTACATAGCAAGAAGCCGTGTAGGTCCCCAAACTAACAACCGTGACGCTCTGTGTTGTTTGGTGGACCAAATTGACATCAAGTGCTTCGATCAACTTATCAGCGGTAACTGTTCCGCTAGGCGCGGTGGCTGCATTAGCAGTAATGCTGCTGTTTGTTTTGGTCCACGCCGCGTTATCAAACTGCTCTGAATACGTCACTAGGTTTGCCCGACTCTCCTCAATCAACAAGCCCTGAGCTACCAGGGTCGAAGGGTTGTAGTCGAACCGTGGGGCGTTGGTCGCTGCGCTGGTCAGCACACCAGCCGAGTTGAAGAACGTGCCAGTGGACGCACGGGTGAACGTCACCTGCGGGTCGAGCGTGTCGGTGCCGATGAAGTTCAGATCAAAGTTGATCGCGCCCGCGATGGCGCCGTTGCTGTCGAACGGCAGGCCGTTGGAGACAACTGAGCGTGCATTGCGGCTCACGCAGACCCTGTTGGCGCTGATCGGCAACCCGTTCAGATACACCGTGTCAGAAGGCAGGCCCGCCGTGGCGTCCACGATGGCCACCTGGCCGCTGTCAGACATCGGGATGCCCTGGTTGAAGAACGTCCCGGCGCTGGTCGTCACGCGAGCTGCACCGGCCTGCGTGAACCTGATCCCGGCCCCGTGGACGTCGCTGCTGACGTTGGACGCCGCGTCGAATTGCGCTTGGTCATTGACCACATTGAACAGGCTCATTCAGTGCCTCACATCAACAAGAGGATTTCCTCATCGCGTCGGCGTTTTCGCAACCGATGCTCATTTTCCACCCGAATGCGCTCGATGACAATCCGAGCCTGAGCACGGGCTTGCGCCTGGCGCGTGCGCTGCGCCTCGACGCCCATACGCTCCAGATGCCGCACCACCATCCGCGCCACGTTGCGCGGGTCAAATGACGGCGGAATCGGGAACGAAACGCTGTCGCCGCCTTCGGGGATGACGGTGATCTTATCCTTGACCGTGACAACCTTGGCCGCTGGAGCCTGAATCGGGTTAACGGTGCGCTCGATGATCTTGCGCAGCTCTTCGCGGTCTTCGCGCTCTTTCTTGCGCTGGCGAAAGCCCATCATGCCTTCGCCAACCTGCAGCACAAACTGCGGCGGCACTACCGGGTCGGCTTCGCCAACTATTACCGCGCCACTGCCCTCCAACGCGCCCGACGTATCGTGGACAGGTGCGGAGAACGGCTGCACATCCGCGCTGCCAACAATGATGGCGTTGCTTCCAGACAACACACCATCTGTGGTGTGCTTGCGCGAGTAAAGCGCCGAACCAGTGACCGCAGAGCCTTGCCCTGTCAGTGCTCCAGACGTTGCAAACGCACGGAAGTTGGTAGACGCGCCTGCGATGGATGCGCCAGGCCCAGCCAGTACGCCGCTGGTGGCGTGTGGCGTGAAGTTGGACGCAGCACCCGCAACGCTGCCAAGTTGACCCGTCAGCGTGCCGCTAGTGGCAAAAGCTCGTAGCCGTGCCGATGACCCGGCAACCGTTGAGCTTGGGCCGGTCAGCGCGCCGGTGGTGGCATGGGTGACTGCGCCGCCGACCCTGGCCGCCGAACCAACAATCGAGCCGATCTGGCCCGTCAGCGCGCCCGTCGTGGCGTGCGTGACAGGCCCGGTGGCGGCGCCGAAGAAGACTGTCTCGGCTACCGCGCCCGCAGCCTTGCCCTGCACCGCAGGCGGCGTGATGCCGTTGCGGCGCCGGTAGTTGCCCCGGTCAATGCCTTGGCCGAGGTTGGGCGCGGCCATAACTTACCCGTTGGCGATGGTCAGCATCAGCTCAGGCAGGCCGCTCGATGTGCCGTCAGCGTTGACACACACCGCCAGCGCCGAGGTGTCGAACATGCGCGGCAGGCCCACCCGCATGTAGTCGTGCAGGTCACCAAAGTTGGCCGCAATCACCCGGCCTGACCACAGCGGGCGGATCACCAGCACGTTGAAGGTGCCAACTGTCGCCACCGTGCCCGCCACGCCCGTGACGCCCTGCACACCCGTGTCACCAGCCGCCAGCGGAAGCTGCCACATCCGGCCCACGGTGGGCGCCGCACCGATACCCACCGCACCCGTGGACCTGCCCGTGGTGCCTGACTGGTTGGTGTAGGTGACGTTTACGGCCTGGTTGCCGGTGGCCGCCGTCACCTGCTCGACCCAAATCTCGGTGTTGGTGAAATCGGTGCCGCCAGGCACGCGGGCGCTGTAGCTCGCTGGCGTCTGCCCGGTGGTGCTGGCGTTGAAGGCATACGCCCCGCCCTTCCACAGCAGGTCGTAAATCATCAGGCGGCAGGCCACCGTCGAGGCGAACTCGACGTTCTGCAGGTAGCCAAAGTTGCCGCCTCCGAAGGCATTGAGCAGGGGCACGCCCGCCGTGGTGTCATCAGGAACGACACCCGTGGTGGTGCTGGTGCCCGCGAGCGTGCCCGCGCCAGGAACGCCCGCGATGTCGAACAGGCTGAACCAGCCGTTTGCTACCGTGGTACGTGTGGTGGTCTTCTTGATCGGCACCCGCTGCTTGGCAGCAGCAATGAGCCCGTCGAGTGTGGTGATTGCCATTAGTTTGCCTCCAGCCAGTCAGCGGCTGCGTTGATCCGTGCCGCGTAGTCGCGCAGCGTTGCCGGTGTCTGCCAGTCGGTGTGGACCTGCACGTACCCTTGGCCGTTGCCCGTATCGACCACGGCAGCGAACTGCACAACGCCATCGACCACATCGGCGTCCGTGCGCCGCGTGCCAATGTCGCTCGGGCCGATGGTCAGGCTCACGCGCTTAGCGCCGTATAGGTCAGCGAGCTGCAGCTCACGGTGTCACCCGCTGCCACCGTCAGGCCGTTGGTCATGTTGATGTCGGAGCCAGACGCCGCTACCGCGCAGTGAATGACCACCGTGCCGCCAGACGTCTGCAGGGTTGCAGTCGCCACAGGCGAAGCGTTACCCGCAGCGTTGGTGTCGCTGGTAATCGCGTTGGCCGTGGCCGTGCCGGTAGACGCGGCAGCAAACGCAGTGGCGCTCAGCAACAACGTAGCCACCGCCGTGCCAGGCGAGCCGACCGTGCCGGACAGGCGAAACACCAACCGCCCGCTGGTGCCAATCAACGCCGTTACAGCGTCAGTTGCAGCGTTCCGTGCTGCCGTCGAGTGCGTCACCGCCATCGGTCAACTCCTTCAGTTGTGCTTCAGTAATCTTGCCGACGAGCGTGAACTCTTCGACTTTCCCTGTCTCAGCGCGTGTGATCTGAACCTTGAAGCTCAACTCACCCACATCACCCGACAAATCCGGCATTCATCGCCCCTTGAGGTTGCGGCAGCATCGCCATCCCGTCCGGTGTGTCATCCTCGACTTCCCGAACTTCAACGATGTCGCCGTTTTCATCCCTGATTGGGACTCGCTTGGTCTTGCGACTGAGCTTGTCCATCAACGTCTGCATCTGCATTGCAGACATCTCGTTACTCTGCGCAGACCCCTGCGCCAACTGAGCCACAGCACCCGCCAACTGCTCCAACTGCGGCGCCATCTGCCCCGTTGTGTTCATGGCCTGCATGATCTGCTGGTACTGCTGAGTCACGCCATCAAGCGCGGCCTTCATCTCGATCTTCTGCAGCTCCACGCTGGCCTTCAGGCTCGCAATCTGCTGATCAGACTGCGCTTCCATCATCGCAATCTTCTCTGCACTCTGAATCTTGGCCTGCTCAATCTGCGCCTTGATCACCGTGTCAGGATCAGGCTGAGGCGGTGCAGGCGGCGTCTGCAGCTTCTGTTGCATGCCAGCAACAGCTTGATCCAAGATCGACTCAATCTGCGTGGACACACGGAACTTGCTTACCGCCCACTGCATCATGCGCATCAGGTACGGCCCAGCCTCTGGCACCTGCTGAGCCATCGGTGCGACCTGAGAAATGAACGCGCCCAGGCCATTCATAAACTGCACAGCCGCGTCACGCTCAGCCGCCCAATCCATCGCGGCCATCGAGTCAGCCTCGACCTTGATGCGGTACTGAGAAACGTGCTCATCCTTCAGCAACGCAATCGCAGCCTGCGCAAACGGCGCATCCGGCGTGCGCAGGACGTTTGAGCGCTCAATGATCGTCTCAGGCTGAAAGTGCTTGCAGATGATCTCGGCCTTGATCCGCAAAGCCTCGCTGATCCACTCAGCAATGTAGAACTGCATCAACTGAATGCGCGTAGAACCAAACTGCGCCTTGATCTGCTGAGCCGCCGCCGTCTCGTTGGCATTGGTGCTGCCACGCATGATGTCCGAGATGCCCAGCACCTCGTAAATCTGCTGCGTCTTGTCGCCGCGATACACGCGCAACTGATTGATGGCATTCACCACCTGATCAATCGGCACCCAGTCAACCTTGCCCTTGATGCCGCCAGACTCAGCAAACATCGCCCAGTTATCCACAGGGATCAACTGGTTCTCAGCCGCCTGCTGGAACATGCGCTGGATACCATCAGCGCTCTTGTCATACACGCCCACCACCTTGGCCGCACGCGTGAGCCAGGTGATACGGGTGTTGATCTCATCCAGCTCGTTGAACTGATCCTGCGCAAAGATGTAGTCCGCACGCGGGACAAAATTGCTGGTTGTGGTGTTCGCAGCAATGGGCTTGGGACACGGAAAGAAGTTTTCCAAGTCCAGCGGGTCATCCTTGACGTCCAAGATGACCTCAGTACCCGGCGAGTACCAGTAAACCTTTTCGTGCTCCTTGCACCAGATTTCGTACACCTCAGCCTTGGCCCACGGGTCGTGCTGCGGCTGCTGCTTATCGTCAGTCTTGGACGCAGGCTTTTGCAGAGGCACAACCTTGGCGATCTCTTCGCCAAAGCGCTCCTCTAGCTGGTCCTTGGTCATGTAGACGCGCCGGGCTACCCAACGCACTTCAGTCCATGTGCGAGCAGGACTGTAGAAAAAGTCCTTCCAATGCACATAGTCAACGCACGCATCCTCTTCCTTGATGCGCTCAACCATCTGCATGGGGGCAATCTCGTTGCCCATCTCATCAAAGACCGCAGGAACCTCCTCCTCTTCGATCTCGACCTCGTAACGCATCCAAATCTGGCCCAGACCAATCACCAGCCAGTCTTCAATGCCGTTACGAACAGCGGTATCCCAAGCGCTGATGTCCTCATCAAAGCCCTTGTTCAACATGCGCTGCAGCATGGTCCCAGCCACACGCGCCTGGTCATCCTCAAAGTCTTGGAATGACCTGCTCACATCCGCCTTCGGGGGCCGCGCATACAGCATGGACAGCAGCACCTTCATCGTGCTCCAGAACAGGTTGACGCGACTCTCATCGCGCCCCCAGTCCTCACGCTTGTCCAAATACCGCTTCAGAATCCGCTCGGCATCGTCATGGAACTTCTTAAGCTCCTTGCCAGCAGCCTCAATCTCCGTGCCCCAACGCTGCGCCAAACCCTGCGGCGTGCTGCCAAACTGGTCATCACGCTCAATCTTGTTGACGTCTTCCATTACCCAATCCTTTGACTAGGACGCACGGCAGTGTCCCAAAGCTGGTCCATCGTGAACGCGTAATGCGCTCCCTCTGGCGCGTTTGGAGCCATTTTAGCCACATGTTGTCGTTTTGCCACCAGTGGGCGCACGCTCAGGGCTAAATAGCGAAAAGCATCCGATCCATGTGAGTGTTGATCGTGCTTGGGCTTGTTGCGGAACGTCTGCGTCTTCTCATCCCATTCGCGCATGTACGCCCGCAGGTGCTCAACGCCCTCGTAGGTCGCGTCTTCATCAAAGTAGCACTTGGGCAGAATGAGCCTGGCCGCCTCGATGCCATCTTGCAGGCTCAATTCGGTCGTGATCTGCGGGCGAATGCCGTTGGTCAGGAATTGCTCAATGATCGACTTGCCCGTTTGCAGGCTCTTGGCCTTGGCATCGTGCGGCAGGAAGACCGTGCCGACTCTGTACGGTCTTTGCTTGATCCAGTCGATGTAGTGTTGGATTGGCTGGCCGTCGGCTTCGTAGAAATCCACGATTCGGTAGCCATCCGGCGTCTCTTGCCAGCCCCACCAACTGCAGGAGTCCGTATATCCCAAGTCTGCGGCTAGATTGACCGGAAAACTTTGGTCTATTGGGTATTTGGCGACTCGTTGTTCGTCATACGCCTGCCCAATCAGCTTGGCGTAGTACGCGCCAGGTATCGCGGCGTCAAAACTGATCTCATATTCCGTCGCATACGCCTCGGGCGTCATCTGCGCCTGCGCGTCTCGCAGTTCTTCGGCGTCCAAAATGCCTGTTTTACTGGCTGGCAGCTCAAGCAGCAGGTGCGTGTCTGGATTTAGACGCGCCTCTTCGCGTATCTGCCAAAAGAAGTTCTTGCCTGCGGGCGTTCCGGCGAAGATTGCCCAGCCTTTTCTGTCGCTGAGTGCCGGTCTTAAGACGCTGTACCACGCGCTGGGTCTGATTTGCCCGGTTTCGTCGAGCACTACGCCGTCGAAATACATACCCCGCAGCGCGTCTGGGTTATCAGCGCCCGCCACATAGATTCGGCTGATGTCCTTGTGGCCGTTTTGGATGTCGATTCTGAGTTCTGACTCGTTTGGCGGGCTGGCTTGGAAGTCCTTTGTCAGCTCCTTCAGATACTGCCAGGCGACTCGCTTGGCCTGCTCGCGGAAGGGCGCCAGGTATGCGAACTGTGGGCGCGGCCTCGCGGTTTCGAGGGCGCCGATCACCAAGTCAGCGCACATCGCCACGGTCTTGCCAGCGCGGCGGTGCGCGACTACCGTAGTCCAGCGCTTGCTGCGGTTGTGCAGCGGCAGAAAGACGTCGCGGGGCTGGTATTCCTGCAGTTTCATTTGCTCAGCCTGGCGATCTCACGCTCGATGTACCACTTGGCTTTCTGCAGGTCTTGGATTGGGTCGCTGTGTTTTAGGTCGGCGCGCCAAATGTATTTGATGGCGTTGCCACAGTTGAAGCTGAAGTGCTCCGTGATCTGAATGCACTCGACTCCGCTGGGGTGCTGTTTGTAGTGTGGTGGGTTGATGGGGTCTTGCATGTTGTTGTTTTCGCAAAAGGTCTTTTTTGAAATGCTAGAGGGAGGTGGGGGGCCCCGGCTTCTCCTACCCCCCCCCTCCGCGTTTTGACCCGGGTAGGGGGTCGCGTCCTGCCGCCGATGCCTCGCCAAGGCCCCTAGCGGCCCTCAGGCCCGCTTGAATCAGGCGGCGAAGGGATAGGTAGCCTGACGTCCTCAGCGTGGCTCGTAGCCCCTGCAATCCCTTGTGCATCAGGCTGAGCATTGTTAGTCCAGTGACTTTGCGGGGAATGCTCAATGGCATCAACCACTTGCGCGTCCACGATCTCGGCGTGTGCCGTTTTTGTGCCGATGTTGCGGCCCGCAAGCCAGTTCAAGCTGATGCTGATCCCGCCTTGCACCGACTGGTTGACCTGAATCGGAATGACCTTCGACACCATCGTGGCGAAGATGGCGCGGTCCTGCACGCCGCCATTGGCCCGGTCCACCAGCCAGCCCGCCAGCCCCTGCGGGTGGCAGTCCCTGGCGGCGATCTCCACAGCCTCTTTGAGCGAGCGCGTCAAGGCGTTGTGCTGCCCTGGCAGGCGCCCCTTGGTGTTGCCGCGTGGGTCGCCGCTCACAAACGGCTTGCCCCGCTGCTTCTTCGGAGGCTGAGGCGGCAGCGGCGCGGAAATCAGCCCCGTCACATGTTGCGTTTCCTGCATGCCCAAAAGCCTACCACATCACTCAACTTAGGGTTTGCCCTATTGCATCATCGTGCGGAAACCTCAACAATACATCCATCGACAACGCAATCCCAACGGAGCAACGACATGACCCTCAACAAGCACCAACAACGTGAAGTCAACACCGCCATCGCTCGCATCGCTGTGCTGGGCAACGACTATGCAGCCCGCTGCATCTCTGCCCTGTACCGCGCAGCCCTCAAGGATTCGCAGAAGCGCGAGCTGATCTCCATCGGCCTGGCATACGGCCTGATCTCTTCCAACGACTGGATCATCTGACCAACCAACCCGCCCGGCCCAGCCGGGCTTTCCAACCCCAACCACGCAACGGAGCCAACCATGCAACGCATCCATTTCACCCCCGGCCAACGCGGCACCTACAACGGCTTTCCTGCTGTTGTCGTTCGCCATTACGACGGCAACATGTACGAGATTCGCACGCCTGGCGGTCTGACCTGCGTGTACGCCGGTCATTTCATCCCAGCCTAACCACCCCCACAACAGAGCCCCCCATGCACAACACCCCCCGCCCCATCGACTACGCCTTCTCCCTCGCCTATGGCCTAGCCCTGGCCCTCCTGCTGGCCGCGTTCATCTGACCTCAACGAAGGCCCACCATGACCTATAAGCGCTACACAGTTCGCGGAATCAGCGACTGCACCGTGTGCGACAACTGCGGAAAGTCAAACCTCAAGATGACGGTGACTCTTGAATCTGAGTGCGGAGAAATCGTGCGCTTTGGTTCGGACTGCGCAGCCAAGTCTTTACGGCAGGACTACATGGGCAAGCGCTACCCGATCAGCCGCGAAGCAGCGATTAGCGCAGGCAAAGCCGCAAAACGCGGCGAGTCGTTCGCAAGGTGGTCAATGCAAATGGCAGCATGACCGACCGCGAAATCCTGCTTGGCATTGTGTGGACCACAATGCTTTTTCATGACTGGCTAACAAGATCGCTAGCCATCGCCGCCCTAGCCGCTGTTCTGATTGTTGCTTTGATAGAAGAGTGAACCCAGCCCGCCCTGTGCGGGCTTTTTCATGCCCAAACAACAGGACACAGGACCGGGACGGGACACTTACCGGGACATCGGGACATACCTACGGTATATGTCCCTGTCTGTCCCGGTGCGTAGTTGTCCGATGTCCCGATGTCCCGGCTTTGTCCCGGCTTTGTCCCGGTTCATGTCCCGGTAAATGTCCCGGCACAAAAAGACCCTACTAGCGAAATGTCCCGGTTAGGAGCCCAAACGGCGAACAATTCCGTCCGTCCCGAGCGCCGCAAGAGCCTTACTGGACAAGCTCGCATAGGCGCGTTGGATCGCTTTCTTGGCCGCTTCTTGGCTGTATTCCTTACCAGACTCCTTGCACTCCTTAGCTACAGCGTCATAGAACAGGTGCCGCAAATCGCGCTCCATGATGAACCCGCCCGCCTCATTGATGAGCTTCATGACGGTCTGTTCATGCCCCGCCAGCCGCACAGCGGAAGCCGCCAGCACCCTTTGCGCCACATCCGACCAGCAAGCCACAAGCGAAGAGAACTCCTCGCCATCCTCATCCTGACCGAGAACGACACGGCGCAATTCAAAGCCCTGCGAGCCAAGCCGGTCGCCGTCCTTCTGCTTGATGAAGTCCAAGCGGGCCAAGAGAGCGCCCGCATCGGGCCGATACGCGCCCAGCATGAAGTCCACGTTAGCCGTGATGGCAGAAGAGCCACGCGGGCGCTCAGTGGCTGCATGTCCGCTGTGATGGATCACGATGACCGTGCAATTGAAGCGTGCGCGTATGCCTGCGTTGAGCTGGCGCAGATACCCGGCAATGTCGGTCGCTGAGTTCTCATCGCCCGCGAAGGTCTGCGAGAGCGTGTCCACATAGACCAAGACAGGGACCACCGGCATAGCCGCAATGGCCGATGCCAGAAGCTCCACCTGATCAGATAAGCTCAATACCAAGGGCGTGATACAGACCGAGAACGCGTCAGAAACAGGTAGCCCCCGCTCCTGATGCCAAGCCGCCACGCGCCGATAGATGCCCGCCCCGCCTTCGGCAGCAACGTAGACAACGTGGCCCCGTGCAGTCTTCTTGCCCAGCCACGGCATGCCATGCGCAACGTGCAAGGCATGATCGAGCGCGACAAAGGACTTGAACGTCCCAGACGCGCCAAAGAGCATTCCAAGGCTATCGGCAGGAATCACATGCTTGACCTGCCAGCGCACAGCCGCAGAACGTTTGGCTAGTTCTTCCAAGCTCAGCAGCAAGTCACCAGGCGCGTCCACTGCTGGCGCATCGCCCAGCCGCACTGTGACCGCCACAGGCGCCCTATCCTCCGGCGCAAACTTCTCAGCCGACCGCACAGCCCGCGGAATCTCCGCCCGACGCGCAGCCCACCGCGCAACCTCCTCATGCGGCCCCGCAGGCTTTACCTGATCCATCAGTGAATAAAGGAAGTCCACCGCCGCGCCGGGATACATGCCGCCCTTGACCAGCGAAGCCGCCATGCGAATCAAAGCATCGTGATAAGACCGCTCCGACAGCGGCGCCGACAGCATGGAGAGCGCATCCCCCGCTGCCGAGCCCATCGAAACAACCCCATCCGTGCTGTTGCGCGTACGCAACGCCTCGACAGGTTTAGCCCGTAAATCGTCCAGCTCAATGCCAAAGGCTGCGCACGCGTCTGCAAGTGACCACCGGATTGACGGGTGCCATTCAGCGAGCTGGTGCCGCCACGGACCTGCCGCTCTGGGCTTGGTGTTGGTGCCATGCGGAAGCCGGACATAGCGGGAAATGGCATTGCCCGACTTGTCCGCGCCCAAGTGACCACGCGAAGCCAGCGAGGCCATGACGCGGTCAACCAAGCCCATGTCGGCGCAATCCGGGTCTGCAGGGTCCAGCATGACGCCGACTTGCCACTTACCCGGCGAAGTCTGCAGCGCCCATGAATAACCCAGCACCCGCGACGGGTCCACATCGTCCGCAACGAGCGCCGCCAGGCGCTTGAATGTGGACTTCTGCCGCGCCCATTTGCCAGACTCCGCGAAGCCCGCGAGGACTGAAACCGAAAAGTAGGTGTTATCGAATGAGGCTGAATCGATCAATTCCGCCTGTCTGTCAGTGCCTCGGTAAGCGCGGCCAGACCAGTCGCCGTGCTCAGGAGAGGCCCTAAACGTACAGACCCAGCCGTATTCATCGACCGCGAGTGGGCCGTAGACCTCGGCCAGAAAGTCGCTGTTTTGCATCGTTGTTGCCGCTGCATCCATGCGGCCTCAACGACGGGCAAGTTCTGACAGCGTGACCGATACGCCCCGCGCCTTTGCCATCTTCTGCAGCGCAGACCAATGGCGCACGGGCACGGTGCCCCCGGTGCCTTCCGGCACGGGCGTACACCAGCGGGACAAGGTAGACGGCGCAACCTTGAGTTCTGCGCAGACGGCTGACTTACCGCCCAAGCGCTCAATGATGCTGAAGGCGGGCTCTAGCTTGTGTTTTGTTTCGATGCTCATAAGAAGAATGGGAGTGGTGATGTGGATCGATCCTGATGCGATTGACGCAATAGTGAGTGTAGTGCAATGTATCCCGATGAACACCAAATGGTTCCGGCGACAACTTCAGGACAAGCACTTAAGCCAGCGTGGCCTTGCCAAGTTGCTAGACATCGACCCTGCGGCGGTTTCCCTGATGCTCAGGGGACAGCGCAGGATGACGCTAGCGGAGGCGCATCGTATTAGCGAAATCCTCGGCGTTGCAACCTCGGAAGTGCTGCGGGAAGCTGGCATACCCACCGATGACGGCATCCGCAAGGTGCCCATCTCAGGCATCTGCGGCAGCGAAGGCATCGTTCAGTTATTGGCGGCGCGTACACATGAGAAGGTGGTTGCGCCCGCAGACGTCCCTTCGGACTCCTACGCCATCCAGTGCCGCGAGCCAGGGCACTGCAAAGATGGCTGGTTGCTGTTCATCTCCGCTGCCCAGCAAGACCCCCGCGAGCGCCTAGAGGCTATGAACCTCTGCGCTTTGACAGACGGGCGTCAGGTGCTGGCGTACATCCGGCGCGGCTATCGCCGCGACACGTTCAACCTCACGCTAATCACAGACGCGGCCAAGCTGCTGCAAGACCAGCAGGTTAGCTGGGCATCTCCCGTGCTCTGGATACGTCCGTAGCGAATACGCCACTGCCCGAGTGAATTACTCGGCAATGCTCCGTGTGTGCGCTTTCCTCATTACGATGGCGCCACATCAACCCCGGAGCAACCATGAAGCTACTGAACCCCTTTCGCAACCTGTCCGCAGAAGAACTGATCGCCCGCGAGCTGGACCAAGCTCGACGCGGCTTGCTGGAAGCACAGACGGCCCGCGACTACGCGTCCGCGATGGTGGGCTATCACGAAGCACGCATCGACCGCCTGCGCTTTCAGCTTGAGCAGATGAGCCAGGAGGAATCGTGAGCAACCACAGCAACGTCCGCGACTACACCATGAACCAGCGCGGCTCTGGACCCGGCATGGCGTTTCGCAAGAACTGCTCAGCCTGCAACCAAAAGAAAGAGATACGCGGCGGCTCGCTGTACACGCGGCTCAAGCTCTGGCGCTGCGCCGACTGCACGCAGAAAGCGAGGGGTGAGGTATGACCACACTACGCGAAGCCGCCCAGCAGGCGCTGGAGGCGTTGGAGAGCACACAGCTCTATTGTGCGCATGAGCACTACCCGCGCCGTCGTGTTGCTGACGCCATCACCTCCCTCCGCGCCGCACTGAAGCAGCCGGAGCAGGAGCCGGTGGCGTGGTGCGACATTGAGGAAGACGGCACCATCCACGGTTTACGGTATTGGAGTGAACCGGGACGCCGGGAACATGCCCTCTTCACCCACCAACCCCGCCGCGAGTGGAGAGGGCTGAGCAAGGACGAATCGCTGAAGCTGTGGGGCATGCGAAGTGATGGACCCAGCAACCTTGAAATCATCGGCTTTGCCCGCGCCATCGAGGCCGCGCTGAAGGAGCGCAACGCATGAACACCTACGAAGAATACGCCCGCAAGCGCCAAGAGATCGTTGAGTTGTGCAAGATACCGCGCACCACGCGTGAAATCCTTGACCGCGTTGACTGCAGCACAACCACAATCAAGCGCCTAGTGCGCGAAGGCCACATTCACAACATCGGCCACGCGTACAAAGCGCAGTACAAGACCATTCCAAGAGCGTCTGAACTGCTTGAGGTGCGCAAGAACGCCAGCAACCCGCCCGCAAGGGAAATCATTCAGGCCGCGTCGGTCTGGGAATACGCAAGAAGAATTCAATGGAACGTACAGAAAGCTGCTGCAGCCACCAATGCAGACAAGGCCGCGCCTGCTCAGCCCGCCAAGCGTGCGAGCTGCCAGAAGAAGGAAGCATCACAGCCTCACTTGTTGACCTGCTGTGGGCCTCTGCGCTTGCCGGGTGCGTGATCGTCGCCGTTGTCGCTTTGGTCAGCCTGTACAGATGAAGTGCCCAACCTGCCACAAATGGTGCGAAGTGCTGGAAACCGTGCAACGCCGCGACAACTCAACCCGTCGCCGCTATCAGTGCGCCAACCTTCACCGATTTACAACAGTCGAGAAAGTTGTTGCCTCAAGTATTGAGATTCCCGCATCACCGTGCTCCAATCCAATCCCCAACCCAACGAGCCAACGATGAACACACTCCCTAATGGTCGAAAGGCGCCTACCGCCCCACCCGGCTGGCCCTTCGGAACCGTAAAGCCGCCGACACAGGCGGCGCTCAGGCGAGAAGCCGCAAACGGCCCCGCCGCACCCTTCTAGACCCACCACAACCAACGAGGCCCAACATGAGCGAGATAGACAAACTGGCAACGCTGTGGAGCATTGCCAAGCAACGAGAAGAAGCTGCCAAGGCAGAGCGCATCGGCATCGAGGAAAAAATCCTCAAGCTGCACCCAGCAAGAGAAGAAGGATCCGACACGTTCACCACGGACAAGGGCACGCGCATCAAGCTCACCGGCAAGGTGACGTACAAGTGCGATGTTGACGCGCTCATCCTGCTGACGGGCTCATGGCCCGATGACATCCGCCCCATCAAGACAAAGGTGGAAGCGGATGACACGCGGCTGAAAGCCATCCGCGCAGAGCGCCCTGACCTGTGGCGCTCCATCGCGCAAGCGGTGGAAACCAAGCCCGCCAAGACCGCAGTCGAAATTAAGTTTGCGGGTAAGTGATGCTAGGCGCGTCACTGCGAGACGCGGGCATTGATCGCGTCATGCAAGCCGCTAAGGAGTGGGCAGATGACGCGCAAGCCGCGTTTGCGTACTGGCTCACGCACTGCGCTACTGAAGAGTTCTCATTGGAGCAGTTCAGAACGTGGGCGCAAGCCAACGGATTGTCGGAGCCCCATCACGTCAACGCGTGGGGCGGCTTTACCCAACGCGTCAAACACCTCATCACCCCTGTCGGATACACACAAAGCAAACGCGTTTCAGCGCATGCGCGACTGACTCGCACCTATAGAAAGAACACGCATGTTTAACCTCAAGTCCATCAAGAAAAACACAGCCCTCGCGGCGCCAAGAATCTTCCTCTACGGCGTCGAAGGCATCGGTAAGACAACTTTCGCGTCACAAGCGCCAAAGCCCATCTTTATCTGCACGGAAGACGGTCTTGGCTCGCTGCAGGTCGATCACTTCCCGCTGGCTACCAAGGCCAGCGAAGTGCTGGATGCCATCGGCTCGCTGGTCACTGAGCCCCATGACTTCGGCACTGTGGTGCTTGATAGCGTGGACTGGCTAGATAACCTCATCTGGGCTGAGGTCGAAGCCACGCATGACGCAAAAGACTTGGCCTACGGGAAGGGCGCCATGATCGTCGCCGACAAGTGGCGTGAGGTGCTGGCTGGCCTGAACACGCTGCGCAACGACAAGGGCATGGTGGTCATACTGATCGCGCATACGCAGATCAAGCGGTTTGACTCGCCCGAGGTTGAGCCCTTCGACCGCTACCAGCCCAAGCTGCAAGAGCGTAGCAACGCCATCCTGCGCGAGTGGGCAGACGCTGTGCTGTTCGCCAACTACAAGACGCTGATCAAGAAGGATGACGTCGGGTTCAACAAGACGTCAAACCGTGGCATCAGCACGGGAGAGCGCCTGCTGTACACCAGCGAGCGCCCCGCTTACATGGCAAAGAACCGCTATTCGCTCCCTGACTCAATCCCGATGTCTTGGGAGTCTTTCGCTCAGGCAATCGCCTGATTCATCAACGAGCCAACTAAAGGACAAACATGGCCCGCTTTACCTTCAACGCCAACGACGCCCCCGTTTCCCAAGCGCCCACCCGTGGCCCGCTGCCTCCTGGCAAGTACGAAGCCATCATCACAAAGGCTGACATCCGCGACACCAAGGCCGGGACCGGGCAGTACATTGAGCTGGAGATGCAGATTACTGACGGCGAGTTCTCAGGCCGTCGCCTGTGGGAGCGCCTGAACATTAGCAACCCCAACAAGCAGGCCGAGGACATTGCCAAAACCGCACTCGGCGCTCTATGCGTGGCGACAGGCGTGATTCACCTTGATGACACCGAGCAACTGCATGACATCCCGTTCCTGATTCAGGTCGAGATCGACCGGAAGGAGCCGGATCGCAATCGCATCGTTGGGTACGGCGCCGCCAAAACCGCAGCGCCAGCGCCTGCCGCCAAGCCCGCCGCGCCTGCCGGTGGTTCGCGCCCCTGGGCACGTTGATCAATAGGTGGCCGGAAGCCCGGTGAGCGTTTTAGCTCTCCTGAGACGCGATAGCCCACGGTTGCGCGTGGGCCACCTCCTTAACCATGAAGATACCCATGAGCCAACACACAACCAGCGCGGCCATCGTCAAGTGGTACGAGAGCAAGCCGCAAGAGCACAGGCCGCACATGGGCGCCAGCCTTATCGGCCATGAGTGCGAACGCTACATCTGGAACACATGGCGCTGGGCGCTCAAGCCATCGTTTCCTGGCCGCATCCTGCGATTGTTCAGCAGTGGCGTGCGCGAAGAGCCGCGCCTGATTGAAGAGCTGCGCGGCATTGGCGCGACTGTCTGGGAGACAGACCCTGACACGGGCGCACAGTGGCGCGTGAGCGCGTGCAACGGCCACTTCGGCGGCAGCCTTGATGGCGTGGCTCAAGGCGTGCCAGAGGCGCCAAAGACCCCCTGCGTGCTGGAGTTCAAAACACACAACGACAAGTCATACACGGCACTTGTTGCCAAGAAGGTCAAAGAGGCCAAGCCCCAGCACTACGATCAGATGCAGGTCTACATGGGCCTCATGGAGATTGACCGCGCACTGTATATGGGGGTCAACAAGAACACAGATGATGTGCATACCGAATGGGTCCATTTTGATGAGGATCGCTTCAAGCAACTGCTGCTGAAGGCACAGCGCCTCATTGACATGACAGAGCCCCCGCAGCGCCTGTCAGAAGACCCAGCGCACTGGCAGTGCAAGATGTGCAACTTCCACCCCGTGTGCCACGGCGACAAGGCAGCGGAATCCAACTGCAGAACATGCTGCCACGCCACGCCAGCGACAAAGGCTGAATGGCGCTGTGAACTCGACAAACAGGCAATTTCCATCAACATGCAGCGGCACGGATGTCAGCACCACCTGATGATCCCCGCGTTGGTGCCGTATGCCACGCCCACAGACGGCGGCGACAACTATGTCATCTATACGCACAAGGCGTCAGGCAAGCAGTTCAGCAACGGCCCCGGCCCTGAGCCGCGTTTCTCATCGCGTGAGCTGGAGCACTGCCCAGGCTCACTGATTGAGGATGTGGGCGCGATGAAAGAGGTGTTCACCACCGCCAAGGTGGTCAAGCCCACGGCGGTTGACCCGTGGCCCGACATGCCCAGCGATGACTTGGACGCGATACCCACCAAGCGCGACACGCAGACTGTGCGCGAGAAGAAAACGCGCATCAGCAAGTCACTCGACACGTTGAGGAGTTTCCAGCCATGACCGGGAACTTTGAGGTGTTGCCACCGGGCAACTACATCAGCGCAGACACGCATGAGCGCATCTGCAAGGAGCTGCACGCGGAGATTCGCAAGCTGGTCATTGAGAAAGAACGTCTACGCAGTCACTTGTTCAGCCCGCTGTGCATCGAGGACATTGAAGCCGCATGGGACAGAACGCAGTTCACTGGGCGAGCGCCTATCAAGTTCGCACGGGAGATTGAGAAGCTGGTGAAAGGCGAAGCGTGAACTACGTTATTGGGGTAGACCCAGGGATACACGGAGCGGTGGCCGTGCTGACGCAGGACGGCAAGCTGGTCGAGGTGTTCGACATGCCCACGATGGAGGTGAAGGTGGGCAAAGCCACAAAGAACCGCATCAGCCCTGAACTGCTGGCCGCAGAACTGCGAGGCCGCGCTGAGTACACGGTTGCCGCTTACATCGAGTCTGTGAGCGCCAGCCCGCAGATGGGCGTGACATCCGCGTTCGCTTTTGGCGAGGCGCTGGGCATCATCAAGGGCGTGCTGGCTGCCATGCACATACCCGTCACGCTGGTGCCGCCTGCCAAGTGGAAGCGGGACATGAACCTGAACCAGAGCAAAGACGGCTCACGCGCCAAGGCCATTGCGCTGTGGCCCGCACAGGCGGGTGAGTTCAAGCGCGTCAAAGACGCAGATAGGGCGGAAGCCTGCCTAATCGCACACTGGGGTATTGCGCTTTCCGCACCTTGATGTGAGAATGACTCCACACCACAGGAGACTCACATGGCCCTCAAGCTGCGTAATGAAGTGTACTGGCTCGATGTCCAGATCAACGGCAAACGCATCCGGGAATCGCTCAAGACCGGCGACAAAGCCGCAGCCAAGCAGGCGCATGACATGCGCGTTGGTGAACTCTGGCGCGTGGGCGTGCTCAAGGAGCGCCCAAAATGCACGTTTGGGCAGGCGTGCGACCGCTGGCTGATTGAGAAGGCAGGCAAGCGCAGCATAGAGACAGACAAGCTGCGCATTGGCCTCATCAAGCCCAAGCTGGGCGCCAGGCAGTTGAGCGAGATCACGCGGGAGCGTGTTGAGAAGATTCTTCCCAAGGACGCCAAGCCCGCCACTCGCAACCGATACCGGGCGCTCATCCGCTCCATCCTTAAGGCCGCAGAGCGCGAGTGGGACTTGATCGACCGCGCCCCGTTCATCAAGGCTGAGCGCGAGAACAACAAGCGCGAGACGTTCCTGACGCGTGAGCAGGCAGAGGCGCTGTTGGCTAACCTGCTGCCCAAGTACCGGCCTGCCGTGCGGTTTGCGATGCTCACCGGCTTACGCCGCGCCAATGTCCTTGGCCTGCGCTGGGATGCTGTCAACCTTGAGGCGGCGACGGCCAAGGTGGCGCCTGAAGACGCCAAGGGCGGCAAGCAGATCGTTGTGCCGCTCAATGAGGCCGCTGTGGCGCTGCTGAAGGCGCTGCCGCACCGTCATGGGTCTGTGTTTGGCATCGCGCACATCAGCCGCAGCGTGTGGCAGAGCGCGTGCGAAAAGGCGGGCGTGCCGGGGTTCAGGTTCCATGACCTGCGCCACACCTGGGCGTCCTGGCACGCTCAGGCGGGTACGCCGATTCAGGTACTGCAGGAACTTGGCGGCTGGGCCTCGCACAGCATGGTGCAGAGGTACGTTGCTTTTGCGCCGTCGCATCTGGCAGCGGCTGCAGAGCGCATCAATTTTTGAAGAAAGAGCACTATGAACTACACAAACTCCCTGCGCATTAACTTGGACGCTCACACATTTGCCAGCATGGCGATGGAGTTTTTTGAAGAAATGTCCATCTCGGCAGGACATGACGGGAACCATGAAACTGCCAAGAGGTATTACAAAACTGCGGAAGAACTGGCGCGTCTTACCCGATGGATCGAGAAAAATGTCGAGGGTAATGTTAGGCCGTGACCATGTGCCAGAATCGTGCCGCCGGTTAACCGGCAGCTCTCCTCTCGCAAGAGTTAAGCCCCTGATTGCAGGGGCTTTTTTTTGGGCTAGACCGAATTCCAGTCCAGCGCCTTCGACCGCTCGGACACCTCTCCAATCAAAGACTTGCATGCGGGTGCTGGATGCAATGTGCCATTTTTGTGCCGTTGAAGTCCAGCTTGTCCGCTTGATCGAACAAGCAGCGCGTTTGTTGCTGGATTCCAAAAAGTCTCTGCTGTTGCAAAGTAGCGTAATCCTCATTGAGTTCGCATCCAAGATATTTTCGATCATGTTGCATGGCAACCTGCGCAGTGGTTCCTGACCCCATGAACGGGTCCAGCACAATGTCACCAGGGCGTGAACCCGCAAGGATGCAGGGCTCGATCAACGCGGGCGGGAACGTGGCGAAATGAGCGCCTTTGTAGGGGCGTGTGGCGACAGTCCAGACGCTGCGGCGATTGCGCGTTTCACGCGCCCCAACGCTGGCTAGGTTGGACTTCGTTTCCGCAAACCGCTCTCCTGCGTGCTTGTGCGGCGTGATGTTCCCAGGGTCACGCCCCGTCGCAGGCTCCTGCATCGCCTCGCTGTCAAAAAGATACCTCTCCGACTTCGACAGCAGGAAGATGTACTCATGCGCCTTGGTGCAGCGGTCGCGCACGCTCTCAGGCATCGGGTTGGGCTTGTGCCAAATGATGTCTTGGCGCAGATACCAGCCGTCTGCGCGTAGGGCGAAAGCGAGCATCCAAGGGATGCCAATCAGGTCTTTTTCTTTCAGGCCGTCGACGCCGCGCTTTTTCGCCTTTACGTCTGGTTTCCCGTTCAGTTTGTCACGCCCGTGAACGGATTGTCCCGGCCCCATTTGGCTGCGGAAGTTGTTGTAGCTGTCACCAATGTTTAGCCACAGCGTCCCATCGTCGGCCAGCACATTGCGCACACAGCGGAACACTTCGACCATCGCGGCAATGTATTCCTCTGGTGTCTGCTCAAGCCCAATTTGGCCTTTATGTCCGTAGTCGCGCAGGCCAAAGTATGGTGGGCTGGTGACGCACATCTGGGCTTTCACGCCTTCGATAGCCCAGCGCCGCATCGTGTCGCGGCAGTCTCCAAATTCGACGCGGTTCATAGCAGGGAGGAATCTTCAGCAAACTCAATGGCCTCCCTGACCTCGGCCATCACCAACGTGGCGAAGTGCTTGTGATTTGGATCTGAAGCCGCAATGCGCCAGAGCACCTCTAGCAGTCTCTTGTTGGTGTCTCTGAGTTCGCTAAGCTCGCGCAGACAAACTTGGGAAGAGTCATCTTTCACAGCACATCCTTGTGTCATTTGTGTGCCGTGATTGTGCGAGAAATGCAACTGTGAGGTGCTGATAACCCTTTGTTTTGCTTGGTTTTGTTGTTGCGAAAACGCGATTCCAGTCCAGCGCCTTCGACCGCTCGGACACCTCTCCGATCAAGCACTTAGCTCACCTCGGCACTCACCGTGTGCCATTTTTGTGCCCTAAATGAGCGAACATTCTGCGGCCCGCCTTCGGACCAGTCCGGGCAGAACCTTACCACCACCTCGCACCCATTTCATCAGTTCTGTGCGGGCGCCAGCGTCATCGTCCTCGTTGATACGCCTGCGCAGGGTGCTGTTCTGCAGGGCGCCTGTGCCGCAATTGAACGCAAAATCAAGGACGGCCCCGGTGGCCTGCTCGCCCCACGCAGGAAGCCCAGGGCAGAGCTTTAGTACACGCGGCAGGCAGTGCTCTAGCTCCCACTCCAAAAGCGCCATAGCCCGCTCACGCGTGATAGGCGGGTCTTTGAGCGATACGCGGGTGCCGCTCTCGTAGAACGTGCTGCCAACGCCAATCGTGGGGACTGCTGCGGGACACAGGTAGGGCTTGAGGTACATGCCCTCAAACACCAAGCACAGGTCACGCGCAACCTGTATGGCGCTCATTTCCCACGCTTGCCAAGCGACCTGTCAGCAAAGAAGAAGCCCAGCACGGTGCCCGCCAAGGTGACGTCCCACTCATCCATTTTCCAGTTCTGCGAAGCCAGCTTGAGCACCCACAGCGTGAGCGCAATGGTGGCCGCAGACGGGCGGATGATGCCGTTCCAGATGTCCACGATAGCCCAGCCGGTGGGCTTGAAGGCGTTTTCCATAACCTTGGCAAACGCGCTGGCCTCGGCTACGGCAACGTCCGCTTCGGCCTTGGCCTCAACCATCTGGATGCCAAGCTGGTGCTGCAGAGTCAGCGCGGCCTGCATGCGCTCATGCGCCTTGTCTTCCATCTCGCTTTGCAGGCGCATGCGCTCAATCTCATGAGCGTGGTCTTGGCGCTTGTTGTACCAAGCAGACACTTCGCCCCAGATCATGCGGAAGACGCTTCCGCCAAGGAAGGAGAACAGCGCCTCAATCACTTCACAAACCTTGCGCCAAACTGCACCACAGCGAATAGCATGGTGGCTGCTACCCACACCCCAATTCCGCGATTGACCCACTGGTCCACCTTGCGGTCGGTCTTGTGGATGGAGATGTCGTGCACGGCAATCGCTGATTCGCATTTACCGATGCGTTCGCCCTGCGATGACTGGCGTTCTTCGATCAAGATCAAACGCGTCACCGCGTCTGTCAGCTTATCCACCTTGTTTTCTAGGCGTCGGAAATCGTCATCAGTCATCACACATCCGCTGTGTTAGTTGATGGGAAGGCCCGTCCAGTGCCCCAAATGATACGAACAGCACCATTGGCTCCATTGGCTCCAGTGGTGTCATATGCGCAACCACCGCCACCACCATAAAGACCACCAGCGCCGCCACTGGTAGGCGTGTAAGGGAATCCAGCAACAGTATATGTACTGCTACCATTAAAACCCCCCGATCCTCCACCGCCACCGCCCATAAATTCGTTAAAGTTAACAGCATTAGCTGGCGATCCAGCAGCGCCGTTGCTTCCTTGACCTAAAAGACCAACACCGCCGCCTCCAGCTCCGTTACCAACAACTCCACCATAGCTGCCACTACCACCACCACCGCCTGATCCAGCAACACCTCCTGTACCGCCGCCACCAGAACCTGAGTAGCCGCCTGCTCCAGAACCAGCCCCAGCAGTTGCCGGATTTCCTCCAGAACCACCGCCATCGCCGACATATGAGCCCCCGGTAGAACTGCCGCCATATCCGCAAACAGTGGAAGAATTTATAAAGTAGCTGTCTCCGCCGTTTCTAGAACTTGTTGGAGAACCTGTAAAACCCAAACCACCAGCGCCAACAACTACTGTGTATGTACTTCCTGGACTAACAGAGATATTGTTTTTATAGCCTAAGCCACCGCCACCGCCGCCGTAATCTCCGTTGTTGTCGCCGCCTCCCCCGCCGCCGCCAACGCAAACAACACTGACGCTTGTTACATCACTTGGACAAGTCCAGCTGTAAGTTCCTGCTGATGTGTAAGCCTGTTGCCCAGGCTTTATGTATAAAGCCGTATTAGAACTAAACATTGTTTACACCGTGTAATTTTGTCCGCCGTTGCTGCCGTACCAGTTGGTTCCATCAGCGGTAAAAACGTACTTGTCCAACTTGCTTGCTGTGCTTGTAACGGTAGGGGCTGACGCTCCAGGCCACTTGACGCTTGCAGGCCATGTCACAGTCCTGCTGCCCGTGCCGTCTTGTTTCAGCAAGATCATAAAAGACTTGCCAGCAGTTGCTGTCGGGAAAGTGAACGTGCAGTTGCCAGTCAGCGTCAGAATCTGAATCGTGCCGTCAGACAGGTTGATGGTGTACGCGGTGCCGGTGTTGGCGGTATTGACCTTTTCGCGGTAGTCGCCGCCAACGTCGAGTTTGGCTTGCGGGCTGGCTACGCCAACACCGACGTTGCCAGCCGTGTCAATTTCCATCACCTGATTAAAGGTGACGTTGCCGCCGATGCTCCCAGACGCGCTGGATGTGTACCAAACGTGTTTGCCGTCGTTTAGTGAGTAATTGGCAGCACGCCCATCGCGGATAAATTTCCAGTTGGTGTTGTCGTTGTACGCGTTGGATGTGAAGTAGGCCCACTCTGCAGCAGTCGGAGCTGACTTGTAAGAGGACACTGACGCGCCTGTGCCGCCAAACTCCAAAGCAACAAACTCGTTGCCCCAAGCGCTAGGAGTAGCGCCAATACCGACGTTGCCTGCGGAATTGATGCGCATGCGCTCAGCGCCGTTGGTTCCAAGCAACAGCCCGTCATAACCGCCAAGCCATACGCCGGGGTTGGTGAAGCCAGTGAACACGCCGACTCCGAGTCCGTAATTCGGAATCGTCACACCAGCAACCGTTGAAGTATCAGACTGCGCCAAGTAGCCAACACGCCCATTGGCAGGGATGTTGACGTTGGAGTTGAACTCACTACCTGCCGCCGTCCACTTCTGAATGAGCCCCGTCGCCACCACAGCCCGCATGTCCGAGGTGGTGGCGCGATAAAAGCCAGTCGAAGTCTCAGACCCCCACGCAATGCCAGGCAGCGTGCTGGAACCATCGGCAGCTCTAAATGCCCCCGTCATCCCGCCAGCGCCCGTGCGGCTCAGCGAGTTGGTAAGCTCGTTGCCAATGTCGCTCAGCGTGGTGTTGGCCCACGATGCTTCAATCGTGGTGCCGGTGACTACCGGGTTGCCAGTTGGCAATGAGTACGAACCAGAACCGTTGCGAGGCATGTTTACTCCTTACTGTGCGCCAAGAACAGGGGCGGCATACCGAGTGCCGCGCCTGAGTGCTTCAATGAACGGATCAGCTCGGCCAGCAAAGTAAGCAGCCTCGCCCATCAAACGCGGTGACGATGTGGCAGCCGCAGCAATGCCGCCAGGAATGCCCGCCACAGAACCTGTTGCCAACGATGCCAGCGGCGCCGTTGCACGCTGAATGCCACGCGGCATAAAGTCGTTCAAAGCCTGACCAGCCAACTGCGGCATCAACTGACGCCCTCCTTGCTGCTCAAGCTCCTGCAGCGATGACAACCTAGCGCCATAGTTGGTGTTGACGTTGTTACGCATCACAGACTGCAGCTTGCGCATGGCAGTGTCTGCGCTGGCTCGATTGCCCAGCGACAAGCTGCGCGTGATCTCATCCAGCAACTCAGACGCCTGCGTGTAGTCCTTCATCGCCTTTGCGTAGTCAGGCGCTTGGGACTCAATCTGTTGCTTGACGCTGTTGTAGACGTTGCCAATGGCCTTGCGGACCGCAGTAGCCTCAACGGGCTGACGCTCACGAATAGCACTGATACGCTGCTTGAGCGCGTCTAAGCCTTCTGGCGTGTGGAATTCAGCAGGGTCTAGCTTGCTCCAGTTCAGCACCTCTTCCTCAACGTCCTTAAGCGCGTTCAAAACTTGCGGGTTACGCGCTTGGCCTTTGAATGTGAATTGGGTGATGGAGTCCTGAACAGACTTGCCGATAGGCTGCAAATCAAGCACGGTCTTGTCGGCAGTCACAGGCGCCATGTTGGCCCTGTATTCTGCCGAACGCGCTTGCCGCATCGTGTCCAGATTGGCGCGAGCGTCATCGAGTACATCAGTCAAGTCGGCTTGGCCGCGCATGTTCTCGCGGAATGCCTTGGCTTGAGCGCCGCCTGCCTTGCCAGACTCATACGCAGTCTTTAGCGCCTGCTCGCCTGCGCCAGTAGACGCGCCAACGATGTTGCGACCAGCACTTACCGCGCCACGCGCTGCACGCATTGCCAGCGGCAGGCCGCCACCAATCAGTGCGCCAGTGCCAGCCTCTTCAGGGTTGACCAGCGCAGCAGATGCGCCGCCGCTAGCCGCACCGCCAGCCACACGGGTTGCCATGTTAGGGCCTGCAGCCATGCCGCCACTGCGCAGCGCCTGAGCCAGCATAGGAGCCCTGCCGGTGACTTCCACAGCCTTGCCAAGCACGCCACCAGCACCCGCAGTGCCCGCAATCTCACCGCCGATCTTGCCTGCCTGATAGGACATCGATTCAGGATCAGCGCCCATTGAGCGCAGCCCCTCATCCATTGCAGCGCGGCGCTCGCGGTTGCTTTGCAGCGACAAGCCACGACCTTGCAGAGCATCCTGCAGCATGTCCTGCGGAGCCAGCAAAGTGGCGCCGATGGAGCCCGCGCCGCGCAGAGCACCAGCAGCCAAGTTGCCAACCGCGCCAGCGGCTTGGCGCAGAAATGATGGTTCTGGCTTGGCTTGCGGTTGCTCAGTTTGCACAGGGCGCCCGGCTTTGGCCTCAAGCTCGGCCAAGCGGCGCAGCATCTCAAGTTCTTGGCGCGGGTCCATGCTTTACCTTCCCAAAGCCTTGCGCAGTTGCTCAAGCTCTGCCTGCTCGGCAGGTGTCAAGCTGCCAGCGCGAGATGGCGCAGGCGCGGGAGATGCCCCGCTCAGCTTCTGCTGATTCAGCTCGCGGTACTTTTCCTGCAAGCCCTTAAGGGTCTGCAGGGCAGCATTACGCTCAGCAACCGGCACAGTCCTGTCGCCAACCTTACCGGCCATCTCGCGGTAGACCTGCACATCAAAGTTCGACTGCGGGCCTTTCATGCGCGGGACGTTGGTAACCAGCCAGCCCGAAAGAGTCTCAAGCTGCGATGCAACGCGGGCGCTTGGCGTTGACAGCCCAACAACCCGTCCAGCCGCATCACGCATGGCGCCAATGCCGCTCTGCGTCGGGCCAGCCGACAACAGAGTTTCTGCGGTCCTGATTTGGCCCAACATCTCATCCGCACGCGAGATGTTCTTGCGCGTCTCAACGGTGGACTCAACGCCAGCCTTTGCCGTCTCGCGTGCTCCTGTCAGAGCGCCTTGCAAAGCCGGGTCTGCAGCAGCGCCCAGAATCGGCCTGCCGTCAGCGCCCATGACAGGCTCCATGCGGCCCGTGCGATTGTTAAAGGCCATGACGCCTTGCGCGGTCTGCAACGGCTGGAAGTAGGGCTGTGCGCCTTGGCTGGATCGTGCAATAGCCGCCAAATCTCGACGCGTGGCGTCAGCTTGCCCCGCCAAATCACGCCGCAGTTGATCCGACTGCGCAGCCCTCTCAGCAGCCGCTGCACGCCGCTCAGCCTCTGCCTGCTGCTGCGCCGCCAATCGCTCAGCCTGCAAAGCCTGCTGACCCTCCTGCCGGTCAGCAATCTCAGCCTCACGCATCAGCCGCGCCAGTTGCGCCTGAGTACGCGCCTGCGGAGACGATGCAGATGCACGCTTGAGGTACTGGGCTTGGATGGGCGCGAATGACTCGCCCGCGAACTGCGCAGCCAGCGCGTTCAGCGTGGACATGCCGCCATCGTCTTCAGCCTGCGAGCCTTCCAGCTCGGCAATCTTGCGGCGCAGTTCAAGTGAGCGCGGCAACGAAGCAGCGGCCTGCGTGGCCTGCCCAGGCTGCACCGTCTGTGTCAGAACGCCGTCAGGCGACTGCACGCCAAGCGACATGGGCAGCATGCGCCGCCGCCGCTCCATGCTGTCTTCATAGAAGCTCGTTGCCATGAGCACTCCTTAGTAAACGGAGCTTTCGCCAGTGCCAGAGTCGGGCATGCCATACGCGCCAGCAGTCATGCCGCCCATGCGGCGCTTGCGCATCTCTTCAAGCAACGCACGCTGACGCTCGTTCATGCCGCGCATGGCCGTGTCTTGGCCCTTTTGAGCCTTGCCAGCCATGTACCCCTGCCCCAACTGCGCCGCGTACTGCGTGATTGACGGCGGCACATAGTGCTTGCCAATCATCTGCCCTTGCGGCGTCTCCATCGAGGCGCCACGCAACGCATCGATCTGCTTTTGCTTGCGCATCATCTCCACCTCTTCAGGGCGCATAGCGCCCATCTGCAAGAGGTACTCAAACATCATTTCATCTTGGTTCATGGCTTACCTTCCAAATCCAAACAAGCCAGCGGGATTACCCATTGCCGCGCTACCCAAAGAGAACAGACCACCCAGCATATTGGCGCCAGCCGCCTGCTGAGCGTTGTACGCGCCAAGAGCCGCGTCATATCCCATCTGCGTGGCGCCCAAGATGTTGGGCGTCTCGGCGCGGCCAGCAGACACAAACGATGGCATTTGCGGCATAGCGACCTGCTGACCAGACAGCAACGCGTTCATCTCGTTGAGCGACATGCCACGGCGCTGCATCTGCTCTGCAATCGCCTGCTGGCGCAGTCGGTTTTGCTGGTCAGCAAAGCTCTGATTCAGAGATTGCTGCTGTGCAAGCGCGTTGTTTTGAGCTTGCATCCGCGCCAAATCCAACGCAGACGCTTGGCCCAGCGCCTGATTGTTGAACTGATTAGCTGCAAGGTCTTGGCTGAATGCCTGTGCTGCAGCACGGTTGGCCAAGTCAGCCTGTGACAGGTTTTGACCAAACAACTGCTGCTGCGCTTGGTTGCCAAATTGTGCAGCGCCCAAGTTTTGCTGGAACGCTTGATTTGCAGCAGCGTTGCCAAACTGACCGGCAGACAGACCCTGCTGAAATTGAGCATTCAACGCGGCATTGCTGGCTTGGTCAGCCGCCATGTTCTGCTGGAATCCCTGCGAAATAGCCTGATTGGCAAACTGGTTGCCAGCCAAGTTTTGTTGGAATTCCTGCCCGCGTGCAGCGTTAGCCGCCTGCGTAGCGCCAAGCGCCTGTTGATAAGCCTGCTGCAAAGCAGCGTTGCCAAAGTTTGCCGCCTGCAAGTTCTGCCCAAACTGTTGGCCGGTCGCTTGGTTGGCTGCCTGTCTTGCAGCCAAATCCTGCTGAAAAGCCTGCTGCAAAGCCTGATTGCCAAAATTGGCGGTTTGCAGGTTTTGTCCAAACTGCTGACCACGGGCCTGATTTGCCGCCTGTCTTGCAGCCATGTCTTGCTGAAAGCCCTGTTGCAACGCCTGATTAGCAAAGTTTGCTGATTGCAGGTTCTGTACAAATTGCTGCCCACGCGCTTGATTGGCAGCTTGACGCGCAGCAACGTTCTGATTAAACGCTTGCTGAATTGCTTGATTGCCAAAGTTAGCGGACTGAATATTCTGACCAAACTGCTGTCCAAGCGTTTGATTAGCCGCTTGACGCGCCGCCATGTCTTGCTGAAATGCTTGCTGCGTAGCCTGGTTCTGAAACTGGTTTGCAGACAAACCTTGCTGAAATGCTTGCTGGGCAGCAGCGTTGGAAAACTGACCGCCAGTCACATCCTCTTGGAAGGCTTGCTGACGCGCACCCATGCCCATGTTGAACAGACGCTGAGCTTCGTTGCCTGCGGTATCCAAAGCGTTGTAACGCTCTGCAGCTTGACGCGCCTGTAAATCCGCCAAAGCACGCGTGTAGCCTTCACTACCAACCGTAAAGCCCTGATTGGCCAACTGCGTCTCAAGTTGCTGTTGTTGACGCTCATGCACAGGCTGCATACGCTCAATCAAAGACTGAGCCACAGTGTCACGATAGCTAGAGTCAAACTGCGGCAAAGCTGGGTTGTCACCCATATTCAAGCCGCGCTGCAAAGACTCTCTTTGAACGCCTCGGCTCAAATCGCCAATCATTGGCGTAAACCTGGCATCAAGATTGAAGTTCTGAACTGACCTTCTGATGTCGTTAGCCATCGGGTCAAACTGAGTGTCAACAGCTATGTTGGGCACTGAAGACCTGATGTTGTTGTTCATGGGTGTAAACCCAGTGTCAACACTCGTGTTCTGCAAGGACGATGTGATTCCTTGAGTCATAGGGTTGAATTGCCTATTAACGTCAAGGTTTTGCACGCCACGCTGCACGCCGCCCGTCATCGGATCAAACGATGTGGATACGGGAGACTGCTGCGTGTTAGTGCGAAGGCTAGACATCATTGGATCAAATGACGTCTGCAACCCGTACTGCGGAACACCACCCTGTATTGCCTCGTTAAACGAAGCAACGCCCATTTGAGGGCCACCAAAATTGAAACCTCCGACAACACCTTGTTGAGCTACATCTGTGCGCAACGCGGGCGTGTAATCAGCAACTTGCGTGTTGAGGCTGGTTGTTTGATCGAGCCCAGCCATTTGGGGCAAGCTCTGCCAGTCAAACGGACGCTGGTATTCCTGTTCCACGCGCCCCATAAAGTCAGACGCAAGCTGGCTGCGCTCATTCTGCAAACCAATCTGCGCCCCAAGCGCCTGCTGAAGCTCAGGCGCAAGAGTGTTGTTTTGGGTCCAAGACGTAACCGTCTGACCCGTTGCAGGATCAACGGTGCTGCCGGTTTGCCAAGATTGCGAACCAAACGGCGTGTTGATCGTCGGGCGGTTCGCAAAGTTCTGAACATTGGTCAGCTCTCTGGAAGCTGCCGCTTGCTGCTGAGCAGCGCCGACGTAATCCGGCGCGGCTGGCGCTCTTCCCTTACCGCCCATGTTTAGCTCCTTTTAGCCAACGGCAATCTTCGACTTTCATCTCGAACATCACGCAGTCAATTGTCTGCGCGATCTCCTTAAATCCCAACTTCCGATTCATCTTGAGCGCCTCTTCCAAGTGCTTTGGCGTCAGGCCATACACGGCAGACTTGCCGCATGTAATGAACGGATACTCAAACGCCGCACGCCACAGCGAACGCGTGAGCGCGTGCTCATGATCAAACGCCGCGTGCATCCAGCACGCTTGCTCAGTCCACGCATTGAAAGCAACAGCACAAGCAATCGTTCCATCATCACGCATCGCAGCAATGCAACGCAGATCACTCGACCAAGGCAGACGCGTCTGCCTGTTCATCCACTCCCAAATGACTGGCGGGCTGCCGGGTTGATCCGTGACCAGCTTCATCGTCCGTAGTTCATGTAAGACACATCCATGTCGTTCATGTCCAAGCCCATCAGCAGGTCAAGCAGGGAAGCATCAGACATTGAGAGCGATGGCGCAGGGATTTCCGGCAATGGAATCTCAGGCTCTGGCAACTCAATCTCATCCCACTCATCTAGAGGGTCTGGAGACACACTGCGAATGATTGTCGGAGGAACGTAGAAATCGCCAAAGCCGCCAGGATCACCTTCGCCGCCGCCATCTGGTGCGCTGGGCTCAGGCGGAGGTGGAGGAGGCGGCGGGGGGGGTGGAGGCGGTGGAACGTAGACATCCCACTCAGGCACCAACCCCGCCTCGCGGTCAATTTCAAAGTCATCCGCAGGGTCCGTTTTGACAGCAGGCGCGTCGGTGACGTCAAGCCCCTCAATGACATCAACAGAAGGCTTTTTTGTCGGCTTGTTGCTAGCTGTTAAGAACGGTCCAAACACATCGTACTGAGACACGATGCCAAGCTCTCGATCAATCTCAAAGTCATCTGCAGCATCAGTCGGAGGAACCTGATCGGTTGATACAGGCAAATCTTGGATGACCTCAACAGATGGCGACTTTTCTTCAATCAACCTTGATGTGAACGCAGGCGCCGTATAGACGGGATAAGTTTGCACCGGGGCTGGTGGCCTGACATCAGGCCCAGGAGGCGAAGGCGGTCCTACATCAGGGCCAAACAAATCATCTGTGTAATCAGGAACATCCGGCGTAACAGGCTCATCGTCTAGCGAGATGAGCGTGCTTTTGGGCTGAATAAATGAAGGCCGTGGCGCTGGAGGGACAGGAGCAGGCGCGGGAGGTGTCGGAGCAGGCGCAGGAGCAGGCAACTGCGGACCAATATTCAGGCCAGGCGGCAACGCAGGAGGCACATACACAGGCCGCACACGCGGGGTGTAAACGCTGTTTTCAGGGTTGTCGTAAAAACGCAGCGTAGACGCTTGCCCTTGCGTTGGCGTAGCAGCCCGCAAAGCCATGATCAACGCGTTGGCGGGTGCCACAGTAGCCGGTGCGGTTGCCATTACATCATTCCCCCAACATTGACCATGAGGTGCGAAGACATGAATAGCGTCTGCGGAACGCCGCGCACCTTCATGCGAATCGAGCCGTAGTAACCTAGCCCAGTTGCACCAACCCAAGACTCATAAGTGTCAGTCCCGCCCACCCACAAGGCAGCGTTCCACACCGCAGAATCCCAAAACGCCAACGCGTCTTGAGAGAACGCTGGAGAGCCTTCAACGCCAGTGAACTGATACTGAGTGTTAACGCGCAGCTTGACGCTTGGCGCTTCGGGTGCCACAAACACTGGGCGAGCTAGACCAAAGCGCTTGATTTGCCCAGGCGAGTCAAATGACTGAAACGATGTCTGCACATCGCCTTCAATCGGGTCACCGCCAGTGCCATCCAGCGCAACTCCATCGCGCTTGCCATACAAGCCGTGACAAACAACCTCACCAGTGCAGAAGTACAGCTCACCATCCCAAATGGCCGTCGCAAACATTGGCATGTTGCTGAACGTACACCACGCGCCCGTGGTGATGTTCATGGCGAACTGCTGATACACACCGTTTTGCGGCGGTAGCTTGATAACCAAAATGTCCTGCGACGGGACAATAAAAATGTCCCAGCCTTCGACATTGCGCAGTTGGCGCACCAATGGCGTCAACACAGACTGAATCTTGCTGCTGACGCCATTGTTGGATTCAACAAACTGCCCGTTGACCAGCTTGCTGACGGGCACCAGACCCATCTCAGACAGGATCATCACATCACCGCCAAACGCGGTGAAAAAGCGTCCGATGGTCGGCACAGGGCCAACGTACCAAGTGCCCTTGATGGCAAAAGTGGTCGCGCTAGCCGGGTCAGTACCAGTCCACACAGACAGGTCGCCTTGCGAGCCAACCACTACCAAGTGATCATCAATGCCAACGCCAGCGTCCAGCGTCCAACTGATCAAGCCGCAGATGTAGCCACCATTGCGCAACTGCGAGCCCATGTTGAACGCGGACGTCGCGCCAGTCACAACATTGACGTTGTGCATGTAATAGATGTTGGCGCTGTTCTTGACGGTAAAGAAGACGCGTTGCTTCCATACCATTACAGAATTCAATCCTGTTGTCGGCAGGCTTGATGGCGTACGCTTGATCCACCCGGTTGCGTTTGAATACGTCCAATAACCGCCACTCGCAGACACAGCCAGCAGGAAGTTGTCAGCGCCCGTCGAAAACATCGTGGTAGACCAGATGTCATCGGTACTGCCAGTCGCGGACTGAGAGACGGTTACCGTGCCGTCAGTGATGTCATAAATGTTGCCGTTGGCCGCCGCAAACAGCTTGTCTTCGCCATTCAACGCGCTATACGCAAACACGGACTTTGGCTCATAGCCAATCTCTTCCGTAAACACTTGATAGCCGTAACGAATTTCGACGCCAGTCTGACGCGGGACCATGTTGTCCAGCACCACAGCGTCAATCGGTGACATGGCGCTGATGGGGTCACGCAGGTTCAACCCACCCACAGGCGCGGGCACGTTGACCAAAGATGACGTCTGCGTAGCCGCTGCCCTACGCGGCGTCTTGAATGGAGCCAACTCCTGCAGAGGCATATCAGGCTCCGTAGCCGGTGTCAGGCGTATTCGTCAGCGGTTGCAGGTATGGGAACGTGTAGTCCCGCACCATCGTCAGCACGGGTGCTCCTCGCTCGTTGCCCTTGCGGTTTTCCAAGTTCACTTGGAAGTCACGCATGGCCGCAGCGGAATCAAAGCCCTTCATCTCCAGCCACTTTACACGCGCCAGCAGTGTGACCAGATACGGGTCAATCAAGATGACGTCACCGTTCTTGGTGACGCGGTTCTTGTACAGCGTGGAGTCATCCGCATCGCGGACCCACGCAATAGACAAGTAGAAGAACGTCAGGTCTTGCGCACTGTCAGGCGGCGCCAAGATGTAAATCTGGTTGTCGCGGACCTGCCAGTAAAAGGACAGCGTTGGCAGCGTGGTACGCACCAACAACTGCTGCCAAAACTGAGCACTAATTGGACCCAGCGCAGGCAACTGATTCGTCTCGTTCCACTGAGTCTGGTCAACAAACTCGTAGAAGTCATCCGGCAGCGCAAACGCCTTCTCCTTCTGCCCGCTCATGTCTGAGACGATGCTGATGGTGTAAGGCTTTGTCAGCTCCTGCCAATCGTGCATGGACAGGAGATCAACCCCAGCGAGGTTGACCGCCTGCACCATCTGCTGCACTGCCGGATCAGTCGATCCAGCGGCGTCTGCTGGGGTCGGATACCCCACCATAGACGCCATGTTCTGAACAACGGCAAGCAGCGATGAGTCGTCTACAAGCTGGAATGCCATTGCTCAGTCCTTACGTTAGGCTTCTTCGGTAGCCGCAACCTTGCGCTGCTTGGTGTTGGCCATCAGCGCAGCCATCTGCGCCTTCAGCGTCTCAATTTCTTCATCACGCTTGGCAAGCTCAGCGTGCATCTTCTCGATAGGCGCGTTGCCTGCAGCCACCTCAAGGAATGCCTTGGCCTTCTGCTTGTCCGAGTGGAAGCTCATAAACTTCTGACCCAGATTGTCGTTGGCATCAGCCAACTGCTCAACCGTGACGATCTTGAAGAACTTGTATTCCTC
>Ga0181352_1000143_pt1 | contig 34324 bp, 54 predicted proteins | sample Fa13VDMLBSN_FD_130103 | JGI IMG/M metagenome (GOLD analysis project Ga0181352, IMG submission 130103) | Freshwater viral communities from Lake Michigan, USA - Fa13.VD.MLB.S.N | ecosystem: Environmental > Aquatic > Freshwater > Lake | place: USA: Michigan | collected 2013-09-23 | reverse complement strand
CTGGTCAAACATTTTATTACTTGGCGCAGCTTTCTTGCCCCCGCTTTCAAGAAGCGATACCGCTGCGAGAAGGCAAACGGTGGTGTCTTTCAGCGCCGCTTCAAGTTCCGCGATGCGGGCGCGGGCTGCGTCCTTGCCACGCTCAACCCCGTCAAGGTAAGCAACCGCCAAGTCGTCTAAATCATCGTTATTCGGCACGTCCTCAGCCATCTTTTCTTTCCACCATTTTTCGGCGGCGTCTTCTGCGTCAGTCATTCTTATTCTCCAAAGCAGCGCGGGCGGCGCGGAGGTATGTGGCGGACGAGGGTTCTCTTACGATGTGCAGTTGGCGCACCGACGCCGTTAGCCCCCAACGGCACCGCACATTCGCCACGATAATCATTGGTCAGCCAAAACGTAGCGGGTCGTGAATATACAAGCGGGTGCGCTGGCGATGACTTCCTTCGGCTGCGTCATCAACCAATCGTCAATTTCCATGAGAGTTAATGCAAACTCTTTTTCGGCAACCTCAAGCGCCCGATACATGCCAGGGTATGCTTGCGGGTGCTGATTGAAAGCCTCGACCATCTTTTCTACCAGCTCGCCTCGTTTTTCTTCAGTCATTCCTTCTCTCCTAAAGCGTCGCGGACGGCGCGGAGGTCGCCAACTCTAAATTCACAGTTAGCCATTTTATCATCGCTGTAGCCAGCAAACAAAACGTCGAAAAGATTGCCACGCATCAAAAACGGTTTCATCGCCGCTTCAAATTCCGCGATGCGGTGCGCTTGCTTATTGGCTATTTCGCACTGCTTTATGAAACCTTCTACGTGGCACTTGCTTGTGTGTTCCAACTCCGCGATCCGTCGCGCCTGCGCCTCTAATGCGTCGGCGGCTTCATCGCATGGCGGCCAAGTGGCCGGGTCATCTTCTCGCAGCCGGGCGATTAGGTCGGTGTAGTCAGTCATTTCTTCTCTCCCAGATAAGCGGCGCGGGCGGCGCGGACTTCGGCTGCGCTAACCTTTCCAGCGTTCTCGCCAAATCCCCAGAAATAGCAAACGTGGCCATCAGCGCAGTCAGAAACGTCTATGTCCGCAAACGGTTTCAGCGCCGCAGTAAGTTCCACAATACGCTCGTGCCACTCTTTAAGCGTCCGCGCTTGGTTCGCCAGCATCTCCGCAGCATCATTTAACTCATACACATACCCAAGCGCCCGTTCGTGCGCGTCGTTCCCGCTCACAATGCTGCAAGCAACTTCCGCTTCAAGTTCCGCGATGCGGGCTTTCAAGGCGTCAACATCAACCGCCAGACGATGAACGGCGAGCATCTTTCCCAACTCCGAAATCCGTCGCGCCTGCGCCTCTAATGCGTCGGCGGCAGCTAACTCGTATCCAATCTCGCCGGAGCGAAGTTGGACAATTAAGTCGGCATAATCATTCATCTCCAATATCTCCTAATCCTGTGGTGCCGACGCTTGCGCGGTTTACTTTCATCCGCTTTAGCTATTTCCGGCTCGCTAACATTTTCGGCCCGTTCCGTTATTTGTGGGCAAGATTCTTTGACAACGATATGTTCAGGGGGAGGGGCCGAAGGGGGCTTCAATACATAAGCCGTAACCACCTTATGGGTAACTCCATAGGTTTGACACTTCAGCCCTTGAGACGGGATAGGAACCGATACCATTGTGAGGCCAGCGCCTATGATAATGCCAAGCCCAAGCATGGCGAAAGGGATAGGCGATGATCTCACTGAACCTTTTCCTTAATGATTCTGGTCCTCAACCGTAATGTCTCACGGGTGATATTGAGGATCTTACAAATGTCATCGACCGCCACCCCCTTCTCAATAAGCTGAAACGTAGCGGCTTCAGCCTTTGTAAGTTGGGAATGACGGTCTAAATGACGCGGCTCTTTTCTGCGCCAAGCGACGGACATTTTAGGCCCGGATCGCTTTATAACGCACAGCCGGAAACATCGTGGTCTTGGCGAGAACGCCATACAGTTCAGGAGGAAGAACCTTTTCAGCCTCCTTGGCCGATATGGTCGTGCGCTCCTGAAGTCCCACGTTCACCCGGAAGTCATCGCCTTCCAGAATGTCGCAGCCGGTAGCAATGATCTCCGCCTTGACGGCATCCAGAGCAGCCTGAGCGGCTTCCAGTTCGATTTTCAGGGCGGCGTAACGATCAGCAAGTTCAGATTTCATCGTGATTCTCCATTCACTTTGATGATTTGATTATACAGATTGTCAGATAACCGTCAAGTAGAAAAATGAGGGTTAGCCCCATTGTTCAGCCATAGCGCTGGCAATCCCCAAATATGTTTTAGATCTCTCCTTCCAGCGGTCAGGGCTAGGGCCCAATTTATTCTGCCCGCTGGGCGTCTGATTCGCGTATCTTTCTTTCTTGACGACATTCGTTGGGTTCAGCTTTGGCAAACCGCGAAGCCAGAGGCATGTTGATTTGCTCGCGTCCTCTCCAAACATCCAAGGCTGAATAATTTGATCCGGCTTGCGCCAACGTGTCGATAAGCAGCCAATCGGGTTTTCAATAGCTATTTTCCCAATTGGGGCATTCGCAAGCATCAAAACAAAATCTAAAGCTTCCTCTGTCTGAGCCGCACGCTCCGGCCTGCGTTTGTTCCAATGCAGACCACTGGACGCCAAATAAGTGCAAGGGGGATGGGCAATCATAAGATCCCAACCGTCAGTCAGAATCATGCTGACATCGCCTTGGTGATGAAGTCCGGGTGTCTCAGAAGGAAGAAGGTCACACGACACGGCATAATGACCGCGCCGTGTGAACTCATCCCTGACCGTCCCGCTAAACTCGCAAGCGATCAGAACTCTCATGGCACCAACCCCGCGCGCTCCCATGCGGCTATTGCGGCAGCATAAGGATCGTCGCAGTTAGCGCGTAAGTATTCCATGTCGTTTTCGTATTCGACATAGAATTGATCTGGGATGTCACCCAAATAATCCTCCGCGCGGCTATCAATATGCCAATCTAGGCCAAGAAAACGCGCCCATTTATCGCAGATTTGTTCGATCATTTGTTAGCTCCCTTGCTCTGCGTTGGCGCATTCATCAACAAATTCGGCAGCAGCACGTTTACACTCAGCGATAAACTCATCATGTGTGCATTCTGAAAAGTCCAAATCCATTTTGGCCAGAACGCAACGTGCAATCCAGTCATTATCTATGCCCAAAATGTGCATCACATCGTCCACATAAAGCATTGTCGTTCTCCCTTCGTTGATGGTGTTATCTTACACATTGTCAGATAGGATGCAAGTGGTATTTGACAAAATTTCAGAAAAAAGTGATTGTGGTTCACTCTCAGAGAAGGTCTAGGCTCGCGCGGGCCAACAGCCGGAATGCCGACAGCGCTGGTAGCGTAGCGCCTGGGAGACTGGAAGAATGGAGACGGAAAATGAATGAGAATCAATTTGAGGCCCTGTTGGCCGTTTTTAGTGAAATGGCTGAAGAACTTATGTTTATACGCGACGAACTTACTGGCTTACGCAACCTATATGCTCAAGCTAACGGTTTTGAGACAGATGATGAATATACTGAACGGTTGATGGCGTCATTTGAAGAACATTGCGATAAAATTAAAGCTTCTAAAAATGACAAACAAACCGAAAATTGAAATCCTGCCCCTGATCAAGCAGCTTGAGACGTTCCGTGTAGATCAGGAGCAAAAGCTGGAATTGGCGCAAGCAATCATGCTGGGGGCCGCCATGGGCCTCCAACAGCAATACGATAAAATTGGGACTCTGGATCGTAAGCTTGACCGTGCGAAACAGAAGAACGAAGAACTAGCCAGAAGATTATCGAAATATGAAACGCACGATCTTTGACGTCACCACGATCCGAACCCATAAATCTGGCGAAGCCCAACTTCGCTGGGAAATGGCTAAGTTAGAGTTAAAGGTCGATGAGCTTATGGAGGCAATCAAGCCGTTTGCGGAAGCTGAAATCGAATCTGAAACCAACGGCCACTTCGCCAAGGCCAAAGCCACATACGAAAAGTATCGTAAATAAAAAGGCCCCACCAGCGGAATGGAGATGACGCTGGCGGGGCTTATCACCGGGATAGGGACCGGCGAATAAGTTAGAAAGGAGAACCAGATGGTTCTGCCTCTTATTTATAGTTTGTTAGGGATTTAGTCAAAAAATATTTTGCCACCCCTATTGCAATCTATCTTACAAGGTGTATGATAAATCATCATCAACGAATGGAGAGCAATGATGATTACGCACCACGGACAGATTTCGTTTTCCCGCCTTTGGGGCAACAAAGCCCAGCGCGCTGATCGTAACTGGACGCCCTACTCTACTGATGAAGCGGCCAAAGAAGCCCGCGATCAGGCATATCGTGACGCGATACGCCAAGGTTGGAAAGCCAAGCGTTCTACACTCAAGGGCCAGTGCCGTCCCTATTGGGATTATATGGACCCCTGCGGCGATTACTGCACTGTCTACTATCTTGACGTATATCAAGAAGCATGAGAGGATAAATTTTCCTCCCTTGGTAATTGCCCCGCTCCGGCGGGGCTTTTTTATTTGGATATTTTCCAGATAGCCGCCAGCGCCCGGAGGCCAGACCGAACCCGGACCATGCCTTCGTAGCCATTTGGCGATTCCCCCGGCATAGCACAGAACCGAATCAAATCGGCCTCAGTCGCCGGACTGACCATAAGCAATGCGGTATGGGCGTCATTGTATCGGGTCATAACCGATATATGGCGCTTGGCTTCCCGATCACCTTGTTCCGTATCAACATCGACATCAGCAGCCCTGGCGGGGCGCTCTCCGGTGGATGTCTTGGGAGGGCGAGGTCCACCAATCACCCCGATATATTGAGCGTGAAGATCTCCGAATCGCTTGGCGGCCTCATACTCTATGTCGTCAATCATCTTCTGGAGGTAACAAAGGCCCGCCACGCTACCCCACTGAGGGTCACACATCCCCATCATGGCGGCGTTCCGAAGGCGCTTTATGGCAGCCGGGGCTGGGCCTTCCTCAACAGGCTTGATTTGGCCAGCGGGATACCGATCCCCTTCTTTGCGCTTGCGACCAGCCCTAGCCATTGTGCCTCCCATGAGAAAATAGTGCGCGAACTCTATCCCGGACTGATTCGTGAGACATCGCCTCCTTAGCCGAATTGCCGGGATTATTCTTGGACTTTGCCCAAGCTATGTTTTGAGCCTTCACAAAATTAAATACAGAAGCATCAGGGAAAGATGCAACCCCGTCCAGTCCACGCGGCCATACCTTAAACTTAGCCCGATATTTGTTATCAGCCCACCCGGTTTTATACCCCCTGTCACGGGCTATCCAAAGCAACCCAGAATAGAAAGCCTGCTTTTCGTCGCGCAAAGCTTTATTCTTTGCCCTGACCCCGGCAAACCCAAGTTCTGTAAGCTCCCCATCAGCTACTTCAATTTCACTGACGGGAGGCGGCATGACAAATCCACAGGACGGGCACTCTTTCTCCTTCGGGAGCATCACAAACTTACAGTGCGGGCAAAGTTTTGGCTTCTTCTCCTCTTTCTCTTTCTTATTTTTCTCTCCCGACGTCGCAGACTTCCCCGACCGAAAAGTCTCATAATAAATCTCATCCGGGCGACCAAGATTCAGCGCCGTGTTGGAATGATCCAGTATCAGGCAATCAGTTTTGCCGCTCGCCTCATCCTTCCTCAAGCCACGGCCCACAATCTGAATGAACAACATTTCAGACTTGGTCGGCCTAGCCAGAATAATGCAAGACACAAACGGGGCATCAACGCCCGTCGTCATCGTGCCAATATTGCAGATGACTTTCAGGTCGCCCCGGCGGAGTTGTTCGACTAAAGCTTCCCGCTCCTCAATCTTCGTATAGGCGTCAACATATCCAGCCGGAATGCCAGCCCGAATAAATTGATGCTGAACCTCCTGTGCATGGCGGCGGTTTACACAGAAACAAAACGTCGGTCTTTCATTGGCCTTTTCTCGCCATGTATTCACAATATCCGCAATCAAATCGGTATTGCTCATCACTTGCTCAAGATCGGCCTCAACATAATCGCCACGAGCAACACGGACTTTGGACAGATCCGGCTGTGCGGGAGCAAAATACCGAAACTCAGACAAGTGGCCTTTCTGAATCAGTTCACTCAACGTAGACACAATAATCATCTGCGTCCACAAGGCGTCCATTCCAACGGCCCAGGGCGTAGCTGAAAGACCTATGAAATAAACGTCAGGCGCTTCATTCATCCAGCGCTGATATATTTTCCTATTGATGTGGCATTCATCAAAGATGACAATATCGGCCTTTGGCAACAGAGGACGACGCTCCAGCGTTTGAGCCGAAGCAATCTGAACCGGCTTAGTATAATCCGTCAGTTCATGCGCGCCCTGTATGACGCCCATATCGCGGCCATCAATACCGGCGCGTTCAAACGCCTTCCATGTTTGATTAATCAGAGACAGGAAAGGCACGACAAATACAACGCGCTTTTCCTTTGCTCTAGCCAGCGAAAATATCTCACTAGCGATAAGCGTTTTGCCCGATCCGGTCGGTGCCGACAGGACAGGTTTTTCTTTCCTTACGATGGCTTCGCGGAGGTTAAGAATAGCCTCCGACTGATAATCTCTAAGCTCCATTCTAGTCCCCTATCGTCTATTGAGGATAAATACCCGTTGCCTGACAATTTTCTATGAAGTCTATTAGCTGCCAGCCGGTGACGTAATATTTTTTTATATCCCTCATTCCATGACTTGTTTTACGCATTTTGCTAAATACAATAGCTCCTAATTTTTTATCATCTATCATTTTTTTAATTATCATTTTGCTTATTCTTAACTCTCTTTCCAAATCTTCAACCGTATAAATCATGTCAAAATTAACTGCCCTTTTCATAATATCTTTTTTTGATTCCTCAATTCTTTCCTTAATAATTCGAGTATTTTGCTCTATTAGCTTTTCTTTTATTTTTGTCTTTTTAATATTGTATTTTGGGTTTTCATTTTTTATTGCTTGAGTTTCCGCTTCTAACGCTTCTTCACGGGTGTTATAATTTTGAATTGTTACATTTGCGATTTGATCATACCATTTTGAATATTCCCTGTGTTGAGAGAGCCGAACTACCGTTGATAGGGAGACTCCAACATAAAGAAGCTGTCCATTTTTATCAAAATGCCTATAAAGTTGTGTTAACATTTTTGTTTCTCCTATCAAACCAGTTTTACAATTTTGGTATGCGACACCGGCACATACCAATCCGTTTCTGTTGTTCCGTAGTTTTTTTTGTTTCTTGTCGCTTTATACCAGTAGATCACGCTCTCCAACGGCGTGACCGCCCCATACCTAAAATCACTAGAAACCATAACCCATTTATACGTTGTGCGGAAGTTCATCCGATGCTCGCGCGCCAGTAGGACATCCTTAAACGGAAAGTCCGCAATACAGGTAAACGGCTTTGTCCTGTAGTCATGGCTCTTAACCTCTACCTGATACCAGATGTCATCCTTCTTGTAGAACAAGTCGCCTTCGTCACTGAACTGCTTACGATCCTCTATGTTCTCCCGTATTTTCTTCTCAGGCAGTCGAACCTCAAAGCCGCAGCGTTCCAGATAACGAGCCACAGCCTCCTCAGCCTGACGGCCTCTCTCAGCCAGTCTCTTAAACTCATCGTTCATATAGTCCCGACTTTTGCTACCGTCCTTCAGGACGTCAGCAATCGTCTTGGATCTTATCGGTGTCGGCTTATCCCAATCGTCAGTCATGTTGGTTGCACTTTTGGTGATTGTTTGGAGGCGCAATTCCCCCGTTGCCGGGGGGTGATGCACTTTCGGAGCCAGCCCCGTCAGCGCCCCTGCATTGTGGTTTCAGCCTTGCGGCAGGAGGCGGATGGCATTGACCCCCCATTCCCACAGATTCCCGATCCATCGGTGACACTCATAAGCCAAGCAGGCGACTTATAAGTGCTGGCACACCATTAGGTGCCTCATTGCGCCCGACCGTATAGTAGGTCGGCCACTTTGCCCCCAACACCAGCGCCCAACCCCACGGCAGGATAGCTGCTCCGACAGACGGTCTTTGAAGGGAGCGTAAACGGTTAAGCTTTAGCTAACCTCCCTCAGTTTCTTGAGATTGGTGGAGACAAGACGGGCGTGTTCGAGGAACCGATCCACGCAATAGCGGAACCCGTTTTCGTCGAACAACGCGCCATGTGATTCGGCTAGGCGAGAAAACTCAGCAGCCAGCCGCAAATTCGTAAGAATATCCGCTTCCAGATAGGCAGCGTCTTGATTACGGGCAGTTTTGGGGATATTTATCTTGCTAGCCGATGGCATAGCGTTCTCCGACGTTTCCAAGAGTGTCATTCGGTTAGGGGCTGCAACCCCGAACCTTTCCCAGAATAGACGGCGGCTGGCTGTTGTCAAGCCGCCGTCGTCATTTGGGGGATACCGTTAATTAGGACGAACAATCCTACTCTGCTTTAGCTCACGCTCAGACTGGTCAATATGCTGCCGGGCTGAATCAATAATCTCAGACACGTTATTGAGCATATTTGTCCGCAGCCGTTCGCGGGCGTCCGGGCCATCCGCAAAGAACAGACCGCGCGCCATCAGATGCGCTGCAATATTGACCGACATGAATATCATTGCCGACGCATCAAAATTATTTTCGCGGCAAACAGTATCCACGATGGCCATGCACTTATCCACACTCTCAAGGGTCACGGATTCGACGCGGGCCGCGTCCTCAAGGACAGATTGGTTATCTTCAGACATCTTTTGGCTTCCTCTATTCTAGCATGTTCAATAGCGGCTTCTTTTTTACACAAAGCAGAAAGTTCATCGACATACTTAACCCACTGCTGATTTCCCTTCCCGATCTCATCCTCCACTTTTTTACAAGCATGGACGATTGTTGAATGATCACGATTGCCAAACCATTTTCCAACTTGCGGAGTTGAAAGATCTGTAAGCTTGCGGGCCACATACACCGTAACCTGACGCGGAACGATGTATTTCAGTGAGCGTCTGTGAGACACGATTTCCTCAATCGGCATACCAAAATACCTGTGAGCCATTTTGAGAACCACGCTCATACGGACGGTCACATTCTCCGGTTCACCGTTTGAAATACGCATCACTTCTTGATCAAGTAACTCATACAAGCGGCGCAACTCAGACGCCGCAATACGAAGAACCGTGAGCCCCGTCGTTTCGTAATGCTTTTCCAACAAGTGGACGATGTTGTTTGAGTCGATAGTTTCAACTTCTTTTTTCAACGCAACCTCCCTAGCGCTTTGCGGGCACATACATCACCTTCCTGCAATATGAACAGTAGGGAATAGGCGATCCAAGTTCGACTTCGGCCCCGCAGAAATAGAAAGGCTTGTCACCTATAACAAAACGACACATCCGGCTATTTAAATTCTCAAACAGCACAGCTTTAGCATTTGGATTGGGAAACTCCGTGCGAGTGCTAATACCGTCAGACGGGACTTTGGGCTTGGCCGGGACGTTTTTTTTGAGAGCTTTCCATCCGGTTTCTTGCCCCCTGGGGGTTAACCCATATTTATACGCTTTGTCCCGAACAGCGCTTCCTTCAACTCCAAAATAATGGCCCATATCCGTTGACGATATTCCGCTGCGCCAGTGACTAACAAAAACGTCCATGGACTTGCCATGCCATTTTTCAGGCTGGGGCAAATTGAAATCCCCATCTGCTTTCAAACGGTGAATCTTGCCGATCATCGCATTGCGGGTGACTTCTGCACCAAATTTATGGTTTATCCCGTTGGCCGCCTCTCCCATGGTCGCACCAGCAGCCAATATTTTTTTGGCGTATTCAACCCATTCGGGCCGCCATTTAATCGCTTCCTTCGCCATCTTTAAGTTCTCCATTCCATGTGTCCTTCGTTTTTATACCGTAATACGCAAAAGCCTCACGAATATCGTCAATCGAACGCGCCAAGATGATCTTGTGGCCTATCGTTTCAAGCATGGCGTGAACGTGTTTTTGATTATCGCTCAAGCGTCCGATGGGCGATTTAACCTCTATCCAAATCACCTCTTTGTTAGGTAAAGCCAATATCAAGTCAGGCGCTCCCGGCAAGAAACCCGGAACAGCATTAGCCGGGCGACCAGAGGCCGTGCGCTGGGAACCGTTGGGGATTGCCATCAAAACAGCCCTTGGCAACACGGAACGGATGTATTGCACGATCCCGCGTTGAATACCGGATTCTACCTGTCTGCGCTTGATCACCACTGGTTGAACCCCGGAAAGCGGGCGCGCAGCGCAAGGTGAAGCACTTGAGCATCCAAGTCGGTGTAGACCGTCTCAGGGATACCGGCTTCCTTGTAATACTCGAAACGCTTGACCTGATACATCGGAAGATCCTCCGGCAGACTGCGAAGCATCTTCGTCCGCCAGTCCGCTTTTGAATAAGACAGACTGCTATAATTCGCCGCGTGATCGTGAAGGTCGTCGGTCATTTTTGGGGCCGTTTCATTTTGATCAATGTATACGCTTCATTGATCAATAATCCGCACATAAACCAAGCTGCCAAGACAAACGGGGTAATGGCTACGATAAAAAGCCAGAATGGCATGGAATAACAGTCCATTATATCACCTCTGGGAAGTCCGTAAGTTTAACTTTACCGCTGGACGCTTGAACAATTTTGATTCGCCACGCCGCAGAAACTCCGCGACGACGCCACTGATAAATCTGACCTGACGAAGCGCCAAGCTGAATGGCGACCTGTTCGATCTTTTCGGTTGTTTTGGGATTGGGGAGGGCTTTTCTAGTCATAACCATACGTTAAGGGTATATCTTACAAAGTGTCAAGACCCCCGTTGACATGCTATCATATGCTAGCGTATATATGCGTTCGGAATGGAGATCCGCTATGACATACGAAACTGACACCTACCTGAACTTCATGGGCCGCGAATTTGAGGCCGTGATTGAATACACCGTTTCCGATTGGGGCTCTCCCGCCCTGATTGACTACAACTACGGTGGCGATCCCGGTTGGGGGCCTGAATGGGATATTGATAACATTATCCTGCGCGAATATCGGGAAGGTGACTTAGGGCCGGACTTTGTCGTTACCGGAAAGCTGTTTCACTCGTTGACGAACAACGCAAATATTTACGAAGCCGTTAACGATTCCGTAAACTACAAGGCGAAGGATAGGGACTATGAGGAAGATTACGACTAAACCCAAATACGACAGGAAGGCCGTCATGCGCGATGCACATCGTCAATGGCGGCAGTCGCAAAGGCTTGGCCTTGGCTGGTCTTGGGGCAAGTGCATATCTCGCGCTTGGGAAGCAGCCAAAGGTCGGGAGGTGTTCCGGCAACAGAACGCCAAAATAAAGCGGGACATAATTCGTCTCGCGGCTTGAATGGAGAACCAATATGAGGACGTCTAGCAACGTGTCTTACTTTGCAAATGGACCGCTCAGGGCTTTTGTGTATAAGAATGGAAAACACTTAGCCTTGGAAATTGGCGACAATAATACCGAAACTCTGGCGACAGATAAGGTCGGTATATTTGTCGATCCTAAATACGCCAAGCATCTGTCAATAGCCGTGCTTGCGTTTAACGAAGCTTGGAAAACTGTTGAGTCTGAAATAACCAAGGGAACTGAGCATGAATAATCCAAACGTCATTGTCCAAGGGACGGACGAATGGTTTGCGGCGCGGAGGGGCAAAGTTACTGCCTCCCGCGTTGCGGACGTTATGGCTAGGACAAAATCAGGTTTTGCCGCTAGTCGCTCCAATTATAAAGCTGAACTTTTGCTTGAGATATTGACCAACACGACTGCTGTTGGTTTTGTTTCTGAGGCGATGAAATGGGGAACCGAACAGGAGCCTAACGCTCGTGCATTATATGCGTCCACGATCTTTGACCCGGTCGTTGAAGTCGGCTTTGTTGACCATCCTGATATTCTGGGCGCTGGTTGCTCTCCTGATGGTCTTGTTGGAGATGACGGGATTGTCGAAATTAAGTGTCCCAATACAGCGACATTCCTTGAGATTTTTCTGACGGACAACATACCTCAGAAATGGCTGACGCAGATACAAATGCAACTGGATTGCACAGGCCGCAAATGGTGTGACTTTGTTTGTTACGATCCCCGTATGCCGGAAGGTGGACAGATTTATGTCCAGCGCGTCGAACGGGATGAAATGTTCATTTCAACCATGAGGGAGATGATCCAGACGTTTATAAAGGAACTGAACGAAGAAGTTGAACAAGTCAAAACCAAGATAAAGGAGAATCAAAATGCCTAGTCCCTTTCAAAGTGATGTGGTCGGTGATATTTTTGGCGCGCTTGCGAAAGCACAAAAGACGATCCAAAATCCTGCCAAGAACGCTAAAAACTCACACTTTAAGAATACATACACGACGCTGGACGAAGGTTTGAATGTTGTCCGCGATGCACTGTCTGCCGTCGATATTTGCGTTTTTCAGCGCACTTATCTGACAGACACATTGCTGATGCTTGAAACGGTTCTTGGCCATGTCAGTGGTCAATGGCTTGCGAGCCACTATCCAGTGATTGCGGTTCCGTATAAACCGCAGGATGGCCTTGCCGCACTCACCTATGCCCGTCGAGGAGCCTTGTTTGCAGCGGTCGGCATTGCTGGCGAAGATGATGATGGCAATACCGCTAATAAGGTCACAACCATATCAACGGGCAAGGACAATAGTGAATCAGCAGTGTTGCTTGCGACAATGACTGAGGATCTTCACAAGTGTAAGACTTCGGATGATCTTGCTATATGGACCGTGAGCAATAAGCCTAACAAAGTTAAGCTGACGCTTACCGATCAGGCTACGATCGTTCGCGAATATAAGTTGATTGAGAAGCACATCAATGATTCCGCCAAAGGAGAGAACAATGGCTGATAAATACGAAAGCAAAGACATGACCGGCGCTCTTTTTGTTAATAAGGACAAAAAGACTGAGAACCACCCGGATCGAAGCGGAACCATCAAGGTTCATGGTGTTGAGTATCGTTTGTCGGGCTGGATCAAAAAGTCCAAAAACGGCGACAGCTATATGTCCCTGTCTGTTAGTGAGCCCAAGGAAAAGTCCGGCGGTCACTCTGGCGGCTACAGCAGCAATGATGGAGATGAGTTCTAATGTCATCCAACCTTTCCGAACGCTACCGTTTGGTCGCCAAGGAATGGGTTGAACTTGATCATGCAGCACGGCTGATGGAGGAGACAAAATCAGCCGTGTTGTCTCAGATGATGACGGCCCTGGGGGATATGCCGGTGAGCCGCGCTGAGTTACAGGTCAAGGCTACCGATGATTGGCATAAGTTTGTTCAGGGCATGGTGGACGCCCGGACATCAGCTAACCTGAAGAAAGTAGAACTCGAATGGATAAGGATGAGGTTCAGCGAAAATCAATCAAAGGAAGCCACAGAGAGAGCAGAGCGCAGGCTTTGAAGGCTCAGTTGAACGTCCGAATCTCTGCGCCGATCCTGAAGCGTTTGCGCCAGCTTTCTCGCAAGACTGGACGGTCACAGTCATGGCTTGTCGAACATGCAATATGCCAGACATTGGAAATGAACAATGGCTAGGCGGAACTTTACCAAAGCCATCATGGTTCAGCGCATCAAAGCTGCTACCAAAGATGGGCGCGTGTATTGTGAGAACTGCGGATTGCCATGTGCAAAATGGCAGATTGACCATATACGCGCCGATGGCCTCTTGGGTGAACCTACCTTTGAGAATAGCCGTTTGCTTTGCCTGCCTTGCCATGCGGAAAAAACCAAAGATGACGTCGCCCGGATAGCAAAAGCAAAAAGGGTCGAGGCTCTGCATCTTGGGGTTAAAACACCCAAGCAAAAAATCCAGTCCCGTGGTTTCCCAAAACGGGAAAAGAAGGAAAAAATGCCCTTGCCTCCCCGGCGTGGGATATTTGAGTAATTGACATCCTGTAAGATATGCGTATGCTAGCAAACACTAGCAGAATGGAGGATGACATGCGTAAACTGATTCTGGCTTTGGCGCTTATGGCGTCCACAACAGCGGCAGCCGATGACTACATTGGCAGCTTATCTCGCAACCAGTTTGCCCCGGACGGCGTTCGTAACCCGTGGTCAAAGTGGAACAATTGCTTTTACCCGGACAGCCCCTGCAACCGCTTTGGACCCTATGGAAACCGTTTCAGCCCCTACAGCGGGTTGAATGAATTTTCTGTAGATGCCCCCCGCGTCTATGGCGGCCCGTTTGATGAGGCAGATCCTTACCTTAGCTCCAGCGATGATCTGGGTTATGGGCTGGAAGCCTACGAATGAGTTTGGTCTACATTGGGATGGGTCTTACCGGCCTGTTCATGGCTTTGTCTGCGTCAGGCGTGTTGCGTGTCATTAGGCAGAGAATCCGCAAAGATCCTTTTGGGCAGCGCACTGGCCCGAAAGAAAACACTATTATTGAAGTGCGGAAGGAGAACGAAAATGAGTCTTGATGTTGCTCGCCTGTCATCGGTTCAGGCGGCTAATATTGATCTTGGCACCCGCTGCCGGTCTATTGCACGGAATGCTATGCAGGCGTCCCGTGAGGCCCATGGGCGCGGCAATGAGCCCTACACGGACGATGAGGCGGATCGGGAACGCTTTATTGAGAAGGTTCTTAATCTGACGGCTGATTATCCGTTGGGAGGCGACCACGCCCCTTTAGTGTCAGCCCACCAGCCCACCAATCCCAGAATAACTCAAATCAACGACATTCTGGAAAAGGGTCTGGAGGCAGAACTCGCCGCAACCGTCGCCGCTACGCAAACCAGCGGGGCTAAACCTACAAAGTAATTTGACAATATGTAAGATAAGAATATATTGGTGGGGAATGGAGGAAGATCATGGGCGATTTTACTACACCCCCACCGAACAATGCGCCGGTCGCTATCTACGAGGATGGCGGCGGCCTTGTGACAAAATACCAGCAGATGGCTTGGCAATACCGTTTGGAAAACCGAAAGGTAAAAATCCTTGGCTCCTGCCGATCCGCTTGCGTTATGGCCCTGTCCGTCCCTAACGTCTGCGTTGGCCAAAATGCCGTGGTTAAAGCCCATCAGGCATATGAGGCTGATACAGGCGTCAGTAGGCCAGACATCACGGCTGTAATGATGAGCAGTCTCCCGACAAAGATTCGTGAACAGCTTGAGCCTAACATAACCCGAAACTACAACCGCAAAACAACCCTTAATTACAACGACTTGGTTAGCCTTGGGGTTAAACCATGCGATAGCTACCGCGTCGTTAAAACGAAGCCTGTAAGCCATCCGCTTACACTTAACCCCATCGCATCCTTAATCGCATCCATCAGGAGCAAGTTTCATGGCAACCCGTAAACCAAAAATACCGGCATTGACCGACATTCGCGTTCTTCAGCAATGGAAAATTGAACCTGATCAAAACGGGCATGATCAATATGTCCTTGCCGGTTGGGAGCTTCAGATCCAGCGCGGGACTGACGAATGGGAAAAGCTGGACGTTGAGAACGTGATTATCCCAGAGGTTCAGGGAAATGGTTGATCTTGGCTCCGGCATGTCCCACGCGGTCGTAGCTAGGCGGCATGAGCCTCTGAACAGCCTAGACGACTTCCCTACGCCTCCTTGGGCCACGCGCGCCCTTATGGAGCATGTCATCAAACCCAGTGAGTTCGGTCATGGAATCCAGCGCTCTCGTGTATGGGAACCCGCCTGCGGTCGAGGATTTATGTCCCGTCCACTTAACGAATATTTCTCATCCGTTGTGTCCACAGACATCGCAGATTACGGTTGGAACGGACAGTTCGGGTCATGTGATTTTGCATCCGGCGAGTTTGAACCATCTGATTTTGAATGGGTTATTACCAACCCACCATTCAAAAGAGCGCATGATTTTATTAACCATGGCAAGAGAGCCGGAAGATCTGTTGCAGTTCTTGTTAGAACCAGCTTCGTGGAAGGAGTTCGACGATTTAATCAACTCTATAAGAGTGAGCCCCCAGACATCATTGGACAATTTAGTGAAAGAGTTCCCATGGTCAAAGGTCGCGTTGACAAAAATGCCTCAACAGCAACGGCTTACTGTTGGCTTGTATGGGGAAGGCCGGAAATTAGGAATGATGATCCACGCACTAAATTTGTCTGGATACCGCCGTGCCGAAAGGATCTTGAGCGGGCAGAAGATTATAAAACAGAAAGCGAATGGAGATGATGAAATGTCACACTTTGAAAGGGTTTTTGATAGGACAACCGTAAAAGAGGATGGGCAGCCGCCGATGGCTGCATTCAAATTTACCTGTCATAAATGCGGGGCGACAGATACCTTTCCACTAGGCAACAAAGGTAATGGAATCGCCATGGCCCTTGTCCAGCAGAAAATGCGCCACAGGGGGTGGGAAATAGGCAACCGTGCAAGCGGAGATACATGCCCAGATTGCATAGCAGCAAGACAAAAAAAGCGGAATAAAGAACCGGAAAAGGAGAGCAACGTGGTCAACTTTATCAAGGCGGAAGAACCGCCGACAATGTCCCGTGAGGACCGCCGACTGATTTTTGCAAAGATCGACGAAGTCTATCTGGATGAAACCACAGGATACAGTGATGGGTGGACAGATTCCCGCGTAGCGGAGGATCTTGGCGTCCCGCTTGCTTGGGTTAAAACAATCCGGGCTGAAAATTTTGGGGAGGAGCGCAGCAATGCTGCTCTGCTGGCAAATCTTGAGGAGGCCAAGTGGACATTAAACGAAGCCAAGAAAATCCACGATGAAATAAAATCTTCATTGCAAACCGCAATGGACGCGGCGGCTATCGCAAACAAGGCCCTGACAGAAGCCAATGACCAAATCAAATCTTCCAAAGTATCTATGAATAACCTTGGCCATCAAATTGTGCGCCAAGAAGGTAAGATTGAAGAACTCCGCAAATCTATGGGGAAATGACCATGTCCAAGATATTCATGCCTGCATATTGGCCCATGTTCAAAACCGGGGAACTTCGCCGGTTCGACTACACAGCCACAGACAACAGTATGCCGCCGATTACCAGTGTCTTTTCCTATGACAAAGGTTCTGATTCGATGCTTTACATCGACTACGACGCCCACTTGACATGGAAGGACACTTGGTATTACCGCTACAATGTCGGTAGCGGGATCAATGAATGGCGGGATGATTATCCGGGCAAAAAGGTCGTGATGAACCCGCCGATAGCTTGGGGCGAGTATTACGACATCGGGCAGGATTTAGTGACCTACCCCAAGATGGACCCGTTCCAGTCTTGGCCCCCGGCGTTGGCAAAGGGCATCCAGATCGTCCATGTGGAAAACTTGCTTGGCAAGTTCCGCGTTCAGACGGGAGAAATGTATGAGGATGTTCTCCAGTTTACCTATCTCCAGTCATGGGATGGGAAACCGGGCGCGGGAGCCCGCTATTGGATGGCCCTGGGGGTTGGACCTGTAGCCGTTCAATGGCTTGCCCAAGACCCTAAAGACCCTTACGGGAAGCCGCTGATTCAGACGGCTCGCATGGATGCTGTGGTGACTTCCGTTAACGCTCTTACATCGTAATGCTATCCCTCTATTGACTAAATGATATTTATACCATATTGTCAGTAGAGGGAGAAATCATATGCCTAAACCGTTAGATTTGTCTGGGACACGTTTTGGGATAATTAATATTATTTCCCGAAACGGAACATCAAATAATGGAAAATCAACATGGAATTGTAAATGCGATTGCGGAACAGAATGGGTAGCAATAGGAGCAAATATTATTAATGGAAGAACAAAATCGTGTGGTTGCACGAATATAGGAAATACTAAACATAATATGAGTAAATTAAATGAGTATAATATATGGTGTGATATGAAAGCTAGGTGTTACAATAAAACAAATAAATCATATAATTTATATGGAGGACGAGGAATTACAGTTTGCAATGAATGGAAAGATGACTTTATTAAATTTTTAGACGATATTGGAAGCAGGCCATCTAAAAATTATTCTTTAGAAAGAATTGATGTTAATGGAAATTATTGCAATGGAAACGTAATATGGGCAACACAAAAAGATCAAAATAATAACAAGCGAAATAGTAGAAAATTTAATTATAATGGTGAAGAATTAACAGTTAGACAAATAATGGATAAATTAAATACAAATTTGCCAATCTATGTAGTGATACATAGAATTGATAGGGGTTGGGATTTAGAGCTTGCTGCTACAAAACCAGTAAAAGATACTACTGAGTAATTCTACATGCTGCGCGAGTTTTGCCATAGTCCACAATCATCTGAGCAACGGCGGAATCTTTAGGAAGCCGCTCAAGCTCATCAGCCGCCCGACGCTGGGTTTGGGCGCTGTATTGAACCAACGGGGGGCAACCGCTCCCCGTGTTAAGCTGCGTAGAGCATCCAGCCAGACTAAAACTTGCCATTAAGAAGATCGTCAACAACCTCGCCACGGGTTTTCTCCTTTAGCATTTCCGCAGCGCGCTTGTCGGCCAAGTCCTTGTCTTTTTTTAGACGCTCTTTCTGTTCCTCAATCTTTCCCATTTCCTCAGACACGGCCATGGCTACCCGCACAAGCAGATATACCAATATCAGGACGCCTATGAGGACTGAGATCAAAATACTCACTGCTGAACCGTTCCGCCGGTCACGTTAGCATCCTTGGCAGAACCACCAATGCCAACGATAGCCAGAACAAACGGCCAAACCTGATCGAAGGGAGGCAGAGGAATAACGCTGGGCCACAGACCAAAATAGTTCAGGCCATACGCAGCCAGAGGGATCAGGCCAGAAACGGTCGTTTTCCAGTTAACAAGAAGCTTATTCATCGTGTTCTCCTAATTACAAGGGTTTGATGTTCGATCCCTCGCCAAACACTCATAGAATTTGGCGCTTTCGCAGCCTGCCAACATACTAACACTCAACAGCATGACAGAATACATGACTGCCATCAGCAGATATGCGAAAGTTTCTTTCATTTTCCCGGTCCTTGTTTGGCTTGGGTGAGGGCGTCTAAGTAAGAGTTGGCGTAACCGGCAATCAAATTTGCCCGATCCGTTCCATTAATAATCCGGCGAGCGCCAACAAAGTCAGGCGTTTTACCCGGCTTAATGTAATCAGACAGCTTTTTCCCGGTAAATCGGCCAAAAATCATGCCGTCAAAAGCTACCTTCAATGCCACAGGCCATGAGAGAGCATCATCTGGGTTGGTTATGCCGTATTTGGCATAATTCGTTTTCCAGGTGATCTGAATCAATCCTCTGCCGATCCAAGGCCAATATTTTTTAGACCTCAGATAAGCTTGAGAACCCATTTCGGTAATCGGCTGCATAGTAAAAGCCGTTTCATGGGTCACTGTAGCCAGCAAATATGCCAGTTCAGCATCCGACATCTTGGGCCAATTGGCGTCACGATATGCAAGGATTCGATTAATTCCATCAACCTGTTTCTGTGTAAGCTTGCCGCCAAACACAGCACGACGGATGCGGTCGAAGAAATAATCCATGTTCATTGCATATGCCTCAACTCAAGAAAAACACCTTGTCCTAGCTTAAAGCAAAGGACGCACACCCACACAATCGCTACTCCCCTGCATATTCGCATTAGGATTTCGTAGTGGTCGGGGTGCATCATGTCTTTATGATATACAAGACACGTCTGTTCTTCGGCCTTGTCTCCGAACCGCCAGTGCTTGAGACTGTAATTCCAGTTGTTGCGCTCTCTGTCGTTTTGACAACAGTGTTAGACGATTGGAACGCATACGCTCCAGTGCCTGCCGTTCTGTCGTCCTCTTGGAAATTGATAGAGTGCGTATGGCCCGGATCAGTGACGCTATGAGTATGAGACTTGAAGTCGTCGGCTTCATAGACACCAACCGCAGAAGCCCCAGAGCCACGAAGGAACATATTTGCTAGATCAGGAACATTGAACGTGGTTGACCCGTCTCCGCTACCCCAAGTCGTTCCTATTGCCGAAAACAAATCTGCGTATGTTGTTCGAGAAACAGCCTGACCCGTGCAAAGCAAATACCCAGCAGGAGCAGATGTTCCACCAAAGGCAACGATAGATCCAGGGCGAACAAGCAGAGAAGAGTCTGTCACGTTGCCGCTGTCAGCAAGGAACACGTTTGTCCCATCGCTACACATTATAAGGGTCTTATTATTGACCGTTGCAACGCCTGTAGATCCTACAGCCGTGGTCTTAACGGTAATTGTGTATCCATTTGCTGTGGTTCGGTCATCAACAATCCAAAACCCACCAACTGTTGCGGGAATAAAGATGGTAAGGTTGGCCGCCAATGTCCCGGTAAGATAAAGCCTCAAATTTTGGCAAGATGTCGAGACAGAGGGTGGGTTTGCGTTTGTCGGATATGTAGGAACAGTCAAAACGACATTTGAATTTGAGAGTGTTATTGACGTTGTTCCAGATACCGCAGCATCCAGTGTTTCCCAGTTCGCATAAAGCGGTAAATCCCATGTATCAACATATCCGCCGCGAGCAGGCTCAATAAGGCCAAGTTTGCCATTTGTGTATGTATCGACCATTTTTATTGATCCTTAGCCATATTGAGTTGATGGGCTATATGTTCGTCCGGCATATTCATAAGAGGCTTGGAGCCATTGGCCAATTCACCATGAGCTTTGCGAGCCGCCTTTTCCAAAAGCGTCAATCGCTTGGCAGGGTAGACGCGACCACCAGCCTTACGCTCCTCACGTTCCCAAGGCTGCATTCCAGACAACGTAGCGCCTATACCGACATTCTTCGCCTTAACAGCGGATGTAGGGTTCTTTCTGGGCATGTTCTTCCTCAAACCACCAACGCGGATAAGCTCAAGAAGATCATCAACGGCGGCAGCCGTGGCGCGATCCGCATATGTCTTTGCTAAATGTCCTCCAGCGATCAAAGGAGCAAATTTTGGATTGTGGGAAACTGCTCCAAGCTCAAGAAGCATGTGAAGTCCGTTGCCTCTTGGATCAAGTTTTCCAATAAGCCTTGCCAAATCACGCCCAGCAGAAGGCTCAACAACAGCGCGCATGGCAGCCAACTCATCAGGAGTCCACCCACCGGGCTTGCGCTTATTCTCTTTAATTATCTTGGTAATTGCCTGCTTCAGTTTGTTATTGATGTTGCCCCCTGATCCAGTAGAAGCTGTTTCAAGGATAGCATTGTCAATCATATCCTCAACTTTTTGTGTCTTACGCGCAAGCTTCCAATAGTTTCTAGCTTCCTGCAAAGACTTAACAGCTTCAGGCGCATTCCCTCCAATGACGTTTTTAGGATTAAGGCCACCTAAAAGATCATCTATACCTTCGTGGAACGCCTTACCCATAAGACGCGTTTGCGGATTAGGGCTGGACGAAGCATTTCGGGCCATTTGATTGATAATATCAATACCCTTCAGCGTCGTATAATTCGGCCTACCCTGCATTGTGGGCATAGAAAGCTTGTAAAGCTCATCTAACGCAACTTGGACTTCAGGCTGATTTTTGGGATGATAGCCAAGGTTCGTAAGATTGTTTTTTATGTTGTCATAAGCATTTCTAAGTTCAGTAGGCTGAACCATAATGCCCTGCTGCTCAGACGCACGATAAGCATCACGGGCAGCGTCAAACAACTCATCCTTGGACATAATGCCGGGAGTTGGCTTAACCAGCCCAAGCCTTTGCCCAATCGGCCTAGCTATCGTCCCAACAATAGGAGCAGCAGCCGATCCAGCCGCACCAATGCCAGCGCCAATAAGAGCATTCTGCATACGCTCATCAGCCGTCACGCCTTCACCAGCGCCATAGGCCGCACCAACACCAGCGCCTGTGCCGACATGGACAGCCCCACGGGCAGCCGGAGCCAGCGCTCTAGGAACCGCTTCACCAGCCATCTCAGCAGCAGCCCGCTCACCAGCGGCTAAAGCTCTGGTGCCGGGAGCCATGATCTGAGCGCCAATGCCAGCAGCCGTTCCACCAGCCTGCGTCCAAGGAAATTCTTCGCCAAGAACTTTTTGAGCCTGCTCCTGCGCGCGCTTTGCCGCTTCAAATTTCTCGCCAAATGTTCCTTGTTCTGGAACTCCGGCAGGATGGCCGCCTAATTCAGATCTTAAGACGTTGACTCCAGCCGCAATATCCTTAGAAAACGGGATGGTTTGTCCTACGCCCGTTACAAACGCACCGACTTGGGGAAGATATCCACGATTAGCCTGAGCCTGTTCGCGCATACCTTGCTCTTGATCGCCAAATCCAGCAGCTTGCGCATCTGACATAGGTGTAACTTGGCCTTCAACTGGAGCGCCATAGTTCATGGCTTCTTCGTCAGAGAGATAATCAGCCATTATTTTGGCCTCCAGCCGTTGCCATCCCAAATCATCGTCTTGCCGTGTTTATTCTTCCATTCCATACCAACCTGACGTTTTTCAGGAGGCGGAAGTTCAGTTGCGCCAATTTCTCCAGATGTTCTTGCGCGTATTTTATCTAGCGCTTCCTTGGCGTGCCCACGAACAACTTCATAATTAACGTCGCCACCAGTTTCGATGGCATCTGATTTCATGGTTTTCCGCCATTGATCTTCCAATGACTTGATTTTACTTTCAAATAGCTTTGATTCTTCGGCAATAACAGCATCAAGTTCTTGTGGAGTTTTAGCCGCATCTAAACGATCAAGAGCGCGCTTAATGTCAGCTTCTGTTCCGCCAGTTCCGCGATAAAATTTTGTTGCTTCTTCGTTAAACCTGTCTTTAACAGTTTGGAAAACCTCAAGTTCAGGATTTCCAAAAGTTAAACTTTTGCCAGTTTGCCTAGCCCAATTCCATGCCTTCAACCCTCTATTGCCAAGAGCATGGGCTGCATCAGACAATTCGCCAAGATGGCCAAGCGCTGTATTGCCAGCAATAATTTGACCTCCAGCTTTATTGAAATCTGTGGAGTCAAAAGAATCGCGAACCTTTTTACGCTGTTCTGAATAGTCAGGATCATACTGAGTAACAGCTTTTCGCAATGGCATTCCATACCTACCGGGAGGGATGGACATTTTTCCTTCAGCAATCGCCTTAACAGTAGGAGCCATATCACCCGGAAGAGTGTTTAGATAATCTTCTCCATGCAACCCTTCTACGCCAGTCTTAATTGTGCTTGGTAACAATTCGGATGAATCAAGAGGCTGCCCTGCTTTCTCACCGGAAACCCAACCGCGAATGGGATAGCCGTTCATATCGGTTCCGATAACCCCAATCTTGCCGGCGGCACGAGCGCGCTCCATGGCTTCAAGAACATTGCGCTTATGCTGCTGTTCCGTTTGCCAATGCTGTTCGGCAGTTTTACGCTGTTCCATCTCACGGGCCAAGCGGGCCTCAGCAGCCTGCTGGGCCTTCTCCTGTGCAGACGCACTCTGATAATACTCAAGGCCGCGCAAACCGCCCTCGCCAATCGCCTGAAGCGGGTTGACACGGTCGGAAGCCATCATGCCAAGTCCAGCCGCTAGAAGCGCCTGAGACGCCGGGCCCCAAACCATAGGCTTGCCAGTAATCGGAGAAGTCAGACCACCAAAGCCTGGCTGTTGCTGCTGCGGCTGTTCACGCTGTTCCGGTCTATCCGTGGCAACGATGCGATCATTAGGATCAACCTGATCATCGGCGGAAAGCGCTTCCGGCGTAAACCCAGACTGATCTTCTGACATTGGTTCTTCGCTGAACATTTCAGGATCAATATTGGCCAGCGGATCGCCGCCATCAGCCATTCCAACGCGGCCCCCATATTGCTTGAACAGATCGCCAATGTCGCCAAGGTCAAAGCCGCCGCCCTGAGTTTCGCCGCCGCCAACGTCCCACATAGACGCGCCCTTGTGCGAGGACATGGGCTTTTCACCCATGATATCGTCAAGAGCCTTGCCAATCGGGTCACTGGCCCAAGGTTCGTAATCACGGTAATCACCGAAGAACTTGCCCTTCTCACCAACCGGAGCTTGAGGTTCGGCCCTCTTGGGAGCGGGAGACGGAGCGGCCCTCTCAGGCCCACTTTCGGCAATGACCGGAGACTCCCAAGGAGCCTGCGGCTTAGAAGCTTCAGGACCGAAATCAGACGGGGCAAATGTGCCAAATCCCTGCGGCTGCGCGCCCATCAAATCGCGGTCGCCAGCCATTCCGGGAGGCGTAAACCGCTCCATGTCCAAACCCGAAATGCCTGTCTTGGGTGTTCCCATCGCCGCATTTAGAGAGGTGGGGCTAAGTTGCTTGGTCGCCTGCAATCCAGCCAACTGGCTTGGACCCTGAATAGCCTCAAAACCGGGACGGATTCGCGGGATAACGCCTTCCGGCATAGACGGACCAGCCTCATCAGCATGAGCCGTTCCCATCGGGTTAATCAGGCTGGCAAAGCCAAATCCAGGCTTAACCGGGGCCGGAGCCGTCTGAGGCATATTGGCCGAAGGCGGGATCGGAGGCTGTCCAAGAAGCGGGCCGGACGGGTCTTTGGGGTTAATACGATTAAGAACGCTACCAGCCGGGGCCGCCTGTGAAGGCATAGGTTCAGGCTGAGTAACCGGACGTTGATCAGCCGCCACAACCGGATGCTCACCAGTCACCGGATGAACTTTGGCCATACTAACCGGAGCCGTCTGCGGAGATCCGTAGGGGGCAGAAACCGCATAACGGCGCGCACCCGGAGAAACGCCAGGCGGCGTCCCAAAAACATGCTCACCGATGCGAATAGCATTGCCGCTACGGATCATCGGGTTGATCCAAGTGCGGAGTGAACGCGAACTGGAAAGAGCAGGATTAGCAAAGTTAACAGCCGAACCAATTGGGTTGGGAATTTTCCCAGATGCAACGCCCTGAACAATTTCCATAGCCTTTTTATATTCAGGGCTGTTAACGCTCAATAAACGCGGATCATTATGCGTTCCGCGCATTTTGTAGTTCCATGGCGAAAACTGGTTGTGAGCCGTTACGACATCAGCAATTGACCGGCCATATCTGCCGCTCTCAAGTCGGTTTTTGATGGCATGAGCAACAGCCGCCATACCTTTATCGCCTTGGTTCGCAGCCTCTCTGGCAACCGTTCGCGCCCAATAATCAAGGTCACGGGAAGTCGGCTGATAACGAGTCGGATCACCACCATCAGCCATGCCAACACGACCGCCATCGGCGTAATGCGGCATGTAGTAGGTGCCGTAGTTCACATTGAACAAGCCAGTGTGCGGATTAAACATATTGCTGGCGAGGGACTGAGAATATCCAGCCGGAGCCTGCGGTGTCGCCAGAATATCAGCGCGTTTCTGCTGGTATTCTTTCTGCAATGATTTAGCGTCATTCGACGCCTGCTGATTGGAGAGCATGGTGGACATGGCAAGATTGCCGCCCATCTTGCCCATGCCCATCATCAGCATGGGGTCGATGCCCTTGTTCTGCTCACCAACGACCTTGGACTGCATCTCACCCGGCATAAACGGACGCGGGGGCTGGCTTCCCGGCTTCGGAAGCGAAGGTTGTCCCTGTTCTTCAGGTGTCGTCTGCGGACCCGGATCAAGCATCATCGCCCGATCAAGCCAACCCTTATAGGACATATCGCCCATCGGCCCCTTGGTCGGAGCAGGTTTGAACGAAGGCATAAGAGAGCCAAGCGTCCCAGTTCCTTCCTGACCAATGAGGCCCGGAATAGCGCCAACGCCAGCCCCCAAAGCGCCCTCAAACCCACTGGAGCCAATAGCCCCAGAAGGTCCAGCCGCACCAGCAGCGCCCCCGCCATCCATATGAACGCGACCACCATGGTTGAACATGGGGAGCATACCGCCAAGACCGGAGAAAATGTCTCCAATCCCACCACCAAGACCGCCAAGACCCGCATCCATCGCGGGAGCCGCAGCCGCGCCCATATCCGGGGCTGGAGCCGCAGCAGCTTCTGTAGCCGGAGCCGCCGTGGCCGCTTCAGGAGTAGGAGCGGATGACGCAGCTTCAGGGGATTGAGCCGCAGCCGCAGCTTCAGGGGCGGCAGCCCCAGCAGACGCAGCTTTTGAACCGCCCATTTTGGGAAGCTTCGGCATACCACCACCGCCGCCACTGCCGCCTCCACCACCACCACCGCCAGACGGACCGCCGCCCGGAAGCCCAGGCAGCCAGTTCATGCGCGGAGGCTCAGGAATATGCGCTTTGCCGGGAGTAATCGGCAACGCTTCAACATAAGGAGCAGCAGCCCCAAACGGAGTTTTGGCCTTCATCAGGTCGCCAAGACCACCTACTCCGCCGCCATCGGCATACATCTGAGGACGTTCAGCATTGCCATCAAATGGGCTTTGCGACTGCTGACCATCCTGAAAATACGGGAACAGGTTATATTCCGGGTTCCGATATTGCATCTGTTCATCAATGGTCTGCTGGCTCTGGCTTTCGTCAGGCTGCTGAGACACCCATCTACTTCTGGCAATCTGGTTTGCCATCGCCGGGTCAATGACCGCCTCAAGGCCAGTTTTGAACCCCGGATCAAAAGCCTGATTCGCTTCATAAGGCGACTTTTGATAGGCGGTCGGGTCTACAGTCGGGGAGCCATAAATGGAAGAACCACCATTTGCGCGACCTTCTCTTTGGCTTGGCGAAAGATGGCCAAGGCCCTCAACAATCTTATGTCCGCCAACCTCACGAACGCGATCAGGATCATCCTTTTCGATATCCTGAGCCATCGGGCCGACGACTTTAGGATAAGATTTAGGATCTCCCTTATAGCGATATGAATAAAGCTTTTCTCCTGTATCCGGGTCTTTACCCAAATATTGGATATCAGTCTTATCGTCTCTATCAGATCCACCGAACAACATCGGCAGGAACGAAAGGGCAGACGTAAGCATACCAGCGCCGCCACCACCGCCAGAAGCCTGTTGCTGCTGCGTCTGGCTATTGCCGATACCCATAGTATTTGTCGTGCCGCCCATGTTGGGCGCAATACCTGAAGCAATACCAGCATAAAAATTGGCTTGCTGATAGGGATAGGCGCGAGACTGAAGCCACTGGTTGTAAGCAGCCGTAAGCTGCTGCTGACCAAGCTGCTGCTGCATACCGCCAGTGCCAAGAAGCGCCTGAATACCTTGAAGCGCCGCTTGCTGACCCTGAAGGCCAAGCTGACCAAGGCTGTAGGCACCCTGCTGGGCCGCCCCAATAGCCTGCTGCTGCTGCTGATTATATTGACTAACAGCCTGCTGATAACCCTGCTGCTGAAGCCCGGCCAAGACTTGCTGATTCGCAAGCGCCTGTTGACCCATAAGGGCCGCACGAGCAACGCCAGAACGATCACCGCCATAAGCGCCCTGCTGAATAGCGCGGGCCGTAAGATCGGCCTGCTGCTGGGCGTTCTGCTGCGCCATCATCGCCTTCGACGATTCAATGACGTTCTGCTGATAGGGGTTGTAATATTGCTGTAAAGCCGCAGGGGTAAAGTTGCGCGGATCAGCCAAATTCATGGACTGATTAACGGCGGATGTGGCGGCATTGATATAAGGCTGCGCCATACCCTGCATTTCGCGCGTTCCCTGAAACGCTGCGATCTGGTCTGGCGTGAAACCAGCGGTCATTTGACCCTGATAAGCCTCATAAGGAATGCTTGCGACGTTCTCAGCCATGCCAAGGGCTTGGCGATACGCCTGCATCGCTTCTGGGTTTGGCGTATAGGTAGACGTAGTCGCCTGAAAGCCCATTTGATTGGAGCCGCCGCCCGAACCGCCTTTGGTGCCCATGATATTATTCCTTAGCCTTCAGGATGATATACGAAGAAAGCGCCAGCCGCAGGGAACTGACGCTGATAAAGACGAACCTTCGGGGCCGTCCGCTCGTTTGATAGAACGCCAATAGTCAAATCAAGATTTAAGACATTAGACGTTTGCTTTGAAAACTGCATAAGCTGTTTGGCGTAGTTTGACCGACGATGATTGGGAGCAACGAACAGACTCAACTCCTGAACATGGTGATCGCGGCTATACCAAACTTCATTGATAACCATGATGATGTAGGCTTTTAATTCTTTGCCCTTCTCACCAACGACGCCAACAACTCCACCGCGCTTTTCAAAATGAAGCCTTAAAACACTAAGGACTTTTTCAGCATCATAGGTATGCTGTGCGTCCTCTGTGCAGGCTATTTTTGTTAAACGCATAAGCTCTGGGAGGTCGTCTAGCTCTGCCAAACGAACATCAGGGCAATTTTGAAGTTCCATATTTACCTCAGTCTTGCGCGGGGCCGGGCAATTTAGCCAGCTTCTGCCTTAACTTACGGCGCTGGGATTTAACGAACGCATCCAAAACGGCGTGGCCATTGTCCAAATTACCGTCTCCGGCGGCCTCAACTTCTTCTGGCGTCAGTATGTATTCGCCCCCAGCCACGATAACCGGAACAACGTCACGGTTCTCATGGTAGGAGCCTCTCAGGCCGTATTTTGCCTTGAGATGATGTCCAAACATGCGCTTTATAGATTCGTATCCGGCGAGAGTGTTGCCCTCCCCTAAACCGGAAACAATATCCGCAGGAATGACATAGCTGCCCGAATAAACGTGGATAGGGAGCCTGTCAGTTCTGCCCGGAATCGGTGTAACGATTGGTCCATGAAAAACCTTTCGATCCGCTCCACCCGACGCCCTGGAGCGGCGAGCCGTGCTTAAAGCTATTGCGATAGCCTGCTTCTGGGGACGACCAGAATGAACCAACTCCGATATATTGGAGGATATGGTTTTTTGGCTTTTACCTTTGAGGAGCGGCATTTCAGTTGACCTTAGAACGGCGAATAGGTGATGTTTGCCGATACGCCAGCGCCGGTAACAAGAACCAGCCCTTTACTGTATATTTTGTTCACGACTATCGTTGAGACTGCGGCAGATGCGGCGGCAACCGCTAATACATTAGATGCTGAGATTGATGATGTGTTTGTTGCATCATAGATCGTAACTTCAGCAGCCGCCGAAACAGTAATCGTTATATTGTTTAGGCGACCTGTCCCAGTGGTAACTTGTGTGGTTATACCACCGCCTTGAGTTTCAGAGTTAGCCGTTCCGTATGCATTATTTGTGGCAGACGCGAGGTTGTTAATCGCAACCGCAGTATTTTGTGCGGATGTGATTATGGCATTGTCTGTCATTATCTGCGTCCACTTGTGGCATAGCGGTAGCGAATAGAGCCAAGGCGCCAGAAACTTCCGGGGTCAGAGCTTTCGACAACTATCTGAACAAAACGACCACGGAATCTAGGTTCAATATAAGGCGTCTGCCGGGTAAACGTGAAAGGCCCATACACCGTTGGATCTTGGCCAGCATAATCCGTTACATTGAATGTTATTTTTATAGAAGCATTCTGGGCCTGAGAGTATTGACCCCACTTCATGTCTGGTAAAACTCAATCAACAAAGACAAGATCATTCCCATTAGTAAGTGAAAAATAACCCGTTTTCATATAGGCGTTTATCGGAACACCAGCGTTATCATTAGAAGTTTCGTGAATGTATATATAACCGTCACTACCAGCGCCAATCGGACCATAAAGTCCATTTGATGTTGTAAGGACAGACTGATCTATCCAAGCTGTCCTTGATAGATAACCATAATCCCATTCATTATATAAAACGTTATAGCAAACATATGCGTTATTTTCTCCGGGATACAGCCCAACATTATCAACAGTTGGAAAGAACCAGCTAACTTCATTAAACTGAGAGTTCGGCGCTGCTTCCACGTTATCGACGTTGTTCCAGTCTAGGTTTTGAAAAACAAAATCCCAAACAGAACACGGTATAGGCTGAGGAGCATTTGACCCACTGGTCATGAAAAACTGTTTCTGGCTCATCCAGTAAATTGTTGGACCAAGTTGAGCAACAGCCTTAGACGCAATAAGACCACACCCTGATCCTATTTTACTGAAACCGTAGACAAACGGCGGGCCCGTATATTGAGCGACATAGAGATCAATGTCCGTCCACCAGTATTGTTGCGACGGCCCCTGAAAACCACGCCTAATAATTGATCCGGTAGGTATGCGATAACCACCAGCTTGATTTGTGACTGATGGAGTCCATTCATTGTAGTTGCCAACGTCACACCAACGAATTTGGAGAGGATCGCTCAATCCATTATATGTCGATCCCCAGGCCATTATCTGTTGCTGGGGCATGGCGACGAACGCGCCTAAATTCTGCAACGGAGATGTGACGATCATATCCGCATTTTGGAAGTTGGATATGGGCGACCATGTAAATAACGGATACCCCTCAGGGGATATAATTAAAGTTTCGCCCCAGTTATCTAAGTAATAATCGTCAGTGGCTAGTGTCGAACCAGACACAGGGGCAGGAGGCACCACGCCTGTTCCGTAACCACCATCACCGTATCCATTGATACCGTAACCAGAGCCGGTAGGTAGAGGGCCTTCAGTTATCCAATAAGTTAAATTTAAGTCACCGCCATTCATAAAAGAAGAGGTGCTTGAAGTCGCTTCATTCTGAGCTATGAACTGGAAGGATGTGGCGACAACAACTTGAGTTACAATATAATTGCCATAGATTGTAATGCCGCCGACCGTTGTAGGAACAGTAAATGCTATTTGCTGACCAACGAGATATGTGTGATCTGCAAAATTGACAGTGACAAGGCTACTGCCAGATGTAGTCACAAACTCAGGTAGATCGCCGCCATTGGCGACGGTTGCAGTTGCCCTGGTTGCGGCAACAATTTCATATGTTGATCCGCCAGTAAGCGCAGCAATGTCGTATGCGCCACTAAGTATTACGCCGCCTATCGAAACGGGAGTGTTAAATACAACCTTATAATATGTAGAAACCGGCGTAAAAACCGGGTCATCTACCACAAATACATTAGCGCCGGATGTTGACGATATATCTGGCGTTATATCATCAGTATAAGATATCGGGCTGATGTCTTTGGCAGAATTGTTTGAGTATGTATAAAGATTAGTCGTTGTTCCTATTCCAAGATATTTATCTTGGTTAAGACCCTGCCAAGCATGTAAGTCTGTAATATACCCACTAAACTGAGCATTAGCATAAAGCTGGCAACCCCCACGTTTTTCAGGGAGCTTATCCCGCCAGCGGATAAAGTTAGATTCGGAAATGCCTTGAGCGTTATCCGCCAGCGTTTTTTCAACATCAACGCTGGGGATAATTCTAAGGGTTTCAAAAGGCATGTTATCTCACCGGGGGGTTGGCTATTGACGACATGCTTGTCCAGCCGGGGCCAGCAAATTTCTTACGCAGTTCCTCACCATTCGCTGAAGCGAACAGTTTTTCATATTGCGATTCCCAAGAAACCGCCTGTGCGGGATTATCCGCCTGTGAGCCAAAGTCCCTCTGGTAGCCGGTCGCAAAGATCATGCTGGCGGCAAGAAACAGATCTGGCAAATATTGGGTCAGGAATGTTGTCGTATTCGTAACCGAAAGAGGATTTGGGCGAATTGTCCCAATGACTTCAACGGTATATGAGTTGTCAGGCCAAGGTCCAACCACAATATTGAACTGATCAATCATTGCGAACAGCTTAGGCAACGAAGCCCCTGTCACGCTGTTCCAGACAGTGTCCAAGAAATCGCGGGTTGTCGGCTGCAAAGCATTCCGGGTTCCATTATCTGGAGCCGAACCGGCTGGAGTTATGACATTTATGCCTTGAATTGTGATGTAGTTGCCATTTGCGGTTGTTGGCAAAGTGAAATTTCGATTTGTCGCCACAAAAGTCGAAGTCGCTGTCCGAACAACCGTGTTCAAAAGATCAAGTTCACGGTAAATGCGCTGTTCTGCGTAGTCGATACAGCCGGGCAACATCGTTTGAAATTGTGCTGTCGTCGGGTCAACAGCCATAATATTTGCTAATTGGGCAACATACGTTGTGTAAGTTAACGACATAAGTTAGCTTCCTTACGTTTTGCCCATGCCTTTTTGGCAGATTCGCTTTTTTCCAATTTTGTTTTTTCAGAATCTTTATGACCAATATGGGAATTTGACAGCTTATCTCTAAATTCTTTAGTGAATCTTATTTGGCGTTCAGCCATTTGTTTTGCCCGATATTCTGGATTTTTCCATAAATTCAATGTGTTGTTTTTTAAGGTTATCTTATCAAAAATAGGTTTGCCGGTTTTTCCCGCGCGCAATTTCTTTCGGGTTTCCTCTGTCGGGTTGCTATGTCCCAATCCTCCATCAGTTTTATTAGATAAATCAACCTTGTTTTTCCAAAAAGCTATCCGTGCAACCTCAAGGTCAAAAGCTTCTTTTTCAGAAAGACCAGACGCAACTATCCTGACTTCCCATGCAGAACCCTCACGCTCAAGCTTGGAAACAATATTTTTCCAATGTTGATTGCGATTTGAACTGTATGCACGTTTTCCCTTTCCTTTTCCGACATAAAAGCATTCGTCCTTATCCAGACGCCAATGCTCATAGACGTAGAAAATGGGAAGCATCAGTGTTTGTCCACTTTTGTATCGAGGCGATCAAAGATTTTGCCAAGCATCTCTTTGATTTCTCTCATGTTATCCGAAAATTCGTCTTTGCGAACATAGTTGCTGGGAAGCTCAACCTCCAGTTGGTGGAGATCTTCCTGCAATTTATTCACGGCTTCCCACAGGACGCGCGCAAACCATCCCAGCCCCGCCAGCACTGCCCCGGCTGCGAGGTTAATCATCATTTGAGATTCCATTTAGGGAAGGCTCCGCGATCCATAAGAGGCGCATAAAAGCGGCCCCTATATTTTTACAATAAAATCAGCCTTTTTCCAAGCCTTTGTAGACGGGGATTTAGGCTGCCTTTTTGCCCAAAAACCACTCCAGATTGTTTTTGAGCCTGAAATCGTCCGGGGACAAGTCAACGGCAAGTTTTCCTTGCTCCGCAGCGATATCTCTCATTCCAAGGTTCCAAGCCGCGATAGCCGCAAGATCATGAGGCTGCGCCCCCCAAACGGCGGGATCGACGGTATAGACAAGCTCGCGGTTATTGATCGCCAAGGCCCTCATAGCTGCGCCATAGCATTCCTGCCAACGGGCTTGGGTATAATACAACGTAGCCAATCCGCACCAAGGCTCACGGGTATTGGGAGCCTCTGCGGCAGAACGAAGCCACCAAGCCTCAGCCTCTCCCAAGTCCCCCTTGCCCTCATAGCACTTGGCAAGCGTTCGCATCGCATAGGAGCGCTCGTTAATCCAGTTGGCCCCCGGCAGCGCCAGATAGCGCTTGCACTCAACGATTGATTCGTCCCAACGGGAATAGAACGACAGTTCCCGCGCGTAATAGAACGCATTTCGAGGACAGATTGGATCTTCTTTAACCGAAAGAGCAAGGAGGTCTAAATATTGACCACGGCTCTTTGTCGGGTCGGGATGATGGCTAACCAGCAAGCGATCCGTGTAGGCGTATATCTCATTTATACGACCATCGGGAACGGGGTATTCGTGGCATGGGTGGTGCCAATGATACCCGTGCCTGGCGTGTATCTTCTGATAGTTAAATTTAACGCCGCAACCCCAATCAAAATAATATTGGAGGCGCGTTGTTTGGGACGTCCAAACCCGTTCTATTTCTTCGCGCCAGCCCGGCTCCATGACTTCATCTAAGTCAAGGCTAACGCAAATATCTACATCCTTGGGGATAAGGGCGATGGACGCATTTCTAGCATGATCAAATCGCCAAGGAGATATACAGATTTCATAAACCTGAACGCCACACTTAGCTGCAATTTCAAATGTTCTATCAGTGCTTCCAGTATCGGCAATAACAAGAACATCAGCAGCTTCTGCCGATTTAGCCCACCGCTCAACAAACTGTTCTTCGTTTTTGCTAATCGCGTAAACGCAAATTTTTGGCCTAACCTTTTGGTTTGACCAGCAATAAACCCCGATCTCTTTTTCTATGTATCCAACTGTAGGCTCCCCTAACGTCTGCCTAAAATCAGAATCTGTCCATTTATCTGTTATGTTGCTGTCGTGCGGGTTTCCATTGTAGTCATCTTGGGGGTAATATCCTATGGGGATGCTTACAATAATTGTATCAGCGATACATTTTACATTCTCAAGAAGTCTCTGAGCATCAATCTTTTCCATATGCTCAAGAACATCACCAAGAACGACAACATCAAAGCGACCAAGAGTAGCTAATCTCAGACCTCTTGCATCAGCAAGAATAATCTGCTCGTAAAAGTTGTTAAGTCCAAATTCATTGATGTAAGGCTCCCAAGCCTCAACACCGACCCAACTGGCTTCAGGAAACATTTTTGCATAGGTGCCACTTCCGCAACCTATATCAAGCATCCGGTCATGTTTAACGCGACTAATAATGTTACGAATATACGCCTTCCCGCTTTCGGAGCTATAAGGCAT
>Ga0181352_1000142_pt1 | contig 34350 bp, 29 predicted proteins | sample Fa13VDMLBSN_FD_130103 | JGI IMG/M metagenome (GOLD analysis project Ga0181352, IMG submission 130103) | Freshwater viral communities from Lake Michigan, USA - Fa13.VD.MLB.S.N | ecosystem: Environmental > Aquatic > Freshwater > Lake | place: USA: Michigan | collected 2013-09-23 | reverse complement strand
CCGCAACGAGTTCCCCCTGAAGCCGGAGGACAGCCGTGTCTGGACTAAGACGGAGATCGACGAACTATTCCGTGATGATGTCGGGACTTTTGAACGTGGTGTTCTTCGACTTGTTCCCGGCGTATCTGGCCGTCAAGGCTCTTTTGACGCTTTGGTCAGTTTTGCCTTCAATGCAGGGCTAGGCAACCTTCAGCGCAGCCAGATCAGGATGCGTGCCAACCGGGACGACTGGGACGGAGCGGCAGATGCCTTCCGCCAGTGGACGATGGGTGGCGGCAAAGTCCTACCGGGTCTGGTCAAGCGCCGGGAAGCCGAGATTGCCCTTTTCCTGTCTTGACGGGAGAATACCGATATGCCACTGAAGAAGATCGCGCTCAAGCCCGGGGTCAACCGCGAGAACACGCGGTACACCAACGAAGGGGGCTGGTACGACTGCGACAAGATTCGCTTCCGTCAAGGCACGCCCGAGAAGATCGGCGGCTGGCAGCGCATTTCGAGCACCACGTTCCTTGGTATCTGCCGCTCTTTATGGAACTGGGTCACGCTGGGTTCTGTGAACCTGATCGGCGTGGGCACCAACCTCAAGTTCTATCTTGAGTCGGGCGGTGCGTACAACGACATCACGCCCTACCGCGACCATGTGACGCTGACCAACCCGTTTGAGACCTTCAGCGGCTCTCCAATCGTGGAAGTGACCGACGCCAACGGTGGATACATCGACGGCGACTTTGTGTCGTTCTACCCTTCGGTGACCGTCAACGGCGTGACCATTTATGGCCAGTACGAACTGACCATCTCGGGCACCAACAAGTACACCATCGACGTGGGTACCAACGCTTCAGCCAGCGGGTCTGGCGTGGGCGGTACTGTTCAAGCCGTCTACCAGATCAACGTCGGCCCGGCTTTCGTTGTGCCACTGGTCGGATGGGGTGCAGGCCCTTGGGGCTCTGGCACGTGGGGTATCGGCCAGCCGTCCACTGACGCCATCCGTCTGTGGAGCCAAGGCAACTTTGGTGAAGACCTGATCTTCGGCCCTCGCGGCGGTGGCATCTACTACTGGGATGCGTCTTTTGGATTCAGCCCCAACACGTTCTCTGCCACGGTAGCCAACCCTACCGTGATTACAACCGCTGCCGAGTACCCTGAAGGCACGCCGCTGCGGTTCTTCCCCGAGTCTGGGGCTACCATGCCTGCGGGTATCACTGCTGGGCAGATTTACTACGTGCGCAACCCCTCGGGTACCTCGTTCAACATCTCAGCGACGCCGAATGGGGCGCTGATCCAAGTCACGGTTGCTGCCGTTGGCACATGCCGCATTTCATCCAACGCCTATCTGCTCAACGACTTTGGTGGGGCTACGGACGTGCCGCTGGAGCAGAACTACCTGCTGATCTCGGACATCAACCGTTTCGTGTTCGCCTTCGGGTGCAACGACTATGGCTCGGCCACGGTAGACCCCATGCTGATTCGCTGGTGCGATCAGGAAGACCCGTACAACTGGACTCCCGCATCGACCAACCAAGCAGGCTTCCTGCGGCTGTCGCGGGGCTCCGAGATCATCTCCGCAGTGCAGTCTCGTCAGGAAGTTCTGGTGTGGACAGATGCGGCCCTGTACTCGCTCCAGTACGTCGGGGCTCCGATTGTGTGGGGCGCTCAGTTGGTGGGCGACAACATTTCGATTGTGGGTCAGAACGCAGTCACGTTTGCCAACGGTGTGTCGTACTGGATGGGCAAGGACAAGTTCTACAAGTACGACGGTCGTACGCAGGCTCTGCGTTGCGACATTCGCCGTTACATCTTTGAGGACATCAACACTGCGCAGTACCCGCAGGTGTTCGCTGGCACAAGCGAGGGCTTCCATGAAATCTGGTGGTTCTACTGCTCGGCCAACTCCACCATGATTGACCGCTATGCGGTCTACAACTACATGGAAGACATCTGGTACTACGGCACCATGGCACGCACTGCATGGCTGGACTCGGGCCTGCGCAACTACCCGCTGGCTGCAACCTACGCCAACAACCTCGTGAACCATGAGGAAGGGCTGGATGACAACCTGAACGGTACTCCTGCCGCCATCACGTCTTACATCACGTCGTCTGAATTTGACCTCGATGACGGCCACAACTTCATGTTCGTTTGGCGCGTGCTGCCCGACATCACGTTCGCCAACTCCACAGCGACGAACCCCAACGTGACGATGTACCTGCTGCCCCTGAAGAACTCAGGCTCCGGGTACTCGGTGAACACCGCGACGAACGCCAACCACTCGGTGGCCAACGAAAGTTTCGCGTCAGTGACGCGCACTGCGGTGCTGCCGGTCGAGCAGTTCACTGGTCAGATTTTCACCCGCATCCGTGGGCGTCAGATGGCCATGAAGGTGGAGTCCACCGATTTGGGTGTGACATGGCAGATGGGTTCTGCCCGTATTGACATGCGTGCGGATGGTCGTCGATGAGCCTAATTGTTACAACGGATTTTGAAATCCAAAAGATTGCACCCCCAGCGTTGCCGCAGGCCACGGATCAGTACTCGCGTGCGTATCAGGATCAGTTGAACAATGTCTTGCGCATTTACTTCAACCGCCTGCAAAATATCTTGGGACAACTTATGGCAACTTCTTCCTCCGTACCAATTTCGTTCCCGCCAACCGCGCTGGATGCTTTTGGGCGGCAGCGAGTTAGCCAGCCATACACCCTGTTCGATTCTCAGCAACGCTACGCTGCGGACAATCAGTTCGACACGAGCACGGCCAACGGCGCATCAACCACGTTCTTGACCAACGAATCCTCGGTGCAGATGTCGGTGGCGGCGACCACCAATTCAGAGGCAGTGCGCCAGACGTTCCGCTCTATGTCCTATCAGCCGGGCAAAGGGCTGTTGGTGCTCGCCACCTTTGCCATGAACACGCCCACGGCCAACATCCGTCAGCGTGTGGGCTACTTCAACACCCAGAACGGAGTGTTCTTCCAAGCCAACGGCACAACGCTGTCGATGGTTATGCGCTCCAACTCGCTACCCACGCCGGGAACTCCAAGTGACATCCGCACCGTCAACCAAGCCGACTGGAACGGGGACAAGTTGGATGGCACCGGAGCGTCGGGCTTCACGCTCGACCCAAGCAAGACGCAGATTTTCTGGTGTGACTTTGAGTGGTTGGGCGTGGGCTCGGTGCGTACCGGGTTTGTGATCAACGGGCAGTACATCATCTGCCACACATTCAACAACGCCAACGACATCGGCGCGGTCTACATGACCACGGCCATCTTGCCGGTGCGCTACGAGATCACGAACCTGTCGAATGCCGTCACTGCGAGCATGAAGCACATCTGCTCGACGGTCATCTCTGAGGGCGGCTACGAGCAGTATTCCCCAAGCCATTTGGCGCGGCGCACGACCAAACTCAGTAACATCCAATTGACGTTTAAGCCGGTTGTGTCGATCCGTTTGGCGTCCACGGCGCCTGGTGCGGTGGTGCTTCCTGGCCGGATGCAACTGCTACCTATTGCAAGTCAGAACTACGAAGTGGGCCTGTTCTTTAACGCGACACTAACGGGCGCGTCTTGGTCTGCCGTTCCATCGGACGCCAACGTGGAGATGGACACCTCTGCCACCGCCATAACGGGCGGCACCTTGGTGCAGACAGACTATGTGTCCTCAAGCGGCTCTGGCGGTACGCAGCCTCTGGTTGATCCGGCAGGTTACAACTGGGCTTTGCAGTTGGGCGTGTCCCTGGCCGGGGCCAGTGATGTCTTGACGCTTGCCATCCGCACGGTGGATTCTGCAACTCCGCAAGGCGAGTGCTACGGCACTATCGCTTTCTGGGACTTGACGCAGTAAGGAGAACAAAATGGCCGATAAAGATAAATACGCAGTGGCAGAGGATGAAGGTAAAGAGATCATGCGCATTGCCACCGAGTACTTTCGTCAACAGACGGGAGGAAACGAGGAAGAAACTAACCGCATGCTCAACGGGTTGGCCAACCTCGTGCAGAAGGACGGCATCCGGCTTGTGCATTTGGGGAACACCCTGTTCCTCGTGATGGTCAAGGGCAAGCGCATGGTGGAAGTGCACACCATGGCGGTCGATGAATCTGTCTCCTCGCTGGCCAAAAACTTCGTGATGCTGGTCAACTACCTCAAGGGTATCGGAGTCCGGGTGGCATACACCTACGCCGATGACAACCGCTACGAGATGGTGGCCAAGCGGTCACGCCTGCCGTTCCAGAAGCGTCAGGTGACGATGCCTGAAGACGGCAAGACTTACACCGCATACTACTTGGAGTTGTGAGATGCCCGCAGTACCGCTCATTCTTGTTGGCGCTGCGTATACGGGGGTTGCTGCCACAATCGGTTCGGCAGTTGCTGCCACACTGGTAGGCGCAACCGTCTCGGGCATTGCCGCCACTGCCATTGGTACTGGAATTATTGCAGGCACGCTCACTGCGGTGCAGGGGGGTGGGGTCTCAGATGTTCTAAAGTCGGCGGTCATAGGTGGCGTTGCCTCTTATGTGGGGGGCTATGCGGGTGACTTAGTGGGCTCCTTTGTTGCCTCCGCCACGGGAAGCACGCTCGCCGGTACGATTGTCGGTAACGTCGCATCAGGCGTTGCACAAGCCGTGGTGCGCGGCCAAGACATTGAGAAGGGGGCCCTTGTTGGCCTCGCATCTTCCGTAGGTACAGTGCTCGGAAACATCCCGGGGTTCAGTGGCCTACCTGAGCCTGTGCAGGCGGCGGTGACGGCTACTGCCCGCACCGCAGTAACGGGCGGAGATATTCCTGCTGCACTTGCGCAGTCACTCATCACATCTACCGGCATTCTTGACAAGGCTATCAGTTCGATCCCGGGGTTATCCACGGTGATTACGGACAGCAACAACAAAGACGCAGTTCAACTCGTAACGGGCACTTTGTCCGGGGCGCTTACTGCTGCCTTGCAGGGTAAGAACGTCGGGGACGCGGCCCAGCGTGCGCTGATCAACACGTCTGCGGACATCCTTGTCAAGAATCTGTTTGACGGTATCGCCCGAGAGCAGTTGAACAAAGACCTTGCCACCGCGCAAGGCAAGTACACCGTTGCCAAAGACGCACAGGCCAACCTCAAAGCCAACTACGACTCGCAGAACTACTACGTCGAGAAGTACAACGAGGTGGCCAACAACGTGACGGCCATGGGGTTTGAGCACGAGAGGTTGGTCAAGGACTACAACGACAAGAAGGCTATCTGGCAGGCCAAGGCCGATTCCGGCGACATTGAAGGTGCGAATGCCTACGTCGAGAATGTCAACGCCGCTGCCAAGGCTGCGGATGATTACGTCACCAAGTACAACAAGTACTGGGAAGACAACAAAGGCAACCTCGACACCTACAAAACCAAGATCGACGAACTCAATAAAGTGTTCCCTGATCTGGAGACAAAGTACAACGACGCATCCAAGGCGTTGGAGACCGCATCGTCTGCGCTCGGCAAGAACGTAGGTACGTTCACAGACAACTCTAACAAGGCGATTGTCACGGCGCTCGATCCCAACTTTAACGCCGCCCAGTATCGTTCGATCAACAACCTCGCTGCCGATGCAGATGTGTATGAGCACTACCTGTCCACCGGCATGACGGCAGGACTGCCCACAAACAACAAAGCAGTCGCGCCTTCTATCCTTACCGAGAAAAATCGAATTCTTGGCGAAATCGCTGCGGCCAGAGGTGTCTCCACCGATCAACTCGCATCGGCGGACGTAGCGTTGATCACCAAAAATCTCGATGACACGTACGGCAATAATGTTGGCGCACTTAAATCGGTGACGGGGGCGAAACTCGTACAAGATGCAGGCGGTGCAGATAGGCTGTTGCCGGTCTCCGCACGCAGTGGATACGCAATCAACACAGGCCCCACGTATGGTGCGTGGAAAAATCCTCCCGCAAATTCGTACACCCCACCGGAAGGGTTCCGACTTGCCACAACTGAAGAAGTAGATGCAGGCCGTGCGTCATCTGCCTACATGCCAAACGGTGACAAGGTTTGGATTAGTTTGGCCCCCGGCGTAGATTCAGCAGGGTTTACGCGGTTTAATCCTACGATTGGTATGTCTGAGGTCATCATTGTTGAACGCCGACTGACCGACGCCGAGCGGTTGATGGTTGCTGCGGAGCAAGACCCAAAGACCGACAAGACTTTTGGCTCGTTCTTCATCAACGCCGCCAAGGCAACGATTGACTGGGCCAAGAGCACTGGCGATTCGACCATCATCAACACTGCGGCCAACGTCATCAAGGCCGGTGGTGGCTTCCTTGAGTCCATCAACGGTATCTCCGTGCTGGCCGGATACGCCCCAAAGAACACTGCGCTGGGCAAGTTTGCCGATGCACTGCAAGGTATTGGTAAGGCCGGAAACACCACTGAGTACCAAGCCGCGATCAAGAACATGCAGCAGATGATCGGCGACGCCAAGGGTGTCGGCGGCACGCTCAAGGCCATCTACGGCGCGTTCAAGGCTGCCCCACTGGAGTTCTTGGCCGAGTACGTCGGTGTCGAAGGCATCCAAGAAGTCGCTCCGCTGCTGATCGGTGGCGCAGCCTCCGCAGGTGCCAAAGGTGCCACGCTGGCCCTCAAGTCCGGTGAAGCCGTTGCTGCGCGGATCGGTGCTGGTGCGGGCCTGAGCGCGGCCATGACCACAGACATCATTGAGTCTGCGGGCGGCGCTGCCAAGAGTGCCTACGACGAAGCCTATGCCACGGCCATCAAAGCCGGGAAGTCTGCGGCTGACGCTGACAAGATTGCTCTTGACATCGCACAGCGCAGTGCGCTGGTTGCCGCCGGTACGACCGCCGTGTCGATGGGTGTGGGTGGCGCTGCGGTAGCACGTGCATGGTTGGGTAGAAGCGGTACGGGGCTGGGCGATGCCCTGCAATCGCTGGGCGACTTCGCCAAGACGGGCACCAAGATCGCCATCAAGGAAGGTGTGGCCGAGGCTGGCGAGGAAGGTGTGATCCAAGCGTTCCTTGAGACCCAACTCTACAAACTCGACCCCAACCGCGATGTGGCTGGGAACATCACCGCCGCTGCCGCCTTCGGTGCGATTGCTGGTGGCCCGATTGCTGGCGGTGCCTACGCCGGTTCTCGCACGGGCGACGTAATCTCCAACGCCCTGCTGGCTAACCCCACAGTGGCCAATACCATCAACAACGCGCCGAACGCTGCGGCGGCTGCATCTGAGTTGAGCAAACTGGGTGTGGCCGACAACGTGACGCAGGCCAACTTGCTCAACACCAAGTTCGACTCTGCGTACACCAGCAGCGCCGAGGCCGAGGCTGCGCTGGGCAGACGCACTGACTTCACCTATTCCGATGCGGACGTGAAAGCACTGACAGGTGCAACGTCCAACCTGAACCTCGCAGGTGAGGTCGAGAAGTACATCGACCCCCGGGTGCTGGATGTGGGTGAGGTCAAGGCCGCTGCCGCTGCCGAAGGCTACACCATCACTGATGAGCAGGCTGCGCAGTTGGCCGGGCAGAAGGACGAAGCCTCTGGGGCTGCTGCTGCCCGCGCACAGTTTGATCCGCTGGCCACCACATACGACGAAGCCAAGACATTTTTCACTGACCGTGGGTATACCCCCTCGGCAGATGAGATTCGTCAGTTCGTCACCAGCAAAGCCGAAGCCGACCAGACCAAGGCCGTTGCCGACTACGTGAACCCCCGGCAGGTCACCGCAGACGAGGCACGCAAGTACCTCACCGACCTCGGGTACAAGCCGACTGATGCCGAAGTCAATCGGTTCGTCGGGCAGGTCAACGAAGCCGAGCAGGCTACCAAGATCGGCGAGTACGTCGATCCTCGCATGGTCGATGAGGGTGAGGTCAAGGCTGCATATGAGGCACTGGGGCTGAAGAAGCCTACCGGCGACGACCTCAAGAAATTGATGGGGCAGTACGCCGAAACTGATCTGGCAGGTAAGGCCGAAGCCTACCTCCCGACCGCCCGATACAACTCAGTGCTGGAGCAACTGGACAGTCTGTCCATCGGTGCAAGCAAAGAAGTGCTGGACGCCATCGACGTGGTGAAGAAAGACTTCACGAAGCAGGTCACCGATCTCGGGTTCAAACTCGATGAGCAGACCGGCACTCTGACCGATGCCATCACTACGACCGAGAAGAACATTCTCGACAAAATCGCTGCCAATGAAAAGGCTGGGCTGTCGCGGGATGAGGCTACGCAGAAGGCTGTTGCCGATGTTGCAGCAGAGTTGGGCACCACCAAGGAAGACATCCTCACCCGACTGAACACTACCGAGACCAACCTGACCAAGACGATTGACACCTTGTCCAAAGATGTCGGTGCGTTGAGTACCAGAGTTGGGGAGGTTGAGACCAACATCCTGACCAAGATGGCCGACTACGAGAAGTCGGGTATCGCTCGGGATGAGGCGCTATCCAGAGCCATTGATGATGTGGCCAAGAATCTGGGCGCCACCCGCGAAGACCTGCTCAAGCAGATCGGCACCACCGAGACTGCGCTGAAGAATCAAGTTAGCGATGTCGAAACAAGCCTCGGCACCAAGATCACCGAGTCGCAAGAGGCTGTCCTCAAGCAGTTGGGGCTGGTCAAGACTGGGTTGTCCGAGGAGATCGAGGGTGCCAAGGAGGAGATGGCGACCGCGCTGGGGAATGTTGAGACCAACATCCTCAGTCGGATGGCCGAGTACGAAAAGGCTGGCATCTCCCGGGATGAGGCTCTGGGCCGTGCGGTTGATGACGTTGCCGCCCAACTTGGCACCACACGTGACGACATCCTGACCAAAATCGGTCAGACCGAAGCCACCCTGAAGGGTGACATCTCAACGGCCAAGCAAGAAGTTCTCGACCGCGCAGCCGCATACGAGAAAGCCGGTATCGCCCGGGATGAAGCCCTCAATCGGGCCATCTCCGATACTGAGCAGCGTCTTGGCACCAAGATCGGTGATCTCCAGACCACAGTTGGTCAGAAGGCTACGCCTGCCACCCAGCAAGACCTCGATACCATCATCAAGTTGCTGGAGACTCAGGGTGCCTATGACCCAAATCTGGACTACAACGGCGACAAGGTAATCGACCAGAAGGACAAGATTGCCATCGAGACCGTGCTGCGCTCGCAGCAGCCCGACTACAAGCCTGACCCAAATCGGCCGTTCCGGTTCGACCCTGCGGCTGGCACCAAGTGGGCACCGACGGGTATCTTTGGCGAGATCGGCAACCTCCAGCGGATGACCCTCGACGAGGCAGCACGCACCCGTGCGGCCAACGAGCAGGCGGCGCTCAAGACCCAGCGGCTTGGCAATCTGAACACCATGATGCAGATGCTGGGGCAGTCTGGGGATGTCGGAGGGCAACAAGTTACTGTAAAAGCAGCCGATCCAGCCAAGATTGGGTACATTTATGACTGGAGCAGCATTTTTGCCAATCCGTCGCAACAGCAGATGTTTGTTACTCCCTACGCACAGGGCGGTGCAGTTCGTGGCGAAATGGATGATGTGAATGATGAATTGCTCAAAATTTTGAGGGGTTGAAGATGGCAGGTTACTACGACGAAATCACTGGTGAGTACATCGACACGGGCGATGTAGGTCAACTGCAAGGCCCTTTGGACAACACGTCCGGTACGGGCTCCATCGGGGACTACACCACCACACAACGCTTTGATGACGGGTCTACCCTCATCATGGACTTGGATGGCAACATCATCGGGTCTACCCCGGCTACCGATACCGGGTACACCGGAGGTGGCGGTTTCGACGTTGGTAATCTACTGTCCCGCCTTGGCACTTCGGCGTTCAACGCCCTCAAGGGTGCATTTACCAAGGATGGTAAGACCGATTGGCGCAACGTGGCCGCTGCCGCAGGTGGCTTGTATGGCCTCTACCAATCCAATCAGTCTCAACCCAAGACTGGTTACCAAGGTGGTATCCCCAAGTATGAGGCGGTGCGTGAAGCGGCTCCCGGCACCTACGACCCTAACCGCCGACCCGGCAGTAGTGGCCAACGCTACTTTTCTCAGATGAAGTACGCCGCCCCCGGCGAAGCCGCAGAGGCCGCACGGGTTGCCGCAAAGGAAGAAGCCGCAGGTCTGGAAGCCCTCAACCGTGCCAACCCCGCACGCCAAGCCCGTCCCGACCCTACTGTGGAAGCAGCGAAAAAGGGTGAGGAGTCATCCAACGTCCGTGAAGGTCGCCCAGCATCAAGTGTCATTCAGGATAAACCCGTACCCCAATACGCGACGGGAGGTATCACTGCACTGGCCCGGGGTCGATATTTAGGTGGCGCAACAGATGGCATGGCTGATAAAATTCCAGCACGAATTGATGGAAAACAGGAGGCCCGGTTGAGCCACGGTGAGTTCGTCATACCGGCAGATGTAGTTGGACACCTTGGCAACGGAAATTCCGAGGCCGGGGCGCAGCGTCTTTACTCCATGATGGACAGGCTGCGCAAAGCACGTACCGGAACGGCCAAGCAGGGCAAGCAGGTCAATCCCGACAAATTTTTGCCTGCATGAGGTGACCAATGCCTGATACCACCGCAACCTCCTCCACAACGGGCGTCGGTCAGCAGACCGGCACCGAGTCCTCGCTCTCCAACTGGGCAGGCCCATACGTCACCGAGATGCTTGGCCGTGGCCAAGCACTGGCCGGGCAAGACTACCAAGCCTTCCAAGGCCCCCTGACTGCCGGTGCATCTCCCGTACAGGAGACTGCGTTCCAAGGCATCGCAGGACTGACCATCCCGACCGAGCAGATGAAGGCGTTCACGCCACAACAATTCACTGCGGAGGATGCCAGCCGACTGATGAACCCCTACCTTGAAGCGGCACTCAACCCGCAGATCGAGGAAGCCCGTCGGGCGGCACAGATTCAGAATCTCCAGAACCGCACGGCGCTGACTCGTGCAGGTGCGTTTGGTGGCGGTCGTGGTGCGTTGATGGAGTCGGAAGGCCAGCGTAATCTGGCGACCAATCTGGCCAACATCACTGGGCAGGGCTACAAGACGGCCTACGATCAGGCCATGTCGCAGTTCAACCGGGAGCAAGACCTCGGACTGACATCTACCAAGAGTGCACAGGACTACGGGCTGGCTGCGCTTCAGCGTCAAGCCGATCTGGGTGCACAACAGCGTGCCATCGAGCAGCAAGGCATCGAAGCCGACATCGCGCAATTCAAAGAGGAGCGCGACTTCCCGTACAAGCAAACGCAGTACATGCAGTCGCTCCTGCAAGGATTGCCTCTGGCCGCTCAAACCTACTCATACTCGCAACCGAGTGCACTGTCCAACATCCTCAGCCAGTCAGGCGGGATCATGGACTTGTACGACCGCATCTTTGGCACCAAGGCCGCAACGCCGACCAGCACTACGGGTGGCACGACCGCATCGGGCACGAGTTCTTCTACGACAACCGGGGGCGGTACGACGGGTACTACCACTTCTGGGACTGGGGGTTAAACCATGATGCAGGCACCCAACGCACAAGGACTCGCAGGGCTCATGTCTCAGGGCCGTGCACCACAACAACCGATGCCTTCGCCCATGAAGGCCAGCCCGATGGCAAACCTCGGCTCTGTCGAAGATCGCGTCGCCGCATACCGTGGCAATCCTGCGCCGCTCCAGCAGCGGTATCAGATGTCGCAAGACCTGCTCGACCTGTTGGCACTCCAGAAGATCAAGTCGGAGAAGGATGCCGCTGCACGTCAGATGCAGATGCAGATGGCCCAGCAGCAAGCCCAGCAGGGTGAAGGTGCCATGACCGTCGCGCAACAGCGCGAGAAGGAAGTCATGGACATGACCAAGAACGAGTTGGCCCAGCAGCGCATTGCGCTGCTCCAACAGCAGATCGAGCAGCAACAAGCCAACATGCAAAAGTTGATGAGCGGTATCGCTCGTGCTCCCGGCGCTCAGGCCGTAGCCCAGCCCAAGATGATGGCCGAGGGCGGCATCGTTGCGTTTGCTGGCCCCGAAGGGTCAGTTGTGCCCGATGTAAGCACCGGCCCCGCGCTGGACGCTGCACGTCAACGCCGTCGCGCAGCCACCGAAGCCCTTCAGAAGTTTGGTCTGCGTCAACGTCAGCAGAACCCCGAAGGGTTCCAAGCCGCGCAAGCAGAACTTCGCGCCGCCGAAGCAGCATTGGCCGACGCTCAGAAGGCGTACGCCGCTACGATGTCTGCCGCTGGATTGGATCGTCCTCTGCGAACCCCGCAGGACATGGGTGCCGCTGCAAGATTCCAACGTGCGGAGCCGCCTTCAGCCGCCCCGGCTGTACCGGGTGGCCCTCCCGTATCTGATACCTACCCCGATGAGACTCGCCGTGGTGCTGCCGCTGGTATCGCCTCGCTACCTGCTGCTGGCCCGGCAAGCCCTGTTGCGCCTGCGGCTCCCGCTGCCGCTGCACCGTCTGGCGCTGCCCCCGGAGCCCCTGCGGCTCCCGCAGGCCCGGCCACTCCCACCCCTCCAACTATGGATGCGGTGTCGATGATTCCGGGGCTGAAAGGGTCTATTCAGGCCGACGTAGGGCGCGACCCCGAAGCCGCGCAACGTGCTCAAGAAGACCGCATCCGCAAGATGTTTGAGTTGACCCCTGAGCAACGCGCCGTGTACGAGCAGGGTATTGCGCAGCGTCGGAAGATGTTTGACGAGACCTACGATCCTGAGCGCCAGCGCCAAGAAGGTCTCAAGCGGTTCCTGATTGGGGCCGGTGGGCGTCGCTACGGTGAGTTCGGTGCCGGTGCCGGTGCTGGCTTGTCCTACGACGAAGCACAACGTCAGGCTCGCCTCAAGGACTTTGAAGCCTTGCAGAAGTCGCGTGAGGGCCTTGTGGGTCTGGAACGTGAAGGCATCAAGCCTGCTATCGAGGGTGGCCTCAAGGGTCTGGAAGCCGCAAGCGGCCTGCGCCGCCAAGGTCAGGCATCGGGTGCCAACATCTTTGGCACTGAGTCTTCAGCCGCATCCAGCCGATACGGCACGGATGTGCAAGCACGCACCGCTGATCTCAACCGTCAAGTGGAGATGGCCAAGGTCAAGGCTCAAGAAGCCGCCAACGCCGTGGCTCGTGAAGGGCTGGACTTCTCGCGCATGCAGGGGCACCTCAACACTGTCGTGATCAACCGGGCACGCGCAGTCGAGGCCGTGCAGAAACGCTTCGGCCCTCAGATGAGCATGCTTGAAATGCAGTTGCAAGCCACGCCAAATGACAGGAAACTGTTGGATCAACGCAATGCACTGAACCTCCAGATCGAAGCCGAGGTTGACAAAGTGACCAAGGACTTCGATGAGGCCAAGGCAATGATTGAGTCGCGGTTGTACGGCAGGTCGGGTGCCGGTACTGGTGGGTACACGGTTCGCAAGAGAGAAAACACACGATAAGGATCAGCCATGCCGCTGTATGAGATCACCGCACCGGATGGCTCCGTATATGAGATCGAAGGGCCGGAAGGTGCCTCTCAACAGAGCCTGATCCTCGCTGCCAAACGCTACGAACGCCAAAAGCGTAGCGAGGATATTCAACGGCGTCTGGCTGAGTTCCGTCAGCGTCCTGCCCCTGCACCAGAGACCACGGTCGGTGGCAACGTCAAGGAATTCTTCAAGGGCGTCATCCCCGGCGCTGTTGGTCTGGTCGAGACCGCAGGAACTGGCATCAGCGCGTTGCTGCCCGAGGACGCCGAGAAGGCCGCACGCGACAAGATCAAAGAGATTGCCGGTGTAGTCAAGAAGCCGTTTGCAGCGGCTGAAGGCTACGAAGGCTCTATCGGTCGTCGCCTCGGCGAAGGCATCGGCTCGTTCCTGCCCGTCGCTCCGCTGGGCTTGCTCGGTGCTCCCGGCGTCGTTACCGGCGTGGGTGTCGGTGTGGCCGCTGGCGCAGGTGAAGCACGTGAGCGTGCCGAGCAAGGCGGGGCATCGGCTGAACCACGCAGTACTGCCACGGCACTGGGTACCATCCCCGGTGGTTTCGACACCGCGATTGACATGGCGCTCGCCGCATTCCCGGGCGGGTCAGGCAAAGCCATCGGGTTCATCAAGCGTGCCTTGATCTCAGGCGGCGTGGAAGGTGCCACGGAAGCGGCGCAGGAAGTCGCTCAGAACGCCATCGCCAAGGGCGTGTACAAACCCGATCAGAACCTGCTGACAGGTTCCGGTGAAGCCGGGGCCACAGGTGCCGGTGTGGGTGTGCTGGCCAGTCTGATTCTGGACATGGCCATCCCCGGGCGTCGTCGTGGTGCTGCACCTACCGGACTGCCGCCCGCTGCACCTACCGGACTGCCGCCCGCTGCACCTACCGGACTGCCGCCCGCTGCACCTACGTCTGGAGCACCGCAGGGTGAGTTGTTCCCCGGCGAACTGGCCGAGGCACGCGCCGCCCGGGCCGACATGGCTGGCCCCCCGGCACCCGAGGGTAAACCCGCAGATACCAAGCCGGTGTCGTTGCGCGGCGTGCCTGACGCTGACCAAGAGGCCGTGCGCGGCCTGATCCAAGAGAACTTCAAGACTACGCTCGACCCGGTGTCGGGCGATCTGCGTGTCGAGACACAGGACTTCGATGCGGTACGCCAACTGCTCGCGGACGTGGGTGTGAAAGCGCCTGATATGAAGTCAGAGCGTGACACGCAAACCCGTGATCTCGTCGATGAGTTGGAGACTGCGCAGATTGGTGAGTTGGAAGCCGCTGATGTGGCGTCCAAGGCCGAGCGTGAGCGCCTGAAGTTTGAGTCCGACCTCGCCGAACTGACCGGACGGCTGGAAGCCAAGCAGACCAAGACCTCTCAGGACAACCGCCTTGCGTTGTTGCTGCCCATCATCGAGAGCCCCAAGCAGTCGAACATCCCCAAGGAGTTCATCAAGGCACTCAAGGCCGAAGGGTTCACTGACCTCACGCTGACCGAGCGGGAGAAGAACCTCATCAACAAGGCGTACGACATTCGCCTGCTGGAGGAGCCCGAGGGCGTCGTTGAGGAAGAAGTTGAGACGGTGCCTGAACCCAAGGGTGCCAAGAAAGAACTGCGCTCGCTGGAGTCGTTGATTCCCGAGAAGAAGGCACCCGCACGGGAGCCTGAGCAGATGAGTTTCCCCGGCATGGGCAAGCCCAAGGGCCGTGCCCCCGAGGCGTTCTCGGATGCTGAACTGGCCCAGCAGGAGGAGAAGCCCTTCGCTACCAAGTTGTCGGCTGACGTGCTGGCGCAAACCGGCCTGCCCAAGCAGTCTGGGTTCTTCAAGCAACTGCTCGACATGGACATGGCCGACCCGGCACAACAGCCGGTGGTGGCCAACATCTTCGCCAAGGTTCGCACCAACCCCCACGTGTCGCAAGGCACGAAGGATGCGATTGAGCGGATGGCAATGCAGGCGTTTGGTGGATTGGCCAAGCAACAAGAACTGTTCCCCGAAGGAAAGAAGGGTGCGAAGCCTGCGAAACCGGCGAAGGAGAAGCCAAGTGATCGAACAAGAGGACGTGACGGCGACACAGGTGATGTCGCTGGTCGAGATCGAACTGGCGCTGAAGGTGGCAAAGAGAGCGTACGAAAGGGAGAGCCCGCTGGAACCCCTGCTGATTCCAAGCGAACTCAAGCACCTAAGTCCACTGGACTGGGAGATCGTGGGCAACCTGCTGCTGGCGCTGGAGCGCGAAAGGACGTGGAGTCGGGTGCACTGAAGAAGGAACCCGCCAAGACCGAACCCAAGCCAACACCCGAAAAGGAGCCCAAGCCCAAGGCTGAGGCCAAAGCCGAGAAGCCTGCCGACAAGGGCGACATGGGTGCCTACGAAGGGCTTGCCGCGACCAACGAGAAACTTGCGCTGGAGTCACTGGCCCACGACATTTACATGGCCACGTACCCGCAACGGAACGTGTCCAAAGAACTCAACGAGATCACCGCCGCACTGGTGCGGGGTGAGATGCCGCCCATCAAGTTCGGCAAGACCGGCAGTGATGACTTCATCGCTGGCACTGGGGGCAAGTACGCCGAGGCGTACTACAACTCGCTGACCGACGCCCAGAAGACCCAACTGCGCAAGCGGCTGGAGTACTTCTTCATCACCGCTGAGGCGCAGACGCGCCGGGGCATGGACTGGTTCAACGCCAAGCAGGCCCTCGACAAGGCCGTGCAGGAGCAGGTGGACGACAACCCCGAGTTGGCACGTGAGGCCGTGCGTGTGTTCGCACCCCTGCATCCCGAAGTGATGCGTGCTCTGCGTGCTGGCGACCTGACTGGGGCGCTGGACTCGCTGGCCAAGCACATGGCCGGGCGCAACGCCAAGATTGCACAGGCACTCAAGGGTGCCCTGTCCGGGGTCAACGTCGAGTTTGTCAAAGACCTCAAGACCTCCGAGGGCCGTCCGCTGGCTGGCGAGTACGACACCAAGACCAACACCATCAGGCTCGATGCCACCGAGGGTGCCAATGCCCACGCGCTTCTTCACGAGGCCACGCACGCGGCTGTTCTGAAGACACTCACCAATAAATCTCATCCGATGACGCGCCAACTCAATGAGTTGTTCGCGGCGGTCAAAGATTCGCTCGACGGCGCGTACGGTGCGAAGTCAGTGGATGAGTTTGTGTCCGAGGCGTTCAGCAACCCCGACTTCCAACAGCGGCTGGCGCAGATCAACCCCAAGGGTGAACCGATCAGCGCACTGCGCCGATTCTTCAACGCCGTGGGTAACCTCCTGCGCCGCATGGTGGGCCTGTCGCCCAAGGGTCTGGACTCTGCACTCGACTCGGCTGACGTGCTGATCGGCAACATCCTTGCACCGGGCATGTCGGCCATGGGCAACGGCACGCTGTATCAAGCCTCGGTGCTGGGCACCGCCAAGGACGTGTTCAAGGCAATGGACGCCAAGATCATCAAGATGCCCGGCATGGACAACCAGTTCATCGGTGGCATCTACGAAGTCTTGCGCGAGAAGATTCCGAACGTCTCCAAGATGGTGATCCTGCGTAGCCTGCCGCTGAACGCACTGACCGAAGTTGCCGCCAAGGACATCCCGATGGCCACGCAACTCGACACGCTGGAAAAGCAGTGGAACGGTGTGATCGACGAACGCCGCCGTGCAGTGGATGCCACATACCAGCGCATCCAGAAGTGGCTCAAGGGCAACCCCGACAAGGAGACCCTGCTCAACGACGTGATCGCTAAGTCCACCCGTGAGGAGGTTGACCCCAGCAAGCCCATGAGCGAGTACAAGGGCAAGACATCCAAGAGCGGTGCAGACAAGCAGACCATCTGGAAAGAACTTCAGCCGCAGTGGGCGGCGCTTGAGGGTGAGGGGCAAGCCATCTACAACCAGATGCGCGACTCCTACGCCGAGTCCCATGAGAAGTTGCTCAACCTGCTGTTCAATCGCATCGACGCATCGGTCACTGACGCTGACGAAGCCAAGAACCTGAAGACGGAGATTTACAAGCGGCTTGCCATCAAGGGCAAGATCGAGCCGTACTTCCCGCTGATGCGTCAGGGCGACTACTGGGTGACGTTCAACGCCAAGGGGCCAGAGGGCAACTTGGAGTACTACAAGATGGCGTTCAAAACCTCGGTCGAACGTGACCGTGCCATCCGTGCACTCAAGGCCGATCCCGACGTGGATGTGAAGTCGGTGGAGAAGTCCTCGCCGACATCCAAGCGCAACTACAAGTCGGCACCTCCGACCTCGTTCGTGAACAACATCCTGCGCGTGCTGGAAGCCAACAAGGTGGACGGTGCAGTGACCGACGACATCATGCGGGTGTTCCTCGACACCCTGCCCGAGTCCTCGTTTGCACAGGCGTTCCGTTCGCGTATGGGCACGCTCGGCTTCGACACCGACGCGACCCAAGTGTTCTACACCAAGTCCATCAGCATGGCGCACCAACTGGGCAACCTTGAGTACGGTGCCAAGATGTACAAGTTGCGCGACGAGATGGAGGAACACGTCAACACGAAGGCCAAGACCGAAGAAGCACGGATGCTGTTCGACACGCTTGACCGGCACATCCAGACGATGGTGGCCCCGGACATTGCACCGTGGTCGAAGATCGCCACGTCCACCGCATTCGGCTTCACGCTGGGCTTCAACATCTCCTCGGCGCTGGTCAACACGACGCAGTTGCCCATGGTGGTAATGCCTTACCTCGGCGGCAAGTACGGATTCACCGACGCCAACAAAGCGATTGGGTTCGCAACCCGTGCGTTCTTTGGCAGTGGTCTCAAACGCAAGGCCGAGATGACCGGCTCCAAGGAGACCGTGGAACTCAAGGCCGGGTACTCGCTCGACAACTACGACTTCGACGCCAAAGACCTGCCGCAGGACATCAAAGACCTGCGCGAACTGGCCGAGGTCTCCAGCAAGTACGGCCTCCTCAGCCGCTCGGTGGCTGGCGACATCTTGGAGATGAACAAGGACGACTCGGTGCTGACCCGCATCAACAACTGGTCGGGCTTCATCTTCCACCACGGCGAACGCATGAACCGTCAGGTGTCCCTGATCTCGGCGTACAAGTTGGAACTCGACCGGATGCGCAAGGGCGGCAAGAAGTTGACCACTGAGGATCGCCAAGCCGCCGCGAACGAAGCCATCCGTGTCACGGAACTGCTCAACGGCGGTGCCTCGGCCAACAGTGCACCCTTGCTGGCGAAGAACTCGCTCGGCAAGATCGTGTTCATGTATAAGCGGTACGGCGTGTCGATGTACTACATGCTGTTCAAGACCACACGCGATGCGATGTCAGCAGAAGACCCGCAAGTTCGCGCAGCCGCCAAGCGCCAGATCGCTGGCGTGTATGCAACTTCTGCGCTGTTGGCAGGGGTGCAGGGCATCCCGATGTTCGGTATCGCCGCCGCCATGTACAACCTGTTCGGCAAGGACGATGACGAGGATGACTTTGAGACCGCCGCCCGGAAGTACATGGGCGAGGGCATGTTCAACGGCGCACTCAACTACCTGACCGGCACCGCAGTGGCCAACCGTATCGGCTTGACCGACCTGCTCCTGCACAGCACCGGCTACCGTGACCAAGACAGTGCCGTGCTCAGTTTCCTGCAACTGGCCGGTGGCCCGGTCTACGGCGTAGCCGACCGTCTGGTGCGTGGTAGCAAGATGATCATGGACGGGGAAGTCCAGCGCGGTATGGAGCAGGTGATGCCTGCGGCCTTCGGCAACATCGCCAAGGGCTACCGCTTCGCAACCGAGGGTGCCAACACCCTGCGTGGCGACCCCATCATCGGCGAGATCGGCCCGGGGCACGTGCTGGCCCAAGCATTCGGCTTTGCCCCTGCCGAGTACATGCGGCAGTTGGAAGTCAACGCCACCGAGAAGAACGTCGAGCGTCGCGTGCTGGAAGACCGCACCAAACTACTGCGCAAGTACTACGTTGCCCTGCGTATGGGCGACAGCGACGATGCCCGGGAGACCCTGCAAGAACTGATGGAGATGGCACGCAAGCGCCCATGGATGGTCACGCCCGAGACGATCCAGAAGTCTCTGGCCCAGCACATGCGCACCACGTCCACCATGTACCACGGTGTGACGCTTAACAAGGCAATGCGCATGGAACTCCTGCGGAACGCTTCAGAGTTCGACCCTGACATCACGATCTTCAAGGACGAAGGCGAGGAATGAAAAAACCCCCCGGCTTGTGACCGGGGGGTGCAACTTCCTTGAAGGAGAAACGAGATGACAGGCAACCTGTCCTAGAAATCGTATCACAGCACCCGCCAAAAGCGAACCCCCCAGCGGCTACCCTCGATTCCGATCCGAGAATCCCACACCCAGTCGTTGATCTGGGCGATCTGGTTGAACTGGCGCACGCACTCCAGCGTGTTGATGCACGGGACGAACACCGACGCCCCGGGTACGAACTTATCCCACGACACCCGGACAGTCACACCGTCCGGGGCGAGGTCGTCAAGCCGAATCCTGTTTTTGAAACAGCGCGGCGGTTGTAGCCATAGCCTGCTCAGTCTCATCATCCATGAACTCGGTGCAGTCAACAACAATCACGTCAGCCGGTGGCAGGTTCATCTGAGTGCCCTTGGACAGCCGCATCTTGGTCTTGGTGGCCTTGGTGCGCCCGGTCTTGAGCCCTTCGACGAACCCGGAGTAGTTGATCTGTTGCTTGCCGCACCACTCCTTGAGGGGCTTGGGCAACAGGTACAACTTCTTCACGTCGTACTCGTACCGTGCCACGAACGAGTTGCCTCGCGGGATGGCCTCGGGCACGATCAGATGGTCGATGCCGGTGGAGGCTTTGCGTGCGTCGTCTGTTGACTTGATACGGAGCAGGCTACCGTAGTGCTCGGCCAAGTAGTCGGTCAGGATGCCTTCCACGTCAGCGTTCATCTCACGCACCATGGTGTGCGCCGTCTGCATCACCTTGACCGCCCATGCCACGATGGGGCCGATCTGCCAGTCGATCAGGCCAGCCTTCTTCGCCACCAACAAGCCGGTGATGGTGCGGGACACCATCGCAGACCAGAAGCGGTTCTCGGCAGTCAGACTGGCCGCAAGGTCGATCCTCTGCTGAGTTGTGTTGGCGAGTTCCTTGACCGACTCCAGATTGCTCATCACGTACTGAAGGTACGGTACCCCGGCATGGCCGAAGTTCTCCTTCACGGCGGCGGCGAACGCATCGGTCTCCGACTTGCTGGCGAACTCCAGACGCTCGACCCGGTGCGACAAGATGCGCTGGGCTTCGGCCTTGGGGAGTGCCTTGTACAGCGAGATGCGCTCGATCATGTCGGTGTTGCCGGTGGTGCCGAACAGAGTCTTCCACGGCTTGCCTCGCACGCGCTCGACGTTGCCCTTCGGCCCCATGCGGTTGCGTTGCAGGCCACTGGGAAGTTGGTACGCCCAGTCCGACAGGTCTTGCGGCTTGGTGTTGGTCAACTCGTCCATGTAGCAGACGATGTTCTTGTACACCTCGGCACGGTTCATCTTGGAGTTGAACGTGTCCCGCTCCTGCATCATCAGCAGATCGGGGTCACCCCAGATGGACGCACCGGCCAGCATGCCCGTAGTCTTACCCAGCCCTGACTCCTTGGAGTACATGTGGAAGGCGGCGGCATTGATCGGCTGGAACTCCATGAGCACCGCACCGAAGGACAGGCCGACCATGAACTGGTGCGGCTCCATGCCCGGGCGGTTGTAGAACTGCATAGTCTCCTTCCACCCTGCCATCGTGCCCTTGGGTTGGAAGTAAGGGAACAGGCCGACCGTGGCACCCGACGGTGCGTTGACCTCGACCCGATCCTTGTAGACCATCATGTTGCCCAGCGCGAACGCCGTGCCCGTGTCATCCAGCCAGCCAAACTGCCGACAGGCTTCTTCAGCCTCGGCTTGGAACTGCAACTCGTTTACCCATCTCATTGTGTACTCCATCAAATCTGTGACGTTCAGAACAGCCACGCCGTGCATGGCGAGGCCCTTGCGAAACTCATCCTTGGAACCCACGGAGGTCAGCGGGAGCGTGAACTCACGCACACCATCCTTGGGCAGATGCAGGCGCATCACCATCGACTCGCCCATCTCGGGGTCTTTGAGGCGACGCACCACGTACAGGTCGTTGAAATACACCAACTTGTCTTTGGACTTCTCCTCATCAACCTCGCCGTCGTCCTTGATGACTTTCTCGCCGCGCTTGAACACGCCGCCTGACTTGCCACGGAAGAATGGGCTCGGGTACTTGGGGATGACGTATTGAATCGGCACCGCATCGGTCACACCGAGCGGCTTCTGCACGACGATGTTGTCTTCCTCGGTAGCCTCCTCGACCTCACGGCCAAGGCTTATGGGTGACTTGATCTTGCCCCAGTGCTGGCACTCGGTGCAGACCCCGGGCTTGTACTCGTTGAACCGTTCACACAGGTACGGGCCTTTGATCAGGCTGGCCTTGTGTTCTGTGGTATCGTGCGAGTACTCGGGGTGCCGCTCGGAAATGCGGTGGATGGCCTTGCCGCCATCAGAACAGAACTTCGCAATCGACAGACCCGCACGCCATAGCGGTTCGGTCAGGTTCTCCTGATCCTTGACGATCCCAGCCAGTTGGGCGCATCCCTTACCGGCGACCGTCTTCATCATGATGGTCTTGAACTTGCTGACGATGCTCCCTGACAGAGCCTGCATCAGCGCATCGGTTTCACGTGGAACGTACTTCCTTGGGGCCTCCAAGAAGTTGCCAACGTCCTCGCCCAACAGGTCAGAGAACGCTTGGAAGTCCACAGCGTCGCCGAGTTCACCGACCACCTTGACTTCGATAGGTGGGTCACCCTTGTGGTTGTGCGTGCCCGGTATGCGTAGCACCCGGGCGGCATCAGCCGTTACTACGGGATCAGCGTGGAGCCCGTTGCGTTTGCATAGCGCCTTGAGCCGTTCGGCTACCGGGTGCCATGTTTCACGTGAAACCGAAGCACTGAGTCTCCAGTACACATGCACGCCGCGCCCTGAGTTGATCAGGGTCGGGCGAGGTAGTTTGACCTGCTTGCAGAACGAGCGCAGTGCAGTCAGCGCATCGGTCTGTGTCGCGTAGTCTTTTGTCGGCCCACAATCGAGGTCGAGGAAAAATGCCTTGAGTTGTTTTACGTTGTTGGCTACCCGAGACCCAGAGTCATCGAATGTGCCAAGTGCAAAGTACGCATCGTATCCTTCACCGTCCAAGTTGTGGGCCGCATGGATGAGCGCGTCAATGGTGGGGTAGAACTTCTGCACCTTGCGGCCATCGGAAATCCGATTGGCCCACACACAGTACATACCGTCCTCTCCCAGCACCGCCTCCAAACATGTTTTTGTGTCCATAGCCGCCGTTCGTTGGTGTGAGAGGGAAAACTGAAAAAGAAGGGGTGGGGAGCGACCCCACCCCGAACTGGACTTCAGTCGTCCCACTCTCCAACGATGTCGGACAGGTCGGCCTTCTCGGTAGCCTCAGCGGGGGTGGCCGTCTTCTTGACCACCTTCTTTGGCTCCTCGACGACTTCGGCGTCCACCTTCTCAGCCTTGGGCTCAGGTTTCGGCTCGGTCTTCAGCACGTTCTTCACAGCCGGGGCGGGTGCCGGTGCCGACTCCTCACCCTCGGGTTGATCCATCTGGCTCACAGACATGGTGATCGCCTTGGTCGTGTCGGGATGATCACGCAGGGGGAGCACGGTCTTGAGTTCAGACTCGTTGAGGGGGCGCACAGGCTTGAACACCAACTTCATCTGGGCCATGGGGTCAAAGCGCATCTCGGTCACCACGCTGATGACGTGCGTGTTGTGTGCCTTGAGGTAGCGGCCATAGGCTTGCAGGGGCATCTTCTGGCCATCGGCGTCGCCGAACACAGACGTAGCAGGCAGGTTGACTTGGTACACCTTGTCTTCCACTCCGTTGTCACCAGCCAGCACCACAGCGACACGCTGGGCGAAGCGGCATGCACGGCCTTCACCTTGGGCGGCAGAGCCCTTGATGTTCTGCTTGCAGGCTTTGCAGGCGGTGGCTTGGCGCTGATCGGCAGGCACGCTCTCGTCAGGACGCTGGGTGTCGCTCGACCAGCAGGTCGGCTTGGACTTCTGGCCCTTGACGTAGGTGCCAGCATAGAACGTGCGGGACACAGGCGCGGCGTTGATGATCACCACTTGCATGGCACGTTCTTCAGACACACGCACGGTCTTGCCACCGATGACCTCGGAGAACACGTCGTTCTCAAGGCTGATGCGGCGGCTGCCACCGGAACCGGCAATCTTGTCGGTCAGGTTGTCTTCCAGCCCTTGCAAGAGTGCGAGGGCAGATGCGGATTGGTTTCCAAACAGGGTCATTTCGTTCGACATGTCGTTTCTCCTTAGATGTCTTTGTCAGGGTTGAGGTCAAGTTCCAACTGCACGGGTGCGTTGGAATCCTCGGGGGTTGGTTCGGTCTTCTCAGGCTCGGGCTTGGGTGCGGAGGTCAGCGCCTCGACCACCTTGGAAACACTGAATCGGTAGGTGTTGCCCACCTTGATGTACGTTTCCTTCGGGATCAGGCCCTGTCGCACCCATGCACGCACCGTCGAGATCGAGACCGTGAAGTGCTTTGCCAAGTCTTCGATTGGCACAAACGGTTCGGTCATCTCACTTTCTCCTTACGGTAATGGTGTACTCGCGATCCACGTTCAAGCCCGGGGGTAGCAAGTCGGGGCGGGCTTCCAAGAATTGCTTCATGTTGCCCTGATGCAGACGCTTCTCAAGGAGTTCGGGGACGTTGTTCTCGACAACGAACTTGCCCATGGACTCCCAGTCACCCGTCCAGTAGCGTGTTGCCACGCCACGATAGAACAGCCCTTCGCCAGTCCGCACGGACTCGACATTCTGCTCTTTGCAGTAGTCCAGCAATGCGGCCTTGACCTTGGCCATCTGTTCCTTGAGCGCCTTCTCCTCGGCCTCGAAAGCGGCTTTCTTCTCCGAGAGGGTGGTGTTCATCTTGAGGTACACCTTGACCAGTTTTTCGACTGGTACGGCGGGTTTGCTTTCTTCTGTCATCTCGTTTCTCCTGTAGTTGTTGGGAAGTGAAGTATAGTGGCGTTTCCTCCTTTAGTCAAGCAAATCTTTATAGAGATCGACAATCTTTGAGTGAACGTCGATTTTCTTATCGAGTAAGTTGTAAACGTGTCTTTCTACACCAGAGCCAGCGAGTTGGACGACTGTCGATGGGTGGCGTTGGCCGCTCCGGTGCACCCGGGCATTGGCCTGTGCGTAGGTCTCAAGGCTGGAGGTTGGCCCCCACCAGACCACCGTGTTGGCCGCAGTCAGGGTCACACCGTGCGCGGCAGACTGGGGCTGGATCACCAGCACCCTCGGCTCAGGATCGTTCTGGAACGCCCGGAAGATGTCAGTACGCTTGCCAGCAGGCACATCCCCGCTGATCACCTCGTTGGTGTACCCGTCCTCTGACAACTTCTGGGACAGGATGGCGATCACGTGCTTGAACGGCACGAAGATCAGCACCTTCTGACTGGACTCCTCAATCACCTCGGTGAGCACGCTGTACCGCTTGCTGATGTCGAACTCCAAGGTCTCGCCCGTGTCGGAGTACACCGCACCGCAACTGATCTGGAGCAACTTGGACATGTTCACGGCGGCGTTGACCGATGTGATCTCCTCGCCAGCGGCTTGGATCACCATGCGTTTCTTGAGCAGGTCGTAGTACTTCTGCTGTTGCTTGGTCAACTCGACGTTGCGGCGCACGTAGGTCATCTCGGGCAGGTCAAGGCACTCGTCCTTGGTGTACCGGATGGCCGGTTGCAGTGCGTTGTACACCGTCTGTGTTGCGTTCTCCTTGGCCACCCAGCGGTAGTTCGTCAACTTCACCATGACTTGATCACGGAAGGACGTGAAGAACTTGGGCACACCTTGGGGGTTGACCAACTTGGCCAGCCCGTAGGCGTCAAGGGGTGACTGAGCGGCAGGGGTGCCGGTCATCATCCACAGCCACGTGTCATGCTTGATCAGGGAGTTCAGCACCTTCCAGCGTTTGGTCATGCTGTTCTTGTAGGCGTTGGCCTCGTCCACCACGATCAGGTCAAAGCCACCGCGCTCGATGTCGTCGGCGACGATCTCCACACCGTCGTAGTTGATGATGACGAATTCAGCGGGGCCGTTGATCACGGCGCGGCGCTTGTCCTTGGCACCGTAGGCGATGTCCACGTTGCGGTGCATGGCGAACTTGAACAAGTCAGCACGCCACGCCGAGTCCATGATGGACAACGGGCAGATCACCAGCACCCTGCGGATGCGGTTGGCCTTGAGCAGATAGTCAGCGGCCCAGATGACGGAGCCGGTCTTGCCGGTGCCCTGCTCGTTGAGGCAGAACGCACGGCGGTTCATCGTGAGGAACGCCGCAGTGGTGCGTTGATGATCGAAGGGTCTGTGCTGGCCGGGCCAGTCGTAGCGCCCGAGGATGGGTGAGGGTACGTTCTTGATGCGGAGGTTGCGCAGTACCTGTGCCTCGTCGAGGCCCCAGTGCACAACGACTTGGTTCCCCGGGAGTTCTTTGCTCTTGGGGATGACCGTCGTGATCTGCTGAGGATTGCGCACCCTCAGCAGTAAAGCCTTGTTCTCAATGATTTCCATCGTTTCTCCGCAGACGGCTTGACGGCACGAAGTGGGTCTCCACTCGTGCACGTCGCTGTCGAATTTTTACTGTACTGCTATGCGCAGTGTCGGTCAAGAGGGTTTCTTACCACCCGGTTTACGCACGCTATGACCATTGCGTGCACGATTCTTGGACGGCGACATGATGCGCAGCCCGGTCTTGTTTGAACCACCTTTGGATAACATCTTTACGTGGTCGATGTCCTTGCCTTCGCGCTTGTCGGCCTTGCCGTTGCCGTTCTTGTCGGCTCCGGTTTTGTCCATGGCCCGACGTGCGCGTTGGCGCTCCATGCGGGCAGCGAGTTCGCCTCGCTCCTTCTGCTTTTGGTACTCGGCCTTGTAGGGTCGGGGGGATTTGGTGTATGGCATGTTGGCTCCTAATAAGGTTTATTCAACTGTTCCGCAAGTTTACTTCTGATCTGGTGCATCATGGAACCATCTGTCATCACTACCGTGACGAACAGTGAGATCATCATGTTCTTGATCCCTTGGCGGTCTCCCGAGTCGAACTTTCGTTCCAACTCGTGGATGGCTCCGTTGGTGCCACCGATGGCGTAGGGGTTGAGCGCCCGGTACAGGGCCACCAGCACCCGCTTGTCCACCTCCTGATCCATCAGCAGGGCAACCCGTGCGGTCTCTTGGTCGGGTAAGTCCATCATCCATTCCTTCCGTTGTGAGGGCACGCCAGAACAACACAGTGCTTCTTGCACAGTCCTGACGTGCGTGGGTTCCATACGTTCGTCGAGTACGCCATCTTCATCTTGGCGTAGTCGGTCAGCCACTTCTGCCACAGGGTCGGCTCGTCCTCGCGGGTGTACTCGGCCTTCGGGAACTCGTTGGAGATCACGAACAGCAGGCCCGACTTGACCCGATTGACTTGGGGGAAGTGCTTGAACACAGCCAGCGTCATCAACTCCAACTGACCCTTGTCGGCGTACTTGGCACTCTTGCCGGTCTTGTAGTCCAGCACGAACGCCGTGTCGCCTCGTAAGATGATCAGGTCAGCGATGCCTCGCCACCACACGTCCGGTGCTTTGAACCCGCACGGCTCAAGGTTCTCGGTCAGGCCCATCTCGTACTCGCACAACTTCTCACCCTCCATGGCCTTGAGCCTGTCGAGTGTCTTCTGCGCGTAGGAAAACTCCGGGGGCAACGGCGTGCCATCACGGATGTAGAACTCGGCGGCTTCGTGGAAGCGCGTGCCGTAGATCAAGTGCTCGGCGTTCTGATCCTCCTGAAAGTCCTTGGCAACCTTCAGGTGGTAGTACTTCTTCGGGCACTGCTCAAATGTCTTGATAGACGAGAACGACCATGCGGGTATCTTGATCACAACGACTTCCCTTCTGGTGCGATGGCACCGAGGATGCTGTTGGTGACGGCTTCTTTCGTGGCCATCATGGACTTGGCAAGGTTGTGCGAATACTGCTCGGCGATCTGCGGTGCGTCATGCTCTTTCTTCCGAGCCTGCACTCGTTGCATGCACGTTAGGATCGCAACCTTCTCCTCCTCAGAGTAGAGTTCGCCGGAGGACTCCTCCAGCAGGTCGTCCATGACTTGTTGCAGTACCTCCTGCCTGTCCTTGGCACGCAGGTCGTTCCAGTTTCGGCGACACCACTCGGTGAACACTTTGGCCGCTTCGCTTGCGTCGCCCTCAAACTTGAACTCGCCGTCACCGAACTCCATGCGACCCACCTCCTTACCGTTCTTCCCGTGGAACACGATGTTGTGCGGGGCCATGTTGCTGGCAACGGCCATCGTGTTCACGTTGTAACGATCCGATGCGCGGTACACGAGATTGCTCGTGTCAGTTGCCTGCACTGCCATCTCAGGTGCGACGGTGTTGATGCCATACAAGTTGTCGATTGGGTTGCTCATTTAACAGTCTCCATAAGATTTTCCTGCGCCGCTCTCGCAGTTGACGGGCAGGCCAGCGGCCCACTCGGGCACCCAGCGCATGCACTCCTCGACGTACTTCTGGGCTTCCTCCACCTCAGAGTCACGCACGCACACAGCGATGGCGTCGTGCACGGTCAGCACAACCTTGTACCTCTTGTTGATCTTGAGCATCTGCTCGGCGATGATGCACCGTGCGATGGCTTGGCACACGTTCTCGATGACCTTGCCGCCGTAGATGCGGGTGCGGCCCTTGCGCGTCTGGTAGTGGAACTCGATGCCCTTCTCGCCCTCGGAGAACTTCAGGTCGTCGTAACGCATCAGCAGGCCACTGGGCAGTCGGATGGCCGACTCCTCGGGCACCAACTCAAGCACGCCCGCCCGGCCCAGCGGAGCCTTATCACCCCGTGACAAGTTCACCAGTGCGTTCTGAGCCTGACGCCACAGCCGGGTGATGGCATCGTTGGTGCGTCGGTAAATGTCGATGATGCGTCGGGCTTCTTCCAAGTCCACCGTCACACCGAACGTCTTGAGTTGGGCTTGGAACTTCACCGCACCCATACCGTAGCCTGCGCCAAGAATTGTGGTCTTGCCCACGAACCGCTGATCCTTGGTGACATCTTTTTCCTTGACGGCGTAGATGGCGCTCGCCATCTTCTTGTACACGTCCTTGCCCGTGGCGAATGCTTCCACGAGGTCGTCCTGCTCGGCCAGCCATGCCAACACCCGCGCCTCGATCTGCGCAGAGTCAGCGTCGATCATGGTGTATCCGGGCGGGGCGACGATGGCCTTCTTCAACTTGTTGGCGTTGGCCCCACGGCTCGGCAGGTTCTGCATGTTGATCTTGTCGTCGCCACCGAACCGGCCAGTGTGCGCGGCGTAGTAGCGGATCGGCACAGGCAGAGCACCACGCGATGCGATCTCAATGAACCGTTGGGTGCGGGTCTCCTCCAGCGTTGACTTGTTACCCAGCCGTGCGGCAACGAGGGCCTGCACGCGCTCATCTGGGTACTCGGCCAGAGCCTTGAACGACTCATCGTTCTTGGCGAAGGCGTAGGTCTGCTCCCCGGTGGTCGGACTGATCTTCATGGGCGGCTCGACGCCGCAGTCACGGAGCAGTTCGGCGAAGCGGTTGTTGCTCATCAGGTCGGCACGGTCAGCCGCACACTCCAACAGCAACTTCTCTTTGCGTGCCACGGTCTCGCGCAGGTGTTCCTCCAGCATCTGCTTGTCGAGTTCCAGAATCGGCTCGATGAACATGCGCAGGGTCAGGTCTATGATCTTGAGTTCCTGCTTGGGGAACTTGCGCACCATCTTGTTGAACAACTTGTACGTGAGGTTCACGTCGTTGAGGCAGTAGTCGCCGTAGCGTGCGAGGTCGCCTTCGCTGAAGTTCAGTCGGCGCTTGCCGATGGCGTTCAGGACTTCGGTGCCCTTCTGCCCCAGCGCGTACCGTTCAGCCAGCGCCTTGAGGCTACCGCCCACCTCCACACCGTGCAGAGCACGGCCCATGCAAAGAGTGTCGAGCCAAACACGAGGATGAATGCCAAACTGCCAAGCAAGAATGGCACCGTCAAACATAGTGTTGTGAGCCAACACCATGCTGTCCGACCAGTTGAACGACGTGCGCAACCAATGCTTGACATCTTCGTGCTCCCCACTTGCCCACTGGGGCTCCTCGTTGTTCACCTTCACGCCCACGCCGATCACTTCAAACTGAGGGCTTCGCACGTACTCCTCGGTGGTGATCTTCGACAGGGAGTAGTACTTGTCGTAATAAGTTTCAAAGTCAATCGTGATCAAGTCCATCAATGGCTCCCGGTGAAGGTCTCGCGCATCAGCACGAATGGCACGAGTATGGCCAACGCTATGAGTAACAACTTACCCTTGAACTTTGCTCGGCGCACTTCCTTGTCAAGCGGGTCTTTCACATCCATGTCTCACCTCCTGTCATCTCACTCAACTTCTTTTTGTAGTGGTGGTACTTGCCTGCATCGGGGCTGTCCTTCTTGCCCTGACGCATCGCGTACTTGATCATGTTGCCCTTCAAGAACCCACGAAACTCGTCGGGCGTGAGCAGTGCCTGCATCACATCCCACGGTTGGGGGTAAAGGTCTTTGTAGTGGTTGCCACCCACTTGCATGTCATCGGCTTTGACTTCTTCCATCAGTACTCCATCTTTATCAATGCGGGGGTCATAACAAGCGCACCCCCGTTCAGCGCATCCACGGTCGGCGATCACATCAATGCCTCCTCGTATTCGTCAGTCGTTGCACTCAGGGCGGTCTTGTTTCGACGGCCCCATTTCGATAACTCTTTTGGGTCTACCGTCCCAAAGGGCCACACGGGATACGGCAAGGATGCGGTCTCTCCTTTCGCCACTCGCTTGTAGTGTGCGATGTTGTTCTTCAGGGCACGCCAGTCCAGTGCGTTCTTCGTGATGATCTGCGGGTGTTCAGGGAACTCAGCAAACCACACCTTGAAGTGCGCACCGTTGCGCGGCTCCACTGCTATCACATGGAACCCGGCCTTCTCGTACTCCTTGACTTGTTCACGTAGCACTCGCGGAACATTCATCGTTCTGCTCCTTGAGTTGTTTGGCCAGACTCTCGCACTCGGTCACGCAGAACTCCAAGGTCTTGACTGTTGCGCCGCCCCAAGTGATGCGGTCGAGCAAGTAACGACTGAACACTACCTTGTACTCGTCGCTCATGATGGACTCGTCCTTGGCGTCGTCAATGTGTGCGCAGTCGAACCCGAACGTACCTTCGTCTGCATACGTCAGACCGCCGTGCACATCGACACGCACATCGTCGTAGCCCTTGCCGTAGTGCGGGTGTGATTCAGGCACGGTGACATACCCACAGCGGTGCCCCATCGGGTGCGCAATTACCTTAGCGGCGTATCCCGCTTCGGTGACCCATTCCTTTTCGGTTTTGATCTTGTCAGTCATTTCTGTTTCTCCACTATTGGGCGCATCTTCTTCGCCCGGTACTCGGCCTCGACAAGGGCCAATGCTTTCTCCATGTCTTTGATGGTGATGACATCCAACTGGGCGTCATGCAGTTCCATCACGGCGTTCAGGTCGTTCATCTCCTGCGACCGCAGGATGAAACGATCCGTCGTAGCACCACGCACACCAACAGCGTGCAGTGCGTCCAACCCGGCGTTGACCACATCCTTGTACTCGCGCCCAAAGCCCAACCGATACAGCGCCTCAACGACGTTGACCACGGAGATCAACTTGTCAATGTCTGCACGGGTAGCCTCCCCCTTGGTCAGATGCGTCATCGCAAGGTGGTTCTTGATCTTCAGGTCGATCAGATACGAGTCGTGCTTGGCCACCGGAGTCAGACTCTCGATGACGTAGCCCACCGGGTTTTGCAGGATGGGCTTGGGTCGATACTTGCTCCGCTTCCTCACACCCCAAACCAGCGGTACGTAAGTCTGCGATACCAAGACGTGCGAATGCCCAGCAGTGCGGCCTGCAACATCTCAGCGTGCACACCCATGTCCACGGGACGCCGTGGGGGCTCGTACATGCAACCGATCTTTACCTTGCCCGTGTCGTACGGAATTGTTCTGCTCATCACATCTCTCCTAGCGCGTAGCGCACGCTGTCAATGTTGTCCTCGTTGATGACCAAGGCGGTGCCGCCCATGGCTTTGATGGCGTCGAGGTTCTTCTGTTGCAACGCTGTAGGACGATTCCTACCCGCTTTGCATTCGATCCCAAAGAACTTACCGTGAAGACATCCAACGATGTCGGGCACCCCACTGCCACCGTACCCACCCGTCACCGGGTAGAAGTAGTAGGCACGCAGTTCCTTGAGAATGGCGACGACCTTCTTCTTGACTTTGACTTCTGGTGTATCAGCCACGGAACCACCCCTTGATACGTTGCCACAAGGTAGGTTGCTCCATCGTGATGGGCAGTTCTTTGAACTCGCCGGGCTTGGGCACGAGACCTTCGCCGTTTGGCGTGGTCACAATCGGAGGGCCAACCAGCGCGGGGTCGGGTGGGTTGATGCCAGTTCCCGCAGGTAGGCGGCGGGTGTACTTACGCTTCTTCGGCGGTGCGCCTATGCCCTCGGTCGGGGTCGGCGTGACTTGACCAATCGCACCAAGGCCACGTGCCTTGTTGAGTTGGTACCGCATGTTGTAGACCACTCGGGGCTTGATGCCCAACTTCTCGATGATCGCCTTGTTGGTGTACCCTTGGTCGATCAGGCGACGGACTTTCTCCGCCATGCTAAGTTTGCGTTTCATCTCAGTTCTCCATGCCGGGTTGCCCCGGCGTTCACACACGTCAAGCGGACGTGGACGCATCAGTGCCTGTGGTAGGTGCGAACACCCAGTACACATGCCCTGATATACGACGACCTACACCCTCCACTTCTTGTGTCGGAGGAGTTGCAGGAATCATGTTCAATACAGCGAGTCGTTCTTTGACCCAGTTGGGCAGATCGTCGATCCGATCATAGTGCCCCTCTAAGCACGAGTCAACACTATCGAGGCCAAAACACACGACATCTACACCATCAGGGAAGATACTGACTCGGTAGATACTATCGTCGCCCACAGTGCGTGGTTCGTTAAGCATGAACATGTAACCACCCGTGGCGATATACAAGTCCTTGCGCTTGATGTGTTTGACCGCCGCACCGCGCAACTGCCACGGCTGGCCTGACAAAATGATCTTGCGTGCCGTCTTGTCAGGCGGCTCGTTCGCTGTGTACCAGTCGGCTGGGTCAACTTGTTGCATCACGCACGTGAGGGCGTCGTACTCGTGATCAGTGATGGGTAACCCCTTCTCCACCATCTTCCGTGTGGTATGTATCTCGGCCAGGCTAAGTTTGCGTTTCATTTCAGCACCCAGTAGGATGTCGGCGAGACCTTGTGGCCCAGCCCCTCCACGAACGCATCGTTCTCCAGCATGGACAGTGCGGCAAGGCGTGATGCCAAGTTCTCATCCACGTCGTCCAACTCCTCGGCCTTGTAGGTGCGGTGCGCACCGACTTCGGTTCTGGCCGTTGCCTTCTTCACGTCCAGTACTGCGATGACATCGAACAGTACTGCGATGACATCGAACACCTGCTCACCCAGATACTCGCGCACTTGCACGTAGTAGCCGTGGTGTGCCTCGTACTGTCTGGTCATCTGCTCATCGAGTTTTGCAAGCATGTCTTTCACGAGACCTCCGAACACTGGATCATTGAACTGATAGTTGTTGAGCACGAGAGAGCGCATCTCGTTGTGGAACGAGCCGTTCTTGATCACCGCCTCATACGCTGAGTTGTATTCAGACGATGCTTGCCACGCTGGTTGGCGCAACTTGTTTTGGAAGTCGGCTACAGACATCAGTGCGATCTCACTCGGCGCGTACCGACGCATGTGCTTCTTCACGTTCTTGAGCGCACGCTCCAGTGAGTCGGCCATGGCCATGTGGTACTGCTCACGACCCTCGTTGAACTCGTCATTGCTGATCGTGCGTGAGTACACGGCGTACTTGTTGCCGCCGCTCTGCACAGAGTAATCGGCGTAGCCCAGCCGCATGGTGGCGTATTCGTCACCGTCGAAGTACGCCCATATCTCGCCTTCCACGGGCTGTCCGTCCACCCACTGTGTCTTGCCGTTGCGATGCAAGGCGAAGCGGATGTTGCGGTGCATGGCACGCACGCCGTCGCACAACTTACCCAGCAGGGCATGCACGGGCACGCCCTCAACGAACTGCACGTTGCACTTCGGGAGCGGGAAGTCCTCGTACTGCTCACGTGCATGGGCATGGCTACCCTGCACCTTGGCTACCTTCATGTGGGAAAACGTCATCTCATACGGCTTACGCATGGCGGTCGCGGCCTCGATGACCACGAGTGCACGGGCATGGCTATCCTGCACCTTGGCTACCTTCATGTGGGAAAACGTCATCTCACTTCTCCTCGATTTTGTAAAAGCCCAGTGCCTTGTTCATCACACGGTTGTACGCCGCCTTGATGTGTCGGATGTCGTCCTGAGATTCAATGGCACGCTTGCCACCGATGTCGAACACAACGAGTGCCGCGAACGCCACACGCATGGGATGATCTTCTTGCGTCACGATGGCACGCACGAGTTCAGTCGGCACGGACTTGGCATCACGTACCCACGCACCACGCAGGTTGCCGTTGCCACCACCCATCAGAAACTCCTTCATCTGATTGGCGTACTCGTTCTTGCCGCCCCACGTCACGTCGAGCATCGGGGCCACAGCCGCACAGTACCCGTAAAAGTTATCCACACGTTCACGCCATTGCTTCTTGAGTTCTTTGTCCACCTTCTTCACCTCTACTTTTAATGCTTCACCTACCCGTGTGAACGTGCCGTCGCCATTCACTCGG
>Ga0181352_1000141_pt1 | contig 34435 bp, 34 predicted proteins | sample Fa13VDMLBSN_FD_130103 | JGI IMG/M metagenome (GOLD analysis project Ga0181352, IMG submission 130103) | Freshwater viral communities from Lake Michigan, USA - Fa13.VD.MLB.S.N | ecosystem: Environmental > Aquatic > Freshwater > Lake | place: USA: Michigan | collected 2013-09-23 | reverse complement strand
GAGTCTTTTCTACTATTAGCTAATGTAATGTTAGTACCAATTACAATATTGTTTGAAGATGGGCTAGTACTAGCTCCTGCTTTAAAACCAATAAAGTTAGAATAAGAAGCGCTAGTTGCATTTGATCCAGCTCCCCAACCCATAAAATTTGAGAAGTTTGCTCTAGTCGCTTGAAGTCCTGCTTGATATCCTACAAAGTTTGCATTAGATGCAGAGTCAGAATTCCAACCTGCTTGGAATCCTATGAAGTTAGATAATAATGCTTCTGGTGCAGACCATCCTGCTTGATATCCTATAAAGTTAGCATATCCAGAATTAGTCGCTCCATTACCTGCCTCAAAGCCTAAAAAGTTAGAATAAGAAGCGCTAGTTGCGTTTAATCCAGCATTAGCACCTATGAAGTTAGAATTATTTGCATTTGTTGCTGCACTACCGGCACTATTGCCTATAAAGTTAGAATAACTAGCACTTGATGCACCACCGCCAGCATTCGTTCCAAAAAAGTTACTATATGCTGCTTCATTAGCATAAGATCCTGCATTATCACCTATAAAGTTTGAATTATTAGCATTAGTTGCACCTCCTCCGGCACCCGCGCCAAAAAAGTTTGAACTAGCAGCATTAGTTGCACTATCTCCTGCATAAGCTCCTAAGAAATTAGAACTGTAGGCATTTACTGAACCAGATCCAGCATTAAGTCCTAAAAAGTTTGATTGTTGTGCCGCGGAAGCTCCCTTGCCTGCATTATTTCCTAAAAATATACCGTTCGTAGTATCAAACCCTGAAGTGCTTGGATTTGTAGAGTATATTGATGAACCACTACTTGATACTGCTAGAACTACGCTTGCTCCTGGTGCCCAGGATGCAGATACTGCAAAAGAGCTACTCAATGCATAAGAAGAAGATACTGCAAAAGAGCTACTCAATGCATAAGAAGAAGATACTGCAAAAGAGCTACTCAATGCATAAGAAGAAGATACTGCTACAGAAGCACTAATAGACGAAGTTACTTGCGGTAATGAATTCGCAAGATTAGTGATTGATAGCTTTGAAGTAGTAGTTGAAGCTACTACAGGAAGTACATCGGTTCCGGTAACGGAAGTGACTGCAGGAAGTTGTGATATTTTTACGTTTGCCATTTGCTAGCTATTATTTATATTATTTCTTGTGTAGTTATGAGATTATTATTATCTTCGGTCATTAAGAAATCATCATTTTCTGTAACCATATAAATTGTTAATTCAACCGGATCTGGAGTTCCAGCAACTGCTCCTGTTTCTTCATACCGAATATAATCATCGAAACCAGTTCCCGGAGATATAGTTGGCGGGAATCGTACATTACGTGCTTTTGCAACACTGTCTTGGTAGGGAGCAGGTTTATTTCCGTTAGGAGTATTTATTTTTAACCTACTTTTTCTGAATAAATCAAGAAGACTCATGTTAATAAATAGTAGAAGACTCTAGTCCATACTTACTTAGCCCATGTTCTCTTATTGTAATGATATGCTATACTAGAGCTAGGATCATCATAAATCTGAGTACTATCGAAATAGCCTACTTTTTTCTGTTTTAAACACCATTCCGTGAGTGCTCGTACCCCAAAAGGTTCAGATTCGTCTCCTTTTGAGTCGGTTCTAGTAAGGCAGTATTCTATATAAGATTTCGTGAACCCTGGTTTAGCAACAATTACATAATCGTCTTTTAGATATATCTTTTCAGCAGAACTATAAGAGTATAGACTATTCCTTCTAGTAAACACTAAATTATAATCTTCAAACAGACTATAGACAGTGTCAAAGTCTTTTTTCCACTCTATATCAAAATCACAGCAAATACCTCCTTCCTTATTTAAAATTAGATATCTGCTTAACTGTAATTTATGAAATATGGAAGATCTAGAAAATAATTCTTCAAACTCCTCTAAAAAAGGTAGAATTCTTTCTTCTGTCCAAATATTGAAATTATAGCTCGGATTAAGTTCCTGAGTCTTTTCAAAATTTGACTTGAAATCATCAGGTAACTTATTACCCCCTACCCAGATATAATGTACTTGGTTTTTATACAACTTCACAAGCTCCTCCTGCACAAGCTACTTCTCCCATTAAGTTAGTCATATCAGCAAATTCAACTACCTTAGATAAGTCTATATTGTGGAGACTTTTCATAAGTTCTTCATACTGCTCTTTAGTACAGTCTTCGAAAGGAGCTTGCTTGTAGGTATGTTCTGAAAACGGAAGTACAGAAAGTCCATTATAAAATTTACGGTTCTCCCACATCCATTTACCTACCTCTCCCCACTCTCCTTCTTTAATAGAAACAGTTGCAGATATGTTGTGAGTATTTTGACCGGTTCTATGTCCTGGTTTAATCCAATTTTGATAGAAGAATTTAACCCTGCCGAGTAAGTCTAGTGCAGATTCGTGACGAAGGATAGATCCTTCTGGTGCTTTTTGCGGTACAGAAATTACAGCTGTGTCGTGGGGACGGAAATACTCGTCTTCAACAAGTTCAGGATGGTTGACAGCTAGGTACGTATAAATCGCTTCATTCTTACCTACTCTTATTCTACGAATGTAATAGTCGTTATGCCATGCGTGAATACCACTTGAAGTACCTAAAGTAAGAGATGAAGTACCTGAAGGCTTGATCGTAGTACATCTTGCTGCTGCATTAATACCCATCAACTTAGCTACACGTGTATTCTCCTCTTTTACGATTTCGGCAGCTTGCTTAAGGTCTAATTTTTGTGCAACACCTGACCCGATACCGGTCATACCTACACCAATTAAAGCATCTTTCTCAGTAGTACGCTGCCATACCGGTCTCAAATAATGGAAGTTAGTATAAGAAGCTTGTAACGTACCAATAAATGCTGCAGCTTTAACGCGTGCATTTAAATCTGCTTGATCTACAACGTCTGATACGTTTACTTCACATAGATTACAGAATTGATAAGGGCGCAATGCGATTTCACAGCATGGATTGGTTCCCCAGTCTTTATCGTTATTAAAATAGATACCTGGTTCACCAGCACCTGATGCCTTAATCTTATCCCACAAATTCATAAAAAACTCTTCGTCGGCTTTACTACGTAGTAATACAGCGGAGTTATTAGCACGACCTCTTTGAGGGTTTAGCTCCCACCATGCACCAGACTTAGCTGCAATCATATCTTCATCGTCGGCACTGAATAAACTAATAAGAGCTGCTCTACGGATACCTCCTGTTAATACTGCATCAGCAATATGACAGATCATATCGTGCACCTCAATAGAGGTTAACTTATCATTATTTTGCTTACTATCTAAAATACCTTGTAATTTCAATAAACACTCTTTAAGAGGTTGAGGGCCGGGTGCTTTACCTCCTGAAGTAATTAATTGTGCACCTTTTGGTCTAATATCTGAAAAATCAAATACTGGGGTAGATCCTCCTTCAAAGTATGCTCGTACTAATACTTTTACAGCATCAGCCCATCCTTCAATACTATCACCAATAAGAAAACGACGATGTTTTTTCGAATCTGGCTTTCTTATCTCAGGTAGTTTCTCTACGTGATGCTTTTGTACTGAATAACCTACACCTGTACCTCCTAATAATAAAAACATTGTTTCTCCAAAAGCTCTCCAATCGTCAATAGGTAAATAAGCACAGTTATAGATACGATTAGGACTGATTTCAATAGGTTTACCTGCAAACTGCATAGAGCGCATTGATGGTAAAGCTTTTTTAGCATAAACATAATCGTAAGCATTCTCAATTTCCTCCTTAAGGTTAGGAAACTTTTTTAAGTGCATCTCTTTATTTCTATCTACTAACTCCTCCCAAGACTCTCTTCTGTTAACTAGAGAATTAAATTTAGCATACTTCATGTACACTGTAATGTCACTTAGAATACTTTGCGAAATGTCCATTTTCTGTTTGTTTTTTAGGTTTTAAAGATAGGTTTTTCATTCGAGATCTTACGATTCTCGTTAAGATATATAACCTACTTAGTTAAATTACTATGATAGGTTCGAATTTAGCCCTTTTTGGAACTTTTGGGCTAGATAGCTATCAGATGCTTGTGGAGGGCGGAAAGTAGGGTCAACCATATCCCTTTCGACTAAATCGTTAGTTCCATTTCTCTCCATATTAAATACAAACTGCTCATAAGTAGATTGATTCACTGGAGGAGCGAAAGGAGTTCTTTTTTCAACATATAATTCTGCTATACTCATATCTGATAACTTTTGTAATAATAAATAGCTTATTTCCCTAATTCAAAAAATCTTTGTTGCAAAAAATTTCTTTCTTCTGCACTGAAACTTGTAATAGGTTTACCGGGCGTTTGAGAACCTTCCTGAACAAATTCATCCTCACTCATTTCTCGGGATTCTATTTCAATATTACCATTTTCAGTATTAATTTTTACAGGATACGTCATACCGTCTCCGCCATAACGGTTTTTCATAATATGTGCTCTCCCTGTTCCGTTTACCTTATCTATCCTCTTCCTAGACAGTGACATTGCAAAGTCAGCAATCATAATCTTATTATAAGATCCTGCTGCTTTATCTCCTTCAATTACATCGTCTTTTGCACCTGCTCTATTTACCTGCGATACAGTCCAAACAGGGACTTTGAGATCTCTAGCAAGTGCTTTAGTAGAAATATATACATCATCGATTTCATCCTTTCTGTCTACAGACTTTCTTTTAGATTTTAGTAAATCTACGTAGTCTATAATAATGAGATCAGGTTTATGTCCAAGATCTTTCATTTTCTGTACGTGGCTCTCTATTGTAGATATAGATGCTTTACCCATAGAGAATTCTTTGATAATAAGCTTTCCAGGTAGTTTAGTAATAGCTTCATCTACTTGAGTTCTACTTAATCCTAAATCTTGAATCCTAATTCCTGTAAACGCTGCATCGTATCTTCTACCTACATAAGATTCTGATAGCTCTAAAGTATAGTGAAGAACTATACGTCCTTGTGCTACAGCCATAGCACCTAGTGCAGTTAACATCCAGCTCTTACCCCCTCCTGGGTTACCGAAAATAATACCTAGATCCCCGATACCTAAACCGCCTTGCAATAGTTGATTGACATGCTCCCACGGAGTTGCAATCGGACTTCTCTCTTCTAATCTGTAACGGGTTTCAGTATCTTTCTCATATTCGTGACCGATATTTTTATCTTGACCTGCTTTTAACGCAGTATCGATAAGGTAACGGATATCATCGTATTGTCCTTTTTCGAGCAATTCAACAGAGGACAGTAATGCCTTTTTGAGCTGTTGGTTTTTACAGAAGTTAGAAAACTCTTGCTCAACAAACTCCTGGTCTTCATTAGAAGCTTTATAAGCCTCTTTTAATTGTTCGATAACAGATACTTTTAATACCTCGTTTTCGATCTTCTTAACTTCGACCTGGAGTACATCGAGAGTACAGGTTGTATGATACTTATAGTAATACTTTAAAATCTCTTCTACAATCCATTTATGTGCTGGATTATCGAAATAATCTTCTTCGAGTATATCGTATATGCTCTGTAAAAACTCTCTATGCTTAAGAAGACTTGATAAGACCTTAATCTGAAAACTTACGCCGTACTGGTTTAATTGATTCAAAACGCTCATACAATAATGTAAGGATATTTTTTTATTTTTTCAACTCGAACTTAACTATTTTTGCAAATGTTTCATTTAACCATATCTGAGGATTCAATAAAGTTTTTCCTAATTGGTCCTCTTTGTATAGATTTAAAAAGCAATTAGGATCGAAAGTATTTTTCGGATTGTTTGCAATATTCTCAAGAAGTATTTTGTCGTTGTCGGAGATATTTGGATTTTCTAAATCCATCAACTGCTTATTAATCTCTAATTGATTTCTGAAATTGTAGATATCAACATACTTCTTATCTTTTCCTTTGCATTCGTTCAGTAGCTCCTCTACCGTGAATCGTGTATCAGTTGTTATAGCCGGGAATAATTTAATGAGCGTTTTTATTGCTATGCCTTTTACCCCAGGTATGTTATCTCCTTTATCCCCTACGACTACCTTATGAGTTAAAAAATTATGGGGCGGTATTCCGTACTCTTTTTTTACTTCTACTGGACTGTAAATTATTTTTCTAATTGGACTGAAGACAGAAACATTTTTACTTACTAGTTGTAAGTAATCTTGATCTGTTGATAGAATAAATACTTTCTCTTCGAATTTCCCTGCTAAGAACCCGATAACGTCATCCGCCTCTATCTTATCTACTGTTACTAAGTCAACAGGGAGACACTTGAGATATTCAATTAGACGTATGATTTGAGCAGTTATAGACTCAGACTCTTCTTCTTGGTTATCGAAGGCATCCCAGTTAGAAATTTTTGTTATATGCCTGTTAGCTTTATATTCTGGGTAGAGGTATCTTTTATTGGTTGAACCTCCTTGTCCATCAAAGACTAAAATAACTCTTGTTGGTTGCAACTGCTTTACTACAGCACCTAAGGATCTCAGAAAACCTGCTAGACCTCCGATATGTGCTCCACTCGGATTAATATGGCCAATAGCTGTGAAACTACGGAGAAAAGTATTTAGTGAATCGACGATTAATACTCTACTATTTTTATGTAGCTCTATCGGCTCCTCTTTCTCCATCTGTTCGAACATCTTCCTGTAATCCATTCTTTTTTTGTTTAGCAATTGGATTAGCTAGTCTATCAGCTATCCTCTCGCGGATTATTCGAACGTCATTCTCTGTTGGAGTATATCCGTTCATTAATTCTGCAGGTATACTATCCCAGGACAGAAGGTAATTTTGAACATTAAATCCTCTTGCAATACACTCGTTGTAAAGATCAATGTACCGTTCTTTTAAATATCCTAGCTTGTCATAAAAAAACGATACATGACCTTTACCGAGTGAAAATTGGGTAGGTATATTGTTGAGATTACACCTACCTCTAGCTACTACGTTTGGGATACGTTTTAGCTCTCTATGTTCAGCAATTAAATGCTTATTGCTAAGTTCCTTAGGTGGGATACCTACATTGATTCTAGTCACAACCTTAATTTACATTAAAATAAGCTATTCTTCAGTAGGATCAAACACGTCTTTATTATCTTCATCAGTTTCGATCACTACATCGAAATCAGTAGATCCAAGAGTCTTTAACCAGTCTTTAGAATATTGCTTCTTATAGGCATCGATTGCCTGCTTAGTATCGTCGATGAATCCGTGGGCAGTCATAATAACCCTGCCGGTAGATGTTACATCATTAACGTGATTCTTATCACAACTAACTTTGGTACGCTTAGCGAACTCTACATCCTTGCCGTTCTTGGTTGCCTTAATCTTATTAGTTCCGGAATTGGTTACATTACCAAAAGTAATAATCAAAGAAGCATCAAAATACATCGTATCGCCGCCTTTGTTTTTCATCTTGGGCTGGGCCATAATATTCTCTGCTTTAGCAACCCAGATTTTATTTACTGCAAGCATAGTGTTTGTATAAGGTTGACTTTGCTTACGGGAAAGAACAATCTTCTGGTTAATAAAGTTACCGAATTGTTGGGACATAGCACCTGCATTCCACTCGTTATTGTTCTTGTTAGACTCTACGGATAATCTAGATGGAATCGATCCTACAGAATCCCAAAGGAATAATAAGTCGTAAGGTAAATTACCTCTTTTCTGTTCGTCTAAAAGATCGGCAATAAATGCAGCTACATCTTCAATAGTATTTAATCTTTCTCTATCTACGTAGATAAAAAATCCTTTGTAGTCCGCTACCTCTCCTTCATCGTTAGGTACATTTTGAAAATCTAATCCCATCTGCCGGGCATGTTCCCAATTCCATTTCATCTCAGTAATGATGAATACAGGTAAGATACCTACCCTCTGTGCACTTACTGCAGCCTCAAGAAGAGCGGTAGTCTTACCTGTATCGGAATGTCCTCGTAGTAATGTTATATGTCCGACTGGAATACCGGGTATAGATAAGCAGTCTTGAAAAGCCTTAGATAAGGGTATCCAAGTTTGCTCTTTCATTTTAATCGACGTACTAGATAGATTCTTAGAGGCAATAAACTTATCTAGGTTAAAAGTACCCTTGACAGCACCCGCTATACTTTCGTTTAGCGAAGCCCTTGTTGATTTAGCCATAAACTATTACTTGAAAAGTTCGTCAAATTCGTCGTCGATATTAGACTTCTGTTTGTTGTTTAATGAAAATGAAGCTGGTTTAGCAGCAGGTGCTTCTTCTTGCTTAGGTGGTTCAGGAGTAGTAGCTACTTCTTCGGTTGAATCTTCAGGGTTTAACCAGCTAAGTAGAGCTTGTTTCATTTCATCGTAGGAGTACTTTCTGAATATAGTAAATACATCAGGTTGATTATTTAACCATTTTTCAACTTCTTTAGGATCATCAGATAGAGCTGTTGTCTTAGTACGTACGCGCACTTTTGACTGATTAAAAGATGTACCGTTTGTTTCAGGGCTAGTAGTTTCAATAGTAATATCTCTACCTTGAATAACATCAGTATAATCTCCAATATCTGGATCGTCTGCTAAGCTAAGCAATTCACCGTAAATCTGTTTACCGAATTCCCAGAGACGAACACCTTTGTCTTCTTCTCCACGTACAATTACAGGAGTAAATACTCGCATCTTAGGTTCTAGCTTGCGAGACATTACCCAATTTTCCTTATCTCCGGTTGATGCAAGTTGTTTTGAAAACTCAACAATCGGATCTTTTTCACCGAAATTAGATAAAGCTAGCATCACTTTATTTCCGATGCCATAGTGGAATAGTATTTCTTTAAAAGGATTAGACTTATCCCATACTGCAGGCAAAATACGTACTGAATGCTTACCTACAGTCGGTTTCCATAAAACTAATGATAAGTCTCTTTTCTGACCGCCTTGTCTTTGATTTTGCAAGGCGCTTAGTTTAGATTTGATTGCACCTAAATCCATGCCCATAACTTAAAGTTTAAAGTTTAATTATTGTTTATATGAAAATATAAAGAGAAAAATTCAAACAGTCAACTTATACGTTAACTATTTTATAAATTTTTGTGGAAAGCTTTTTAAGCTCATCCCCTTGGGACAGAAGAACTGTGTTTCTATAATCCGGCCAATTTATTCGATAGGAAGTATCTAGAACGCCTTCGTTTAGTGATTTTATTAAAAGGTTGAGACTGTTAATAGTGTATAACGTATTCGTCTCTTTTTTTCGATGTAGTAAAATAGTATTCTGTAAAACTTTAGTACTGCTTCCTTCTACTTCAATATTATAAGTACAGAGAAACTCTTCAGAATCAGGAGACTCTAAAACAAATATCTTTTTGTACATTATTGAATACTCCTCCTGTATTAAACTTAATGTCTCTTCAAGCCTATCCTTAGTACAAAACGTACAAAATAACTTATTTTTCAATTGTTCTTGCGTTAGTTGTATATATGCCATAATAAATAGTCTTAAATTCTTCTAAAAGTTGTAGTTATCTCCTTTTTTAGCTTTTACCCTATATCCTTCTTCTTCTAGCAAATCTTTTATTTGCTTTAGAAATCCTTTTCCATCTTCGGCTGAATAGTCTATAAGGATTGAATCGTACACTACTAGAACTACTTTGCTCTTCTTACCTTTAAAGAGCTCTTTAAGTGCGATAAGTTTTTTAGTGTTATTTACAGTCTCTAAACACTGAACGTAGTAGTTGAAAAGCTTTTGTGGATTAGCATTTTCCATTACTATCTCTCTTCCGTTTGGTAATCTTAAATACCCTCGTTTCTTATACTCTAACCAAGTAGCTTGTACTAACTCGTCTATACTGCTAAAAAGTTCGATATGCTTAAATTCTGATTCGATTCCATTATAGAGTTGCCTGAATGTAATTTTTTTAGACTCTTGATATTCTTCTGGTGTTAGCTCCTCTTTTCCAAAATACTGCTTGCCAAGAATCATATGAACTGAATCATCAGTAGGTATTTTCAAGTCTAACATATTTGCAATTAATCTGACATGGTATCCGTCGAAATCGAATTCAATAAAAGTATCGTTTTCTGGAATAAATGCGCTTCTGGAACCGTTTTCTTTATTGAAAGCAAGGAAGTTAATGCCGTTAAAAGCGTTAGTAGGTCTAGATGTTATGTTAAAAAGGTTATAGCTTGTGAATATCCTATTATCCTTGACAGAGCGTGCCTTCCATGTAGGTTCAAAAAACTTATCGAAAACCTTTTCATTTAACGTCAGACCCTGTTCTTCGACCCATTTATAAGCTTCTACATATCTGTTTTGCCAATCAACGTTACCTTCTTTTCCGCAATACTTTTTCAAGTTTTCAAAAATACATTCACATCTCTCATAATGCTTAGAAATTGGAATCAGCTCGTTTGTTTTTTCAAAATATTTAAATTTATTGTAGAAATCTGAATGGATAGGAGTATCGCATTTTACGTCTTTAATTTCACCGTTTGAATCAAGGATATTAAAGCACAGGTCGATTGCTTGAGGCAAATAAAGGAAATACGAATGTTTCTTTTTATCTACAAGATAAACTTTTTCAATATCAAATAATAGAATCTGGACCTCTTCTATACTCAGTGAAAAGCCTTCCGGGTGATTTATAGGAAGTATGTAACCTTTTTGAAAATCGTTGTAATAAAGTACACAAGGTGCAGTTAATATCGGATGAGTTTCTTCCGAAGAAGGAACTAGATTAATATAGCATTTATCAGTTTTCGGAAGTTTTCTTAACTGCTCAACAGTCTCGATAATGTAGTACATAACATTGATTTAAAACCTTTAAGTAATATAAGATAAAATTATCTCTAATCCAACTACTAAGGTGTAATTTTTGCAAATTTGGTATAGTCCCCGCCAATAAAATCTAGAAGTCCGTTAAATACTTTGTTTTTAGATTCTGTAACGCGTTTATTTGTAGTTGCTATACCTCCTTTTATCTGATATTGAGATATTCTAGTATCATTTAACGGTCCGGTTAATTGCCATAACATATCAATACTTTCGTAACCTAAAATATTTTCAGCTGCAATATCTCCGTTTTGAATTTTAGTCCAGTCTAGCTTTGATATCTCAAATACATACCCGGGTCCGCTTACAGTCTTAGCGAAATAGCGAGTAAAATATCCACGTGCGTAATCGCTTTCTCCGGGACTCGGGTAATACGGAAGTAATTCAGTTAGTACTAAACTATTATCTTCTCCGTTTTTTAACCTAGACGAAGCATAGGGTTCTACTAAATCTAATCTCTGTCCTGAAAGTAAAGATCTTCCCGGGGTAAGTAAGGAGGAGTTAGTTGTTTTAGGTTCTTCGATAGGTGTTAAAAGTATATTTGTTCCTAGTACTGGATTAATTCCTGTATACGATTTTCCGTTATACAAAGTATAGTACCTACCAGTGTAGGGAGTTTTGTCAGGTAATACAAATTGATTTCCTCTTGTATACCTGTTTTCTTGAATAGCTGCTAATGGATAATATCTTAACGGCATAATTATATTATTATTCCTACAGTACTATAGTACTGTCTTAAAGTTACAATAGCTGCAGCGGTAGTTTCTTTCCATGCATTAGTTCTCCAAAGATTATATTCTCTATTAGCTATATTAATAATTGAACTTACTACTCCGGTAGGTGGTCTTAAGATAACAAAATAATTTGGAGCAGAAGCGGTTCCGGTAGATAGTAGCCCGTCTGTAAGGGGTATATTGGTTTGTCCGACAGTATCTCCCACGTTGCCTCCTATCGCTACAGCAGTATTATTATTAATACTCACAATTATATCTCCATGGCTAGATCCACTCCATACACTCGTTCCGAATGTTAACCTACTTGTTTCTCTATTTTTTACCACTAGATCTCCTAACAGTACTTTTGTTTTCCCGGGATCTAATACTTGAAAACCGCGGCTATTTCCTCTTAAAGATTGTGCGTATGCGGCATGACTATCGCTCGAAGGAAACGATACTTCGGCTTGTCGCATTACATAGCTAATAAAAGCTGCACTCCAAGGTGTACTTTCTATAATACTTAACGCTGTATTTCTTACTGTTGAAGGGAACTGTCCTTGATCTCTACTAGGAGTATAGACCGGTATTCTTAAGGCTGAATCCTCTCTTAATTTTATCATTTGACCTTTTATTTTTGTCAACCATTGATTACTTTCTATAGTATGACTCAATCCGGTCACAATAAATCCTACCTTAGTATATCCGTCGGAAGCTCTCAATGAACGAGGTAGCCTACTTTCAGGTACGGTAAAGGCATTACCCATTATTATCCCGCTGATACCGTCAATAGTTATTTCGAGATCGGCTGGAATAAAAGGTGCAGCTGTAGTTGCTTTATCTAGAGATTTTACTTTCGACATCCTCTCTATGTAGTAGTTTTTAGCCATCTCTATTTTCTCTTCAGTGAGTTGTGCATTTGAGTAAATACTTGCAACATGAGCATTAAAGGTATCTGCAGCTTTCTGATCATTTGAAGTGTCATTAACTCTGCCTGTATTTCCTGAAGCGTTACTATTTGTTCCTTTATTTCTATTTGTAGCATCTTCTACATAAGGCTTATACCTGTCTTGAAAAGACCTATTTAAATAGCTTAGAGAGGAATGGTCTTTAGCGTTTATAGATCCTGTTGCTGCTTGAGCTGATATCGCTATCATACTTGCTAGCTTAGTAGAAAAGGTTGTTTTAAATTGAAATTCTCTAGCTAAACTAAATGTTGTTACAGACGGTAGACTTGTTGATTCAAAAACCGGTAATTGACCGGCTAGAATCGGATCTGTTTTTAAAGCTTCCTTATATTGAGTTCTATCTATGAGAGTTTTTTCGAGAGGTAAATTAGGGACCCATTGATCGTCTACTATCTGTATAGTGTTTGCATCATCTCTGTACGCAACTCTCAAAGCATTAATATTTCCTAACGATTTATTAATATCTGCCACTATTCTCTCTAAGAACAACTGCAAATTTACAGCTTGTTCTTTATCTGCGTTTGAATATTCTTTGACTACTCTTAACAGATAATCGATATTAAGTAGTATATTCATTATCTTACCTTGATAACGATTACTAATAGATTTAAAATACAATCCGTTTTCGTTTAAAGCAGCAGTAATCCTATTTTGTTTTTCCGGATTAAAAAATTCTCCGGTTTTAATACCTTCAGCAAATAAAGCTTTATACTCAAGATTATTTGCATTTAAAGGAATTAAACAAGTAAAAGGATCGATAGACATTTGTTGAGGAGAGCTTAAACAAAAATTAGTCTCTGGATTAAAATCTATATAAACGTACGGGCGTTTTTCAGTTCCTGCTGCGCTCTCAGTACCGGTAGTCTTTTGTTTGGAATCATAAAATAAACACATATTATTTAAAAATGCTAATAAATACCCTAACTGCAGGTAAACAGGTATACGTACTGTAGTAGTAGGTGCATCAGGAGAAGATTTTGGATATCTTACAACGTATGCTTTACATAGATCGTTAAAATCAACAGTAGGAGTCTGTAATATTTTACTACCAAACAGGATTACTCCTTTTTTGTCATCGGGATAGGCCATAAAGTCTGCATTGAACCCTCTAAGTGCAAACTGAGTTAAATCAAAGGTACTAGGTTGAATATTTTCATTAGGGCTAGTGCTTAATACTTTATCAAATATACCTCCTTGGTAAAATTGTCTAGTTATATCTACAATATCCACAGCTATAACAGGATTATCTAAATTTGCTTTTAATGCTTCAACCTGGCACCTAGATTGAATGATAGCTAACATAGCATCTAATGCAGACTGAAATCCTTGTGCGGATTCAATTTGTTGAGTATCAGGCTGATTGACATTGCCGTTAGCGTCACCGGTATTCGGTTGTTGCGTTTCTTGAACGGGCGGGATTTGAGGTTGTTGAGCCTCAGCAGTAGACGCAATGAAGCCGGGGTTATTTGTTTCGAATTCCCAATTAATGACTTTGGTCGTAGAACTACCGCCCACAGTAACTATTACGTCTGTTTGAAAACTACCTTTTATTACGATAAGTTCCCCGCTTGGTGCTACCACTTCTGTTATTACCGCTGGAGCTCCAGAATTAATCCATTTTTCTAGGGCTTGTATTACAAGTCTCCTAGTAACCGGACGATTTGGGTCCGGAGCATTTACAGTTCCCTGTAATTGAAAATAGATTAATTTTTCTGTATTCGCTGGAGCTCCTAGTCTAACTCTAAATTCAGCTCTTAAGCCGCTACTATTTCCTGTGTTTGATACTAATGTACTGTCTAGTGATACTGAGGTTATGTTTGTACTAGCACCTCCTACACCGCCACTACTAGTAGTTGTATATTGCCGCGTTTGATACTGAAATAATCTAGCTAAAGGATTAAGACCTACCTGTTCTTCTGCTTCTTCATTTATGTTTTGTTGAATTACAGGAAAGCGGTTGAAATATTCTTCTATAAAACTACTTATCGATCCTGGACCTGCAAATAATAATGTTGCACCTGTACTAAGGTTTGCATTTAAATTATAATAGATATTACCTACAGGAATCCATAACCCGCCAAATTTTTCATTAGCAGCCTCTAGAGTTGCAAGGTCTTTATTAGTTAAAGAAGTTTTAAATTCTACAAACTGTGTATCAAAATATTCACCGGTCTTAAAGTTACGTATACCTATTGCTAAATAATTTTGTATAAAGTCTTTGTAAGTTAAATCACTTGGTCCAATATACTCCTTTACTAACCTGTAAAGCTCATCAGGATTGCCGGGTATTGCCGGTAGATTAACCCCGCTTAGTTCCTGTACTCCAGTTTCAGCCTGTATTGTTGCAAGTGATGCTTGAACTTGACGTTCGAGAACACTTTGTTCTTCTTTAAATTTTTTAACAGCGCCTTCAGGTAAAGTATAGGCTTGATTTATTCTCATGGAGTCCATAACAGCTCCTAGGCCTATCAGCCTTACTGTACAATCGTAACCTCCTTGTTGATTAAAAGACCAGTTAAAATTAGAAACTACCCCTAACATCCCGTCGTAGTTTCCAGATGTTTTTCTTGCTTTTCTTGCAATATCTTGTTGAATAGTTTCTTTAGTTCTATTAGGTCCAAAAGGGTTGTCAATTCCGTAGATTTCTTTTGATACAAATACACCATCCGGAACTTTACTACCGTTAGAATTTGTATTACCGAAATACTGCGTATGTCCCCATTCTAGTAACATTGAATACCCGAGTCTGAAATAGAGGGCTTCTATAACATTCAACTGATTCATGTTCCATACGTTAAAAGTTATAGTTGCTTGTCTAAGTGAGCCTAGGCGTCCAGTAGTTTCTACCTGTACTGATAGGAGACCAGGCATTGGTCTATACCCTAATTCTTCAGTTCCACCCAATCCGTATGCGCCATTAGGACCTATCCCTTGTCTTAGAGCGATACCGTTTCCTTTTTGTATAGAAGCTCCTGCTTCTAGTATCCAGTTTTGAGCTAAAGAATCAGGGTTCGGGTAGTCGCCAGGGTCGAGTTCTAAATCATTGAAAAATATTCTCCGTTCATTTTCGCTTAAGGTAGTAACGTTTACAGAAGAAGTGAGTCGTGCCCAAGCCATTTTATTAGCTAAAAACAAAACTTCTTCATTGGATCTACTCAAGGTACTATTACGACGTGCTCTAACTGAAAGCTGTCTTAATACATCATCGCTAAATGGTGCACCAATGACGTTTGATAACTTAATAGCCATCGTTGACTAAATTATATGTATTTAGTATTGATTGAATATTAGTTGGTATTCTTAATTGAATACCAACGGGAGGATAAATAGAATCTCCCGGTAGTGCATTTGCAGACGCGATTATCCACCATAAACTCGAATCTTGATAAAAATCAAAAGCAAGTAAATCAAGTCTATCATTTACTGTTGTTATAACATAGTAATCAGTATCTGTTGGCTGTACCGTAGGATACACGTTAGTTTGATAATACTCGCTGCCAGTGATATTGTATTTAGTTGTCGGTATGTTTTGATATCTTGATTGCATTATCCTCCAATTAATAACGGGTTAGTTAAATCGAAATCTTGTGCCCCTAATCCGCCCTGTCTGGGTGCTCGTGGTACAGGCTGAGGAGGTGGGTTAGTAGTTGTAACTTGAGGAGTTGAGTTTGTACCCAGTGCCCCTACGATTGGTGCAATCGGGTTTGGATTTTCAGCAGTATTCTTAGCTCTATCAGCAATAGTAGTAGCAGTAGGATCAATAAAATGATCTTTATTAGCAATTAATGGTACAAATGGATTTGATTTGCTAACTTTTCTCGGTAGAATATCCATTATTGGCTTAAACGTACACTGAACAGTAACCATATGCGGTAACTGCCTTACATCACCTTCTTCTCCGAACTGATTTAACACTATTTCCCATGGTGTATTAGAATTATCGATGGTTACGTTTACATTCTCTAAAAAGCCTGGCATCCTGTAAATATAATCGCCAATAGTTAATCTAACAACATTACCGCGCATTAAATTATACTGTTCTGAATAATCTGGATATACCTGGGAAATTAGCTGATTCAATTTTGTATACATCGGCAGCATTTCCTGTCTGCTTTGAGCAAACATTTTGAATCCAAATCCTATTGTCCTATCAAAACCCTGATATGTTCTGAATGTCTCACCTCTTCCTAAATACTTAAAACTGTTATATTCTCCTGTATTAGTATCGCTTATCTGTCCTTCTATAAATGCTCTAAAAATAAGAGCTGTTGTAAAATTTAAATTATCGTTATCTATACACTCAAAAGCAAACTTAATAATATCTTTCGATTCGTCTCCAGCTACTTTCCATGGATCGCTATTATTCGGATTGTAAAAAAACTGGTTGGGGGCTTGGGCTCCTCTTGCTAAAAGATTTAGCATATTTAATGAATCTTCGCCGTTATTAGTAACATCAACATACCTCGCCCTTACTCTAGATGCTCCAGGATTACCTACACCTAAACCGCCTGTACCGTTAAAAGGGTTTGCAATATTAAAATTGCTATAGTCTGATCTTGGAGTGCCTGTTGGTAATAAGTTTCTAAAATCACGTATCGGTTGGTCAATCCGAGTTCTTGTATTGGTACCTTGATTTGCAATTTGCTGGTAGGTTAGAGCGATAGTTGAATATGCTACCCCCGGTGTACCTTGTACGGTAAATTTAGGGTCAGGGTTTGTTTCGCTTAGTTTAGTTACGTTAGTATCAGTATATCTAGAGATCCTTGTAAATCCGATTCCGTATACTGATCCAGGACCTCCTAAATAATTAAACAGCTGATTTTGTACTAGGGAAATCCCTAATCGACCTGCTAAAGCAGGGTCAATACCTGTCCCGCCCACTACGTCAGGGTTAATGATAAAATCAGTTGAACCAATAAGTTTCAGAGCTCTTAATATTGAAAGTCTATTAGTCGCCTCGGTATTATTTTGAGGAGCGCCTGCTACAAAAGCATAAGTCTGTTGTAGTCTCTCATAAATTGTCGGTCCTACTCCGTGCCTATTAAAATGTGCACCAGTACCTTGGAATTGTACTTGTGCTAGTGTGTTAAGAGGATTATATACATTAGTTACAGGTAAAAAAGTATTTCCTAGACTTGGTCCTGCAAAAGTTAAAGCATTAGGTACCTGTAGTCTAGGGTTCGTAAGTTGTAAACCTAATTGCTTTTCAATAAAAGCAGTACCTCTAGGTGCATCCTTAAAAAATTTTTGTATTCTCTCTCTGTCTAAAGTTGAAGAAATAATTCCTGATCCGGCTGTTAGTAATTGAGTTATTGCACCACCTCTCACTGGAAAATCTAATGCAGTTCTATTGATTTCGTAATAACCTCTAATTGCAGGTGATACTTGTTCATTATCGATAGGGAATTGCATGTAGGGTTGATTACTACTACCGCCTCCTGGTCTATCTCCTCCAAACCGGAGGCTAGTTAAATCCGTCTTAAAATTAATTAAAGGCATTTTATAGTTTATTAACGGACTTCAAATAATCTAAATAAGTAGGTTGGGGTCTAGAATTAAACGTAACATCAATAGGATTTTGAGCAACAGGGACAACGGCGGATGCTCGCGGTACGGAACCGCCTCTAACTACTGCAGCTACGTTAGCAGGAGTACCTTCAAAGATGCCTGAAGGGTTCGTCTGCCCTTGTTTACTTAATTGCGAATCTTCTATTTGATCTAGTATATCCATAATTTACGCTTTATCTAATCCTGGGATTTGATTGTATTTATTGAATATTATAGCTCCTACTTTCTGTCCATCTAAATAAACATTACCGACACTATCACCTCCGCTAATACTAGATGATTGTTTTCCGGTAACTTTTGTAGCTCCTACAGGAGCAGTGCTCTGTTGTCTAGTACCTTGTTGAATCGTTCCGCTAATTGATGGAGCAGTTTCTCCAAACATACCTCCAGCAGCTTCTGCAGCTCCTCTCATTCCGCTCGCTAATCCTACTGACCCTGCTCTAACAGAACCTGCTAGACCTTTCCACTTACTTGAATTGCCGCCAAAAAATCCTACTACACTACCTACTGCCTCTAATGCACTTGCTATAATATCGCCAATTAATTGAACAGCTCCTGCAAGTCTGTTTATTAACCCTGTTACAAAACCTTGTATCTTTTGTGGGTTAGTAATAAAATCTAAAATACCGGACTTCTCTACAAACTCAATAAAAACATTTTTGATTCTATTCATCATTTCAGTAAGACGCTCGGCAGTAGATGTCTGTGTAATATAATTGTAAGCATCTTCTCCGATCTTCTCACTGATCTGAGCTTGTGTTAAACCTCTTTCTTTTAAGATTCGAAGCTCTTCTTGAGCTTGCTTTAAATTTGTAGCACCAAGCTTCCTATAATAATCTTGCTGCTTTAAGACATCAGCTAGTCCGTCTCTAGTCATACCGACAGATTCTGCAATCGCTTCTTGCTCGATCCTGTTCATCTTTAAATACTCATCTGTACTACCTACTTGAGTGTTTATCTCTTTTGCAAGAGTTACTAAATCGTTATTAAGCGCAGCTTCACGGGCTCTAGTTAGGTTAAGTTCTTTACCGGTCAAAACTTGGGCTTCCATTTCTTTTGAAATACTACCTTCAAAATCTAAAAAACTACTTGCTATACTATCAAGCTGTTTAAGCTCAAATCCCATAGCTTTCGTCACCATGAGTGACTTAGTAAGCTTTTCGGGGTATTTTGTAAAGCTTAATCCCAGTACGCCGGCTTGTTTACTGGCTTGATTCAATACATCTCTAAACTCGAAAGCAACACCAGTTTCAAATTCAAAAGCTTTAGACTGAGCTAAAATACTCTTTGTAAGTTTTTCTGCATTTTTACCTGTTGTAACGCTCGTCTGTGCAATAGCTTTTCTTGTTTCTAACTCTAACCCTGCGATTTCTTTTAACTTAACGTTATTATCTAAGATACTATCTGAAAAACGGCTTCTAACACCTAGAGCTTTGGTTAACTCTGCCTGCGACTCCATTAATCTTGTCTCATTAACTACTACATTATCGCTAGCTCTTGCAATAGCTCTAAATTCATCTTTTAACCCTGTTGCTCTATCTTTGGAAACCCCTAGATTTCGTGCTAAATTTGTAATACCCTGATCAAGCCCTAAAGTCAGTTCAACTGCAGTCTTAAATAAATTAACAAGTCCGCCAAGTAGACCTCCAACAAGTGGTATCTTACTCACTAATTCTCCAAAACCTCCTATAAGGCTACCAACACCTGATGCACCGGCACCGGATATAGCTCCGCCGCCTACTCCCATTCCCCCTCCTATACCTCCTGATACTAAACTGGAAGCCTGTGATAGAGGTGCTACAATATTTTTAGCTAGATCTTTACCTAATCCTGCAACATAGCTTTTTAGTTGTGTTAGACCAGCTAATAAAAGAGCTACTCCGCCTGCTACCGCTACTGCTTTTCCTGCTCCTCCACCAGGTGCTCCTGCAGCACCAGCTGTCGTACCCCCTCCTCCTCCTGGAGGTATATTTGCACCTCCTCCTGCTCTTGCTCTAGCTAATGCTCTTTGTTGTTCTCGCGCTTCTTTCGATCTAAAGAGATCCATTATTTTAAATCCAACACCTCTTTCCTTGTTTATATCTTTTATTAAATTTCTTTCTGCTAGAGCATTCTCTTTTCTCTTTTTAGCTTCCGCCATTATAGCAGCTAAAGCTCCTCCCGAAGTTTGCTTTATTTGTTCTTGTTTTTTCTTCTCTAACTGGAGTTCTTTCTCCATTTGCTTAACAAGAACTGTGTTATTGTTTAATCTAGCTGCTTTAAGAGTTTCTTCGAGATTAAGTATTTCTTTGCTAGAGCGATTATATAGAGCTGCATTTCTTACCTGCTCTCTACTAAGAGCCTTAATCTGTTCGTGTATCGATTTTTCTTGTTCTGCAGCTTTCTTAGCTTCTCTTTTTAGGTTGAGTAAATTTTTCATACTCATAGCCTGCTCATCGAGATAGCGTACCTGCTCTCTAAGCTCTTTTTCTTCTGGGGTTAGACCACCTCCTTGATTTGGTGGAGTTGCTGCCATGTTTTTTTATACTATTCCATAAATAAATAGCTATTTACTTCTTTTTTACCTTAGAAATATATGTAGGTGGTTCAGTCTTCGGTTTGATATCTGGTTTAGAAATCAAAGGTTTATCGGCTGTAACAATTTGTTGCTCGTTACGAATTTCTTGTAATTTTTCAAGATGTTCGTTAATAAACTTAATGTTAAGACGTCTTTCGCTGACAGGCATATCCATGACTTCAGACCATAGAAAACCGCCGCCGCCATGATAAGTAAGTTCGAAGACTTCTCTTTTAAAGATTTGCCTATACTCAACTCCCGGGAAAAAAAAATTCCGCCGTCAACGGCAGGCTCTCCTCAACCTCTTTTCCAGATGAAAGTGTAAAATTAACCGTTAAATCGATATCTGGTGTGATCGATCCGATATAGGCTCTTAACGGATTGGAATCTTTAGCAATTAATGCGTTATCTACAAAATCCCGCACTGTCTTAGCTTCATAATCTCCATTAACAGATAGGATCTGCCTCTTGAGACGGGTCGTAATTTCTCCGGCCGCTAGGTTAACTTTCTTGAGGCTCTTAATTTCTGCATCAATAGCCTTTTCGTCTTCAATAGTAAAGAGTTTGAAAGTTAGCGTGTTTTTAGAGTTTGGTAGCTGAAAAGTAAACTCGTTTTTATTCCGGAAAAGAGTATGATCTACTTTCTTGTTTTTTAAGCTCTGTAAATCAATAGTGACTGTCTCTTTTATTTCAGTTTCAGGATCTGTATATTCAAAGCTATACTGGGATCCATAAGCGAGAATACGTGCAGCTATTAACAAAGCATTTCTATCACCTAATAAAAGATCCTCGTATCTCACCGGGGATTTAATGAGAGATTGAAGCATTTTCTCAATTGCAATACCTTGCTTGAGCAGGTTAACATTGGTAAGAATATCTTCCTCACGGGCAGTCATATACTTCATTTCAATGGTCCCGGAAGAGAGAGGGTTAGTTGTGTCGTAAACTTTACCTTTGGAAGGTAATTCAATAGTTTCTGTAGGGATTGAAAACTTTTCGGCCATAATCTTAATTTAGTTATATATTGATAAATATATCAATAATAACTTTTTGCTACTTGATCTTAAAAATATTTCGGATAATACTTACAGCATAATTATAGATATCCAAAGCAATAAAGACATATAATACTGCTGTAGTGGTCCATACCATACCGTGAAATAGCCAAAGTAATCCAAAGCCTTCCATCTTATCGTTACTTCCGAAAAAGAGATACCATAAAAAAGCAGTTATAAGAGAGCCGGTAATGATATAAAAGATTACCTGCAAAACTAGCCAGGTAATTAAAATCTCTCCCCAGAAGTTTCTAACAAATACTGCTAGCAAGAGTAGAATCGGTACAGCAATTAAAAAAGTAGTAAGCGTCATAACATTAATTTTTACACCTAAATATAACGAGTTTTCCGTTAGGAAACAACTTTTTACCGTGGTATATCTTATTGAAGATCAATAAGTTATAGATATTAAGATTTCCGTAATTTTCATGAAAAAAGCCGCTTTTTAGGCGGCTTCTAACATATTGAAAATCAATGAGTTCTTAGTAGTTCAAGATACAGTAATCCATTCCAATTCCCAATTCAATCGTAATTGCGTCTTGATTGGACCAATCGTAAGATCCGAAGTTTGCAGTCTTAACGAAAGCTCCTTTGATAATCCACTCAGACACTACATCTCCTACCGGACCGAGAATCGATAAATTCAAGTCTTTTTTGTAAAAGTCAGAGTATCCATCACGTCCTGTTACAGATTCGTGTGATAAACGTATCCACTCCATACAGGCCTGTTGACCAGAAGGAGAGATTGGATTATAAAGATTGAGGGTCATATCTTGCCACTCAGCCTTACCTTTAATCTTACGGTAAACGTTGACATGGTCAAGCTTTACTTCATTCAAGTTAATGTTGGGTGCAGTAGCACTCTTAATCATGAAAGAAGGAATGCCGTCAATATACATGATGAAACGGTTCTGAACTGTAGGTTCGTAGGCCGTAAACATTATCTCATTTGGATCTAGTACTGGCATTTTATTCTATGTTTTATATAAATATCTATTCTGGTTATTTATAAACTTTGATTAATAACCTGCATATTATTTCTTACCGTAGTAACTTAATTTTTTAGGATCAACAACAGTACCTTTAAAATCTCTTGCTGGCATTTTACCATAATTTTGATACTCTTGTGGTGCTACTTTAAGAGAAACTCCAGCATCATTGATACCAACGATTTCGTATGTTCCTTCGTTTTCTCCGTTTGGTTGCTGATTATAAACTACGTAATCACCTTTACCGACTTTAACCATAGTTTTTGGATCATTTTTATCTGGAATAGTAATTTTCTTACCTAATCCGAGAAATTCTTCTACTCTTTTCTTTTCGGGTAATATACCTCCTTCACCAGAACCACCTGCTGTTTTCTGAACCTTGCCTGTAAGTTCTGCACCTATCATTTTTTCGATTTCATCGTCAGACTTACCTGCATATTTAGGATCTTTCTTTAACTTAGATGCCATTTTCTTAACACCTAGCTTAATAAAGCCTGCGATAGCAGCACCACTTGTACCGAGAATTGCAAGACTTTGTAGGAAAGATTTAAAAGTTTCTGGGTCTGAAAGAAGCTGTTGGATTGGTTCAGCTATCTCTTCTACTTTATCTTTCTTTTCAGCTACTCTAGTCTCCATTTCTTCCATGGATTTCATTTTGTCGGTAGCTTTAACTTCTGGAGCTTTCTTTTCTTTCTTCTCTTTTGGAGCTTTAACCTCTTCCATGCCTGCGCCGAGGTTTTGCTTTGTTTTAGCTTCAGTTAATGCTTGCTTTGCAAGAGATTCAAATAATTGCTTTGATAAATGCAATCTAACTTTCGTATTATTTTTCATCTAAAGGTATTTTTTATTTTAAGCTCCAAAGGTTACACCAGTTGGTAGAATGTTGAAGTCAAGTTGGATGAATTCAGCAGTTCTAGTTGGCTGTAAGTAGATAGCACCTACAAGTAGATTACGGTCAATTACATCCGGTGTATTATTTGTTTCGTCCATTACAACGCGGAAGGCATAAAGACCTTGACGCTGCTGTACATAGTCTAGATATGGATTAACTTGAGAAAGGAATCTATTACGAGTAACTGCAGTGTTTTGCTCAAATACAAGAGTTTGTGCTATTTGACCAATATATCCTTTTAACGCAATCAATAGACGACGTACGTTTACGCGATCAAGTGCAGAAGCTCGAGCTTGTAAGGTCTTTTGACCATATACTACTGTACCTTGTCCTGGAAATACTGCGATTGGGTTAACTTTAGCAGAATACAACGTGTTACGCTGTCCTACAGTTAGACGTCTTTCAGGCTGAATTACAGTTGGTAGACCTCCACGATTAAGACCTGCTGGTGCAAACCACTCAGCTGATACCTTATCATTATATTCGTACACTCCAGGAATAATTACAGAAGCAGGTACGAAGTTTAAACGGCCAGTTTCAATAGAGCGAACCTGTACCCAAGGCCAATATGTAGCACCGTAGCTGTTATCGTAAGATTGTGCAGATATAGTAGCAGATGAAATAGTTTGATTATATCCAACCATGTCAACTACTGCGATAGCATCTCCGCGGTTCTGAACTGTAGATAATAGACTACCAACAATTGATGAAGCGTTTTGATTTGAGATACCAGGTGCGTAAATTGCATCATATACGTACTGATCTTGGTTAGATAGAAGATTGATAGCAGTAGTATAGTTCTCAGGGAATACACCTTGAATATTAGTTCCCGGAGTAGCACCAGTTGAAGATACTACTGGAATATTTTCGTATAAATTTAATGCAGCTAAGCCAAAGCATCCATATAAAGGACCTGTTGCACCGCCAAAGGCTCCATTTTCTGATCCAGTTCCATTAGTTGGGATTGATGCAGTATATTGAGTGTAAGCTTGTCCTTGTGGATTTAGGTAGTTAGGTGTTGGTAAATTAACAGATTTAACACGGACATATAGAGAGGCGTTAGGGTAGCTTCCTGTAATCTCTAAGTACTTCTGTCCATCACTATCTGTAGCTACCGTTTGTGTTTGGTCTCCAATTACGTAAGCGACATAGTTATTCTGATTTGGATCTAAAGAAAGATTAGTCCAAGTCTCAAGTACAGTCTGGTTTGCATTATAATCGTCACCTCTCCTGATTAGTAAAGTAAATTGGCCGGAAGCGGAATCGGCTTGAGTAATTTGCCATCTAACGTTACTTGCTGAACCAGAAGGTAGAATACTGCCGGTTATTGTATCAACGCCTTGATTGTTGTTCATGATAGTACCTACTGAAAGGGTTTCAAGAACAAATGGACTCTCTCCTGCAATTCCGCAAGGAATACGTGAAGAGCTTGCAGCAGTGTATGAACCGCTAGCTACTCTTGTTACAAGTAAGGAAGTACCTCCTTGTTGAAAGTAGTTGTAGGCGGCCTGAGAGGTCATATATTCGTAAGTATTGCTGTTTGAAACAAAGGTAGTTCCAAATCTAGCTTTATACTGAGAATACGAAGTAACGAGAGTAGGAATATTAGGCTTTCCTATTACTGTAGGGCCTATTAAGGCTGCACCGACAGTTACTGGACCTGCAGTTACCTGAGAAAGGTCATTTTCTCTTAGGAATACGCCTGGTGAAATTAATGCTTCTGCCATTTTAATAATTTATTTCTAGTAATAAATATCAGTCCGTAAAGGCAAAACCTAATTTATTCCTAAGGAGTACTCTACATTAAGCTAAAACAGAGGTAATTGTACCTGTTTCAGGATCAATGGATCCGTCTCCGTACTTCTCACCAAGCTGTTTCAATTGATTTCGTTGTTTAATAGCGTTAGCTTTTATAGCTTCTTTTAGATTCTCTAATTCAAGATCTAATAGTGTTCTCTGGAAATGTATTTCTCCTAAAACTGCAGCTAAACGGTTAGCTTCAGTTCTATTGTTCTGAAACTCTTGTAACTCTTCTGGAGTTAACTTTCTTTCTTCCATAATTATTTCTTATTTGTAACTTTTTTGACTGTTTTTTTAACCTTCTCAGGTTTTGCTTCTACAACGGGAGCTTCTACTTTAGGTTCGGATTTGATAAAAAGACTCTTTAATTTGTTGAGAATGTTAACGAGCTTCATAAGTTTTGTTTTTTATAAATAGTAATATTACTTAGCAGGTCTAATATATAAATAGCTGATTACGTGACAGAATTAGATATAATATACACAATATTAAATTTGAAATGATCTATATCCACCTGGTAGCTATTATATTATTTAAAATGCTCTCCGCCTACCCAAAACACTAAAGATCGGCGCATACCTTTCGTTACTCTAGTAACTCTATGCATCATATAAGAAGGGAATACAAATACTGCGCCTTTATCACGAGAGGCAGTTACAAAGTTATCTCCTCCTAGCCAATACTGTAAATCACCTCCGTTATAGTCATCAGGACCGGCTAACTGAACTACAACTGAAACTTTTCTGAGAGATGGAGATCCAGGGCCTATATCTTGATGCCACACGTAATGTCCGCTTTCAGAAGCTAGATACTCCGTATACTGAATACTATCAACTACATGATGTAGATTAAAATCCCAAAGTACTTCGTTAGCTTCAATTACACATGCCATTAAGCGTTCATACAGCCATTCCCATTGTGGTGTTTTTGGTATCCACTTAAGACGGGATGATCTAATTTTTTTACCCTCGTTTCCGTCTCCAATAACAGTAGCTTCTTCAAATTGCAGTGAATTAAGGTCCTGGTCTATCTTAGATAGTTCTTCTGGAGTGAATTTTGTAAGGTAGTAGTAGAAATTTTGAGGATCGTTTTCTTTTTTAGGGAATGTGTAAGTTGTGAACATGGTGTTATTTTTAAAGGTTTATTTGTTTGCTTCTAATAAATTCTAAATCGAAAGTTGTTGTTGATATCGGGAAAGCTTCGTTATTAAAAGGATATTTGTAAGGATCAGTCATCCTCCATCCTTCGCCCCACTTCTTATTTAGGTATTCAAAATTAATTTGGTTTATTTGAGATAGGCGCATTTGTAATTCAGAGCTTGATTTAACTGTCTGGCTTCCGTGTTTATAGTATTCATGAGCTAATCCATCTCCGTGGTAGTAAGGTCTAGTTAAACTGTAAACTCGCTTCAAAGGTTTTGCCCATACTCTCATAATGTAATCTGCATCTTCGCAGTAAGCTGGAGATAGGTTTTCATCAAATAATCCGTACTCCTGAATAACCCAATCTTTAATTAAGAAAAGGTCCCATGATCCGTCATTAAAATCTCCTCCATATCCATGAACTATACCTATGTCATTTTGTTGAGAGGCTTGTACCATCTCTTTTAGAAAACCTTCAGTAAAAGCTATGTCGTCATTTGTTATTATCCAGAAAGGAGCGTTTATGTAAGATTTTATAATTAAGTTCCAAACGCAAGGAATACCTAAGTTAGCAGGGAGATGACATACTGTTAATTTATCAACAAAGTAATTTTTATTTTTATCTAACTCCTCAAGCTGCTGTGTTATCTCTCCTTTACCGTTATTATTAAATATAACAAAGTTTTCTACAGGGTAATCTATACTCCTATATAACCTCTCCACCCATTGCGGGTTTTTCATAACTGGTGCACCAATAACCGGTATTTTCATAAAGTTAATTTAGATCTATCACTTTGACTCTTGGTAATAATATAATAAATTTTGCTTGAACTTCCAACGCTAAAGACTTTATTATATACTCTGCAAAATTATGTGCTAATACTAGTATGTAATCTGGCGGTGATGTTTTTAAGGTAGTTCTATCTACTATCTTTATACCGGTACCTGGAATGTATTTACCTTGTTTTAAATTAGTATCATCGACTACGTAGTCTATTTCTTTATCTGTGAGTTGCATTGCATTTAAGTATATGCATCCTTTTGCTGCTGCACCAAATCCTGCTAATTTGTAGCCTTGCTTTTTTAAGTTTAAAATAAAATCTCTAGATTTTTTTACGTACAACTCTATTACTTTTCCCCAATCTATGTAATCCTGTACTGTACTACTTTCTTTCTCTAAATAATCTTCGATACTATAATCACAAGGTTGAAAAGCTTGCCCTAACTCTCCTTTATGTGTTATTAGTAATCTCATAGTACCTCCGTGTATAGGATACTTTACTGCTTTGATTATCCGTAAATTATACTTATCAAATAACTTTACCAGAGGCTTTAATAAGTAGTAGTAAACATGTTCATGGTAGACTTGATCAAACTGATTAGTCTCTAAGCTAGTTTTCCAGTATGGAAATTCTAAGCACCAAATACCGAATTTATCCAAACTCAACGATATCCCTTCTACAAAGCTACTAATAGGTTCGGTATGTTGAAAGCAATTTGTAGTCGTAATTAGTTTAAATTTTTTATCAAATCTTTGTGCAGTTTCTTTATTCCAAAATAAATTTAAAGATGGAATACCGTTCTTGATAGCCAGTTCTGTTAAGTTCTCCGAAGCGTCAATATTTAAGACATTCAAATGAGGTTTAAGAGATAAAAAAGTCTTAAGTAAGGTACCGTCGTTGCCTCCAATATCTAAAACTGAATCTTTATCAGTTAATTGCAGGTAGGTATTAACAAATTGAAACATTTCCTCACAATGTTCTATATAAGGATAAGATACTCCAGATTTATACGTGTAATTTTTGTATAGAACATCAGGATCTATAATATTCGTTAAAGCCGATAATCCGCTTTGTGGAAAGTACTGAACTGCTAAAGGATATCTAGGACAAGTAATAGACTCCTCTCTACTGTCACACAGGTTATTTACAAGCGGTAAGTTTCCTAAGTTGAAATATTCAATAGGATCCTTATCTCCAGTAATAGGACAAACTCGCAAACCTTTTTCTAAAACCATTAACTATAAACTTGATCAAAAAAGAATATATGAAATAAACGGCTAGTTTCTAAATCGTGTCCAAAATAGTTTACTCCTGAATGTATTAGTCCTCCGTCAAATATCACTGCTCTATTAAATATGTTTCCTACAGTATCAACCATTTCGTAAGGTGTTCCGTCAAGGAAAGTTTTTCCCGGAAATACTTTAAATCCGTCTCCTAGAGGTCCCCAATCCATCTGTGTATTATGATGTATTTTAGTTTCACGGTGTCTATAAAAACATGTTCCAGATTGCGGCGGTGCATCGGGAGTTAAGTAAACTACTGCGGCCCATTTCTGAGTATCGCAGTGAAAGACTGAAGGTGTTCCTCCTGGACAGTATTGAAACCTGCCGTTGATTCCTTCATCAAACCAGCCGAGTCCGCTTTCTGTATGATCAGCTATCTTCTCCCCTATAATGCTTTCAAATCTTTCCCTCAGACCGTCAAAAAAGAACTGTTTGCGTGTACGGAATCCTACGGCTCCTTCTCCGGGGTAGTATGTTTGTTGTAGAGCAAACTCTCTTACACCGTAAGGATCTTCGTAGAAATTATCAACAACAAAAAAGCGTTTATTTTTACCATCTGTTGGATTAAACTTATCGGTTTCGATAATTCCCCAATCTGAATCTGGATTTCGATTAACGTATTTCATACAGTTAGTTTTTTTCTTCTGTTTTAACTTCGTCTAAAATATATTCGCCAATATCTTGCTTTGTTATTGACCATGGTTCACTTATAGCATGAGATCCTCTACAATGCCCACAAAATCTCGGTATCATTTTTCTTGCTTCTACTAACTCTTCAAAACTAAAAATGTGATCTAAGTCAATATAGTCTTCAGGTGTTACTTGTATATTATGTTGACCTTTGAATTTTTCGTCGAAGAATTTAAAGTATGCAATTAGTGCACAAAGATAAATTTTATTATCTACAAGCTGAGTACAAGATAAACGCCACCTACAGTCTCTAGCATACTCTTTATAATTTTCGTTAAAATGATTATGTAACCATTTTGTACTAAACTTTTTATCGTCTAAAGCATAAGCTGCAAACCAGTACCAGTCTATATTTTCACTATTTAGCAGGCTAAAAATTTCTTCGTACTTAGCTTGTTTAATATTGTATATTGAAACGCAAACTCTAACTTTATTTCTTCTTAAACATTCGAAGAATTCTGGTGTTTGTTTATTTAATAATATTCCATTAGTTACTAACTGTAACGGGCCTTCGTCGTATTCGTAAGGAAACAAAGATTTAACATAGTCAATAGCCTCTATCAAATAAGGATACAGTAGAGGTTCTCCGCCTAGCAGTGTAACTTTTTCTACACAATATGTACTGCCTTGATCAGTAAGATCCCATATTTTTTTGAAATCTTTCTTTATTTGATCTAGAGATTTAGGAATTTCTTTGTCTACTAGATTAGAAAAGTGAGAACATGATTTGCAGTTTAGATTGCATTTATCAATTACGTGATATTCAATCCTTATTTTTTTAGATTCCATTTCTTAAAGTTTCTGGTTTGATTCCGTTTTCACAAAAACGGCAAAGTTTAAAACAAGAAAAAGGAGACGGCATAATCTCATCGTATTCTTGTTCTAATAAATTTCCTAATATTTGATCCAAGCCATAATCCATACAACAAAGAGATACGTCTCCGTTTGGAAGTAAGACGTTATGGTAAAGTCTTTCATCACAGTTACAAGTCATCTCCTCTTTACCATGATAAATAGATTTGAACTTATCTTTTAAATTTAGAAGTTCAGGTTTTAAGATAGACTCATGTACTAAATTTCCAGCTCTAGACCACATAGCACTAGGTCTTATGTTATCGAATACATGTCTAACTTTTTCATGTACCGAGCCCATACTCATTAAATAAAAATTTTCGATTTCATGATTTACCTTACCTACATGTTCTACTAATTCTATGTACCTATCAGTTATTGGATGCTTTGCAAAAAGTTCGTTATCAGGTAGGTGAAATACGAAACCTCCGTTAGGTCCTCCGGAAAAAGGAATACGTTTAATTCTTTCGATATCCGAAATTTTCATCCCTATTCCTGTGGTAAAGACTGCTATTTCGTGACCGGTTTCGTAGGCGTAGATAAGCATATCAGTACACTCTCTGTGTAACCATGGTTCTGTAAATCCTGCAAAAGTAATCCTTACCTGGGACGGTAATTTATTAATGATCTTCTTATAGTCTTCGAAAGATAAACTTTTGTTTCCTTTATACCGCTCTACTAGTAGTCTCTGTGGACAGAATACACAGTCTACTGCGCATCCCTTGACTGGAATAGAGGTAGTTATCTCCAAGGTAGGGTACGGAGTGGTTTTCCAGAAATTATTCAATTCTTTCATAGAAAAAGATCTCGAGCAATCTTTACAGTGTCGTCTGTGTTTTTAATTTTATCTATTAAATCTCTACCGATAAGATCCGGGTGTACGTACCAGTCTTCGTAATCACATCCTTCACGTGGAGCGATATTAGTTAAAACTAGTTCGTAGCCTTTTGATAATAAATATTCTCTAGATTTATACTTATATGATTTTGATTCATCGTTGTAGTAATCATGCTCATATGTAATAACACCGAATTTGTACTTATCAAAAGGTATTTTTTGTAAAATCTCGTAAGTGATTGCAGGCGGATCGCAATCTAGCTGTAAATAATCTATGTTGTAAGGCATTTTAGTTTCCTCTAAGAGGTTTACATAATCGACTTGTGTAGCATCCCTACATACAGCAGTATTAATCCTATCTCTCAAATATCTTTCTGCAGATTCAGGTTCTATATCTATCGATACTCCATTCCAGTCATACTTGGATTCTAGTAGGTAAGTATTATTACCAAAGACCGGAAAGCCTGCTCCTACTTCTAAATAAGTACCGTTTCGCTTACCTTTATGCATCATTAAGACAAACATATCTTGAAATGCTTCAGAGTAATTCCTATCGACTATATTTACATGCTTAAAAGTATGCTTTAATTTTTTAACATGACTCTTATCGTATAAACTCAAATCTCTAGTAGATATCTCTAATTCTTGGTCTTTAGTTTTTAAAAACGAAATAAAATCTCCATCTTCCTTCCAGCCGTTCATAAACTTTAAATTGTTTATAGTCGCCTTCTTATGATCACGGTCAAGAGGTTCGTAAACTGATAAGTAATGAAATAGTTTTCTAGATTCGTTGCATAATCCAGTCCACCAACTTGTTATAGCTTTCTCGAAAATAAGTCCGTAATAACCTGGATAGGATAATACTGTTCTTAATTTAGTAGGTGTTCTAGTTGTCATTTTCTCTCCTATACATGCTACCATATACCCGCTAAACCATTTTTGAGCTTCTTCGTAAAACTTGCTTAAAAAATAATAGCCTTCAGGTCTGTATGGCATTAATGCTACTGCATGTTGAAACATTCCTTCTACAGAGATATTTCTACACCCTTGTGAATTAAAACACATCCCTGCTCTTAATAGACATTCGTATCTCATAAGATCATCATGTGTTCTTTCTGCTGCTCTTAAATAATAAGATACTGCTGTTGCTGTCTGCCCTATTTTATGATAGTGACAACCCATATAAAAATTTACTTCTGGACTTTCTGTAGCTTCAATAAAATGATCTAGCATCACTTTTAGAATGTCTTTCTCTTTCATTGTGGTATAGAATCCAGGTAGAGAGTAGATATTCATCCAATCGTACTTATGGTACGTAAAGTTTTGATAAGTAATATCTCTATCTATATTTATTTTTTCTTGTTTTCCTTTCCGAATAATTCCAAGCCCCATATCTACGTCTACAGTAAACATCTCTAAGTCATCTCTTGTTTGTCTAAGATTTACAAAAGCTTTCCAACAATCTCCTGTCCACATACCTCCTCTAAAAGGTGTTATTTGCATATCCTCACTAGTAGGTAACATGTCGTGGCAAATGATTATACCTTCTGGGTTGATACAAGCTAATGCATTTATTATATCTCTATATACTTGATCTACGTGATGTAGTCCGTCAATGAAAATTAGATCAAATTTTTCGTCGTTACCCATAAAAAACTCATCAGAAGTTTTTTTGATAATATCTACACGTTCTACATAAGGGTCAACACCTACCTTATGTTCAATTTTAACATTATCAAAAGTAGCTCCTTGATCAATACCTACTTCTAAATATTTTTTGGCATTAATTTTTTTCGCTAGATAATTTATGATATGTAACTTACTCATTTATATGTCAAATTTATTCTCTACTGTTATAAATTCATAGCCATGTACAAAATCTGTTCCGTTAAAATCTCTACTAAACTCTTCTTCTACTAGCTCAGTCCAGGTTTTTTTATTCTTAAAGTACCAAGCAGTATCGGCGTTATCGTCTTTATGTCCCCAATTTTTTACTTTGTTAAGCATTTGTTCTTTTGTTCTAACCCAAGAATAATGGTGAACCATTACTTTCTTATCAAGACCTAAAATAGGGTTTCCAGGGTAATCACCGTGTGCTAGTCTGTCTTCTTCCCACAAGCGCTGATAAAATTGTTTTAATTCTAATTTATGATTTAAATCCCAATTTGCACAGTCACCTTTTCTAATTAATACTGCTGCAGATTCTATTTTTGTAGCCTGATAAATAGGTTCTCTAAAATACCAATGACACGTAAAATTAAAACAGTTCTTACTGTCTTTATTTACTTCAAACCAGTCTTTAAAATTATCATCAATTATTTCGTCGGAATCTATAAATAAAATCCAATCGTTTTTAGCAAGATCAAGGGCTGTTTTTCTACTCAGGTTATGGTAGTATACAGGGGATTGATTAAATCCTTCCCATTCAATTATTTTGAGTCTACACTTATCGTACTGAGCAATAATCTCTTTTGATTTATTTAACAGCTCTTCGTTTTCAGGATCACCGCTATAAAAATGATCACAAATAGTGACTATTATTTCATCACTAAACTTACTTACCTGGTTTAGATTTGCTTTTAAAAATCTAAAATCATTTGTATTATACTGTAATGCAGTAGTTATCATTTTTTAACTGTGTTAGGACCTAACTCTCTTACAGGAACGCCAGCATACTTAAAATTTGCTTTTAAGCTAGATTTCTTACCTACAAATCCACTTGCACCAATCATACATCCTTCCGGTACGGTAACTTTCTGATGTATAACAGCATTTAATCCTATATTCGATTTTTGACCTATTATAGAATGTCCCCCAATCTTAACTCCACAGCTTAAAGTAACCCCGTCTTGTAATACGGCATCATGACCTACATGCGAATGTTTCATTAAATAACAATTCTCCCCAATCGTTGTCTGCTTATCAGCACCTGCATCAATAGTTACCAATCCTGTTATTCTAGTACCTTTTTTTATTAGTACACCTTTATTCTCTAGGTCTTCTTTACCTCCCCATTCAGGAGGAAAACCAATAACACAGTAAGGTCCTATGTAGACATCGTCTTCTACTATAACATTATCTGCTAGCAATGCAGTAGGGTGAATGTAGCAATTACTCATAAATAAGCTGCTCTATAAAAGTTTTCGGTGCTTTGAGTAAATATGCTGCATTATCTTGGAAGCCAAAAGTTATTAAGTAGTCATCTCTATATTCTGCCATACCTATACTAAACTCTACGTCTGCGTCAAGAAAATGAAATGCTGGTGTGTATTTTATAATATTAAATTCTTTATCCCATACAATAAAACGGTGGTGATAGACAGCATCTTTTCTACCCTCTTCACTATTAAATAAATCAACCTCATGTGTTATTGCAAAATATCCGTCTTTAAACGGTATGACTTGACTACCACCTCTTAGATCACGAGGTAAATCGACAGCTTGACTCAAGCTTACAGTTTTTGATGTACACGTCTCCGGGTCGATCTTTACTACTTCAGTAGGATTACCCCACTT
>Ga0181352_1000140_pt1 | contig 34521 bp, 55 predicted proteins | sample Fa13VDMLBSN_FD_130103 | JGI IMG/M metagenome (GOLD analysis project Ga0181352, IMG submission 130103) | Freshwater viral communities from Lake Michigan, USA - Fa13.VD.MLB.S.N | ecosystem: Environmental > Aquatic > Freshwater > Lake | place: USA: Michigan | collected 2013-09-23 | reverse complement strand
TTTATGGTCCCTATAAGACACATAATCCGCCAAATGTGACTTTTTTATGCTGATTTGGCGAGATATAGCACGTTTATATTCTGCCAAATGTACCCGAAAGGGTATTAAAGTAGGAAAAATCCATCATTATGTACCCGAACGGGTATTAATGGTGTTTTTACCCTACTTTTTACCTCTGTTACGTGCTCTATTCTTGGAGGCAGCCTCCATTACAAGTTTACCAGCCTTGGTGTGTGAAGCATCTAAGCCATCACCATTGCCGTAGGTACCCTGCTCTCTGTTGTACTTATTCAGTAGGGCACGGTACTTCTTACGGTCTTCCGACTTATTGTACTTACGCTGGTACTCCCTACGCTTCTCAGCAGCTTCAGGATTCTCGCTGTAGTACTTTGAGGTCTTACTTACTTTCATTGCCTATACTTCTTGACTTTCATAGCAACAGACTTAGGCTGTGCTACAAATTGCTTTCCTTGTGCCTTACCTTCACGCTTTGCACGTGTGGTTGCAGCATATTCTTGTGGAGATAGAGACTTGATAGCCTTTTCAGGAAGATAACGTTCTCCAGTCTCTGATGATGGTTTACCACTCTTGGTCCGCCACTTCTGCTTTGTCCACTTGGACAGAGAAGTTTCACGCTTAGGACCTTCGTAGCCACCACCAGAACCTTTATACTTGGAAACTGCCAGCTGCGCCTTACGTGCAGACCACTGACCAGGGTCTCCACCCTTAGATCCAGCCTTCACTTGTGCAACTATACGCTTCCAGAGACCTGGGTTACGCTTCTTCGCTGTGCTCATTCCTCTTCACCGTAGTAACAAGCCTTCACCTTGAAGTGAGTAGGCTGTTCGGCTTTTGCTTTAACTGCTGCCTGTACTTGCTTAACAGCCTCTTCCAGGGACATAGCCTTTACCTCTACCTCAGAGCCAGACTCCATCTCGCCTCCACCATTGTACTTCTTGACCATCCCGCCAGCTCCGTACATCTTTGTCTTCTTGTAGTTCATTTCTTCTTCATCATTTTGAAGTCTACACTCGTGATCTTGTTATCCTTGTTCACATCAAGTTTAACCTGACCACCCTTGAGGTACTTCATCATACCACCCTTACCGTACTTAGGTGCCATACCGCCACCCATATACTTCTTCTTGATTTCCATCGTTAACAGATTATGTTTGGACAAATATACAGAATATAGAGTCATAGATAAAATCTATAATACATACCTACATTATAGACGTTAACATTTGGAAATGTCATTTATTTCTTGTAACTTTGCTTACACAAGTGAGCACGTAAGGAGGCAAATAGTAAACACGCTTCTCATTCTAACGCTTTAGTGTAGCGGAGGGCTCCCCAAAAGCCCCGCAGCGTAACGACAACAACAGGCGATTAACTGCTCACACGCAAAGGAGGTCTTGGGGATGCTGTGTCTTGACCCGACAGAATACGTCAGCTACAAGTACGTACGTTTAAAGAGTCTGTTCAAGTGATTGAGCGTAACTGACAGATTATCAGTCCCAATTCGGCATTATACCGACCTGCTTCCCAAAATCTGACAGATTCCTTAAGGTACATTTTGTGGAACAGAGTCTGCGACACGAACTGCGTTCTTTTATGAGAGAAGGTATATAGAAATAAATACCCAGGGGATAATATATATATATTCCTTACTGCGTCCCGACACCCGAAACGGATTCCCAAACCCAACCCCCCCAAAGCGCAGGTAAATCCGTACAGGAATTTGGCGTTTTCTGACAGCCTATGGGAGGCATCTAAGTAGGGTGGTATGTACGTTTGGAGAGAGGTCCAAAAGGAAGGGGACAATCCCCCCGCCTACCTACCTACATTACTTACCTACCTTGCTAAGCAAAGTACTTTGTTGTACCTGTATTACTGCTGCTATATGCCTGCTGCTGCTCCCTGCTGCTGTACCTGATAAACTTTTTTTCATTCGTAAACCCTTGATTTCATTGGGGTTTCCGAGCGAGTTGCGATTTTCCGTAAAAATAATTCTTGCATATCCGAATTGATGCCGTATGTTTGCAATGTCAAACAATAACAACTAATCCAAACAACCACGTTATGAAAGTAGTTATCACCCGAGGCGAGGCAGGACGTTACATCGTCTCCGCAGTCCACAACGGAACCATCCGCTTCTTTGAAATCCGCAAGGACTACAACTTTGATACCAACGAGTACTTCGGCAAGTATTGGTACATCTATGAAACGACCAACGATGGGCCCGAGGAATGGTGGCCAGGAAATTGGTGGACTAAGGCCGATGCAGTCAAGTTCCTAAAGCGTGACCTGCAAACGTACCAAGGTTAACTGACGAGTCCTAAGTGGACGAAACAGCCGAAAGGCTGTCTTAACCAAGAAACCCTAAAACTACACGTTATGAAGACCATCACCAAACTTCAGTCCTTTAAGATTGCCGAAGTACTTGCCTACGCTAAGCAGATGCAGGACGAGTTCGTCACCACCTACGATGGAGGCACCTTCCCTTCAATTGTGAGTATCAGCGAAATCGTTGTCAGCAAAACAGGTCAGTTCGTTACCATCATCGGTGAGGAGAAGGCTAAGACGTCCTTCTGCACCTACCAATACATAACCAAGGAGCGGTTCAATCTGAACGACAATGACTTCTTCAGCGCAACAGGAGCAAAGGCTTTCAACCACGCCATCAACACCATACTTAAGGCTTACAGAAACCACAAGTAATCCACTTAAACTAAAACTTTAATCAATCACCTTATGAAAAATTCAACTATCGTTCTACAGGCCCAAACTCCATCGTTCGCCTACCAAATTGTGCGCCATCCTATGGGTGTACTTGCGTCCAACGGCAAGTACCACGAGTGGGAACTACAGGTTAACCACGGCCAAGGCTTTGAGTTCCAAGTGAGTTACAACTTCCCCGAAACGGCACGCAAAGCAATTCAACGTGGAGTTCGCTACGCAGACGAACTATGGGGGAAATTAGGATACCCGATGTAAACAGGTTAACCGATGAGGCTTAAGTAGCCGAAACCCCTTCGGGGGTCTTAACCAAAACACTTAAAACTACCTGTTATGAAAAACCTAATTGAAACCCTTGAGAACACGTTCCACTTCGCAGGTGACGCAAAGCCTTGCAAATTATTCATAAACCAAGCACAGCGCACAGGTGCTGTCGTTATGGGCGTGACTGCAAAGCACCCATACATTGTGGCCTACCTGATGCCTTCAGGTAAGACATACATCAAGTCCCTGACTCAGGCAGATGCAGACAGCCTGATGCAGGTAGATATGCAGAAATCCTTCAACAGCGAAGGTCAGGTAATCAATTCATTCGGATTCTAATTAAACCAAAACTTTAACACTTAAACTCAAACAAAATGGAAAATCTCGCAGCAACCATCCACCTCGTTACCTTGGAGAACGAGGGAGGCACCTTCAATCTGAACGGCAAATCACCTAAGACAGGCTGTATGGTCGGTCTCGCAGGACAGGGAACCACCATACCTGTGGAGTCCTTCAGCCCTGCAAACATTGAGGAGTTCATCAGCGAATTCTCCCGCAAGTACGCAGGCAAAAAAGACATTCACCTCGGCACGTGGATTGAGGACGGCATCGTTTACTTGGACGTTGCAAAGCGGTTCCCCGAATCACGCAAGGAACAGGCTGTCCGCTTGGCTAAGGCCACAGGAGAAAAAGCCATCTTCATCCTGTCTAACTTTGAAACCCTTTACGTGTAATGAAAGCGAGCACTATAGAACACAACGGCAAGACCTTCTACTTTGCCTACGCACAATGGCCTGCACGTTTCCTAAAATCTTGGGCACTACTTGACAGCAGTGAACTACAGGTGAACGCAGGCACCAAGTACTTCAAGAGCAAAGATTCATTAATTCAATTCATTCAAACCAATTTCTAAACTTAAAACAAAATGGAAATCAAACTGACCAACAAAGAGAGCGAAGACATCTTCTTCAACAGCCTATGCAATGGCTTAGGGCAAATTATGTGCTATGACCTTGAGTTGGAGTACGAGGCACTTGAATACCAAGCCGCACGCATAAACTTGGTGAAAAATGCTTCAGCATCCGAATTGCTGTCACCTGTAGGAATTTGCTACGAAGACATTCTGATGCAGATTTTGCGTGACGGAAACAGCCTTACAATGGTTGACCTTGAAGGTGAGGAGAGTTACTCTATAAAACTTGAGGACGTTCACGAACGTGTTCAGCAGACACCTTTCAGTATGCTGATGGAGGCCATTGAAGAGCGTGATGATGCAGATACGGCAGACGCCATCCTTCAGCAGGTATTCTTCGGTGAAGTAATGTTCGGTTAAACTTAAACTTTAAACTAAAACAAAATGGAACTTAAATTGAACAAATCACAGCAGTTGGAACATAGAATTGCTATGATTAAGGACGACCTTGACATCGTGATTAAATTCATCCAAAACAACCAACTTGAAGAGGTATTCAAGAATGAAAGCGAAACAGCAGATGAATGTTGGACGAATCTTTCCAACATAGAAATTGCCTGTGACCTATCTTCCGATGAGTCCCTATCTTGGAAATCTTACTCAAAATAAACAAAACACTTAAATTAAAACAAAATGGACAAGATAGCACAACAAGACCTGCAATGGGCGAAACTGATGCACCAATTGGAGCACGAATGTTCCTTTGACAAAAACCAATTCCTTGCAGTTGCCTTTGGAGTTGCCGCACCAATAATGCCTACGGAAAAGAAAATTGAAATCGTTGAAGGCATCATTAAATTCATCTCAGTTCATCAACCAAAATGAAAAAGTCAGCAATCACAATCATCCTCCTACAACTTGGCGTCCTTTGGGGAACAGCAGCAGCCGTGCAGGCATCCAATTTCTTCGTAGGTATCGCAGGAATCGCACTACTTATCTTACTGCAACTTGTTCACATTCAAGTAGATGAAATTAATTCCAAAAAAAGTTTGCAAAATACTTGCACAGGTCAGAAATAGTTACGACATTTGACATATCAAACAAACACAAGTTATGAAGCCACAAACATTCGCACGTAAGTGCACAGCCACAGGAGAACTGATGAACGAAGGTTGGTACGCAGAAGGCAGTATGTCCTACTTCAAGCACGAGGCAGATGCTGTCAAGTACTGCAACGAACTCGGATACAACAGCCTTGACGAAGCCTACGAAGCCGATGAAATTTATTGGACTGAATGGGAAGAAGACCACGAGTACGCAGTTGATGAGAAAGGAAACGTAACTGAAATCTATTAATTCAAACACAAAATGAAAACAGAAATCACAAACGAAAACCTGTTCAATGCTAAGCAAGTGCAGGCAGATGTTCAGAATACAGGCAAGACCCACAACGTTTCAATCTCTTGGATTGAAGAAGGCCAACGCCTGTACCAAGAGTGGGACGGAGAGTTCGGAGAGAACGATTTTGTCAACGAGTTCGGATTCAAATTAGTAAAGTAAAACAACCTTTAAATTTAATTAAAATGGCTAACAATTGTTGGAATCACGTCTACATCAGTGGTAGTAAAGAAGTTATTGACAACCTGTACGAGCAGTTCAATAACAGGGATAAATCAGAGTCCTTCGCAAAGTTCGCAGGCAAATTCTTCTACGAGAAAGACATCCCAAAAAGTGAGGACTATGGCTCCAAGTGGTGGAACTTTTGGTTGGAGCGCAACGAAGATAAATCAATGATAGTCCTCGGGGATAGTGCTTGGTGTCCACCTCACAAGTTCCTTCAGATGCTGTCTGACCACTACCCTGTGAAGATAACCGCAGAGTACGAAGAGCAAGGTCAGGACTTCGCAGGAGTAAGTTACTACGAGCAGGGAGTTATGACTGACGAGTGCTACACCTACCTTGAGTGGCTGTGGGTCTCAGGTCAGGAAAGATTTTGGAACGAGTTGGAATACTACGTTGAGCAATGCGAAAACTTCGCAGAGTTCAAGACGGAATACCTTGACAGGTTCTACACGAAGTTGACCAAGAAAGAACTTAAGGAAATTAAAGAAGGCTATAACTTAGAACTAAACAACCAATGAAAGCAAAACTCTACGGACAGGTCTGCACCATCACGGGACAGCCTATGAATGAAGGTTGGTACTGCCCTGACCTTGCGATGTACTTCAAGCACGAACATCACGCCATAATGTTTGCACAGGCTCACACCTACGCTGACCTGCAATGCGCCATAGACGATTGGTTCCTTCAGGAGTACAAGGCATCTGAGGCACCTGAGTCATTCGGTGCGGCAGTAATCAACGGAAACACTTATCAAATTTCAATCTACAACAACAACTAAAATGGGACGCTCAGTAAATTACCTAACAAACGCAGACGCAGTTTACTTCCACCAACTTGACGAAGAAGAAATGCAGGACTTTGACCTGCTGATTGAAGACATCCAAGAGCACGTTATCTACAAATACCCTGAGTTTGAGGTTGTTAACGAGTGGGAAGACCGAGACATTAACATCATCCTTCAGAGTCCATTGGTGGAGATTGCAATCTCAGAGTACTGCGGAGTTATCAGCCTGTCAGTACGAACCTTGGAAGAGGCCGACCAAGCCAAGGCAGCAACTTGGATTGAACACTTCTTCAAACGTGCAATCGCACCTTGGGCGAAGGCTCAGAAGATAGGCACCTTCAGTAACGGAGAGTCCGTATATGAAGTAATCTGATGAAGACAAACCACCTAATTCAGAAGGCACGATTGAAACTGCTGTTGGACGAGATGCACGTGTCAGACATCTTGGACGTGCTCTCAGTCCACCCGCTAACCGAAGTGCTCTTAGAACCGCTTAAAACACGTTTAAATGAATCCAACGATAACTAATCAGGAGGCCATCAAATTGTATGACCAAACCTGTTCGCTCCTGTTCACACGTGGGCAGGTAAGTGAAAACCTGATGGAGGAGATAATTGCAGTACCTGATGAAGTGAAGGTACTTGTTGTTGAGTCCTGCATTAACCGATGCAAAATTACCTTGAACCACATAATTAAAAACTACCTGTATGAACGTCTTCTCACCACCGCCAACGCCCTATAGTCAGGGCAAGTTATCAGGCGTACGCAATGCCTCCAAAGTATTGGCTAACCGCTTGGCTCAACTGCACACATCGTTCATTGACTCTGACCTGAAGACCCCATTGGAAGGCTATGCGCTGCCCTTAGGCTGTTCGTTGGCTACGAGCACAGGTCTGATGACTCCTGACCGAGTTCAGGAATGGATGCAGGGTCAGTTCCCGATTGGACGTGGCTACTACTTCGGAGGCTTTGCTCAGGATGGAAGCACAACGATTGACGTATATGAATTCTTTGACAGGCTTGAAGATGCGCTATATGTAGCGTCCATCACAGGAGCCAAGTACGTACTGAGTATTCACGAGAACACTAAAATGGAAATCCTATGAACATATACATCCTGCACTACAAGCGCACCGACAGATTCGGTGTAGGTGGAACCACAGAAATCTACCATAAGCACACCAACAAATGGGAGTTACACTTGGACTACCATAAACTTAAAGAGAACCCACGTAATCATTCATTTAAAGTTACCGAGAAATGAAAAAAGAAAACATCATCAAAGAAGTAATCCTGAAGTACACTATGCCTGAGGGAGTTACGTTTAATCAGGATGGAACAACTGCGCCATCTGATTGCAGGCTGTTGCACGAAGACGAGGTAGGTAATCTTGCAGAAGAAATCCTGCGAGTAATCTACGGAGCACAGCGTAAACTTGCGAGTGACATCCTCAAGCGTTACGAAGACAAGAACGAGTACCACCTGCACGCAGTTGATCGGGAATGGTTCTTAGACGCAATGTTGGAATTCTCCGCAACAAACAAGTAAGGCTATGTACAGGTACAACAAAGAAACCCTGACCTTTGAGCGTGTCAGTATGGCGAAAAAGAACCTGCTGTTCACAATCATCACTCTTTCTTCGGTTGGAATTGCGCTAACTGCACACACGTCAGTCAAGGTCTACGAAAGCGTTATGAACGTGGACGTGACAAACAATAACTTCACGGAAGACCGCTTGATTGACAAGTTGAAGGAGTTGAACATCCGCTTCCCGCACATAGCCTTAGCGCAGGCAAAAATTGAGTCCAATGACTTCCGTTCAGGCATATTCCTTGAGAACAATAATCTGTTCGGGATGAAGCAGGCACGGGTCAGGATTAACACAGCGACAGGAACCAATCGGAACCACGCAGCCTACGCCACTTGGGAGGATAGCGTCATTGACTATGCCCTGTGGTGTGCAACGTACGCCAACCAGTGCAAGACCGAGGAGCAGTTCTACAACCTGCTGTCCAAGTACGCAGAGGCAACGCACTACGAGGAAGCCCTGAAAAACATCATTGAAAAACAAAACCTAAAAGACAAATTCTAATGGACACACCGATTGAAAAGTTGATCAGAATCATCAACCAACACCCGCACATCACACGTGAGGAAATCATTCACGAAGCAAAGCAACTCAGACGTATGCAACGTCAGTTGATTGAGGACGTATGGGACTACGGCAAAGAGCAGGTATGCCCACGCAGGAAAGGCGACCCACAGCCCTGTGAATCAGGCGAAGATTTCCACGCAAATATATTCTTATATGACCTGTAATGTTTGGTAGTTCAGTAAGTTATTCGTATTTTTACATCTCAAACTAATTCAAAATGCCGAGAGAAACAAAACGCAGACGTATCCTCATTAACCTACGAGGTGACGTCAAAGAGCAGGAGGCCATAGAGGCTGTTGCAGAAGTGGTTCGCCAAGGTAAGCGGTGCATCGGAGCCAAGAACAAAGTCCACTACAACTGGGTGACTGAGTTTGAAAACGGAGTCACAGTTTACGTAAACCCTAAGTATTGGTCTAACTCAGATACCTTCTTGGTAGACAAACCTAACAACGATGACAAGAAAGCAGGCTATCCTATCCTCTGGGAACAGGAAACGAAGGAAGATACTAATTGAATCTCTAATCAACTTCGCTAAACTAATTGCATTCATATGGGTGTCGTTCAAACTGATGGGGATAGTATGATACTTCTGAACAAGGCTGTCAATGAGGGTGTGGTCATCCTGATTGAATTCTACGCAGACGGACTACCATACGCAGTTACCTACAAGGTAGAGAGAACTGAAGATAGCGTTCACCTTGACTGCATAGGTACAGGTGACGAGTTGAATACCTACTGGGTGGACATCTGCACTATGCGATTGCCGTTCATCACAGAGGTTGACGTCCTGATCCGATCAGAACAGGATGGTAAGATAGTGGATAAGAGTTGGTTAGGTTCAGTTAACTTAAGTATCTCTCCAAGAAACTACCACATAGACCCTGAACTATTAACGATTATTTAACATTAAACCCTTGATTCTCTCGTTTCTGGCTTGTATCTTCGCAAAGTATTTGCACGTTTACAGCAAAGCGGAGGGCTTCACCAAAGCCCCGCAGCAAAGCGGAAGAGAGGACGTAGCGCCAAGTACATTCTAAATTCATTCATTAACTTCAATTCATTTCAACTATGGCTACAACAAAAGCCCCCGCACAGCCTGACAATCAGGCACTTGTGCACAGAATTATCGCAGTTCAAAGCGAACTGAAGGCTCCAAAAGGGCAGTACAACAGTTTCGGTAAGTACGCTTATCGCAATGCAGAAGACATCCTTGAGGCTGTCAAACCACTGCTGGCAAAGAATGGCTTGTCTATGAACATCTCTGACAGCATCCACGAAGTTGCTGGTATGATTTACGTTCAGGCAGAAGTTCGTGTTACTGACGGTATTGAGTCTGCTATCGTTACTGCACAGGCAGGAATTGACCCTACTCGTAAAGGAATGGACATCGCACAGTCTTTCGGTGCATCTTCATCGTATGCTCGTAAGTATGCCTTGAATGGTATGTTCTTGATTGACGACACGAAAGATGCCGATGCTACAAACACGCACGGCAAGTCCGAACAGCCTAAAGCAGCAGCACCTGCTGGTGGATCAGACACGTTCCAACAGGCTGTTGACTACATCAAGGGTTCCTCTGACAAGGCGAAGGCGTACAGCGCAATCATCGGTAAGTACGGAAGTCAGTTCAGCGACAAGCAGGTTGAGGCACTTAAGAAGTTTGTAGGGTAATGGATTTAGCGATCCGACTACAAGAGGTGACGGGTAAAGATTACTTTACCTACACCTCACTCAAGTATGCCCTCCAGGACGTGCGTCTGTTTGAGATGTACTGCAAGGGTCAACTGAGCAAGGACTCCGATGCGTTGACGTTCGGAAGTCTGTACGACACGATGCTGTTTGAGAAAGATGCAGTCAATGACAGATTCGTTGTACTGGATGATGCGTCAATCGTGGCGAAGGTTGGTGGTGCAAGTCCACGTGCTACCAAGGCGTACAAGGAATGGAAAGAGATGTACATTGCAGATGCAGGTGGTAAGCGTATCGTGTCTGCCGATGACTTTGACAAGGCTGTTCAGATGATTAACAGATTAGAGGATACAGGCATTATTGGTGCGTACCTAAAGGGTCAGTACCAGAAGGAACTCGCTGGCTTCATTGGAGACGTTCCTGTGCGTGGTTTCCTTGACTGCCTCGGTAATGGATACGTTTCTGATTCTAAGTCAACACGAGCCATCTCTGGATTCCGTAGGGACATCTTTAGTTTCGGTTACGACATCCAAGCCTACATCTACTCTGAACTTGCAGGTACTCGTGAGTACTACTGGGTAGCACAGGATACGAGTTATCCGTTCACGCCTAAGATTTTCAAGGCATCGGAGCGCACACTGGAAGGTGGGCGTATCAAGTTTGACAAGGCTGTCAGTAACGTACAGAAGTTTCTGTTCTCTGAGATTGCTGCTGATTTGTTCTACGACATTGAGGAAGTTTAACATTAAATTAACATAGTAACCAGTTCATTATCATAACTTTGAATCATTAACAACAACAATTATGGAAAACAACAAGACCTACACGTCAGACATCATCGGATTCACCGAGCCTGGCAAATTTGGAGGATACCGAGTATCTTTCAAGATTGAGCAACTGGAAGAGTTGAAGAAGTACGCCAACGCAAAAGGCTACGTCAACTTGGACATCAGAGATGCCAAAAGCGGTAAGCCTATGTGCACAGTGTTCAACCCACGTGCAGCCGCAGCACAGCAGTCTGGCGGTGCTCCTGTTCAGTCTGCTCCTAAGCAGCCTACATTATCAGCAGACGATCTGCCGTTCTAATGTTTGAATCGCTGACAGCATTCCTGTCGCTTGAGTGGGGCTTGAGTATTGAAGGTACTCAGCCCCCTCACGTCAGGTTTAGAAGAATCGGAACTACGGATGTGTTCATACACGCAACGATGTACTCCGCAACAACGCAAGGTGACAGACTCGTTTTTAAGAAAGCCCCAGAGATTGTGGGCTTGGGACGTTACCCTGTAGTTATGATTGTGAATAAGAGTGGCAGCAACGTGATTTTATGCAAACCATCCCTGCTTGACAAGTTAGACACAGAGAATTCAGTTGCTCTGAAAGAAGTAACAGACTTTATAGTCTGGAAGGCGGAGGTAGATCTCGCCAAGTAAATTCTACTGTTCTTTGACATACGGAAACAGCCAGGTGGTGTAATGGGCAACACCCCTCATTATCAGGTCTACACGACTGGAGGGACGACACGGGTCCGAATCCCGTTCTGGCTGCTAAAACAACTTAAATAAATACAGATGAGAAACTTTAAAACATTAGCTGAAGGGATAGGTCTTGCCTTGTACATCTTTGCTTCTGGAGTACTTGCAGGAATAGTTATTGGCTCATACCTGTGAAGGTACCTATCTATCACATCAAGGCTGTCATTGAATACAGCAAGAACAGAATACAATACAGCAAGATTGTAGACTTCGTTTCCATATACACTACTCCTGCTATGGTTGCACTAAAGGACAACAAGGTGTTCTATGGACCAGGAGGATTAGTCAAGATGGTCTACGGCACATCAAAGCCAGGACCCATCAGAATTGTACAGATTATAGAAAAAAAACAAATCGGTAAAACAACTTACGAACTATGAATATAGTAATTGCAGTTTGTGTCTATATGTTCGGTGTAACACTGACATCGGCACTATTGAAGTCTGAAAATGAACTTGAAGGTGACAGATCCACACGGGATATGCTGTCTATCTTCTGGCCTTTTACTCTCCTAATTGCCGTAGTGGCATACACGTGGGATCTTGTTGAATACTTAAAAGAAAAACTAAAATGAAAGTGGAATACTTAAACAGGTACCGAGACAAGTACGAGTTCACACAGGAAGACGAACAGACTATCCGATGGGAGGGTCCGTTCAGTTACTGCCGATACTCTATAAGTAAGGATGGGGTTGTATCTATGATTGATCCGAGTGGCGGACCGTACATCAGCGTGGGTAACACATTAAGGTTTGTTGCGCCCGAATTTGAGAAACTTAAGGTCACAGCCCTTGAAATGCACGATGGGCACGTAACAATTAAAGTAAGCAAAGATGAAGAGGAAGACAAGGGAGGAGAAATGGAAGGAGCTGTCGATTGAGCTGATCAATGAGATGTTCAGGATTGCTGGACACGATGTAACGTACGATGACATTGCTGGAAGGCAGGATGACTGGTACACCAACTGGACTATGACCTTTGAACAGAGTAAGGTGTGGGAGAAGTGGGGTACTGAACTTATACGTAAGAAGATGCGACTCACTAAGAAGTACGCAGAGAGGGAGATGGGATTCTTCAGTATGGGATTCGGACTATCCTTTAGTGATTATCCGTATCCAGTAAATAAGGTTGAAACTGATAATTGAGATACAGAATATGGCAATGAGTAGCATTGAATGCCTTGCTGAACGAGTAAGGATGATTAGCGAGGAGTTTTACTGGGAGTTGTTTGAGGATGTTCAACACGCCAAGATAATGCACCAGGAGGAGATGATTGAAGTGTTTCACGCAGGTATGGATCTGCATCACTTTGAGAAAAGTACAGGAATCGCAGAGGAATTCTACGTACAAAGATTTGCAAATGACAGACATCACTAAATGCACAGGAGAAGGTTGCGCCTTAAAACAAACGTGCTACCGATTCACCGCACCAATGGGAACCTATCAATCAATGTTTGTTGAGGTACCAATTCGGAACGGCAAGTGCGATCATTACTGGGAAACCTTTAACACCAAAGATAAATGACGCCAGCTGAAGAGTTAAGTAGTATTTATTTTTTATTTGCGGTGTCAAAATTAATTTGAAAAATTAAAAATGATACAAGAAAGATTAAACACATACGATAAAGACCAATGTTGGCAGTATGACATTAGGGTAAAAAATCTTGAAGAAGATCTAAAAGAATGTGGCTTTACAAAAGAATATGTAGAAGCATTGAGGGTTTCTGATTTTTCGTTTGTTAATGTTACTGATAAAAAAGAACAACAGAAGTTAAAACAATTTATTGAAAGACACGAATGGCTGGGTAATTTATCTCAATACACAACACATTGGTTTGTTTGCTACCATAAAGAAATCATTGCAGGGGTGATTTTATTTAATATGCCAAACGCCTTTTCAAAAACACTTGGAGAGAACACAAAAGAATTAGAACGACTAATAAGCAGAGGTGCTTGTATTTCTTGGAGTCCTAAAAATTTAGCAAGTTCATTTTTAATGTGGTGCATAAAATGGATGGTTGATAATACTCAATGGAGATTATTTACGGCATATTCAGACCCAATCGCAAAGGAACTTGGAACTATTTATCAAGCTTGTAATTTCTACTATATGGGGCAAACTGCAGGCACTACCACAAGATACATAAACCCATATACAAGGAAAGTTGTAAGTGATAGGTATTTCAGACAAAAAACCGCATACAGAAAATTTGCCAAAGAATTAGGTATTGAGTGGCAAAAAGAATGGGCGCATAATACTGGAATGAATTGGGATAAAATGCCACCAGAAATTGAAAAACAATTAAGGGATTATTCAAAATACAAACAAACGGTATCCGAAAAAATATCAATGCCATCAAAGCACAAATATGCTTATATTCTTGGTAAAGACAAAAAAGAAACAAAACAACTTCGTAAGTTGTACGAAGAAAGAAATAAAATTTACCATTATCCAAAAGAGCGAGGGAAATAATGAGCGCCATTCTTTGCGCTATCCCAGACCCATATGACTGGGTCTACTCGCCTTCTCTAAATTACTACAACAAAAAATTTAACACCAAAGAGAAATGAACAACAGAGTTGAATTGATAGGACACTACGGAGATGACACTACTCACGCCCTGTCCGCTTGGACATCTACCAGCAGAGACATCACCGAAGAGAAGCAGTCACGCATCAGTTCACTATTAGAGATGCTGGCAAGTGAGGGACACCACACACCATTCGAGAAGTCTACACTTCACTTCTTGGTTACGGTGGATCAAGCCACCCACATCCACCTGCTGAAGCACCGTGTAGGTGTAAGCATCAATGGTGAGTCTGCACGTTACAAGGAATTGAAGGAGGATAAGTTCTACATTCCTGCCGACTGGGATACGCAGGTAACTACACTGCCTGAGATTTATGAATCAGATAAGACAATCTGGGAGCATAAGCTGTTCCTGTTCACGATGGAGGCCAACAGATTATACCACGAGTGCCTTGCTGATTTGACACCATTGCTGGGACGTAAGCGGGCCAAGGAGTCAGCACGATTCTTCAAGACGATGAACTCACAGATTACTATGGACATCAGTTTCAACTGGCGTTCATTTATGCATTTTCTGCATTTACGTAACAGCGAACACGCACAGGTGGAGGTACGTGAATTGGCACAGCAGATGTTGCAGCAAGTAAAAGACATCGAAGGAAACCCATTTGAATTAACGATTAAAGCATTCAAGCTGTAAACAAAGGCATTAACCAGTAGTTAGTGCCATAACAATACACTCCAATGGTAAGTGACTCAAGATGGTTATACTCTAATAACATAGGACAGCAAGGAGAAAATAAGTTTGTCATAGCTTGTGAGGCCCTTGGGTACAGTTGCCTAAAGAGTAGCACACAAGAAGACATTGAACTACACATTGACTACTGGGTAACAAGACCTCAAGGCAACACCTCTGTGGATGTTAAAGGACAGAAGCAGAATGAAGAGATATGGGTGGAGTTAAAGAACGTTAGAGGTAACGATGGGTGGCTCTACGGACACGCTGGGTACATTGCCTTTGAGATGGCTTCACTTAATGGATTCGTAGTTGTGTCAAGAAACGAACTTGTCTTGTTTGCCGAGTCAATGATTGACAAAAAATTTGTTCCAAAGAATGATGCATATCTTAAACTATATCAAAGAGAAGGTCGCTTTGATGTTATATCAAGATTGGAATTGACAGACCTGAAATTATTATCAACTTATAAATTAATCAAATACTAAATTGAACAGACTAACTATTGACATTGAGACAAGCGGCACAGAGTACGGCTGCTTCATCTACCAGATAGCAGCACTGGTCTGGGACGATAAGGGTATCGTAGCAGAGTTTGAGGGGCGTATGAAGCCAACTGAAAAGATTGGATACGACTTCAATAAGAAGACTATGACTTGGTGGCAGAACCAGCCAGAGGATGTGTACTACTATGTGACTGGAGGGCAAGAATCTGTCCACAAGGTGCTGACAGACTTTAGGTACTTCTTGTACGAGCACATAGACGATGACACTGAGATCTGGACACACGCTGCCTTTGACATTCCTATCATAAAATATTTCTACAAGATGCACGGAATGTGGATTAACATTCCTACTTTTGCGCAGTACGACATACGGACCATACAGGTCCTATACGACAAGGACAGACGTATCGTGAACAGAATCAAGAACAAAATCAAGGGACTGCACGATGCTCGTAAGGATTGCCAGTACCATATGGATTACGTTAACCAATTAATTTACAACAATGAAAAAACAGACAAAGACGACCCCAGTTGGTAAAGATACTGGTGTCGGTTCTGACTTTACCTACGCAGGGTGGGATCAGCCAAAAGGGTACGGGCGCATTATCGTGTCAGACCCAGGAGACGAAATGGAACACATTGACGGAGTAGACGACTGATGACAAGTGCCGAAAAGATTATAGCAGTAGCAAACGGAGTTCGTGACCTACTGCTCAGTAAGAACAAGGCATACGGAGACAGCGCACTCAAGCCTGCAAACATCTTCGCACGTGGATCAGCCATTGAAAACCTTGGCTCACGCATTGATGATAAACTGATGCGCATCAAGAACCTCGGCATCACCGACAAGACCGAGGATACCATTCAAGACTTAATCGGATACCTAATTCTACTTAAAATTGCAATCGAAGATGAACGTAACAATCTTCAGGTCACTGACGGACAAGGTTCCGAACTACATCACTCTGGAGACAGCGCTCCAGCGGATAGCCTCTGGCAAACAACAACAACTAATCACTGAGTTACGTTCAGGAAACAAAGAGTTAAAGAAGTCCTTACCTATCGTTCTGTTCTCAGGTGAATTCTTGGGACGGAACGATAAGGACATCTCCAATCACTCTGGTATTATCGTCATAGACTTTGACCACATTGATGTAGAGAACTCTAAGTCCATCCTTGCCACGGATCAGTACGTACACGCCTGCTGGATATCGCCATCAGGAGACGGTCTGAAAGCCTTGGTTAAGATAACGAATCCAGAACGCCATAGAGACCACTTTAGAGCCCTTGAGGCGTACTTCTCCAAGCAGTACGGACTCAGTGCCGATGCTACTGGAAAGAACGAAGCACGGGCCTGTTTTGAGTCCTATGACCCAGACCTGGTCTTTAACAACTACTCCGAACGTTTCGGTGGTATGCTGTCCGAAGATGCCTTAGAGCAGAAGGCTGAACGCAGAGATACCTATACCGACTACCTCAAGCTAAACATAGCAGCGAAGATGATTCGCTTTGCTGAAGATGGACAGAAACACGCTATGCTTCTTAAGGCGTCTGTCCTATGCGGTGGTTACATTGCAGCTGGTAGAATGGAGGAGGATGAGGTCTTGCGTGTACTTGTACGTGAGATTCTTAAGCGTGACATAGAGTCGGAGGAACTTGCCCTAAAGACCATCCGTGATGGCATCGAGAAGGGTAAGGGTATGCCGATTCGTGAAATCATTGAGGAGGAGTCTTCCTACCAACGTGAGATGCTCATTAACGATGGGGATATGTCGTTCATATCTTCTGATGACGAGGACTTCCGATGGATTGATGACTTTGCAAACGGACGCATTGAGGTTGGCTTGGATACAGGTAACGATAACCTTGACAAGTACTTTCGCTACAAGCGTGAGTTTATGATTGTGAATGGGCACAGTAACGTGGGGAAGACCACGTTTATTTTATTCCTAATCGCAAACAGCGCAATACGTCACGGATGGAAGTGGGTGATCTACTCCTCGGAGAACCGAACAGCCTCCCTGAAGTCTAAGTTGATGCAGTTCTACGTGGACCGACCTGTACAGCAGATGGACTATCAGGAACGTCTTCGTGCCTACAACTGGGTGAAGGAACACTTCATCATCATCAACAACAACGATGTGTACTCCTACACGGACTTGATGCTGTTCTCTGACAAGCTGATGCGGCAGAACAAGTTTGATGGGTTCTTCATTGATCCGTACAACAGCCTTAAGATTCAGATGTCGGCAGGTAGCGCAATCTCTACCCACGAGTACCACTACGAGGCAGCATCTGAGTTCCTTACGTACGCCAAGCGTAACAACATTGCAGTGTGGCTGAACACCCACGCTGTAACCGAAGCGCAACGCAGACGTGATGAGTCTGGACAGCCTATAGCACCATTCGCTGAGGATACTGAAGGTGGGGGCAAGTTTGTCAACCGTGCTGATGGATTTATAACGATTCACAGGAAGATTCAACACCCTGAGCCACACGTACGTAGGACTACAGAGATGCACGTACGCAAGGTTCGTGAGGTTGAGACTGGTGGTGAGCCGACTCCATACGGTGAGCCAGTATACTTTGAAATGAACGCATCGGCTACAGGGTTCCGACCAATTGTTGGACATAATCTGTTCCGACCTATGGCCTACGAATCCTTTGAACAGCCTAAAATAAACTTTGAACTGAATAGTGATATTCTCAATGCTTTTTAATAAATTTGTCAATGCCCTTTAAAAGAACTAAATCAAATGCAAACAGAAAGAAAAAAGACCTCGGTGTCTACAAAAGCGGTCTCGAAGCCTACTGCGGTAAAAGGCTCAAGGAAGAAGGTATCGACTTCGGTTACGAGTCCGAGTCCTTCACGGTCCAAGAAGGTTTCACGCCCACAAACAAGTACTACAAGTCTGTACCGAAAGACCGTTACCTGGTTGAAGCTTCTGGTAAGAAAGTGCTCCCGATTACTTACAAGCCTGACTTCGTAAGCCACATTAACAGATTCATTATAGAGACGAAGGGTTTTGTTCGGGCGAACGATAGTTTCCCAGTCCGATGGAAGTTGTTTATGAAGTTTCTACACGACAACCATATGGACTATCAGCTATTCATCCCCAAGAACAAGGACCAAGTTGACAGCGTAATAAATATTATAAAAGATGGAATTAAACAGACTAAGTAAGGGTTACTATGATGGATGTCATAGAATCCATATCCTGATTGACGAGATGTACGAGAAGTTGCACGATGACGATGGTAATCCTATTACGGATCCAGCAACTATCAGCAACAGCATCACTGCCACGATGAAGGTCCTGCGCCTTGAGACAGACTTCATTAAGGCAATGGTCCAAGAGTACCAGGGTATATGATGCTCCTGATTTATGTTGACGGCCTACACGGCATCAACTACCACAGGCTGATCACGCCACTGCGTAGGCTTGAAGACGATGTCCAGATGTTCTGGATTGACTCTTTGAATAAGCTGTCAGATATAGAGTTGGACAAGGTTGACTATCTGATTGTCTCTCGGAAGATTAGCGTTGCCGACTATGGCATATTTAGAAAGATTCTAAATAAATACAACATCAAGTTGGTGTTGGACAACGATGACTTCTGGGAACTTGAGAAGCATAATCAGGCTAACGATTTATACTTCAAGTACTTGACTCACGATATCAAGAACACGATTCGGATTGCAGACATCATCTGGTCTCCGTCTCACGTTCTGATTAAGGAGATGAAACGCTTGAATCCACGTGCTGAGTACCATTACGTGCCGAACTCAATCAATCCCGATGACCCTCAGTGGCAGGGAGGTAAGTTGCCTACGGATCAGGTACGCTTCGGTTACCTCGGTGCTATGGGCCACACTAAGGACGTTGAGTTGGTTGGATATGACTTCTCTGACAAGGAGATGTACTCTGTTATGATTGAAGAGTATCCTGACAAGTTCGGTGCTAAATACGTACTGAGCCCCAAGGATACATTCTCTTACGGTACGTTGTACCAGTACTTCGATGTGTCTCTCGTGCCTCTTGGAACCAGTAAGTTCAATCAGTGTAAGTCTGACCTAAAGATTTCTGAGGCTGGCTTTACCAAGACTGCTGTCATAGCATCTAACGTGACTCCGTACAAGCAGGTCATTGAGGATGGTATTACAGGCATCTTGGTCAGCGACAAACTTGAATGGAAGGAAGCCATCGAAGGTATGACACTGGAGAAGGCTACCCGACTTGCCAATAATCTGTACGACTTCTGTGTTGAAGAGTACCACATTGACAAGGTTAACGAGATTCGCTTAGACTCATTGTTAAAGCCGTAGAACGTAAGCCCCTGTATATCAATTGGATAGATAGACGAACTTCTAATTCGTAGGTTGTTGGTTCGAGCCCAACCAGGGGTACTTTCTGCTAAACTAAATCAATATGATACACATTATAACACCTTGTCATAGGGTCAAGAACCTGCCGACAATCAAGAAGAGCATACCCAAGGAGTGTAACTGGATTGTGGTATACGACAAGTTAATCGAGGATAAGAAGGACATCAAGGGCCCAGTGATTCTACGATCTGGTCGCACAGGTGGTTACGGAGGTCCTAACATCAGTTACGCCTTTGAAAACTATCCGTTTGAGGATGAGGACTGGTTGGTGTTTATGGACAGCGATAACATCGTACACCCAGACTGGTACAACGAGGTCTCCAAGCACACGCACAAGGACTTCGTGATGATCACTTGGGGCCAGTATACACACGATGGACAGATTCGTCTACAGCCTGTTTCCGTGCCTCAGATTGGTAACATTGACAACGCTTCATTTATGGTGAGGTGGAAGTACGTGAAGGACCTAAGACGCACAGAGAACTATGTTCAAGATGGTGAGTACGCTATGGAGGCAGCCCAACGTGGTCCTGTCTTAGCACTAAACAAGTACATTGCGTACTACAACTACATTCAGTAATGAATGAGGCAGAGTTGTTTGACCTGCTTAAGTTAAGGCTTATAAACGACCTCGAATACAGCGAGGGCAGGATGAGTAAGTATGACTGCTACAGCATTGCGTTTAATGCGGACATAGAACTTAAGTGCAGAAAGACCCACTATGATGAACTCGTTATTGAGCGCATCAAGTGGGACGCACTTATTGAACGTGCTAACAAGTTTTCTACGATACCAGTTTACATAAACTATACTCCTGTTGGGTTATGGTCTTTCAAGTTGCTTGAACTTGCTATACCTGAATGGAGTATGCGTAGAATGCCCAAGAGCACAGAGTTTTCAAATAGGAGTATGATTCAAAAGGAGGTAGGATACTTGCACATTTCTTTAGGAAAAGACTTGTCGCACCTGTTGTTTGATAAGCACTATTGAAGTATCTTCGCAACCCTTTAACCGAAAACAAAAACACTTATGGGATTATTTACAGAACGGGTGGCCTACAAACCGTTCGAGTACGACACGTACTTCACTGAAGGATGGCTGAAGCAGGCGCAGGCGTTTTGGCTGTATACTGAAATTCCAATGCAGAACGACCTGAAGGATTTTAGGGAGAATCTGTCAGACGCTGAGAGACATCTTGTAGGAAACATTCTCCTTGGCTTTGCTCAGACAGAATGTGCAGTTGGTGACTACTGGACAGGTATGGTTACTAAGTGGTTCCCGAAGCACGAGATTCGTCAGATGGCGATGATGTTCGGATCACAGGAGACCATCCACGCAGCAGCCTACAGCTATCTAAACGACACGCTTGGCTTGGATGACTACAATGCGTTCCTGCACGATGATGTTATGCGCTCTCGCTTTGACAGACTCGTGGAAGTATCTCACGACTACACTCCAGAACAGCTTCTCGTGGACTCTGCTGCACGTACTGACATCGCTCGGTCTATTGCCATCTTCTCAGCATTTGCAGAAGGCGTAGCCCTCTATTCGTCTTTTGCTGTACTGTACTCCTTTCAGATGCGTAATCTGTTGAAGGGTATTGGGCAGCAGATGAAGTGGTCAGTCCGTGACGAGTCTCTGCATAGCCGTATGGGAGTACACCTTTTTAACCATATGTGCGATGAGTATCCAGGGCTTCGTGAGGACGTAGCTGAAGATATTTACGAGGCGGCAGAAATCACGGTTGAGATGGAGCACAAGTTCATTGACAAAATCTTTGAACAAGGAGACCTGGAGAACCTGAGAGCCTACGATATGAAGCACTTCATTAGCCATCGTGCAAATATCAAACTGCGAGAGATGGGATACGATGAAATATTCACGGTAAACTATGGTTCTGTTCAAGATATGGAGTGGTTCGACCACCTAACATCGGGCGTTACCTGGACTGATTTTTTCGCATTAAGGCCAACTGACTATTCCAAGGCTAACGAGGGAGAAGATTGGAGTGATATGTTTTGAATATGTATATATACGAAACAACAAATTTGATCAATGGATTCAGATATGTGGGGAAGAGTTCTAAGGAGTTCAATCCCCGCTATCTTGGATCTGGTAAAATATTGATTCGTGCTATAAAAAAGTATGGTAGAGAAAACTTCTCAGTAAAGTTGATAGAGGTTTGCGGCAGTGAGTCTCATTTAAATGAAAGAGAAATTTATTGGATAAATGAATACAAGAAAACCAGAGACTGTTATAACATATCCGAAGGGGGGACTGGCGGATGGGTTACTAAGTTCTACACAGAGGATCAATTGACTGAGTACAAGAAGAAGTTAAGTGACTCAAGGAAGGGAAGGGTTGTTTCCAGTGAGACAAGAAAAAAGATATCAGACAAAAACAAGGGAAGGATTCTTGGAGATAGAGCTGCTATAGGTAAAAAAGTATCTAATCTATGGAAGGACCCATCGTCAGTATTTAACTCAATAGATTATAGACGAAAAATATCAGCAGCAAAGAAGGGTAGGGTATGTAGCGATGAGTCAAGAAGAAAAATAAGTTTATCACGAATTGGAGGCAAAAATCCAGTTGCGGTAAAAATTATTGTAGATGAGACTGTTTTTGACACAATACGAGAGTGTGCATTAAAATACAATATATCTGGAACAGCCGTATCAAAAAGATGCAGGAGTAAAAACTTTGACAATTGGAACTTTTTTAATAATAACTAATGAAAAACTACGGAGAACAATTTGGATGGGAGGTCGGAGTAGACTTCCCCGAGTGGGGGAACGCTGAGGTCTATATCAAGACCATCAGTAAAGGTTACCTAATCGGTAACGAGAGCCCTAAAGACGCATACCTACGGGTAGCACGTGCAGCAGCAGGACGTTTGAAGCGTCCTGACTTGGAGCAGAAGTTCTTTAACATCATCTGGAACAACTGGCTTGGCTTGGCTACGCCTGTACTTGCTAATATGGGTACGGATCGTGGACTACCTATCTCTTGCTTCGGCATTGACGTAGGGGACAGCATTCAGGAGATTGGTTCCAAGAACCTTGAGATGATGCTGTTGGCTAAGCACGGAGGTGGAGTAGGCATCGGGATGAATATGGTTCGTCCTGCTGGATCGCCAATTGCAAATGGTGAAGGAACTACAGATGGAGTGGTTCCTTTCTGTAAGATTTACGACAGCTCCATCCTTGCCACATCCCAGGGCAACGTACGTAGAGGTGCTGCATCTATCAACCTGAACATTGAGCACGATGACTTCTACGACTGGTTGGAAATCCGTGAGCCTAAGGGTGACGTTAACCGCCAGTCGCTGAACCTGCACCAGTGCGTAGTTGTTGGTGACAAGTTTATGCGAAAGTTGGAAGAGGGTGACGAAGATGCACGTAAGCGTTGGTCCAAGGTCTTACAGAAGCGTAAGTCTACAGGGGAGCCGTACATTATGTACCGTGGCAACGTGAACAAGCAGAACCCTGAGATGTACAAGAAGAATGGACTGAAGGTCTTTATGACCAACATCTGTTCTGAGATTACTCTGTACACGGATGAGGCGCACAGCTTCGTATGCTGTCTGTCTTCTATGAACCTGGCTAAGTATGACGAGTGGTGCAACACTGATGCTGTATACCTGTCTACGATGTTCTTAGATGGCGTTATGGAGGAGTTTATCCAGAAGGCTAAGGGTATGCGTGGCTTTGAGAATTCAGTGCGTTCTGCGGAGCGTGGACGTGCCCTGGGACTCGGTGTCCTTGGGTGGCACACCTACCTGCAACAGCGTGGCCTTCCATTCGAGGGTATGGCTGCTGAGTTTGAGACAAGACGTGTGTTCTCGCACATCTATATGGAGACACAACGGGCAAGTCGTGATATGGCACGTACCTACGGAGAGCCTCTGTGGTGCCGAGGTTTCGGTATGCGTAACACGCACCTAACTGCAATTGCTCCTACAGTGTCTAACTCTAAGCTGTCGGGTAATGTCTCTGCTGGCATTGAGCCTTGGGCTGCTAACGTATTCACGGAACAGTCTGCAAAGGGTACGTTCATCCGTAAGAACCCAGAGTTGGAGCGTGTGTTCAAGAAGATTGGACTCGGCAAAGAGGGATGGGACCAAATCCTTGCAGATGGTGGATCAGTCCAGGGCATTGCTGAACTTGATAACTGGGCCTTCGTTAGTGGTAAGTTGACACATATAAGTGACATCGGTCAGTTTGAAACTGCCGACAAGGTCAAGGATGTGTTCAAGACGTTTAAGGAAATCAATCAGTTGGAATTGGTACGCCTTGCTGCTGTACGGCAACGCTACATCAGTCAATCACAATCACTTAACCTTGCCTTCCCATCCGAAGCAACTCCCAAGTGGATCAACCAGGTCCATATGGAGGCGTGGAGAGGTGGAATCAAGACGCTGTACTATATGCGGACAGAGTCTGTTCTGCGTGGCGACATTGCCGCACGTGCTATGGTCGACTGCGTGAGCTGTGATGGTTAAGCCTACAGCATTTCTCACCACACTCGGTGGGACGTGTCTCGCAGTAGTTTGGTTTGGAAGGGGGGACATACGTCCCCCTTTCTTTTTTACCCCTGTCCAATGTATGCCTTCTTGTAATTACTTGCGTTCTTACTCTTAGACACTTTTGTTTTTGCGTGTACGCCCTTGCGTCTTCTCTTAGGTTTAGGAACGAAGGCTGTTCCCTCTTTCATCTTTGCCATATTACTTCATTTGACCGTATAGAATGTATCTCTCTTCGTCCTTGCCGTAGTACTTCTTGATGGCACTCTTGGCGCTCTTAATCATATCATTGTTATCATACAGCTTTCCATATCGAACTATCGCCTCATACTTATCCTTAATCTGATCAATCTTAGCAATTCTTTTTTCATACTCAGCTCCAGTAAGGTTAGTATACTGCTCATCTTTCTTAATACCTTCAGCTCCATCAACAGCATCAAAGTAAAACTGCTGTCCCATATTGTATTGGTAGTCACGAATCACGACTCTCTTTAGAGCAAGTTCACCGAACAGATAGTAAACATTTTCCCCAGTTTGCTCAGAAATATATGCAGCATCACGACCAGATGAGTAAAAAGATGGCGGAATAACAGTCTCTTTGCTTAGGTATTTTACAACTTTAAAAATGCTGTTCATATCACTGTCGTATGACTCAAACAGAGGTCTTCCGTACTGGTCTTTTTTCTCAGCAAGATTAAACAGCATAGTGACGACCATATTGACTCCTAAAGCATCTGAAAAGATTTTAGCAACCTCTTTAAATTCACCCTTACTAAGATTGACTATCATAGAACTCACATCCCCATAAGTATCCTCCATAGTCATATCGTATACAGATACGTTACCACTGCCGTCTGCCTTCTTAACGATTAAGTTGTCTCCAGACATCCAGTCAGGGCGCAGTAACTTCATATCTTCCGTCTCTTCCTCGTCAAACCCAAGTGCAGATTCAATCATACCTGGTATTACGTATGATAAAGACAATGCACCAGCAGCTCCCATAATCTTAGCCAGTCCAGTCTTTGCATATTCAGCACGTTGTACTGCGGAAAGTTTTGGATCCATTGCCTTCTTGATGTCGTCATTTGCAGTCTTGACAATCATAGATAGCGAACGGACAGATTCAAGCTTAAAGGATAAGAAGTCTCCGAGTGGAACTTTAGCTAATGCACGATAGAATGGTGGGAGCCTTGAGAACGTTGGTGTGGTCTGCTTAGTTTCTTCAGCAGCCGCTGCACGAACTTGCTCTTGTTGAGTTTGGTTTAAAGTGTCGTAATTAGCGCCATACAGCTTCTTAGCAAATGAATCACGCTTATTTCTGTAGATGATCATTTTAGTGTAATCATCAATTGCAGAGTAGCGCTCGGACAGCTTTTTGTCCTTATTCTTTACCCAATTCCAAGCCTTGTCTGTATAGCTATAGTCTCCACGTATAATGCCGCTGTACATCGCATCAACACCATTGATGACGTTTGCATTAACGTCACCTCCAATAAGTCCGTACTGAGCCATTTCATCGAGGAGCTGTGTCATTTCCTCGGTTTCTTTCCCCATTACTGTAAAGGCAGGTCTGTTTGCTAAGTCTTTTATGAACTGAGGGTTAAGGATACCGTTAGCCATAATGACCTGCCAGCCTCCAGTGATGTTCTTTCTCCAGGTAGGCAAGTTCCACGTGACCTTGCTTTTTCTGGAAAGTTTCAAAAGATCATAGTAACGTTGACCAAATATGGTATCTGCGCTATAAATGTCTTCGTTATTTATAACCTTGAAGATTTCAGTTGGAACCCACATACGGTTAAGAGGAGAGTACTCATCCTTAACCTGCTTGTACATACCAGACTCTTTATCCTCTTTAGTGATGACATCGTCAGAGATAAAGAAGTCGTTACCAAAGGCATTAGCCATCTTAGCTGCCATCTCACCCTTGTACAGGATGTTTGTAAGCGCTAAAGCAGTGTCGATGAAACGAATCTGTGGGTCTTTCTCTACACCTAACAGCTCTTGGATATATGCTGGAATATCCTTACGCTTCTGGAATGACTCACCAGGAATCTTTAGCTGCCCAGTAGTAACCATACCAGAGCCTTTAAACTTAGGAGCGCTTCGAATCTTCTCGACTTCACGCACGTAGTCGTTAATCTGTTGCACGGCTTCACGGAACATCTGCTCCTTGGTAGCTTCAAAGAACTCTTCAATCTCCTGAGGGCTCTTACCTTCCTTGACTAACAAGCCCATCTTCTTAGCACGAATAACATCGTACACGTGAGCCGCTGCATTTTTAATAGCCTTGTCAGTAATCTTGTAGTTCTTGTCCTTCCAGAATCTGTATGAGGTCTTCAGGTAACTTCCAACGTTGCCAAGGATGGCTTCTTTAAGTTCTTGGTTCAGTGCGTAAAATGCAGGACCATCAACTAATTGTCTTGACATCTGGTCTAAGAAGGCCCGCATCTCTGTTGCTGCATCAAGAATCTTGGCACCGTTCTTCAGGTTCTCAATAGCATCAATGTTTTCAGCAGTAGGTCCAGACATATACTCCGTAACAAGAGCAGCTGCATCGGCACCACTTTTCTCAATTAGGTTGTATAGGTTTTGAGCCATTCTACGAATCTTGAGAGCCTGTCTACTTGTCTTAGAGTCACGGGTCTCCTTTATACGAAGGGCCTCCATCTGTTCAGGTGTACGAACCATATTAGAGTACACGTTACCAGCAAGTTTCTGCATCCAGTTTTGGTCGACATTACCTCTGTTCTTGTAGTACTGATCAACCACCTCTCGTGCAACATCAGACGCCTCTTCCGCCTTTGAACTTCTTGACTCAAAGTTACTTAGTGGTTGAGTGTCATCTGCATAGGTAGTAGATACCCCAAAGATATTTCCTTCCTTGTCCTTGAAGACGGAGTAGTAGTCATTCTTGGGGTCTTTGTAGTTTGCGTTAAATGAGTTCTCCCCAGGGATTCTTTCCTGGTACGTGTCTTCGTATACGAGAGCTTCAGAATGGGCAACAGACTCCTGCTTGAACTTCTTTCTAAAAGCCTCAGCGTCTTTAAACGACATATCTGGAATGAAGAAGCTGTTCTCCTTGTTTGTGTACATACCATATATAGCAGTAGGCTTGTATCCTCTCTTGGATAACCAAGCTTTAGCAGCTGCCATATACGATGCGTTCTCTTCAAGTGTAGCCTTCTTGTTATTAGGATTCTCTGCGGTTAAAAATGCGTATGTCCCAGAGTTGATTATCTCTTGAATCTTAGCCTTAGTCATAGTAGATTTCGGCAAGGAAGCCAACTCATTAGCATCGAATCCTTTCTTGTCGTAGTTAAGCTTGGAGCTACGTGGGGACAGCTTCGGGCCTTCCTGGGTGGATGGCTTCATAGAAACCTTAGCCTTTGTAACTGCTGGGATGTTGCGAAGTCCTAAAAATAGTTGATACTTGTTAACATCACCTCCAACAGATTCAAGAGTTATAGTCTTACCAGAAGTAGTTTCAAATGATGGGAATACATCTTGTACAGCAAATGCATTATCAAACACTATTAGCTCAACTCCAGAGTCTTTACTGTCAGTTGATTCGATAATAGCTGGGTAAGATTCGTGAAAAGCAAAACCATCTTCCTTGGCAGAAGTTTCACGTGTTTTTACTGGTTTGGTTATTCTGATTACAGACATAACATATCCAGTACCAGCAAGTCCTTTCAAAAATGGATCTGCTGTTATGTCAGCCAGTTGGTCAGAAGTTATTACTCCTGGGAGACTTGGTTTGTGAACACCGCCCTTTTTAGTAGTATTTCCAAGGAGAGCTTTTACGAAAGACGAACGTTTCTGGAAAGTTCCACCCTCTACAGAGAACAGGTCCATAAGTATCTCAGTGTTCTCCTTTACAGTCTTTGCATTTACGGACGACACATCAACATCAGCGATCTCCGCAGCCTTCTTAACAACTTCAAGAAACTTTTTGTTGCTGAGCTTTTTCTTATCCGCTGCTGAATTAACTAAACTCATAGCAGCTGAGAAGTAGGTATAGTTGCCCTTGTGAGACTCCTCGCTCATAACAAGAGGAGATAGTAGCGCATATCCTCTCTCCTTAATCTGTCTATTAATCTGTGCGGCAATTTCGTTTGCCTTTGATAGTTGTGATGCAGCCCACACGTATCCAGTCATAGATGGATAGCCAAAACCACCACGAAGCGTGATTTTTTCACCATTGGACAACACCTGTTCCCCAGTAGCCAATCTGTCTGACTGTGTGGTGATGAATGTCTCTCCATCAAAATCCATAGCAGAAGTAGTCCTTGATGGAAACTTACCTGGTCTTGTAAATCCAGGACGTGATTCCTCAACTGTAATCTTTTTAGCAGACTTACTGCTGGAAGGTCTAAATACGGCAGTAGCTACAACAGCATCAGTATCATCTGCAACAACAGTGCTACTTGAAGGTCTTAGTTCCGAAGATTTAGCTCCAGGCTCTCTATACATAGAGCGGAACTTCTCTTTATTTTTTGGAGAGCTTGACTGAGACACAAATCCAAACTTGCTGTAGAAGTCGGTGACCAATCTGTCAGCCATCTTCTCCAGCATCTTATCTGGAATGTCTTTTCCTTTTTCTTGATCGTACTGGAATCTTCTGGTTGGGAAGGCATCAAGCTTTATAGTGAAACCAAGTTTATCAGCCGAAGAAATAATCCTGTTCATCAGTCTGGTTCCAGCACCAGTACCCTTTAATCCCTTGTCAAACAACTCAATTGCGTCAATGTACACAGTATCACCCTTTCTGGGGGACATCTTTATGTTCATTTCAATTTGAGCGTCTCCTTTTGATGTGTCGATAACAATAAAACCTCCAGGAAGAGTAACGCTTGGAAATAAATATACCCCATCTTGCTTGGATATATCAGAAAACATTTGTGCTACTTTTTCGTAGTTACCACCAAAAAAATGATTTACCCAACTGAAATCATTGTTCATAAAGAAAACAGAAATTTCCTTTTTGGTTAGAGCTTCATCTGTAGAAGATGGGAAAACCTTCCTTGCTTTTTCCTCAAGTGACTTTCTTGCCTCTTCAAGTGTTTGAGTAGACTTTTGTTTACTTGGTCTTACTTCGATGTCTACAGCATCATTTCTTCCTGTACTCAAAAACGATTCAACTGGTCCATCCAAAAATGCCAGGACATTTCCTCCCTCACGTGCAGCTGCTGCAAATGAATTCATAAAGTCTACAACTTCCTTGGTAGTAGCTGCCTCTGTGAACACGGGGCCAATTCCAATCTTCTTGGAAATGTTATTGATGAAGTTGGCAATCTTAGCTGCCATACCCTGCGTGATAGACTTAGAGTCAGCAGCAAGTATACCAGCAAGTTCAGATAGAAACTCTTCGCTGACTACACCTTCAGTATCTCCATCGTACTTTGCTACGTGCTCATCAACACGCTTTGCAATGGCCTTTTCTGCAGATGTACCAGAGTTAAGAACTTTGGATAATCTGTTGGCGAAGTCGACAGCAGTAGCTGCATCTTGAGCGTACGCCTTGAAGAAGGCAGCGTGGAACAGCTCGTGGTAAACTGTAGTCGCATCAGCACTGCTTGTGTTGATTACAATCTCAATCTTACCATTGTTCTTGTTCTGGATAATTCTGCCCTTGTCGGTTCCTTTCTCATCAGCAGGAACCTTGTCCATATTCTGCTTGTAGTACTCAGCAGCTTCTGCATCAGAGTCTACGAATACATACTCAGCATATGGGAACAGCTTCTTAAGAGAGTTTGTAGCACGTTTAACAGCCGTGTACATACGTGCCTTAGAAGGTGAAGAAGCAATACGACTTGCAACTTCCTCACTGCTGGCTACCTTACCAGCTGGCTTCTTAGTTTCTTTAACTGGAGCAGCTTCCTGAGTTGTTTCTGCTGTAGCAGTCTCCTGAGCTGTTGCAGTTTCTGCAAATACTGGTTCAACCACAGGCTGTACTGGACCTGCTTGAGCAACTGGTGCAGTTACAGGAGCAGCTTTGGCCTTCTCAAGCTTCTTAGCCTTAGCCTTCTCAAGCTTCTTAATGTCAGACTTGAAAGCTTTAATCTCTTCTTTATATACCTCAATGTTGCCAGTAAGGTCATCAATAACATCTTGCTTCTGTGCTTGTAAGTCCTCGATCTTTTCCCTTCTCTCGGCAGGAGTGGGAGTCTTGTCAGCACGTACATCTTTAATCTGTTGGTCGATCTCAGCCTTGGCTTCCTTGAGGTTACCTTTCTCTATTTCAATCTCAGACTCAAGGTCGATAATCTTACTGTCGTAGAACTCGATTTCTGAATCTTCCTCTTTGGTGTCTACTTCCTCAGTAACAGCTTCCTCTACAGGTTTTGTTTCTTCTTGAACCACTCCACCTGCTGGAGCCGCTTCTGCGCCTGCTTCTTCGACAGGTTGGGCTTCGACAGGGGCTTCCCCTGTTTGCTGAGTACCTGGTACTTGCTGTCCTTCTTGACTATCATATTTAGTATCTACTGTTTTATTTTGAGCGGCATAATCTTTTGCTTCCTTTCCAGTTAACGTGTATGAGTAACCCTGATTAACAACTTTTGTTGTTTCCTTACCAATTGGTAGTCCAAAAATTGTTTCTCTAACTTTAAATTCAAAATCGTTCTTTTTTTCGGCTCGATCTCTAAACTGTTCGGGTATCTGGTCTAAAGACTCAACATTGAATGAGATAACCTGATCATCAGGTAATGACATTATTTCATCGACTCCTTCTTGACTATCATACTTTGTCTCTATTGCTTTCTTAGCTTCCATTGCTGCCTTTACGTTAGCAGCCACCTCAGCCTTAGCCTCTGGTGTGGTCATCTTAGAAAAGTTCTTAATACCTTCAGATATAACCTGATTTAGTTTAACAGTTTCCTGTACGTCCTCATCAGTAAAATTGCTGTAGTAGTCAGCGGAGTTCTCACGGATCTTCTTGTCGTCCTTAATAAGCTGTTCGAGTTTAGGGCGCAGAACAGCCTTTTCTTCCTCAGAAATGGAAGGGTCGTTCATCAAGTCACTCAGTTTCTTAATTTGAGACTGTGTCTTGATTATGTTTGCAGCATCGGTAGACTTGCCAATAGCAGAAATGCCGTTAGTCAATACACTGATACCAGCTCCAGCTCCAAGTCCAGCAAGAGCCCCCTCTGCAATGTTAGCAACGTTGATTGGCTTACCCTCTATGGCTGCCTGCATAACTTCTCCAGTGGCAGATACAATAGCTTCTTCAAGAGGCTCTTCAACAGCTACACGAAGAGATTTTGGTACTTTTCCAAACATCAAGTCTGCGAGCTCTTTCTTTCCTTGTTTTGTAGTCAAGTCAATACCAGCGTCACTTATAGCTCCACGTAAAGCTCTAATATCTGCGTTAAGAATTTTCTCTGATAAAAACTCAACTCCTCCCATTACAGTAGCGTAAGCAACTTTGTCAGCAGTACTGTAATTTTTATTATCAAGAACCTCGTTGTATGTCTGAGTGGCGGACATAGTAGCCAACATAGGGAGGCCAATCTCTGGAGCTATTACTGTAATAGCTAACTGTGGCAAGTTCTCAACGAAAGAATTTCCAAGCATAGCCATACCAGCGCCAAAGCCTTCTACGGTACCTTCTGAAAAGTTTCCGACTATACCAAGGTTTGCACGTTCTTCACCGAAGTCCGTAACCATCTCTGCACGAGATAGTTCATTTCTTACCTCTCCAAATCCCTTACCTATCTCTCCTAACTCTGTCTGAATTCTGTTTCTGTCAGCAAAGTCACCAAAAGCAGTAGTTACTGGATTAAACTCTCCAGTAAAACCTGGAGTCATAGCCCTGCTTAAATAGTAAGGTGCAGATAAAGCTAAATTTCCAATAAGATCTGGCAGAGTGAACGCCATTTCAAGCACACTCAGTCCGAGTCTCGATGTAGCGTTATTTTCAACAGCTTCTCCAAGTTCTTCCTCTCTTAGCTTGAGAGCCACTCCCTTTGCTACTTCAGCGTCAGCAAACTTAAATACGTTGTTTAAAGCGTTAGGATCAATGGAAGTTTTGCCATTCTGATCTCTAACGAACATAGAACCGCTATCGTCAGGTGAGAACTGTCTGTACAGGTCATCAACCTTTTTAGCATTTCTTAACAAGGCAGGTCCAGCCTGGTCATCAGTAACCTTACTGGTGATATTTGCAATCTCGTTAAGAAGCTCTCTACCTGCAAAAGCACGAACCTGACCGAGCTCATTCTCATTGGTCATCTGCTTCTGAGTTGCCGTAGCAATAACGTCAGCAGGAACTACTGGTGTACGACCAGGCCGAGCCAGTCCATCATACTCGCCACGTGGCTTAGTAGATGCTGGCTTCTGTTTGCTTAAGTCTGAAAGACCTTGTTGTCTACTTAGTGATGGCGCTACGTCTGATACCGAAGTAGGCCGAGTAGACGGTACCACGCCACTTAAGCGAGATGGAGAAACCGTAGATGCCGTCTTGGTTCCAGGTTCGTTTAATCCAGAAGACTGGTCTTTTTTTTTTAACCCACCACCCCAAGCAGTAGCAATCTCTTCACGAGACAGGTTAGAGTATCTTGGATTTGCAAGTATGCGAGCCTCGAAGTCCTTCTGTGTCAAACCACTGGCCTTGGCACCCTTGGCAATCTGTTCTAATGATGGCATATGCTTCTGTTAATATGCAAATTTAGTTAAAATTGAAGATACTTGTAATACGCATCAGGACCAATCTTGTTGCGTATAATAGTAAGATCACGGTCGTTAGCACGGTCTCTTACGATTTCAATAGTATCGTCATCTCTCTTTCTGCGCTTTGTTACCCACTGAGTGCCGTCCTCGCCAAATCCGAATCCAGTTATGTCGTACGTTCCAGTCTTAATAAACAAGTTCTCAGGTAGTTCATACATATCAACGTTCCTCTTAGCTCCTTCTTTCATAGTGCCTTTCCCTTCAGACTTACCTCCCTTACCTTTTGGAGCGGGAGTGTATTTTGCATCAGCAATTGCAAGCGTACGTGGGACAAGGTCCATATACGGTATCGATTGCTTTGCAATTCCTTCGTTTGCATCTTTCTCTTTAGGCTGTCCAATGCGAGTAGGAGTAGATGCACTCAGTTGTTTCATAACATCATTGTAGTATACCTGCTTGAATTTCTCCTTCTGTTCTTGCGGCAATGCAGCATAACGCTGAATATCTTGCGGAGAAGGATTTCTAAGAAGTCCAAGACCTCCATCTCCAAGAGCCTGGGCACCGTAGATGACAGCCTGCAACTCAGCATTAGAATTGGCAGGGAACATAGTTGGCAACCACTCCTTACTTGCGTAGTCGATGAATCCCTGTTTGTTAAACGACACGCCATCTGGAGAAAAAGTATCAGCCATATTACTCATAAGCTGCATACCAGTCTTAGCCATATCCTCTGGAGCCAAGTACTTAAACTCCTCCACGGCAGGCAGTGTAAATACGCCTTGGTTGATGTCTAAGATTTCTTCTGTAGACGCAGGAGTGTTGGCATAGCCATTTGAAACATCCATAAACTCGGAACCCGTAATCGAGAACTGAGAAGGATTCTTTACGTAACTATTTCTTGCATCAAGAAAGATGTCAGTCTTAGCCTTTGCGGAACCCAACAAAGCATTGTAAGCCCCCATACTCTCCAGAAAGGCGTTCTTATCTGAGTCTAATCCACTATAAGAATAAGCCTCTCCACGTTTAACAGCCTCGTTAAAAGCCTTCTGTGTCTCTGGCTTGAATCTGTTCAGTACTTGACTGGCCTCTGCCTGAGATTCGTACAGCTTATTAAGTCCAATCGAATTTCCTTTGGCCTGCTTATCCTTTTCTCTCTGGGCAGCAGCAGTAGCTTTCTGATCCGCTCTGTATTCTTGTAACTTGAAAGCCTGACCAGCGAGGTCTGGCATCTCAATAGGTACTGTGGGTAAAATGGCAGCCATTCTTATTTCTTGTTAAATTTCTTCAGAAGCGTACGGAAGTATGCGCTCTCCTTGGACAGCTTATTGGCCTGCGATGGATTCAGAATTACTTCCCCTCCAGTCATCTCGCCAACCTTCTTGCCCTTCTGTACAATATCAATTGGGTTTGTGTTATGGTCAAACTTACCGCCAGTCATCATACCACCTTCTTTAAATCTTCTACCGAAGTTAT
>Ga0181352_1000139_pt1 | contig 34709 bp, 58 predicted proteins | sample Fa13VDMLBSN_FD_130103 | JGI IMG/M metagenome (GOLD analysis project Ga0181352, IMG submission 130103) | Freshwater viral communities from Lake Michigan, USA - Fa13.VD.MLB.S.N | ecosystem: Environmental > Aquatic > Freshwater > Lake | place: USA: Michigan | collected 2013-09-23 | reverse complement strand
GCGTGGCTTGTACTTATGAAAAGTTTCACGAGATAAACGAAGTTTTTTGAAAGTCGATATGCCTGGCCCTCCAAAAAAACCAACCGCCATCCTTAAGCTGCGAGGCTCGTGGCGCGGCACATCTCGCCCGAGCGAGCCGCAGGTCGAATCGTCCAAAATCCCCTGCCCCTCATGGGTGAGCGCCACGGCGAAAAAATATTGGGACGAAATTGCCACGGTGCTCGCAGGGATGCAGGTGTCAACCGTTGCTGACTGCGGTGCGATGGTGCTCTTGGTGGATGCGTTGTCGCAATACGTTCACGCCCGCAACATCGTGGACGAAGAGGGCATCACCACCGAGGGCAGCGTGGGCAACACCGTGGCGCATCCAGCGGTGGGTATCCGTGACGCGGCATGGGCCAGGGCGATGAAGGCAATGGTGCAGTTCGGTATGACACCCAGCAGCCGGGCAGCAGTGACGACCTCCAAGAAAAAGGACGACAAGCCGGATGGTAAGTCTCGTTTCTTCAAACCCGCAGGCTAAGATCGGCGCGAAGTGGCGCACGCTGCTCTCGCTGATCCCCGGCTACGACTGCATCGCCAGCGCCAACCCCGGCGATTGGTTCGACGCTAAAGCCGCGCGGGTTGCTATTGCATTCTTTCACGAATGCCTCGTCATGATCGAGGGCGACAAGGCCGGCGAGCCGTTCATGCTAGAGCGGTGGCAACAGGCCATCATTGCGGCGATCTTCGGATGGAAGCAAGCGGACGGCACGCGCCGATACCGGGAGGCGTTCGTGTACGTGCCTCGCAAGAACGGCAAGACCCCGCTCGCTGCCGGGATGGTGCTCTTAACCATGTTCACCGACCACGAACCGGGCGCGCAGATTTACAGCGCGGCAGCGGAACGGGAGCAGGCGGCGCTGGTCTTTCGCCATGCGGCGGGCATGATCCTCCGCGAACCGGAACTTGAAAGCCGCGCGAAGATTTACAAGGCGTTCCGCTCGATTGAGTTCGCGGAAGAGAACACGGTTTACAAAGCGTTGTCTGCCGATGCGGACACGAAGCACGGCCTGAACGTACACGCGGCGGTGATCGATGAGCTCCACGCGCACCCCAACCGCGATCTGGTCGATGTGCTCGTGACTGGCACCGGCTCGCGTCGGCAACCGCTCATCGTCTACATCACCACGGCGGACTACGACCGCCCCTCAATCTGCAACGAAAAGCACGACTACGCATGCAAGGTGCGTGACGGCATCATCCGCAATCACGCATTCCTGCCGGTGGTTTACGAAGCGACGGCCGATGACGACTGGACATCGCCTGAGACATGGGCCAAAGCAAACCCCAACCTTGGCGTGTCGGTGCGGCTTGAATATCTGGAGAACGAATGTGCCAAGGCGAAGGATCAGCCGACCTATGAAAACACGTTCAAGCGGCTACACCTCAACATGAAAACGCAGCAGGATGTGCGGTGGCTGTCGATGGCGGCGTGGGATGCGTGCGTTGGGAGGTTCGACATTGCAGAGATGGCTGGTGAGCCATGCTTCGCGGCCATCGACCTTGCGAGCACAACGGACACGGCGGCGCTGGTCATGTTGTTCCCCGATGGCGACAACTTCAACCTCGTGCTCGATGTGTGGGTGCCCGAGGACCGCGCGAAAGAACGCGAGGATCGTGACCGCGTGCCGTACATGACATGGAAGAAACAAGGCTTCCTGCACACCACGCCGGGCAATGTGATCGATTACGAGTTCATCCGCGCCGAGATCGCAGAACGCAAGAGCCGATTCAACATCAAAGAGATCGCATACGACCCGTGGAACGCCACGCAGTTCGCGCTGAACCTGCAAGAGAAGGACGGCATGAAGGTGGTGGAGTTCCGCCAGGGCTACCAGTCGATGAACGAGCCGATGAAGGCGCTCGAGCGGTTCGTGCTCGAAGGCAAGATCAGGCACAACGGCAACCCGGTGCTGCGGTGGATGGTGTCGAATGTCGCGGCGAAGATCGATCCGGCGGGCAACATCAAGCCGGATAAAGCGAAGAGCACCGGGCGCATTGACGGCGTTGTCGCCGCGATCATGGCCATTGGCCGCGCGACGATGCCGGATGAGTCGCAGAAGGAATCCATCTACACCAAACGCGCCCGCCTGGGCGAAAAGGCTCTGACCACACTCTGAGTGAACAAATATGCCCGCAGTCAAAACGAAAAAGAAGAACACCGTCACCCGGCGCAAGCCCCGCAACTCGACCATGCGCAACCCCAGCGAGTGGCTTGTGGAAGCCCTTTGCGGCACGAAGGGCTACGCCGGCGTGGAGGTGAACGAGCATAGCGCCCTGAGCATCACGGCGGTGTTCGCCTGCGTGCGTGCCATCGCGGAAGATGTGGCCAAGGTGCCGCTTCTGCTCAAGCGCGTCGAGGCTGGTGATAAAAAGACTGACGCCGTTGACCACCCGCTTTACAACCTGCTGCGCCAAGCGCCTAACAACGAGATGACATCGCTGACCTTCCGCCGCACAGTGACGGCAGCGGCACTGCTGTGGGGCAACGGGTACGCAGAGATCCAGCGAACAGGATCGGGGTCAGTTTTTTCGCTGTCGCCTATTCACCCGTCGCGCGTGAAGGTGGTTCGAGATAAGGCCGGCGTGCTTGGCTACGAAGTTCGCAACGACGAGGGCGGCTTCGACGACATCCCCGCCTACAACATGCTCCACCTGCCGGGCCTTGGTGCTGGCGTTGTCGGCTATTCAATGCTCAAACTCGGAAAAGAGGCCATCGGATGCGCCATCGCTGCCGAGCGGTTCGCGGCGACGTTCTTCGGCAACGGTTCGCGGCTCAGCGGCGTGCTCCAACATCCGCAGACGCTCGGCGTGGTCGCGGCCAAGACGCTGCGTGATTCATGGACCGAGATGCACTCTGGCACCGAAAACTCCCACAAGGTGGCGATTCTCGAAGAGGGCATGACCTTCAACCCCAACAGTGTCGCACCCGAAGAGGCGCAGATGCTCGAAACGCGCATCATGGGCGTGCAGGAGGCGTGCCGCCTCTTCCGCGTGCCGCCTCACAAAGTTTTCGAGATGACGCGCAGCACCTTCGGCAACATCGAGCACCAGTCGCTTGAGTACGTGGGCGATGCCCTTTACACCTGGTTCGCCCTTTGGGATCAGGAAATCAAGCGAAAACTCATTTCTCCGCGCGAAAAGGATCTGTACGCCGAGCACTCGTATCAAAACCTGATCCGCGGCGACATGGCATCGCGATCGACCCGGCAGCGTGAACTTTTCAACATCGGCGCGATCAACCAGAACGAGATCCGCCGCGAGAATGGATTGAACCCAATCGGGCCTGATGGCGACGTTTACTACGTGAATGCGTCGATGGTGCCCATCCAATTCGCAAAACTTGGCCCGCAAAAGCCTGAGCCTGCGCCCGAGCCGGACACCGACCCCGATGAGCCGCCCGATGATGTCATCGCCGCCAAAACCCGCGCCACCCAAAAGCTCGCGGCCATCACGCCGCGTCACTGCGACCTACTCACGGAAGCGTTTTCCCGCGTGCTGACCATCGAAACCGACCGCGTTCGCGCCGCCACGAAGAAAAACGGATTCAAAGAGTGGAGCGATAAGTTTTACGCGGGGCATGTCGATCATGTTCACGCGAAGATCGGCGGCGTGATTGACGCCTTCGCCGATGCCGCATGGGCCATTTTGAGCGATGAAACCATGCCAGAAGCCACAAAACAGGCTGTTTTCGGGGCAACGCGGGCAATTGCGACCCGCCACATCGAGAAATCGCAGGCTGAGATGCGAGAACCGGCCACCGTGAACGAGTGGGCGACGACCCGCGCGAAATCGCAAGCTGCAGACGAGATGACCAAAATGACCGATTTACTTTCAACCCTTGCAGGAGTCCAGCAATGAAGAGCGTGAAACAGTGGTATTCCATGAAAGCAGCCGAGAAAACGGCTGAAATTTATATTTACGACGAGATCGGCGCGGGTTTCTTCGGCGGCGTGTCTGCGAAGCAGTTCGTTGACGACCTGAACAAGATCGGCAAGGTGGACACCATCAACCTCTACCTCAACTCGCCAGGCGGCGATGTGTTTGACGGCGTGGCCATTTACAACGCACTGAAGCGGAACAAGGCTCAAATCGATGTGCATATCGACGGACTTGCCGCATCGATCACATCAGTCATTGCAATGGTGGGCAATTCCATCACGATTGCGGAGAACGGCATGATCATGATCCATGATCCGTGGACCTTCGCCATCGGCAACTCGGTTGAGATGCGCAAGCAGGCCGATGTGCTCGATCAGGTGGGCGGCACCTTGGTGAATACATACACGGCGCGAACGGGCATTGATGCTGAAGAGGTGAAGGCGCTAATGGGCGCTGAAACTTGGCTTGACGCTGATCAGGCTGTAGCAAAGGGATTCGCGGATAAAAAGTCTCCCTCTGTGAAGATGGCGGCGCACTTTGACCTGTCGCGATTCAGGAACGTCCCTCGCGATGTGGCAGCCGCACCGTCAAAGCCTGACGCACCCACCTTCAAGTCACGAATCAGCGAGCAGGAGAAGTGGCTGGCAGAGAACCGCGCGAAGTACGCACGAAAATGAACCGCATTCTCACCATCAACATCGGCAACTATTGGCACCCCAACGCGAAGGCGTCGGTGGTGGCCGCTGCGAAGCGGTGGGGCTGCGAACTCATTGAAATCGCCAGTGACTTCGGATGTCGTGACATCTTCGCCGCGAAGTTCCGTGTGGGCCAGTTCTGCCATGCCGATGGCCGGTGCCTGTACCTCGATGCCGACATGCTCATCCGGGCCGACGCGCCCAGCCCATTCGTGATCGTGCCAGCCTCACACATGGCCGCAGTGGCCAATTGGCAGGACGGCATGGGCGACGAGCAGGAAGGCTACGAGAAACCGTCATGGGCCAGGGCGTGCCAGCAGCTTGGCAAGTCGCACACCTACCACCGTGGCGCGTACGTCAACGGCGGGCTGGTCATGTTCTCCGCCGAGCACCTGCCTGTTCTGCGTTTCCTTGACCGCGCGATGACCGACACCACCGGCGTAAATGAGCAGGCCGCGTGGGGCGTGGCGATGATGGACGCGCCGACGTACTACCTACCATCGACATGGAACCGCGTCGGGCCTGCGGTGTGGAACTCGGGCCCGCGCATGAGCGACTACGTGTACCACTTCGCCTGCTACATGGGCTGGCGCGGCCACCACAAGGCGGAGAAGATCAACGCCGTGCGGTGGCAAAATTGCTGATTAGTTTTTTTCTGCGCCGGGCCTTATTGGTATTGACTTATCATTATCATTTGATAGGATTGCCGCAACAAGTAAATAGGCGGATGTGAAGTTGGCCCTGCGGGCCGCCGCACATCTCGTAACGATCTAGCACCTCCTGAGGGGGCGTGAACATCCTGACCCGAACTCACCCCAAGTTCGCGTCGGTGGTTCCCGCCTCCTTTTTAATTGGTTGCTGTCTCCACCGCCGCGCGGAGACAACCAACCATGAAGACGATTCTCGAACTGCAGGATGATCTTTCGCACTTCCTCAAGTGTGCGGACGACATCACCAACAAGGCCGACAAAGAAAACCGCGCCTTGACCGATGGCGAAGGCAAGGACATCGACACCTACCTCGCGAAGTCAAAAGATGTGCAGAAGGAAATCGACGCGCTGGAGCTCGACCAGAAGCGCCGCGAAACCATCGCCGCCGAACTGGGCAAGCTCAAAGGCCCGCGCGATCGCGCTGCCACCCCCGACAAACTCAATGACGCCCCGGAAGAGAAGTCGCCCGTCGTCACCGCTGGTTGGCGCACCGGCAAACTCGTGGCCTACAAGGGCCGCGACGCCGAAGAAAAGGCTTACAAGTCTGGCCAGTGGATTCGCGCGGCCATCTTCGGCAACTTCCGCGCTCAGCAATGGTGCCGCAAGAACGGCGTCGAGTTCCGCAACGCACTGACCGAGGGTGCCAACAGCGCCGGTGGCGTTCTCGTCCCCGACGAGATGAGTCAGGCCATCATCGACCTCCGCGAGCAATACGGCGTGTTCCGCCAGAACGCCCGCGTGCTGCCGATGGGTCGCGATACGCTGAGCATCCCCCGCAAGTCCAGCAACATCACGATGAGCTTCATCGGCGAAGGCGGCACGATCACCCCCAACGATCCCGCTTTCGATCAGGTCATGCTCGTCGCCAAGAAACTCGGTGGCGCAACGCTACTGAGCAAGGAACTGGACGAGGATGCAATCATCTCGATCGCTGACATGCTCACCCGCGACTTCGCGTGGGCAATGGCCCTCAAGGAAGACCAGTGTGGTTTCACCGGCGACGCCAGCCAGACCTACGGCGGCATCTACGGCCTGACCAAGAAGATTCTCGATGCGGCCAACACCGCCGGCGCGGTGGACTGTGCGACCGCAGGCCACGACACGTTCGCGGAAGTGGACAACACCGACCTGACCACGCTGATGAGCAAACTGCCGGCGTATGCCCGGATGAATGCCAAGTTCTACTGCTCGTCGGTCGCCAAGTCGCTTGTGTTCGACCGCCTCAAAGCTGTGGCCGGTGGCAACTCCGTCACCACGCTGGAAGGCCGCCCTGTGGACAGCTACCTCGGCAGCCCGATCGTGGTTTCGGAAGTTCTGCCCACCTCGACCGGCAACCTCAACAACCTGCCCATGCTGTTCTACGGCGACCTGTCGCTGGCGGCCACGATGGGCGAACGCCGCGGCATCACCGTGTCGCGTGACGAAAGCCTCTACTTCCTCACCGACCAGATCGCGCTCAAGGCAACCGAGCGCGTGGACATCGTGGTGCACGACCTGGGCAACACCACGACCGCCGGCCCCATCGTCGGACTCATCGGCTTCACCTCGTAAGCATCCCCTCACGAAAACGCCCGGTGAAGAAATATCACCGGGCTTCACCTTTTGATTTACGGAGTTTCGCATGAATCCCCTCCAAAACACCAAGATTGTGAACCTTGTTCCGCCCGTCGCGATCAAGGACAACACCAGCTGGACGACCACCGAAGTTGACTGCATCGGCTACAACTACGCGACCTTCATCATCAACCTCGGCGCAACCGACATCGCGATGGCTGCGCTGAAGCTCGGCGAGACGGACACATCCGGCTGCTCGGCCACCGACATCACTGGCGCGATCTTCGGCACCTCGGCCAACATCGCTGGCACGACCTCGGCTCTGCCGACCGCTGCCGATGACGGCGATGTGTTCGTCATCGAGGTCGATCTCACCAAGCGCAAGCGCTTCCTTGACCTCACCGCGACTGCTGGCAACGGCACGACCGGCACCTACCTCTCGGGTGTGTGCATTCTCAGCCGGGCCTCTGACTCCCCCACCACGGCGGAAGAACGCGGCTGCAACCAGATCCTCCGCGTGTAACTGACACGACTCTGCCGGGCTGCACGGACGCGGCCCGGCTCGTCGGTTCACTTTCACCGGAGCGTCATGGCCCACCAGACCGATCACAAAGAATGGCTCGTCGTCGGATCGTCGCCCTCGGCAGACGAATACGCGCGTCTGTGCCGGGCGAGGTATCCGATGGCGGCCACCATCGCCACCAACAGCGGCGGCCGGCTGTTCCCGCAGGGGCCGGATTACTACTACGTCAACGCCCTCGTGTTCGGCGATGACAAGGTGGACAACAAGTACCTGGCCGATTGCAAGCGCTACAAGGCACAAGGCACGCGGCTCATCACCATCAAGCGCAACACCAAGGCGCAGGTTCGCCGCGGCACCGACTGGTTCGATGAGTTCATCACGATGGACGGGCCGGGCGCGACGTGGCAGTTCAAGATCGGGCACTACTCCGATTGGTCGATGAGCGGCCTGATGATCGTGCAGTACGCCTTGAACATGGGGGCGGAGCGGGTTCACCTCGTCGGCCACGAGGGCTACCGCAGCAGCGAAGGTAATCCACAGTTTGATCACTTTGACGGATTCCCCGGCCCAGCCAATGGCCACCACTGCACGCACAACCTCATCAAGCCTGCGATGCAGGCGATGGTCGATGCGTGCCCGTGGGTGGAGTTCTATTTCTACGGCGCGATGAACTACGAGGTCAAAGGCGACAACGTGAACTTCATCGGCAACCACGAGCAGCTTGCGAAGGATGAGAAGTCGCAGGTGTGGCTGCGCTCAGGGAGGAACGCGAAATGAAACCCACGCCAAAAGTAAGGCTGATTCAGTCGTGGCAGACCTACTCCAAGGGCATGATCCTTGAGCCCACGGCGATGCTCCGCAATTGGCTCATTGCCACTGGCCGCGCCGTGCTGGCTGATGCCGCTCCCGCCCCTGACACCCATCGCATGGAAACCGTGTCGCCAAGTCGTCCCGCTCAAACTCGAAAGGCTAAGGCCAAGTGATGCAAGGCTGGACCGACATCTTGACCACCGCCCCGCTGCAAGAGCCTGTATGCGTTGCTGAGGTGAAGCATTTGATTCGCATCGACCACAACGATGACGACATGATGATCGCGGCGCTCATCACCACCGCCCGGCAGTGGGTGGAGGAATACTGCTATCGCGCCCTGTTTACCCAGACTCGCACGCTCAAACGGGATTATTTTCCCTCGTGCGATGTCATCAACGTGGCGCGTGCTCCATTGGCCAGTGTCACCAGCATCGTCTACACGGATGGCAATGGCAATTCGCAGACGCTACCGACTGCGAACTACCAGGTGGACACATCGAGCACGCCGCCACGCATTGGCCTTAACGATGGCTACTCGTGGCCGACCACGCAGACGAACAAGTTCAACGCCGTCGTCATCACCTACGTCGCGGGATGGACCACCGTGGAGGCAATCCCTGTCGCGATCAAGGAAGCGATCAAGCGAATCACCAAGGCATTGTGGGAAGGATGTGCCGTCGAAAACGCTGCTGACGGTGGCAGCCTCGCACTGCTCGCAAACTACCGATTGACCTGGCCATGCTGAAACGATCGCCATCAAAGCCCGGCTGCGAATGCCCGCCACGAACGAACCGGCGGCCAATGGTGGTTGCTCGCCCGACCTACACGACGACCGCCGGCACGACCACCACAACCTACGCGGCTCACCTATCGAGCGTGCAGTGCGTTTGGAAGAGAACGAGCGGGCAGGAGGCAGAGCAGTTTGGCGCGATGCGGGTGAGGCGGCAGTGGGAAACTGAGATTGACAACGGCGCGGATGTGCGGCGCGGCGACCGATGCACCTTCACGGATAAGACAGGGACGCATGTGGTGTATGTGATTGACACCGCCGAGACGGATGACGGCGAATCAATCGCGCTCGAAGCCGAGGAGCTTACGTAGTGGCGACGTACCAAAGCAATCCCGGAGCGAATCGGCTTGTGGCGCGGGCGCTCCGCGCTGGCGTTTCCGCAGCTGGAGTGAGTTACCGAAAGGAACTGCGAACCGTCGTTGGGAAAAAGGGCCGCAAGAATACCTCATCCGCCCCAGGCCATCCGCCGCAAAAAGACAAGGGCGGATACCAGCACTCCATCAGGCTGGCTCGACCGAAAGCTGGCGAGCATCACCCCGTCGCGACCGTCTTCGCTGACGGCAAATTGCCCCGCAAATTGGAGTTTGGCACCAGCACGCAGGCACCCCGCCCGCACTGGATACCAACCTTCAATCGCCTGCGCGACTTCATGCTCAAGCGTGTCGCCGACACCTTCCGCTACACCATGCTCCGCGCGTTGAACAAACCCTAAATGGCTCACGATCAAGAATCCATCTTGGCTGGCGTCATTGCCAAGCTCACCGCGAGCCAAAGCGCTGGCACGTTTTACGAGGCCGTTGGTGGTCGCATCTACCGCACCATTGCCCCGCCGGACAAGGCCGAGGCATTGGCCGTGGTGTCTGTGGTGGAGGATGAGCCCGATCGCTACTTCGACGGCTGTGACACGTTCGCCACTTTGCAAATCTCGATATTCGGAGCGCGTGGCTCCAGTGAAACGACAGTGCAGGCCATCACGAAAAAACTACTCGACTTGCTTGACGGTGCCGCCCTCACCATCACCGGGCATGGCGGCGGGCAGGCGTGGGTTGAGAATCGCGGCATCCCGGTTCATGAGGACCACCGCATCCAGATCGTCACCCTTTGGGGAATCGCGGCCACCGCCGCATGAGGTAACACATGGCACTCAAAAATATCGCAGGTGTCGCTGGCAACGTCGCGCTACCCACTGGCTTCGCGGCCAAACTTTCCGCATGGTCTGGCACGCTTGAAATCCAGACGGAAGAAGTCACCGGGTTTGATTCTGGCGGCTGTGACGAGCACGAGCCGATCGGTACCGCGTTCAGCGGTTCCGCCACCGGCACAGGCACCTACGACGCGGCGAGCACCACGCCGATCCTAGGCGCTCTTGCTGACGGCGCCATACTGGCGCTGGGCGACCTTGAGGGCGCGAAGGGCACCATCACACTCACGGCCATCACTGGCTGCACCTACGCGTTTACCGGCATCATGACGAGTGTCGCGATGGAGCGCCCGGCCAAGGGCAAATTCACCATCACGTTCAACTTCCTGCGCACCGGCCCGATGACTCAAACCTGGGATGTCACCTAATGATCCTTTACGACAACGCCGCACCGATCGAAAGGCTCGGACGAACGTGGAAGCCGTGGACCAAGCAGCAGCTTGTGGCGATGGCTGCGCGCCTGCCGCTCTCCAAGATCGAAATCGCCCTTGTCTCCTACAGCGACATCATCCGCTACGTCGGCTCAATCGCCGGGATGGATCACGCGCTGGCCGTCGCTGGCGGGATGGACGAAAAGGATGTTGCGACGTTCGCATCGGTGCAACAAAAAAGCGAAATCATCGGCCAATTGATCGACCGCGTGCTCGGTGCCTTCACCTCACAAGAGGAGGGCGACCCGCAGCCCCCTTTAGCGGAGACGCCGAAGACTGGTCATTGATTGATGACAAGATTCGGCATTACTTCCCCGGCACCGATCCGATGGCGCTGACTTTCCACCAGACGTTCACGCGGCTGGAAAATATCGCGGCAATCGAAAGCGAAAAAGCAGGCGAAGAGAATCATCGGCTCAAGGTTGAACGCGAGGCCCGAAAGTTGAGACTTACCGATGGCTGAAACCGTAGGCACGCTGAATGTTGAGATCAAAGGGCGCGCCGACGCCCTTGATCGCACGCTGCGCACGACCGAGCGAAACACAATCGCGGCTGGATCGCGAATGGAAAAGTCGCTGACGCAGGCGCTGAGCTTTGGCAAACTGGCGGCGGGCATCAAAGCCGTGGCATCGGCCACGGAAATCGCATTCGCTGGCTTTGAATACATCACCGCACGCATCGATGGCAACCTCGGCAAGGCTTACGAGTCTGCCAACAATTTCGCCACCAAACTCAAGGCTGTTCCTCTTTTTGGCGATCTGGTCAAATTGGGCCAGTTTGTCGGCAGTGGATTTGTGGATGACGACGCAGAGGCTGCAAAGATTCAGCAAGAAACAGAAGCTAACGAACGTCGGCAGCAGCGGCTTCTGAAATCGGCAGAGGATGCCCAGCGCCGCATCCGCGATCTCACTCGCGAGACGGCGATGCTTGGCGCACCCGACGATGCGGCCCGCAAGCGGATGCAGGCACAGTTCGCGCTCGATGATGCCACTTCCGGGATTTCAGGATTAGACCAAGCGACGCAGGATGAAATCCGCCGCCTGGCCGAACAGCGTTTCAAGCTCGACACGCGCCCCGAGGCGGCAAAGATGCGGGATACGTTGTCGCTGAGCGCCACCAACATCGGCCTAGGGATGAGCACTCGCAACGTCAATCCGCCCGACAAGCGAGGGCAAGAAAAAACCAACTCGCTGCTTCAGGCGATTTACAACATTCAGGCGCGGCGATCGTCCGCGGTCGCGGGGTAACGCATGGCAGTAAAAGCACAACTTGACGGCGCGACGATGGACGCCACGGACGGCGGCACGCTTCGGTATCACGTCACCGGATTGAGTGGCAGCACGCACGAAGTGATGGCCCAGGCCATCACCGCCGGCGGAATCCCGCAACGCGACGACCCGCACGAGTATCTGCCGGGCTTGAAGGTGGTGAGCGGCCCGCGCCTCGTGGAGATGCGAGGCAACTTCGCCGCACTGGTGGAGGTGCAGTACGGCCCCAACGAGAACACCGACTCCGGCGGCGGATCGGCGAATCAATTCGACTTGGACTCCAGCGTGGTGGAGGAGGACACAAGCCTCGACGCGAGCGGCAACGCAATCCAGGTCGGCCACAATCCCGCGATCAGCCGCAACAACCCTGACGGCACCGTCAACACAGACCTCGTGCCGCAGACAGGCGAGACAACGAAATGGGTGCCCGTCACCGTGCTGCGTGTGACCCGCGTCGAAAACACCCTGCCGATCTATGCACAGAACCGGCACGTAGGCACCACCAACAGTGGCGTGTTCTTTTTCTTCCCGGCTGAATACTGGCTGTGCGCCGCCGTCCGCGCGAGCAGTTCAGATCGCGGCAAGACCTACAGCGTCACCTACGAATTTTGGGGCAATCAGTTCGGGTGGCTCAAGGGCATCGTCTACAAAAAAGAGGACGGCACGCTTGCGAAGGTTGATCCATCGCCATCACTTGAAGCGAATCCACCACGGCTGCGCCTTGCCTCATGTGGCGGCACCGCGCCTGCGGGCAAGCCAGACCAGCGAACATTCAACGGCATGACCATTGTGCGCGTGCAGAACACTTCCGACTTCTCCCGCATGAACCTCGTGCTTCCATCCAACATCGACACCCCATGAAACCCTGGAAGTCTGGCGATGAGATCACCGCTGCACGCCTCAACGACATGAGGCGCGGCGATCCAATGAGCAACGCGCAGGCGGGCGGCACGGGCCACGGCAAAGCGTTTCGCTTCGGAAAAATCATCAGCGCCACCGCAGGCACCATCGTGGACGCGAACACCAACCCGGTTCAGTGGACCTACGAACTGCACGAGGTCTACAAAACCGCACGCGGCTACACGACCTCAGCAGCAGCGGTGTGGACTGTGCTGCCCGAGGGCGCTGGCTTTCGCGGGACGGCTTACAACTTTGGCGAGGATGGCAACGCCGGCACCGGGCGGCAGATGAACGGCATCGACCACGACGGCGCGGATTACCCGGCGGGGTTCAAGATGCAGGCGCTGCAGGTTAACGCAATCGTGCCGTTCACCGTCATCCTCGCTGGTGATGGCTCAGGCTCATTCACGCAGGAAGCGTGGATCTTCCCGGTACCAAACGGCGAAGACGGAACTTGCACATAAAGGACTACCACAATGCCAAATCCAGTATTGGTTTCTGGCTCAACGGACTGGGGCGCGACTGGCTCATGGGATACGGAAGCGGTCCCCGTTGATGCCGATGGCGTCTACCTTCGCAACTCCACTGCGAACATCATCAGCACGCTGAATCAGTCGGCGATCCAACCGGCGATCCTTGAGGCCGAGCGCAGCTTCACCGGCGACATCGGCACGGCGACTTCTGAATTACAGATCGGCCCGGTGATTCTCAACGTCGGCAGACAACTTGGCGTTCAAACGACTTCGCAGGCGGGCAGCGACCGCATCAAGATCGCGAGCGGTTCGGATGTCTGCACGGTGTCATGCTTCTACACCGCGACGACTTCCGCCGACACCGGCTTCGAGCCGTTCCGATGGCGCGGCACCAACGCCAGCAACGTGCTGAATATGTACGGCGGCATCATGGGCGTTGCGACAAATGACCCCGACGACACCGCGACACTCGCCACGGTGAACCAGTTCGGCGGCACGCTCAATCTCGCTGGTGGCTGCACGCTGACCACGATCAACCTTGATGGGGCGCAGTCGCTGCTTTCGTTCCGATCAGCGGCCACCACGCTCAATCAAAGCAATGGCACCGTGAGTCGATACGGCAGTGGGGCGCTGACCACTTGGAGCATGAAGGGCGGCAGCGGTTACGACTACTGCACGGGCACCATCACCACGATGACCGTCTACCCCGGCACCACGCTGTTCAAGTGGTCGGCAGCGGCGACGATCACCACGCTCAACTTGTACGGCACCCTTGACCTGTCACAGGCCACCGGCGCGATCACGCTGACCACCGTGAACATCCTCAGCGAGGACGCGGTGGTGCTCGACCCCTTGGGCCGACTCGGTTCAACCGCGTTCGTCTGCGGCGCTGGCGTGCGATCCTTCACCTACACCGGGCCGGGCGGGGAGACATTCACAATCGCATGATCCCGCAACGCTCACAACTCCAGCAGTCGCTGCACCGCGCGTGCTGCTGCCCCGGTGTCGAATGCCTCTCCGAGATATTCGACCCCGACGCGGACTACTTCACGCTCGAAGTGGAGCTCGACGGGTTCGGCGCGCTTGAGTGCGGCGGGTGCTACGCGGGCACAGGCTTTCCGACCACGCGCAGCTTCACCTACCACGGATCGCTCAACGGCACCTACTCGACCTCTGGCCACATCACCAGCATCGGCGTGGACTTCATCACCACATGCGACCAGCGCGGGCGGCACTCAGTGAGCGGCGCGACCCGCACGCTGCACGCAGAAGAGGCTTGCGCGGGCGCAACGCTCTCGACCGTCGTGCGTGACTGGCTCTACATCCGCGTGGTGCTGGCTGATGGAACGGGCGCGCCTGCGCTTGGATCAATCACCAGCATCGACGCCTATCTTGGCGACTCGGCAAACACGCAGGCCGACGACTTCCGCGTGTTCTCTTACCTGCGATCAGCCGACACCGTGGACCGCTTTTTAGGCTACACGTTTTCGCACAACGGCGGCTTTACCTGTGATGTGAATAATCTTTTTGTGTCGATAGGCACCATCACCCCGAGGCTCGCATGACATCGACAGCCCGCACAAAAACAGGGGGCGTGCTCATCAAGTTCGACCGGCCCGAGTGCGTCGGGGTGGTGGAGTTTGACGGCGGCGGCAAGGTGATTCGCAGCGAGTGCCGCGTCAAGCCTGAGCCGCTGCCACCGCAACGAATGCCCGAGGGCTTCGACCCCGCGCAAGAGGCCCGCCGCATGAAGCAGGGCGGATGCTGCGGGCAGGCGAGCGAGTGAAGACACACGCCTTCACCCTCCTCGAGGCGCTGGTGGTCATCGCCATCCTCGCCCTCGTGCTCGCCCTCGTGGCCGGTGCGTGGCGACGGGCGAAGCGAACGGCGCAGGTGGTCGCGGACAGCGCCGCCATTCGCCAGAAGCTGGACGATGCGGTGATTCGCGGGGCGATCAGAAGCCACAAGCAACACGACGAATGGCGCAAGCAGTTTGATAGAATGTTGCAGAGCGGTTTGAAGCAATGAAGCTAGCCGGGAGCCAACGAAATGCCAGATCAAAAACAATGCGAGTGCCCAGCCATGCCGAGGATCGAAACACTTGAACGCCACATGTTCGGGCATCAGCAGACCAACACCCACGGCGTCCATCCGGTGATGTTCGGCGATGGCGCGGACCGGCTTGGCATTGTCGGCGAGGTAAGGGAAGTGAAATTCTACATCAAGCTGGCTATCGGCGTGGTGATCGTGTTCGGGACGGCTATCCTCGCGTCCATTGCGAACACATCCTGGGGCAAACTGACCGCGCCCTCGCAGACTGTGAGCCAGTCCATCAGCGTGGATGATGCAGCGCCAAAGCCCGGCACCTACACCACCGCACAGCTTGCGGCGAAGATGCAGCTTTCGACGCGGGAGATTCAGGACCGCGCGAGCAAGGGTGAAATACCCGGCGCGTGGAAGGACGGGAAGGCGTGGCGATTCGATCAGCCGAGCATCGACGCATGGCTTGCGGCATCGGCGGCAAGTGCAGCGAAACCCGCAGATGCGGCAACTGCGGCAAATTAACCGCCCAATTGCTCCAACGCATCCACCGCGTCATCATCACGCGAACACCCGCGACGCGCCACCACCCGACGACCAGTTGCCCGCGTTATCCTTCGCCCATTGTCAGGCCCGGCGTGCGCCCATATCAACGCAATCAGCCAGATGATGCCGAAGGTAAAGATGCCAATCCACCCTGCGACGGCCACCGCATCGGCGCTGGGGTGCCCGCGTTTTCGCGCGATGTGCCCCGGCAAGCCGCCAAGCAGCACGACCAAAACAATGAGCAACGCGGCAACGATGATGGCCACAATCTGATGATCCATGTCACGCTCCAAGGTTTTCCACATCTTATGCACATAGGCGAATAATGTATTTTACCCTACGTTTTCCGATGTTTTCGCATCGGCTAAAGAATCTTCCGCAAAATGGCGATAGTGATGTTGACAGCGTAATACAATCGCTTATGATGCTCGCATGGTTGAAGAAAAGAACAAGCCGCGAATTGCCTGCTTTCGCATCCGGCCAACCGATGCGGCCAAGCTGCGAAAGACGATCAAGGCCAGTGGCCTGCGGTCGGCAGCGTGGTGGCAGATCGCGGTTAAGCTGCTGGCCGCCAAGTCGGGGACGGACTCCATCGGGGCGCAGGGACGCGCCACGGAATCGCACAATTGACTTTTACTCGCTGGTCTGTCGGCCTCTGGTCGGCGGGCCGGTTTCACGCGGCGAACTCTTGACGGGGTGTGCCGCAGAAATGGAGCAACGAATGCCAGCATATCCGGTTTCAAAAGCGAGTCAAGCAAAAACTGTTACGAGGCGGCTGGTTGCCGCGCTGCTCACAGCACGCGCGTACGTGCAACTGGAGCTTGACCGCCTCGACGACGACGCAGAGGAGATCGAGCCGACCAGCGCAGACCTCGCTGCAATTGACGCTGCTTTGGCAGGGGCGGGTGTGAAATGAGACACCACACCACCACCATCGGCGAAGGCACCGGCACCGAGTTCGCGGTTGACATCCACTACCACCGCTTCCCCGGCGAACGCGCGACGAGCGACAACCCCGGTGAGGCACCGAGCATTTGGATTCACGGCGTGACGCTCACCACGATGACCATCACCACGCCCAAGGGCAGTGATGTCGTGGTGCGCCGCGAAGGCTTCACCGCCGACGCGCTGATGCACATCGAAGCGGCGTTGCATCTCATCGTGGAGGACGACGAAGGGCTGATCGAGACGCTCGAAACTACTGAGCCGCCGCGCCGCGACGACGACACGCGAGAGGAGGCAGCATGAACCGCAACGAACGCATTAAAGAACAGGCCCGGCAAATCCGCGAGGTGCTCGAATCGCATCGCCGCTGGTACACCGCCGACATTGGCACATTCAAAAAGGACGTTGATATGTCGGTGCTCGGCCCGCGCGAAATCGACCGTATCAAAGACGCGGTGCATCGAATCATTTGCGAAGCATCGGGGGTGAAGCCATGACCATCTCCCTCGCCACCCGCCGCATCACCGACGCCCGCCTCGCGCAACTCATGCGAATCGCCCAGGCCCGCAGGCCGATCGCAATCAGCCAACTCACCCAGCTTGCCGCTACGCAGCGGCGGGCGAAATAACGAAAGGTAGATCATGCCCGTTGAAACCGTAGAAGCCAAGCCCATCACGGCTGAACTCGCCATCGTCGCAGAGCAATCGTCGATCCCTGCCGACCGCTCGCAATTCCTGCTGGACTCGTTCGCGCCACTCCATGCGGAGATGCAGCCACTGCTGGAACAGGCCCGCGAAATCAACGTGACCGATCCGACGCAACTCACTGAGATGAAGCAGGCTGGCCAACTCCGCAAGGACTTGAAGGCCGTGCGGTGCAAGGTGGAGAACACCCGCAAGGCGCTCAAAGAATCCTCCATCCGCGAAGGCAAGGCGATCGAGGGGATGGCCAATGTTTTGAAGTACCTCATTGAGCCGGTGGAACAGCGCATGGAGGAAGTCGAGAAGTTTGCCGAGCGCATCGAAGCTGCTCGCAAGGCCAAGCTGCAATCGTCTCGGCTGGAACTTCTCAAGCCCTATGGCGTGGATGCCGCCTTCTACGACCTCGCCAACATGCCCGAGCCGACGTTCGCGCAACTGCTCGATTCGTCGCGGCTGGCCCATGAAGCCCGCGTCGAAGCGGCCCGCAAGGCTGAGGCGGATCGTGTCGCCGCTGAGAAGGCCAGGATCGAGGAAGAGGCCCGCATTCGTGCCGAGAACGAACGCCTCCGCAAAGAGGCTGAGGAACAGGCCAAGGCCGCTGCCGCTGAGCGTGCCAAGGCTGAGGCAGAACGCAAGGCCATCGAAGAGAAGGCCCGCAAGGAACTTGAAGAGGCTGAACGTCAAGCCGCTGCCGAACGTGCTCGCGTGGAAGCCGAGCGCAAGGCCGCTGCGGAAGTCGCACGCAAAGAGCGAGAGGCAATCGAAGCGAAGGCAGCGGAGGAACACCGCAAGCTGCAAGAAGCAGCCGCTGCCGAACGCGCGGAGCGTGAACGGCTGGAACGGGCCGAGCGTGAACGCGTCGCTGCTGAACTGGCCAAGCGGAAGGCCGAGGAAGCCGCGAAGAAGAAGGCCGCACGCGCACCCGATGCCGACAAGGTGCGGAGTATCGCTGCCGCCATTGCCGAAAAAACATCTTCGCTGCCGCAATGCACCACGACGGAAGGCATCGTCGCCATGCGAGACGTTCACCGCCTCCTCAACGACACCGCCGCGCGCATCGAAGCCATCGCCAACAGCCTGTAACTCACCACCGCTCGCAAGTGAAAGGAACGCCATGAGCCAGATGCCAATCACCGACCGCCTGTGCAACTACCAACGCCGCAACGACACCGGGCCGGCCGAGAGCGAGGACTGCCCCTCGGTGGACCTTGAATCCCCCATCGTCACCCCCGACTCACTGGCCAGTGCCCTGATCGTCGCGGCCTGCATCGTCGCCGCGGTGGTGCTGGCGGTGTGGTGCTGGGTGACGGCATGAGTGCGCGTGGACGCATCTACCTCGCACTGATCATCGTCGCAATCGCGCGGCAGTGCTTTTATCGCCATCACCGGATTCTGATCCACACACTTTTCAGGAGCAGCAAATGATCACCAACCTTTTGACTCATTCGCGCATGGCGAGCTACAAGACCTGCCCGCGCAAACACCACTTCGAATACGTTGCCGCCATCCGCCGCGACATCGACGGCGCGCCGCTTCGCATGGGCAGCGCCCTGCACGAAGGACTCGACGCGCTCAAGGGCGGGCTGTCGCTCGACGAAGCCTGTCAGCAGGTCTACCTCAACTACGCCACGCTGCCCGCATGGGCCAATACCGATGAGGCGGTCGAAGAGTGGGCGGTCGAGTGCGAGATCGTCGTGCGGCTGCTTACCGCCTGGCAGTGGCGGTGGGCCGACAGCCGCATCCAGATCGTGGCGACCGAGCAGGCGTTCGACCTGCCGCTGGTCAACCCGGCGACCGGCGCGGCGTCCCGCACTTGGCGCATTGCCGGGAAGATCGACGCAATCGTGCGGCTGGCTGATGGTCGGCTGGCCGTGATGGAACACAAAACCACAAGCGACGACCTAGCGCCAGACTCTGACTACTGGCGCAGGCTTCGCGTCGATCAGCAGATCAGCCACTACTTTCTTGCCGCGCGGGCGCTGGGCTACGACGTTCAGACCGTGCTCTATGACTGCCTCAAGAAGCCGGGCATCCGCCCCAAGCTGATCGGCAAGGGCGAGGACAAGCGCCGCGAAACCGCCCGCGAATATGGCGACCGCCTCACCCTCGACATCGCGGAGCGGCCCGACCACTACCTCGCCCGCCAAGAGATTCCCCGCCTCGAAAGCGACCTGGATGAATTTCGCAGCGAGTTGTGGGACATCGGGAAGGCCATCGCGGAGGGCCGCGCGTACCGCAACACCAACGCCTGCGTGTCGCCGTACCGCTGCGCGTATCTCGACATCTGCTCATCCAACATCGACGTAACCAACACCGTGCCGAGCGGCTTCGTTCGGCTGACTTCTTCCCTTCACCCCGAGCTTGCAGGAGCAACCCATGACAGCAGCACCCACAACAGCACCGCCCAAACGCCCGCCGATGCCACCGTCACCAGCGTCAACGGTCAAGCCGTCGTCGTCTGAGCCACGCCCCCGGCTGGCGATGGCCACGCCGGTAATTGAACCGTGGCGCATGATCTTCACTGCCGTCGAAGGCTTCGGCAAAACCACCCTGGGCGCGAACTGCCCCGGCGCTGCGATGCTGATGGCACGCGGCGAAACCGGCTACCGCACGCTGCTGGCGCACAACCTTGCACCGGCCATCCCCGCCGTTGAGCTTGATTCGTGGCAGCACACGCTCGACACCGTGGCCGACCTCACCGCAGATCCGCAGGGCATCAAGACCATCGTGTTCGACGCTCTGAGCGGCTTCGAGCGGCAGTGCAACGTCGCCGTGTGCGACCGCGATTTCAAGGGCGACTTCGGCGACAAAGGATTCAGCAGCTTCCAACGCGGCTACGACATCGCCGCGATGGAGTGGCACAAGCTGCTCGCCGCCCTCGACACGCTGCGGCTCAAGCAAGGCGTGAACGTGATGATCCTGGGGCATATCCAGATCAAGCCGTTCAAGAATCCTGACGGCGCAGACTTCGACCGATTCGTGCCTGACGTTCACCACAAACTCTGGTCGCCCACGTTCAAGTGGGCCGACGCGGTGCTCTTCGGTCGCTACCTCACCGTCATCGACAAAGAGCAGAAGGGTAAGGGCAAGGGCATCGGCGGCACCGAGCGCGTGGTCTACACCCAGCGCCGCGACGCCTTCGACGCCAAGAACCGTTTCGCCATGCCCGAGGCTATCGACGTTCCCAACGATCCGTCGCTGATGTTCAGCACGATCTTCGCACACATCACCCGTTAAGGAGCAGCATCATGCAACCCGCAGTACCACACTTCGCAAAACTGAAAACCGGCGTCGTCACCAAGTCAGAGAAGGGCGGCTCACAGATGGCCGTTGTCTTCGATGTCACCCACGTCGCAGACGCTGGCCAATGGGCACCGCTGCCCACGCCCATCGAGCGCACCCTGTACCTGTCGTTCAGCGACAACGCGTGGGAATACACCGAGAAGAAGCTGCTCGCCCTTGGCTTCAACGGCGACTTCAACGCGCCCGACTTCGCAGACGAGGCGAAGTTTGAAGGTGTCGAGTTGAATTGCCGCCACGAGGAATACAACGGCAAGACCACCGAGCGATGGGAGCTTGCCAAGTGGGGCGGCGCGAAGGAGATCGTCAAGGCCGACAACGACGCGATCCGCCAACTCTCCGCCAAGTGGAAGTCGCGCACGGCGGCACCGGCACCCAAGCCCGCTGGCCGCCCCACACCCCCGCCACCCGCCCCGGCGCGCTCGCTGCCGCCCGCGCCAGCCGCTTCGACGGCCACGGCCACGGCGACCAAGCCGACGACCAAGGACGCGGCGTGGGCCAGCGTATGCGAGGCCTGGGCCGGGAAGAACGCCGACGCCGACCGTGACAAGAAGTGGGTCGATGCGCTGGGCGCGTGCCTCAAGGGGCGGCCCGAGTCGGCGCTGACCGGCGACGAGTGGGCGGCGATCGCGGAAGAGTGCGCGATTCCGTTCTGACCTGCTCCTGCCCGCGCGTAGCGGGATGTGACCCCTGCCCGGTGGAAGCCGGGCGGGGAGCTTAGGCCGACGCGGCGGATGCGCGCGGCCAGTGTCGAAGCTTTGCAAAGGACTGCCCTATGGCTGGCGACTGGATCAAGGTCGAAATCTCGACCCCCGACAAACCCGAAATCATTCGCATCGCCGACCTGCTCGGAATCGACCAAGACGCGGCCCTTGGCAAGTGCCTGCGCGTCTGGATTTGGGCCGATCAGCAGACAAAAGACGGTAACGCTCTCAGCGTTACAAGAGCGTTTCTTGACCGTTACACAGCGTGCGAAGGCTTCGCCGACGCGCTTCGTGAAGTGGGGTGGTTGATGGGTAGCGACGGAAATATGAAATTGCCAAATTTCACACGGCACAATGGCGTTTCTGGCAAGATGCGGGCGCTTGGAAAAGACCGAGTGAAACGATTTCGTAACGCTGCGAGCGTTACAGAAGCGTTACCAGAGAAGAGAAGAGAAGAGAAGAATAAGACAAAAGACATTGCGGGCGGCCCGCAAGAGGGTGAACCGGCTTCGCCGCCGCAGCCGCCCAAGCCGCCGCGCCCACGCAACGAACTCTTCGACGCCATCGCCACCGCGTTCAAGCTCGTGCCAGAGTCCAGCGATGGCTCATTGATCGGCAAGGTGGCGGCGTCGCTCAAAGCCAAGGGGGCCAAGCCCGACGACATCGCCAGGCGGATGAAGAACTACCGCACCCACTTCCCCGATTGCGTCTGCACCGCGACGGCCATCGACAAGCACTGGGCGCTGTGCGCCGAACCCAAGCCCGTCGTCTACGGGTTCCAGCCCGATGGCTCATACATCGACAAGCCACTGAGCTTGGAAGAAGCCGACCGCATTTTTGGAGGCCCGCAATGACGATCACCCTCGACAACATCCCCAGCGACCTACGCAGCCTCCCGCAATGGCTCGTGTGGAAGTACGTCACCCGCGACGGCAGCACGACCAAGGTGCCGTTCCAGCCGACCGGCGCGCCCGCCGACTCCACCGACCCGGCAACGTGGACGACTTTCGGCCAGGTCATCGAGGCGGAAGGCTACGACGGCATCGGCTGCGTGTTCGCGCCCGACAACGGAATGGTCGGCATCGACCTCGACAACAGCGTTGAGGATGGCGAACTCAAGCCGTGGGCGCGCGGCATCGTCGCATCGTTCAACACGTACACCGAGATCAGCCCGAGCGGCACTGGCGTCAAGCTGTGGTGCTATGGCAAGTGGCCCGGCGACAACACCGGGGGCCGGCGAAAGTTCCGCGATGGCTTCGTGGAAATGTATTGCCGCGCCCGCTACTTCGCCGTCACCGGCCAGCGGCTTGACAACGTGTCGCACGAGATTGAGAAGCGGCAGGAGAAGATCAATGGCCTCTACGCTCTCGTGTTCGCACCCAAGCCTGCGCCCCGGCGAATGCCGCCGCCGTCAAGCGCAGCCGCCAACCGAGGCGATGAGCAGGCCAGGTGCATTGAGTACCTGCGCAAGTGCCCCGAGGCCGTCGCGGGCAATCGCGGCCATGACTCGACGCTCCGCGCCGCCTGCGAGTGCTTCCGCTTCGGCCTGAGCGACAACGAGGCGTGGGCTGTGATGGAGTGGTGGAACAGCACCAAGGCCCACCCCGCTTGGTCGGTGAAAGAACTGGCCCACAAGATCGAAAGCGCGCGGGCCAAGGTCGAAGCCGATGGCGAGTTCGGCCTGCGCAACCGCCAGATCGACAAGCCCGCCGTGCCCATCGAGCCGCCGCCGGCTGAGTCGTCGGACTTGTCCAACCTGCTGGGCGACATCACCAGCGGCAAGTTCACCAACATCGAATGGCCCTACGCCCCGGCGCTGACCCGTGGCGCTCGCTCGCTCCTGCCCGGAACGACGACGGTGCTATGCGGCTCAGGCGGCAGCACGAAGTCGATGTGGATCAGCCAGTGCTGCATCGGCTGGCTTGAGGCGGGCGTCGAGTTCGCCGTGTTCCACCTTGAAGAGGATCGCAAGTTTCATCAACTTCGCGCCCTCGCCCAGCTTGCCCGCGACTCGCGCCTCACCGACGACGAGTGGATGCGGACGGCAGCCGGTGCTGTGGCCGACGCCTACGAAACGCACATGGGCACGCTTGACGCGCTGGGCAAACGCATTTGGGACGCGCCAGGATCGGACATCAGCCTCGATGACCTCGTGCGATGGGTGGGTGAGCGTGCCGACGCGGGCTGCCGCGTGATCATCATCGACCCGATCACCGCAGCCGACAGCGGCAAAGAGCCGTGGTCTGCCGATCGCAAGTTCATTCTCGAAACGAAACGCATCATGCGTCGCACTGGCTCATCGCTCGTGCTCGTGACGCATCCCCGCAGCGAGGGCGGCAAGGGCGACCAGGGCAGTCGCCTCGACAACCTCGCGGGTGGCCGTGCCTACAACCGCTTCACGCAATGCGTGCTGTGGATGGAACCGTGCGAGGCGGAGCCGATGACGATCCGCACGTTCAAAGACCTTCGCGGGCCCAAACATCAGGCCACCGTCAATCGCATCCTGCGAATCATCAAGACCCGCAACGGCCCAGGCAGTGGGCGAAAGATCGGATCGTTCTTCGATCCGCAGACGCTTTGCTTTGAGGAGCGCGGCCCGATCATCGAGGAGGAAAAGCAATGAGCGACCCCAACGAAATTGACCGCTGGAAATCGGAAGTATGGGACACGCTGCCGCGCGAAGAACAACAGCGCATCATCGACGCCAGAAAACAATACCTTCGCCGCAAGCGCCACGATGAATACATCGCCTACTTAAATACTCCGCAATGGCAACTGTTGCGAAGGCTAAAGATCGAAGAGGCAAAGGGCCGGTGCGAAGTATGTATGGGCAAAGAGAACTTGCAGGTGCATCATCGAACCTACGAACGCCTATTCCGCGAAAGCCTAAGCGACCTAACAGTGCTCTGTGATGCGTGCCACGAACTCTATCACGCGAACGACAAGGTAAGAAAGATCACAGCATGACGAAGCAACATACACAACTCACCCCGAAGAAAGACCGCAACTACCTGCTGAAGAGCGGCGCAATGGCCCGCGTGCTGCGAATGTCGCAGGGCTGGATCACAGCGCACGTGCTCGCGCCTGACGGCACGCAGCACCGTGAGCGTTTCACAGTGGCCGACTTCACCCGGCAGATCGCCGGGCGGACGACGCACGCGACGAGGCGGGCGTGGAAGCTGGCGTGGATCGCACGCCGCGTTGCAGCCTGACCGTAACCCCCGCCCGCTCCGCCTGATCGCGGGGCGGGAAATTGGAGACACCATGAACACCATCACCATCACACTGCCGCTGCCCGATGGCAGCACCAGCGGCCACGCGAAAGGCCATTGGCGCGGCAAGGCGCAGGCGACGAAGCGGATGCGCCACGAGGCCAACATTCGCACCAGGTTTGCGGTGTTTGAAGGCAACGCAAGCGAGTGGCAAGCGAAACGCGCCAAGGTGTCGCTGGCCTTCTACCTCGCCACGAATCGCCGGCGCGATGTGCTCAACTTGGCCAATGGCTGCAAGCCCTACATCGACGGCATCGTTGACGCGGGCATCATCCCCGACGACGATTGGAAGGTGCTGAGTGTCGGCGCGATCACCTGCGAACTCGACCGCGACAACCCGCGCGTTGACATCACGATCACGGAGGCAGCATGAACACCTGCTCCTACTGCCGCCGCGAAATGCCGCACGATCACACCAACATGGAAGGCCAGCCGTGGTGCGGTGTCTGCACCTGGTGGAGCATCGAACTGCGCCGCCTGCGAATGCGGCTGGGCCTGCTGACCAGCGAGGTCACACCGTGGCGCATGCGCCTGCACAAGTATTCGCACCAATGGACCGAGGCCGACACGTTCATCAACATCACACCGGAAACCGCCGTCAAGTTTTTCGAGGGCGGGCGCGTCGGGCTGGGCGTGGATGTGCCGTCCGTGATTGCCGAGCCCACGCCGTGCGGCTGATGACGTTTGGGGAATTGATGGCGACTTAACAACACTCGAAAGGATGTATATGAGCATCGCAGATCAGGTCAGAGAATTGGAAGCAAAACTTGATGCCGCCAACGCCACCATCGCGGAGTTGCGGGCAGCCAACACCCCCGCAAAGACTCCCGCGTTTAAGGTGGGGGACAGGGTTGTCAACATCGACAACGTCGAGCATGGTGTGGTTGAAAAAGTTTCGCCGCACAACCAGATGCGCCTTGTTCGGTTCGGCCCCAAACCAGAGTTTGAGCCGATATGGTGCTACGCCCGCAACCTCCGCCCCGCCCCCGCCGAGCAGAAGCCAGTAGAGCCAACGCCTGAGCTTATCGCCGAGGTCATCGCCCGCGCCGTAGCCGACCCGGTTGCATCTGGACTTGCACCTGCGCCATCGTTCGGCGGGCCACATGACGCAGAGGCCAAGCCGACCGCCGAGAAGCCAGCAGAGGCGAAGGTGGACACGCTGGAAGCGATGGCGCAAGTGTTTCGTAACGCTCTTGGCGGCACGCTCGATTTGGGCCGGAGTCTCGCCAACGCCATCGACGCCCACATCGACGCGAAACTCGCCGCGATGAAAGGCGGTGAGTGATGTTCTGGTACGTGTTCACTCTCGACGGCAAACTGGCAGACAACACAACGGACCCGGACGACCTTCGCATCATCGAAGATCGCGGTCAGGCGTTGATGTATATCAAAGTTCTCGGCTTCAAGTGTCGTGTCATTTTGAAAGGCGGTGTCTCCAATGACTAACAACATCGAACAACTTGAGAAGTTGGTGGAGGCGAGGAAGAAGGCGACGGCGGGACCGTGGGAGCAATCCCCACGAAGAGTCCGCAAGGACAGCGTGTTTGTTGGCGTTGGCGGCGGTGATCCGCACCACAACAAGATTGACGGAGCAACACTTGGCGTTGGCGGCTTGGTGTGCGAAGGAATGCTGCGGGCTGTCGATGAGCGCAATATGAACTTCATCGCTCTCGCCGGTTCTACCGACCTCGAATCCATCCTCACCGAGATGAAGGAACAGCAGGCGAAGATCGAGAAGTTGGAGAAGGTGGTGGAGGCGGCAGAGATGCTTGTTGCACAGGCCGATGTAGAAACCGCAGATCGTGGCCCACAATCACTTATCGACTTTCGGATACGAGAGGCACGCCAAGCCCTCGCCGCCCTCGGAGAACAGCCATGAACATTGACAAACTGGCAGAGAAGATCGCAGAGGATTCCGACAACCCGCGAATCATTGAGGTTTGGGTACGCAAGGGCATCCTAGCCGGGCTGCGGCTGGCGGCGGAGAAGTGCGAGGAACAGATGAATGAACCTGAGTGTCCAGAGCGAGCAGAGTATTGCCGCGACGCCATCCTATCCCTGATCCCGAAGGAGGCGAGCAATGGCGGTGTACGTTGACTCCATGAACGCGGCTTTCGGTCGCATGAAAATGTGCCACATGATTGCCGACACATCAGCGGAACTATTGGCGATGGCCGACGCGATCGGCGTTGACCGCAAGTGGATTCAATACGAAGGCGAGCGGCGTGAACACTTTGACATTTGCAAAAGCAAACGGGCAAAAGCGGTGTCGCTAGGCGCAATTGAAGTGAGCATTATGCAACTCGCCAGAATACTTAGAGCGAAACAACAACCAACCCCACCGCCCACCAGGGCAGGAGCATGAACATGAGCGACATCATCCGATATGACATCGAAACGCTGGATGAAACTGCGTGCGATCACTACATGGGTGCAAGTCAACAGGGCGACTACGTTCTGTTCACCGACCACCTCGCCGAACTCGCCACCCTCCGCCAGCAGCTTGCCGAGGCGAATGCGGTGGTGGAGAAGTTGATGAGATTAACCGCATCTGCCTGCGATCAGGCTCACGCAAACGACGCCACGCAGGGGTGGCACTATCTGACATCGCTGTACGACGACATGAAGAACACCCTCTCCGCAAAGGAGGCCACCAATGGATAACCACGAAATAGACTGGCGAATCGCGATGGAGGTGATGGGGTGGCGGCTGCACGAGTACGACCGGCCGACATACGGCGGGAAGGTGCGCACAGCCAGATGGATTGACGCAGCATCTCCGCCAGAAAGCAAATGGGTTTTTTGTGCCGCAAGCGATCCAGCGAACACGTACCCGCGAACGAAGGCTAGCGGTGCGTGGACACCATCAACCGACCTTGGTGATGCGATGGATGTGATGGAGCATCTTCGCGCGAAGGTTCACGACGACGGAACAGTGTCGGCCATCAGAATGTCAACGGGCGGGCGATATTGGACTGTGATGATTGACGATCAAGACGCAGTTAACGATTCACTACCAATGGCAATCTCCCTCGCCGCCCTCGCATGGGCCGAGGCGAAGAAGGGGGAGCAGCCATGAAGCACTTAATACTCGCGCTGACGCTGCCGCTTTGGATGCTGTTCACCGGCCTTGGAATGATCGTCGCGATAACCGTCGTCGCACTCGGCATGGCTCTGTCGCTGGCGTTCGCAGCCGTCGCGATGATCGTGGTGTGGCCATTCGCATCGTGGCTTCTGGCTAAGGAGATCGTGACATGAACCTCGATGAGGCGATTGAACAGATGCGACAAATGACCGCCGACTCCACCTGCGACATCAACAACGAAAAGGACATCGGCCAGTACCACGCCGAACTCACCGCCATCCTCGCTGCGATGGAGCAGGCAAGGCGCGAACTCGAAACCGCGACTGGTGCGCTGGCCGACATCGGCACATCGGCGGATATGACGCTGGAGTTGGCGAGGAACAAGGCCAATCGAATCTATGACGCGATCACCGCCAGCAAGGGGGGAGCGTGAGCACGTACCCGCGCACCACATTTGCAGAGGTGGCGGCGGTCGATAGGCTCTTTGTCGTGAGCAGACCCTACAAACGCACTGACCGCGCCACCGGGCGGCTCTGGGTGGTCGAATACCGCGACCCCCTGACCGACCAGCCGAAGAAGCGCACCTTCCGCACCCAGCCGGAAGCGTGGGCGTTCTATAACCGCGTCACGGACGACCGCGAGGGGCTTCGGTGTGGCTCGCTGACCCGGCGACAGGTGCTCATCGGCGCGGGCGGGCTCACCCTTATCGAGGCGGCGGTCACGGAATACACTACCCACCGACAGAACCGTGGCCTGACCGCGCACAACACGAAGGCTGGCGAGGCGACGATTCGCGCGTTCCTCGCCACGACCAAGTGGCGGACCGTGCGCGAGATCTCCGCCGGCCCACTTGAAACCTGGCTCGCCACGTTCAAGGGTAACACCGCGCGAAAGTACCTCAGCGACATCCGGGCATGGGTGAATTGGCTCGTGGCCACCGACCGCCTGCCCGACAACCCGCTCGCGGCGGTTGAAATGCCCGAGGCCAGCCAGCCCATGCGGAAGCGGGCGTTCACCGACGAAGAGTTCACCGCCCTCATCACCTGCGAGCGCATCCGCTTCCATCGTCGCCTGTGGTACTGGCTCAGCGGTCGCCTCGGCCTGCGCCATCTCGAGATCGGTCGCCTGCTCTGGTCACACATCGACCTTGAGACATCGACGCTGCGGCTACCTGCCGCGCTCACGAAGAGCCGGAGGGACGCGACCCTGCCGATACCCTCGTCACTGGCCAAGACGCTCAGCGAGGCACGGCAAGCCCCGGCGACGCCCGTCTGCCGCATCAGGTGGAAGCCCTGCGAAAAGACATGGCGCGACGACCTGGCCCATGCGGGCATCGCTTTCGAGACGGGCAATGGCCGCGCCGTGCCATCGTCGCTGCGAAAAACATTTTGCACGCACCTCGCGCGGAAGGGTGTTGACCTTCGCACCGCGCAGAAGCTGATGCGGCATACGAACGTGAATCTGACCGCGAACATCTACACGGAATGCCTCCCGTCTGAGTTGCGGGATGCAGCGGAGAAATTGGCGTGAACAAATATCGAGAAGAATGCAAAGCGCAGCTAGAGGAAGCTGCTGGTACTTCCTACGACGCTTTTCAGTTAGCCGCGAAACTTGCGAAGCTTTCGGCTTGGATTGCCACTGAGATTGCAGAGAGGGGGATGTCGGAACTGACGCAGGCTGAGGCGATTGATGTGGCAAAAGCAAGCGCGATTATGGCGGTTGCAGCGCAAAAAATTAGCGACCTCACCGATGGCGCATTTGAAGCGCTTTCAATCATGGCCAATCCCGAAGAGCCAACAGGTGAGGCCGATGACGATCAATCGTGACGGCCAAAATCGTGGGGGGTTTCTGGGGGGTTCCACCCCATCAAATCACCCCCTTTTCCTGCCTCAGAAACGCGGTTTTCGCCCATGAAAACGCAATACCACATTCTGCGCCGGAATGTGGTGATACGTCGTAAGTCGTGATGGTGCCTACGCTGGCGAAAACAGTGGGGGGCGATAGGGGAGTTCAACGGGCACCTTCGCCCGTTTTTCTTTGCGCCCATCTCGCAATTGATATTGACTTCTCATTATCATTAACGCATAATGCTGGTAGCACGGAGGCTATCGCAGATGCCCACCTTTTTCTCTTCGTCGCGCGATGAGTCCAGCAGCTTTCCCACGCGCGCCCTTAACCGGGCGCGTGCGTTTTTCACACTGCCCCTCCGGGCCGCTGTCGCCTTTCTGGTGCCAGTGGCCTTTCTCGGCTGCGCCTCCGGCACCGTCACCGTCACCCGCCCCGACGGCGTGACCATCACCGCCAGCGCCTTCGCCATCCTGCGTGACACCGGCCTCGAAACCTTTAGCTACCACACCACCGAGGCCAGCAAGGGCGCGGGCCTGCTGTCTGCCACCACCTCGCGGCAGAGCACGATCGGCGCGAGTGGGTACAGGGGCAGCACGAACATTGACGCGGTGATTGAACTGCTCAAGGCGGTGAAATGACTGCTACCGATCCACGCACCAACGCCGCGACGATCAAGCGATGGCTTGATGGCGACACCGTGGAGGTGATCGTCGAGAAACGCATCGACCTCGACTTTGGCATCACGTACTCGATCGACTTCCCCGCGGTGCTTCGAATCCGCGGCCTCGACACCGCGGAGATCCGCGGCGCCACGCAGGCTGATGGTATGGCCGCCAAGCAATTCGCAGAGAAGTACGCGCCGGCCGGCGTGCGTGTGAGCGTGACGAGCTACCGGGAAAAGTCGTTCGAGCGCCGCATTGCTGACATCACGCTGCCCGATGGGGCGGACTTCGCCACGATGATGCGCGACGCCGGCCACCACACCGGGAAATACGAATGATCGCCGCCCGCCTCACCACCATCGAACTGCTGGCGGAGTTGCAGTCGCGCGACGTGCAGCCCTCGCTGATGGCGGCGATCTGCAAACGCGAGATGCGAAAGGCCGCCGACCGCATCAAGCAACGTGGCAAGGACAACCCACGAAAGATTCGCACCTGCACCATGCACCCCGCATGGGCGCAGCCTCGAAGATGGCCGAGCAAGTGACAGTATCGGTTTGAGCGCGAGTGATAGAAACGCACGGACGCACGACAGGGCACGGAAGCCAACATGATCAGAACATGGCACGTAGTCGCGAGCGGATACACCCAGCACGAAGGCGTGCTGCATGGCTGTCAACGGCTCTGGCTCAGCCTGATGGCATTGGCCAATCCTCACACCGTCGTCATTCAGCCGCCGTGGGACCACGACTGGGACAACCTCGCCTCCCGCATCTCGCTGACATCCGACCTGCGCGACGTGCGGGTGTTGTTCTACGGCTACTCGTGGGGCTGCGGCAACGGGCTGGTGAAGTTCGCAACCGCTCTGAAATCCCGCGCCCTGCGGATCAATCACGCCGTGCTCAGCGATCCCGTCTACCGCTCGCCCTGGTTCGATCCGATCCCCGGCGTGGGGCACCTGTTCCGCGGGCTGGGCGTGCTTCGCCGCGGGACGATCGACCTGCCGACCAACATCGGAATCGTCGATTGGTTCCGCCAGACGAATGGCCTGCCCTACGGCTGCGACTTGGCTGGCGCCAATGACATCCGCGAGCCGGTGGTGCTTGACCTCCCGCATGGCGCCATGGACGACGCGCCTGAATGGCACCGCCGATGCCTCGAGGTCGCGGGGCTGGCCGCATGACAGCAATGTGAACCTCAACGACTTCAACCCGCCAGTGATCAACCGCGTGGTCAAAGACCCGACCGCGTTCATGGGGCACAGACTTAAACCGATAGGCGAAACGCCTACAAAGGCATCAGAAAACGAAACGCAATGGCAATCCCAACCACCAATCTGCAAGGCCGATACATCGCCTCAGCCGGCGTTACGCTCACCAGCGGACGGGTGAGCCAATGGGACGACCAGCAGAACAGCAACGACATGACCCAGCCCAACTCGGGCGGGCGTCCTTATGTCATCACGAGTGACGGCAATGACGCGATCTCGTTTGGTGAAGAGTACGGCGTTACGGCACCGCACGGCATGTTCATTCCTTCAGGCGTCACCATCGATGCCCGCTCATTCACATTTGCCTGCGTCATCGAGGCGATGGTGTCGGCAGGCGGGCGGGCAGCGTCCGGCCTCACCACGATGTCGATCCTCGGCACGACCGGGTTCGTCTGCAACATCTTCGCGTACTTTGACCCCGCCACGCACCTGGGGCAAATCACCGTTTTTGACAGTGCCAGCGGGTTCCTTAAATCCACGCGATGGTTTCCAATGCACCGCTCGATTCTCGTGATTCGATGCTCGGGAAGCGATGTGAAACTCTGGCTCGATGAAGTGGAAGACTCGAAAGGCTCAGCCCTGGCGTCGGGCTCAGTCAACGGCGGCGTCTTTGGATGCGGATACACCGGCGCATCTTTTCGCGGGGCAGTGTACGAGGCGCTTTTCTATTCGACCGCGATCAGCGACAGTGATCGGGATGCGATCGTCACTCAGTGGAAGAGCGACTACGGCATCGGCACGCGCTCGCGCAACCTCATTTTCCTAGGTGATTCAATCACCTACGGCGTCGGCATCAATGACGGATCGATCGCGAACTATCCCCGCGACCTGGTCAACGCTCGCCGCAAGAAAGACAAGATTTGGAACTTCGGCGTTGATGGCGCTCGCCTCGACCAGATCGAAACATGGTGGGCAACGTGGGACTCGGCCGTCGAAGCCTCGATGAAGAACATCGTTGTCATCAATGCCGGCATCAACGACGTAACCCAAGGCGCGAGCAACGCGACAATCACCAGCCGCATGAACTCGCTTCTTTCGGCGATTCGCGCCTCGCTCAATACCGGCGATGAAATCTTATTTCTCACCATGATCGCCAATGGCACGAACAACAGCGTGCGCGTGGCCGAGAACACCAACCGCACCGACGGCGACTACACCGAGATCGATCAAGTCATCGACCTGACCGGCGACACCGACTTCGAGAACACCGCGTCGTCGTATTTCTACAGCGATGGCGTTCACCCCTCAGTGGCCGGGTATGCGGCGATGGCCGATTACGTTGACCCTTACATCGTCCCGCCACCCACCTACCGCAGGCGTCGTCTTTTAATCGGAGCATGACATGGCAATCGTTGCAAAACAATCCACGGCGGCCACGTACATGATCGGCCCGGTGCTCGATGCCGATGGCGTGGCTGTCACTGGTGGCGTAGTGGGCGACTTCAAGATCAGCAAGAACGGCGGCGCGCCCGCTGCCCTCAACGGATCAGCCACGGCTACGCACAGGCACACCGGCTTCTACTCGCTGGCGTTGACCACCAGTGACTTGGACACGGTGGGCACGGCGCAGATCACGATCGACGACACCACCAACTCCTGCCAACGGCTGGACATTCAGGTGATCGAAGAGGTGATCTACGATGCGTTGTATGCGGCATCGGCGAACGCCTACGCAGGTTCAGCAGGTTCCACCACGCTTGGCTCGGGTGCGATTACCGCAGCCGCCATCGCCACCGGTGCGATTGATGCCGATGCGATTGCCGACAACGCGATTGACGCGGGGGCCATTGCCAGCGACGCCATCACCGCAGCGAAGATCGCGGCGGGGGCCATCGACGCGGCCACCTTCGCCGCAGATGTTGACGCAGAGGCGCGGGGGTGGTTGGGCCTGGCATCGGCCAATCTCGACACGCAGCTTGGCGACATCCCCACGGTGTCAGAGTTCAACGCGCGAACGATCGCAGCAGCGAGTTACGCGCTTGAATCCAGCCTGACCACCATCGCGGGGTACATCGACACCGAGATCGGCACGATCCTGACCAACCTCGCCGATGTGCCAACCGTGGCGGAGTTTGAGGCACGCACGCTGCTCGCGGCGGATTACACCGTCGTCTCAGACTTGGGCACCGTGCAGACCGGCGACGGCTATGCCTACCTCGTGGCCAATGTCGGGGCCAATGGTGCGAACCTCACGGCAGCGGATAACGCGGTCATTGCGGCAATCGCGGCGCTGAACAACCTCAGCGCCGCACAGGTCAACGCGGAGATCGTGGACGCGCTCGCCACCGACACCTACGCGGAACCGGGGCAAGGCACGCCAGCGGCGACCACGAGCATCACCGCGAAGATCAACTACCTCTACAAAGCGTGGCGCAACAAGAAAACGCAGACATCCACCACGTTCAGCCTGTTCGCGGACGACGCGAGCACCGTCGATCAGAAGGGCACAAACAGTGACGACGGCACCACCACGATTATTGGCGAGATCGCGACCGGACCCTAACGCATGGCACTCGACACGCAGGCAAAGCGAGCATCGGCCATCGGCGTATCGGCGCCGTGGCGGTCAATCGTGCCTGTGCCAGACGGAACGATCGGGCAGGGGGATCGGCAGACGATCGCTTACTACTGCTCGGCGGTGCTGTTTGGGGCGGCGGTTGATGCCATCACCGACTTCTCCGCCGGCTGGTTCTCCCCCATGAACCTCGCCGACTGGACCTCGCCCACTGAAATCATCGACTTTACCTCATCCCCGCTCATCGCGGACTGGACCTCATCATGAGTTGCGAAACCGCACCACAAGTCGTCTGCATGGGCAAGAGCCGCACCAAGCGGGCTGCGATCGACCTGACCGGCCAGCTTCGCACAGGCGTGACCATCACAGGCACGCCCACTATCACGCCCTCACCCACCGGGCCGACCATCAGCGGCATCACGGTGAACGCTGCGGCCATCACGATCGAGGGCACAGAGGTTGCCATCGGTAAGGCGATCACCTGCCTCATCGCAGGCGGTGGCACGGCTGGCACGTACACGCTGGCGGTGGTGGCGGCGACCACG